>JAABUV010001199.1_pt1 | contig 37886 bp, 30 predicted proteins | sample 5559971 | NCBI WGS metagenome assembly JAABUV01 (sample SAMN10711881, study PRJNA513362) | rock metagenome | isolation source: Antarctica rocks | place: Antarctica: Victoria Land, Knobhead nord | collected 2015-12-19
GTCCTGGCCCTGGGCGACGTCCGCGACCCGGCCGTCAGCTACCTCGGGAAACCCCTCCCGCCGCTCTGGAGATCCTACTGGGCCGACTGGCCGCAGATGCTGGCTGACTTCTGCGAGGACGCCGACGCCGCGCGGACGCGCGCCGACCGGATGGACGCGCGGATCGTCTCGGACGCGACCAAGGCCGGCGGCGTGAAGTACGCCGCGCTCTGCACGCTGGCCCTGCGCCAGGCGTTCGGCGCGACAGAGATGGTCGGCACACGGGACAGGCCGTGGATGTTCATGAAGGAGATCAGCAGCGACGGCAACATCTCCACCGTGGACATCGTCTACCCGTCCTTCCCCGTGTTCCTCTACGCCGACCCGCGCCTGCTGCGGATGCAGCTCGACCCCCTCTTCGACTACGCCGAGTCGGGGAAATGGCCCCAGCCCTTCGCCGAGCACGACCTGGGCGCCTCCTACCCGAACGCGGACGGGCACAACGACGGCGGCGGGGAGAACATGCCGGTGGAGGAGTCCGCCAACATGCTCATCATGGCCGCCGCCTACCTGCGCTACGCGCCCAGGGCGGAGGCGTCCGGGTACGCCCGCCTGCACTACCGCATCCTCAAGCGGTGGGCGGACTACCTGCTCGCGGTCCCCGCAGGGTCGACGTCCCCGAACGCGCTCGACCCGCAGTTCCAGAACCAGACCGACGACTTCACCGGCCCCATCGCCCACAGCGTCAACCTCGCCCTGAAGGGCATCCTGGGCGTCGGCGCGATGGGCCAGATCGCCGGCTACGCGGGGGACGGCGCGGGGGCGGACCGCTACGGCGCGGCGGCGCGCGCCATGATCGGGGCGTGGGCGCGGCGGGCGCAGTCCACAACCGGCCCCCACCTGACCATGCAGTACATCGAGGCGGACACGCCGCAGGGGGCGGGCCGGACCGCGGGCATCGTCGGCCCGCACGCGCTCCTGCTGCGCGGCGGGGGCGCGGCGGAGGCACCCCGGCCCGCCGTGGACACGACCAAGAGCTACACGGTCGCGGCCTGGGTCAAGGTCGACCGGAGCGAGGGATTCCAGACCTTCGTGAGCATCGACGGCAGCCACGTCAGCGGCTTTTTCCTCCAGCTCCGTGGCGACACAAAGAAGTTCAGCCTCAGCGCCGTCGGTCATGACAGCGCCGATCCGGGGGCGGGCGGCATCGCCGGCGCGTCCGGGACGCCCGTTCCGGGCACCTGGTATCACCTCGCGGGGGTTTACGACGCGGCGGCGCGGACCCTCTCCCTGTACGTCAACGGCGTACTTCAGCAGACGGTCCCGTACCTGTCGGCCTTCCGCGCGAACGGCCACACCGCGATCGGGCGGGGCTTCTTCAACGGCGACCCGACCGACTTCGTGCACGGTGCCGTCGACGACGTGCGCTTCTACCAGTCGGCCCTCCCCGCCGCCGCCGTTCTGGCGATCGCCCGCGACGGCGGCCCCGCACTGCCGGCGGGCGGGGCGGGGCCGGCCCCGCCTTCGGTCGTCAGCCCCGGCGCGCAGGCCCCGGCCGCCTACTGGACGTTCGACGAGGGCGCGGGTGCCCGAGTGGCCGATGCCTCCGGCGGCGGCAACGACGCGACGATCGGACGCAGCGGGATCGACCCGAACGACGCCTGGAGCCTGAAGTACAACGCCTTCCCCGACAAGGTGCTGGGCCTGAACCTCATCCCCCAGGCCGTGCTCCAGGAGGAGGCCAGGTTCTACGCGGCGCACGCCGGCCCGTTAGGCGTCCCGCTGGACCCGCGGCACACCTACACCAAGGTGGACTGGGAGCTGTGGACGGCGGCCTCCACCGACGACCCCGCTCTCCGGCAGGCCTTCGTGGACGGCATCTACAACTTCGCCAACACGTCCCGCTCCAGGGACCCTTTCAGCGACTGGTACGACACGGTCTCGGGCCAGCGCCAGAGCTTCATAGCGCGTCCGGCCATCGGCGGCGTCTTCGCCATCCTGGACCGGACGGCGCTGAAGCCGGGGCCGCGCTGATCTGACCGGAGATGCCCCGCAGGCATCCGGCCCTTCCATGCCCGCCGCGCGGGGCGACTTCAAGGAGGACGAGTGGCGAACCCACAGACGACCAGCCCGCCCGCGGCTTTCCACTGCTTCCGGTGCCGGACTCCCTTGCCCGCCGGGGTGCGGGCCTGTCCCGGATGCGGGCAGGCGTTCGACGCCCCGGTTCCGGCGTCCCGGATGTCGCCGCCGGCAGCCGCCCCGAGGCGCGCGAAGCCCGGCCTCTGGCTCCTGGGCTGCGCCGGCGTCGCCCTCGTCGTCCTCGCGGGCATCGGGTTCGCCGGGTACAGGGCGTTCCGCAGCGCCCTCGGGGGGAACCTCGCACGCGGACTCCAGGGACGGGAGGCGGGTGCCGGGCAGCAGGGGAGATGGACCCCCGACGCCGGCCTGACCGCCCGCCTCGGCCCGGAATACCAGGTCGGCGAGGCGCCCGGCCTCTATGCCCTGCGCCCGCCCCCCGGCTTCGCCCTCCGCGCGGGGACGATGGACGCCGCCGACGGCAAGAGCCTGATCTACGGGTGGGCCGGGCCGGCGGCACCCGACGGTACGGCCCCCCAGTTCCAGGTCATGCTCGGGGACGACGGCGGGACGATGACCTCGCGCCTGACGTCCGCCCAGGACGTCCAGCTCGGCCTCATGTCCCTTCGCCGGAGCCACCTGAACTTCACGAGTTCACCCGTCCAAAGCGGACTCGTCAACGGGATGCCGTTCGCACGGGCCTACTGGAAGGGCATCGGGGCGCGCACGGGGCGGCGCTTCCACGGCATGGTGTACTGCCGGGTCGCTTCGCCGCACATGATCATGATCAGCGGCAAAGACTCGGAGCCTTCGAGCCGGTCGTCGCTGCCGCTGTTCGACGCCGCCGCCCTGACACTGCATAAGCTGTGAAGCGGCACCGACACCCCGCCTCGCCGGCGCGGGAACGGGCGGCGGTGCATCAGGGCCGAAGCCTGATGGGACACAGACGGACAAGGTCGCGGGGGCTGCCGGCGGCAAGGTTAGCGACTCCCCTCAGCGCAAGCACGATGGCTCCTTATCCACTGCCGCCGCTGCGCGTGGCGGGATGCCGTTGTGTGATGAGTTGTTGTGTGATGAATTGTTGTATAATAGGTTATCCGCCCACGGCCTGGGCTGGCACGGCCCCTGGGTTGGCATGGTTCCTGCATGGACCCGCCGGGGGAGGCACCGCGCCGCGAGAGGGCCGGCCTTCACCCACCTGCCCGTAGGGCGAACAAGGGAAATAGTAATCATCCATGGAACCTGAAGGCGACGGCCTCTCCGCCGGTCACTCCCTGCAAGAATATCTCGCCATCCTTCGGCGGCGCATGGCGATCATCCTCCAGGCGTTCGTCCTGATCAGCGCCGTCGGCGTCGTCCTGGCACTCCTCGCCAAACCCGTCTACCAGGCGAGCGCGAAATTACTGGTCGAGGGGCCGTCCTACAACATGAACACGGTCGACTCCAGCAACCCGCTGTCGTCGCTGTTCCAGATCAGCCAGCAGCAGACCGTGGACACCCAGGTGGAGGTCTTGCAGGCGGAGCCGCTGCTCGAACAGGCTGCGGCCCTCGCCGGGCCGGCCTCGCTCGCGGTCTCGAACGTCAAGGACACCAACGTCATTGAAGTGACGGCCGAGTCCGGCAGCGCCAAGACCGCCGCCGACGCCCCCAACACGCTGCTGAAGCTGTTCATCGCCCAGGACACCAACCAGGACCTGGCCGAGATGGAGCAGGCCCGCCGCTTCATCTCCAAGCAGGGCGCGCTCACCCACCGCAAGCTGGTCGACTCGGAGGCGGCGCTGAAGGACTTCAAGGAAAAGAAGCACCTGCCCGAGCTGGTCAAGAACCGCGACGAGCAGATCGCCGCCGTCGGCGCGCTGTCCGGCGAGTACCAAAGCGCGACCACGGGCCTGGCCGCCCTGCGTGCCCAGATGGACGTCGAGCACACCCTGCTGGTCCAGGAGCCGGCGACCACGGTGACACACACCCAGGCGACCAACGGCGTCATCGCGGGCCTGGAGGCCGAGATCAGGGCCGCCGAGGTCCAGCGCGTCGGCCTGACCCAGCCCGGCGGCCTGGCCGCCGGTGCCCCCCAGGTGCGCGCCCTGGACGCCCAGATCGCCGCCCTGCGCCAGAAGATCGCCGCCCAGCCCCACCTGGCGTCCAGCCAGACCAGCGCCCCGAACCCCCAGCACTACGCGGTGCAGGCCAAGATCGAGGAGCTGGAGGCGCAGGTGCCCGTGCTCCAGACGCAGGCGTCCATCGCCCGCCGGCGGCTCGCCCAGGCGCAGAAGCAGGTCGGCAGCTACGCGGGCCTGGAGCTGACCCTGGACCGGCTCAACCGCGAGCACGATACGGCCCTCGCCTCCGACAAGAGCTTCTCGGACCAGCTCGCCGACCTGACCCTGCGCGAGAAGGCCCACCACGCGACCGCCCGCATCATCGAGACCGCCCAGGTGCCCACCGCGCCGGTCCGCCCCAAGCGGATGCAGTCCATCATCTTCGCCTGCCTGATCGGCCTGTTCGTCGGCGCGTGCCTGGCCCTGCTGCAAGAGTTCTTGGACGACCGCATCAACTCGGTCGAGGAAGCAAACCGTGTGCTGGGCCTGCCGTCCCTGGGCCACGTGCCCGCCCTGAGCGCCGAGGACGCCAAGCTCCTGCCGCAGATGCGCGGCCTGGACCCGGCCTCCGAGAGCTACCGCGTCCTGCGGACCAACATTCACTTCGCCTCGGTGGACGCCCCGGCCCGGACGCTGCTGGTGACGTCGTCGAACCCCGGCGAGGGCAAGACCACCACGGCGGCAAACCTCGCGTTCGCGATGGCGATGGACGGCAAGCGCGTCATCCTGGTAGATACCGACCTGCGCCGCCCGTCGCTGCACAAGCTGCTAGACCTGCCGGCCCTGCCGGGCCTGACCGACGTGCTGCTCGGACACGCCGCGCTGGCCCCGCACGAGGTCATGCCGGGCCTGTCCGTCCTGACCGCCGGCTCGACGGCCCCGAACCCCGGCGAGCTGATCAACTCGCGCACGTTCCGAAACCTCGTGGACGGGCTGACCCAGCGGGCCGACGTCGTCATCTTCGACAGCCCGCCGGTCCTGGTCGCCGCCGACGCGGCCATTCTGGCGTCGCAGATGGACGGCACCATCGTCGTCGTCGAGGTCGGCTCGACCAAGAAGGCCGCCGCCCAGCGCGTCCTCCAGCTCCTGCGCCAGGCCCGCGCGAACGTGCTGGGCCTGGCCTTCAACAAGCTGCGCGCCCGCGACTCGGGCGAGTACCAGTACTACCAGTACCAGTACGTCAACCCGGCGATGGACAAGGTGAGCGCGGCCCCGCCCCGAACGCTGCTCCCGACCAGCATGGACCCCGAGCTCCGCCCCCTGGGGCACGGCGAAGCGGAGAACGACCCGACGGACCGGACGGACCGGCCAGACCGGACGGAAGGGAACAACGAATGATGGAATCCAATCACGTCTCGCCCCGCCTCTCGACCCGTCGGCGTCGCCTCGGCGGCTTGTTTCTCGCCGCGCTGCCGCTGCTGGGCGGCGCACTCACGCCCCGCCCCGCCGACGCCCTGCCGGCGCGCGCGGATGTCCGGCCCGCCACCGCCCAGGCCGCCCCCCTGCCCGGCGACTACGTGCTGTCGCCCGACGACCAGCTCGAAATCTCGGTCCTGGGCCACGAGGAGTTCCGCGCCGCCGTCACCCTCCTGCCGGACGGGACGTTCAACTACCCCGTGCTGGGCAAGGTCCACGCGGCGGGCATGACCGTGGATGCGCTCACGGCCAAGCTGACCAAGGGCCTCGGCAGCCAGCTCAACCAGCCCGAAGTAACCGTCTACCTACGGCAGGGCCGCGCCCGCAAGGTCAGCGTCCTGGGCGACGGCGGCAAGGGGACGGGCCAGTTCGAGTTCAAGACCGGGATGCACCTCTTAGACTTGTTGGCCTCGGCGGGTGGGCTGGCCGCCGAGCCGCAGCTCGTCCAGGCCACCCTGGTCCCCGCGGGCGGCGGGCAGCCCATCCCCATCAGCCTCTCGCGCCTATTGGCCGACGCCGACACGTCCCAGAACCTGCCGCTCGCGCCGGGCGACGTCCTCTTCCTGGTCGCCCGCAACCCCGAGGTCGGGCAGGTGCAGGTGGTCGGCGAGGTCGCAAAGCCCGGCGCGTACAGCATCATGCCCAGCGGCGTTTCGGTCCTCGCCCTGCTGAACGAGGCGGGCGGCGCGCTGCCCACGGCCCGGCTGACCCAGGCGCAGATTCTTCACGCCGGCCAGGTCCAGGTCTTCGACCTGCGCCCGCTGCTGACCACCGACCTGGGCGCGAGTGCGGGCCGCCTGCGGCTCGTGCCGGGCGACGTCCTCTTGGTCCCCGCGAACAAGAACCACGTCCTCGCATTGGGCGAGGTCCGCTCGCCCGGCGTTCTGGCGATCCCCGACGACCAGCCGCTGGTCCTGACCACGGCCTACGCCCTGGTCGGCGGCGCGACCCCGGACGGCGACAAGAAAAACGTGGACATCGTGCGCCGGACGCCCGAGGGCAAGGCGACCTTGCTGGCGATCAACATGGAGGACCTGCTCAAGGGCAAGAACGGCGTCACCGACATCACCATGCAGCCCAACGACATCCTGTTCATCCAGACCCGCAACCGCCCCAAGAGCGTCGGCGACATCATCGGCAGCCTCGGTGCCCTGGGCTTCCTGGCCCAGTCCGCCCGGTTCGTCGGGCTGTAGAGGCGATGGGGTGAACCCACCCGATTGCTTCGCATCGCCCCTCCCGGAGCGGGAGGGCGAGGAGTTCCCTCTGGCCTCTTTCTCCTCCCGTTTATGCCTTTGGCATTACTTCGTATCGGGAGGAGTACCCGCGCAGCGGGGGAGGTGGGTCCACCTCCGAACCGTAACCTATGGACACACTGAACGCACCCAAGCCCTACCTGACCATCCAGCCGACCGCGGGCTGGCAGGCGATCAACCTGCGCGAGCTGTGGCAGTTCCGCGACCTGCTCACGACCCTGGCCCAGCGTGACGTCAAGCTGCGCTACCGGCAGACCGCGCTCGGCGTCGTCTGGGTCATCCTCCAGCCGCTCCTCGCCGCCGGCATCTTCTCGTTCGTCTTCGGCAAGGTCGCCAAGCTGCCCGCGCCGCACGGCATCCCCTACCTCGTGTTCTCCTACGCGGGCCTGCTGGCGTGGAACGCCTTCAGCTCGACGCTGACCAAGACCAGCGGGTGCCTGCTCCAGAACGCGAACCTCGTGTCCAAGGTCTACTTCCCGCGCCTGGCCCTGCCCCTGTCCACGGTCTTCTCGACCCTGATCGACTTCGGCGTCGCCCTGGGCATGATGGTCCTGCTGATGGCCGTGAACCACGTCGTCCCCGGCCCCGCCCTCCTGCTGCTGCCGGTCTGGCTGCTCCTGACCGTCCTGCTGGCCGTCGGCGTCGGCCTGTACACGTCCGCCCTGATGGTCTCCTACCGCGACGTCCAGTACGTCCTGCCGGTCGTGACCCAGTTCCTCCTGTACGCCTCGCCCGTGGCCTACTCCGCCGCCCTGGTCCCGGCCAAGTACCGCATCGTCTTCGAGGTCAACCCGCTGACCGGCCTCTTGGAAGCCTTCCGCTGGTCCCTGCTCGGCACCGCCGCCCCCGCCTGGGGCGCGGTGGCCTACGCGGCGGGCGCGGCCCTGCTGGTCTTCGTCGCGGGCGCGTTCTCGTTCAAGAAGATGGAAAGAAAGTTCGCCGATGTCATCTAGCGCCCCCTGGTCGCCCCGCAGCCCATCGCCCCCGAGCGCCCTGGTGCCTGATCTGTCGTCCGGCGTGTTCACCGACACGGCCCCGCAGGGTGTCGCCGTGTCCGTGCGCGGGCTGTCCAAGTCCTACAGCATCGCCAAGAACGCCGCCCAGCACACCACGGCGGGCGAGGCTTTGATGCACAAGCTGCGCCACCCCTTCGCCAAGGCCGAGCGCGAGACGTTCCTCGCCCTCGACGACATCAGCTTCGACATCCAGAAGGGCGACGTCGTGGGCATCATCGGGCGCAACGGCGCGGGCAAGAGCACCCTGCTCAAGATTCTGTCGCGCATCACCGAGCCGACGCGGGGCCGCATCGACCTCTACGGGCGCGTCGGCAGCCTGCTGGAAGTGGGGACGGGATTTCACCCCGAGCTGACGGGCCGCGAGAACATCTTCCTCAACGGCGCGATCCTCGGCATGCAGAAGAGCGAGATCGCCCGCCAGTTCGACGCCATCGTGGACTTCTCCGGGACCGAGCAGTTCCTGGACACGCCGGTCAAGCGCTACTCGTCGGGGATGTACGTCCGCCTCGCCTTCGCCGTGGCCGCCCACCTGAACCCCGAGATATTGATCATCGACGAAGTGCTGGCCGTGGGCGATGCCGAGTTCCAGAAGAAGTGTATGGGCAAGATGAAGGATGTGGCGCAGAGCGGGCGAACGGTGTTGTTTGTCAGCCATAATATGAATGCTATCTCAACATTATGTAATGTTGCTCTTCTATTAGCTAAAGGTCAATTGTTGGCAATTGCTGGCACTGAGGCAGTCATTCAGCATTATTTTCACATTAGTGAAGCGAGTTCTAGCTCTGATCTGTCAGATCACCCTAATCGTAGTATGAGCTACAAACCTATTTTACAGAACATTGACTTGTTTAACCATGAAAATGCCCCAACCTACTGCTTTGCTCCACTTGATCAAATGACTGTACAAATTGGCATCAAGGCATACAATACGATTCGTTCGCCTCGAATTAGTTTGGGGATAACTAACAATCGAGGTGAACGGGTATTTGCGGTCGCTACATTTTTAGGGGCTGATATATTATCTCCTTTGGCGGGATCTTCAATTGTAACTGGAAAATTCGTTTTACCTGCGCTCATGCCAGGCCAATATATGTTTGATATTGGTCTTTCTGATGGGCCAAGCCAATTTCTTGATGCAATTTATTCTGCTTCTGCATTCGAGGTAGCCGAAACCAATTTTTTGAACACGAGTCATAGTAACTTTAACGAGATGGGGCACGTTATGGTGCCATCTCAATGGAATTGTGATTATGAGACAGGAAAGTCAGAAAATGCCAATCACCGATAATTTAGCAAGAGGTTTAACAGTCAGCCCAATAGAAGCTCTACGGTATGATGGCCAAACGGACGATCCCTTTGAATCTGCCGGTATTACTTTAAAAATGATTCCGATCGGAGCACGAGTGTTGGATGTGGGCTGCGGCACAGGAACAATTGCGACTTTAATTCGTGACATCCGGCAAGCGGACATAATTGGAATAGAGCCCAACTCTGAGCGGGCTCAAAAGGCGAGGGAGCGCGGGATTACGGTGATCAATTCGGAGTTAACTGACCATATTTTATATGATTTAGGCATGTTTGATGTGATTCTGTTCGCTGACGTTTTAGAACACCTCGCTGACCCCACAGGAATGCTCATACTAATAAGAAAAGCACTGTCCCCTAGTGGTTGCGTCATTGCATCTGTCCCGAATGTCGCACATTGGACAGTACGTTATAATCTTTTGCATGGACGTTTTGATTATGAACCAACGGGAATTATGGATGTTACACACTTACGTTGGTTTACGGATGAAAGTATCAAGCGATTATTCGATTCTGCTCAATACGAAGTTCAGCAGAAAACAGTATCCGCTGGAGTATGGCTAAATGCATACAGTTATAAACGACCATTTATGTGGTTAAATCCCCGCCTCCGCAATTTCATTATACGAAGAGCAACTATGCTATGGCCGAATTTCTTCGGTTGCCAGCATGTGATCCAAGCTAGACCACGAAGAGTCGAAAGAACTTGATTTCATGCCTCAAGTCAGTGTCATCATTCCCACGTATAAGCATTGCGATTTCGTCATGGCGACTCTTGACTCGGTCTTCGCGCAGACCTTCACCGACTACGAGGTCATCGTCGTCAACGACGGCTCCCCCGACGACACGGCGGACGTGCTCAGGCCGCTGGCCCAGGCGGGGCGCATCCGCTACGTCGAGCAGGAGAACCGGGGCCAGGGGGCGGCGCGCAACCGGGGCATCGGGGAGGCGCGGGGCGAGTTCATCGCCTTGCTGGATGATGACGACTTGTGGCCCCCCGACAAGCTGGAATGGCAGACAAAAGCGTTACAGGAGGACCTTCAAGCCGTACTCGTCTATGGCCGCGTAAGTCTTGTGGAGAGCGATTTTAGTCTGAGCACATCTGGCGGAATTCAACAAGATAGTGCAACGGATGACGATCCTCCGAGCGGATTTGTGCTGGAGGAGTTTCTAAAGCAGAACTGGATATACTCACCCGGTCAGACACTCATCCGGCGTGAGTCCTTGACGCAGATCAATGGGTTTGATGAAAGCATCTGGGGAGCAGATGATTACGATCTTTACATCCGATTAGCTGCTCTCAGCACTTTTGCACACAAGAACTGCCTTGGCCTTTACTATCGCCAACATGCCCACAACGCCTCAAAGAATATGCGCCGGATGTATAAAAACGTATGTGCTGTACGGCAGAAGCATTTAGGGCTAGTACCGTCGTGGCGTAATTACCGTTTGTGGACAGCGAACTACCGTTTTTGGCATGATTTATATTTAGATCAAATGATACATGGTACACGTATCGCTATCCATCAGAAAGATAAGATCAAAGCCAGAGCCATGTGGATTGACGCATTCAGAATGCCACCGCGCTTATCCCATTCTAGGTATATGCTTTATCTTATGCGGCAACTTTGGTGATGCATCAGTTTTATGCTTAGTCCGCAAGTCTCCATCATCATCTGCACCTGCAACCGCGCCGCCCATCTGCGGCAGACACTTGCGGCGCTGGCGGGCCTATGCGTTCCCGAAGCCTTGCCGACAGAACTGATTGTCGTGGACAATGCTTCTACGGACGATACTGCACAAGTCGTGCAACAATGTCGTTTGCCCAATATGCCGGTGCGTTATATTCAGGAGCCGAAACGGGGTCAATGTTTTGCGCGCAACACGGGCATCGCAACGGCAAAGGGGGAAATCATCCTGTTCACCGACGACGACGTGCGCCCGCCCCAGAACTGGATCGAGGGGATGTGCGGGCCGATTTTGCGGGGGGAGGCTGATGCGGTCGCGGGAGGCGTCAAGATCGCGCCACATTTAGAGCGGGCTTGGATGGAAGGCACACATCGAACCTGGTTAGCAGAGACACAGGGCATCAAACCAGAGAAACCCGACAGAATTGTCGGCGCAAACATGGCGTTTTCACGTCACTTGTTGGAAAAAGTGCCTGAATTTGATACTGAACTAGGGCCGGGAGGGTTGGGGTTTTTCGACGAGACATTATTTTCTTGGCAGATAAAAGAAGCGGGTTATCGAATTGCCCCTGCATTTGATGTGTGTGTAGAACATCATTTTGACGCGGCACGGCTGACCACTGACAGCTTTATCCAATCGGCAACAAAAATGGGCCGTTCGTATGCTTACCTGGCATACCATTGGAAACATGACCCTGAGGTTCATGTTTACTCTCAGCTAATGTACTGCTATTTCCGGCACCTCCTCTCCCGTGCACGCCGGCACCGCAAGTACCGGAAGATCGGAATGTGGCCGGGGTACGAGTTGAGCATGTTGAGTCACATTTTTTATTTGAGGCAGTACATGATCGAGAGCAAAAAGCCACGGAAATATGACAAGTACGGGCTAAGAAAACTGCGCCATGAGTAAGTGCCTCTCGGCCTCCATCATCATCTGCACCTGCAACCGGGCGAGCGATCTGCGGCTGACGCTGGCCGCTCTGTCGGCGGTATCCGTCCCAGCAGGAATGGCGGCGGAGCTGATCGTGGTAGACAACGGCTCGACCGACGACACTGCGGACGTGATTGCCCGCTGCCGCCTCCCGCAGATGCAGGTGCGTTACCTCTATGAAGGACGGCGGGGGAAAGGCTACGCGCTGAACTCCGGGATCGCGGCGGCGCAGGGGGAGGTTCTCGTTTTCACCGATGACGACGTTCGTCCCTTCCCCGTCTGGCTGGAAAACATCTGCCTCCCGATCACCGGGGGCGGCGCGGATGCGGTCCTCGGGCGAATCGAGATCGCGCCGCACCTGAAACGCCCCTGGATAAAGACGGTGCACCGGATCATGCTGGCGTCCACCGATTGGATCGGCCCTTCGACATCGTTTACCATGATCGGTGCCAACATGGCGGTATCCAGAGCGGTGCTCACATCGATTCCCAGCCTCGATGTCGAACTCGGCCCAGGGGCGATGGGGTTTGCCGAGGAGACCCTGTTTTCCTACCAGATGACCGAAGCCGGATATCAGGTCAAGACGGCGTTCGATGCACCCGTGGAGCATCATTTCGACCCAACACGGCTGTTGCGGAGGAACTTCCTGAACCAGGCCGTTAAACAGGGCCGCTCGGAGGCTTACATGGCCTACCACTGGTTCTACCGGGACATACCAGACGTGAGGCAGCAGCTCTTGCGCCAAACTTTGCGGCTGCCGTACCACCGGCTGCGCCGGAGACGGGACTGCGCCATGCCCGAGGGCCTACCCGAGTGGGAGATCCACATCGTCCAGTTCAAGTCTTTCTACCGGCAATTCTTGATTGAAAGTCGCCGTCCGCCCAACTACGACAAGCGCGGCTTAGTGAAGCTGCGCGGCAGATCGAGTGGGAGCTGACATGTCCTCATCTGTGGATACCCCTTCCACCCTCTGCCTGGTCGCGGGCTGTGATGAGGGCTACGCGCTTCCGTTGGCCGTTACGTTATTCTCCGCGCTGAAGCAGCTTGGCCCGGAGGCCGATGTTACACTTTACGTAATTGACGGAGGGATACTGGAAGAAAGCAAGCGGCGACTCGCGCGGGCCGTTGCTGCCGGACGCGCCGGCGTCACGATCATCTGGATCAAGCCAACGGCACACGACATGGAAGGCCTCGAAGCGGCGAGGCATCTAACGGCAGCCGCCTACCTGCGGCTGTTCATTCCAAGTCTCCTGCCCGACGAAATCAAGCGCGTCCTTTATTTGGATTGTGATATCCTTGTGCGAGGCGATCTGATTGGGCTTTGGAACACGAAAATGGTGGGAGCATCCACTGCCGCCGTTATCGATTATGCGATCCCGCAGATTGAGCACCCGTTCTCCGGCGTGAAGGACTTCCGTGATCTCGGCATCAGCCCGGACTCGCCTTACTTCAACTCCGGTGTACTCCTGCTCGACCTGAGCCAGTGGCGAGGGGGGGGGGTCGCCAAAGCAGCATTATCCTACGCCGTCGAGCACGGAGCCGCACTGGGCAACTGTGATCAGGATGCGTTGAATGCGACGCTGCCCGGCGGCTGGCTATCGCTGGACTACCGCTGGAATGTGCAGTCCGCTCTGTTCTATCTGCATGACCTCCCGGACAGCGCGTTCAACCGCGAGCTAAGTCAGATACGACCGGCTCTGCTCAAAGAGGCGAAGATCATCCACTTCACGGGGACTCCAAAACCCTGGAACCACTGGTCCGGCCATCCTGCCACTGACGATTGGGCTAAAGCTTTACTTTCCTCCGGCTGGTTTACGCTATCGGAAGCAGTTCGCTGGGCTATTCCTTATGGGGCGAAAAGGGCGTTGTTTAAGCTGAAAGTCGTGTTGCGCCTTCATCCGTTGCGCGAACGCATCAATTAAACCGGAAATGAGATAAGGCCGGATCGCGAAATGATAAATATCTTGGGCCATGCGCGGAGCGTCTTCTCCCAAATAATTCCAGACAAAGTTGTGCAGGAAGTGTCGTGACCAAAGATGTCCCGCCTTACGCCATTGTCGGAAGCGTTCCCGCCCGCATTTTGCGGTACAAGACAATTGCGCCGCCGGAAATGCCAGCCAGTTCTTTCCAGGGTGATTCGATAAACCATGTCAGCACCTGATACCAAAGTTTTTCTCCTTTGCTCCGGCCTGGGTCATATCAGCCGTGGCTTCGAGTCGTTCACCCAGGAGTGTTTTGACGCGCTCTCGGGCGAGCCTGAGTTAAACCTAACCCTGTTCCAGGGCGGCGGACGGTCAGAGGGTAAGCAGATTACCCTCTGGAACCTGCCGCGCAACGCGCCTTTGACCGAATGGCTGGGCAGAAAGACTCGGAAAGGCGGCTACTGGCTGGAACAGATCACGTTTACCCTCAGCCTGCTGCCCCACGTCATCCGCCAAAAGCCCGACGTGATCTACTTCAGCGATTGCAATATCGGCAACCTGCTCTGGCACTGGCGGCGACTGACGAAGCAGGATTTCAAGCTGCTGCTGTCGAACGGCGGCCCGGTGAGACCACCGTTCCCACGCTGGGACTTAGTGCAGCAGATGTCACAAGCCGAAGCCGCTGCCGCCCTTGCCGCCGGGCAGCCTGCGGAGAAGCAAAGCCTGGTTCCTTATGGCTTTCAGATGTCGCCGCTCTCTAACTTACCGCCCGAAACGGTTTCGGCAAAACGCGCTGACTTGGGTTTGCCTCTGAATCGAACCATCGTCTTGTCGGTGGGCGCGATCAACAGCATTCAAAAGCGTATGGATTATGTGATACGGGAGATGGCAAATCTGCCACAGCCCCGACCCTTTTTGCTGCTGATCGGACAGCAGGACGAAGGGACAACCCAAATTGCAGAACTCGCCGACGAGCTTTTGGGGACAGACGGCTTCGCCATTAAAACCGTCACCCATGAAAAAATCTCAGACTACTACCAAGTCGCTGATGCTTTTGTATTAGCGTCGTTGCACGAAGGTTTTGGCCGCGTTTTTGTAGAAGCCATGTCACACGGCTTGCCTTGCATGGCGAATGACTACGCTCAGGTGCGTAGCCTTTTGGGGGATAGTGGCTATTACGCGGATTTCTCCCAATCCGGCCAGTTGACACAACTGCTTTGCGGCCTGCTTCTTGCCCTTCCGAAAAATGGCCCAGAAATGAAGCTGCGCCGTCACCAGTCTGTCTACCAGCGTTTTAGTTGGGTAGAGTTGAAGCCCAGATATATTGCCATGATTCAGCGATGTGCGGCCTCTGCGTAGTACGTCAGAAGCAGCCACTTTATGACTTCGCGCCTCGCAAAAAGCATAGACCGCCTCCAAAGCCGCCTGCGGGTCGAGTGGTACCGGCGGCGCTACCCGAAAGCCGTGCTCGGGCCGCACCTGGGCATCCGGGGGAAGCTCATTATCACCGGGCCGGGCAAAGTCGTCGTCGGTGAGCATTGCTTCTTTGATGCCGCGACGGATCAGCCCAACAAGATACAGACCTTCAATCCGGCAGCGACCGTCACCATCGGCGACTTCTGCTACCTGAACGGCATCGAGATCGCCGCGCAGACGTCCGTCACCCTCGGCAGCCGGTGCATCGTCGCAGACTGCCTGATTATGGACACCGACTTTCACAGCGTGGAGATCAACCGGCACGACATAGACGCCCCCGTGAAGACCAAACCCGTCGAGATCGCCCAGAACGTCTGGATCGGTAACCGCACCATCATCCTGAAGGGCGTCCGGGTCGGCGAGAACTCCGTCGTCGGCGCGGGAACCGTCGTCCGGCAGTCCGTCCCGCCGAACGCGGTGGTGATCGGCAACCCGCAGCAGATCGCCAAGATGCTCACCCCTTCGGCGGGAGAGCGAACCGAAACGGCAAGCCGATGAGCGACCAGAACCCGCCGCTGATTTCCGTCGTCATCCCGACCTGCCACCGAAACGACCTGCTGGCAAAGTGTCTGGACTGCCTCGCGCCGGGTGTCCAGACCCTGCCGCCGGAGCAGTATAAGGTGATTGTCACCGACGACGGCTTCCGCTCGACGGCGCAGGCGTTGGTACAGGAGTCGTATCCCTGGGCCTGCTGGGTTCCAGGGCCGCGCAAGGGGCCAGCGGCCAATCGCAACAACGGCGCACATCTCGCGCAGGGCGAATGGCTGGCCTTCACCGACGACGATTGCCTCCCCTCCACCGGCTGGCTGGAAGCGTTTTCGTCCGCGATCCAGGCCGGGACTTCGACCTACGAGGGGAAGACGATTTGCAAGCAGGGGTTAGTCTCGCCTCTTTATGAGGCACCGATCAACCTCACCGGCGGGAACCTCTGGTCCTGCAATTTTATGATCGAGCAATCGGTCTTCCAGGAAGTAGGCGGGTTCGACGAGGGATTTACGATGCCCGCCGTGGAGGATACCGATCTGCGAGAGAGGCTGGAAAAGCGCGGCGAAAAGAGGCGGTTTGTCGAAGCCGCTCTCGTAGACCATCCCCCCCGGCGTCAGCCTCCGGGCCGTCGCCTGGGCGAGAAGTACGAGGCCAACATCCAGTATTGGTACAAGACCGGAAACCGTGGGCCATATCTAGTGACATATCTGAAACACATAAAGCATCGGCTGTTTCTTATTCGCCGCTTCGGAGCCAGCCGCGACTCAGGGCTTGCCCTGCTTTCGGTGCTGAGAGAGCTGTGGCACGTTCTCCCACGGCTGTACCAGTGGCGGAAGAAGTATTACGCGCTGTATTCGAGCACAGATGACTCATACAGCCGGCGCAGAAATTGACGATGCGAGCGAGGCGGGGGCATCTAAAGAATAGCGGCCTGCCCGCCAATTATGATGGGGGGGGCACATTCACAGAAACCGAGTCGAAAGGACTCCTACCCATGCCCACCTCTGACTCCGGCAAAGCCATTGCCAGCCGCAACGCCACCACCCACGGCCTCTTCGCCCGCGATGTCGTCCTCCCCAGCCTCGGCGAAGACCCCGACGGCTACCACCAGATGGAAGCCGAGTGGACCTCGCAGCTCTCCCCCCGCAACCTGCTGGACCGGCACTACGTCGAAAAGATCGCCGCCGCGAGTTGGCGTCTGCGAAGGCTCCACCGCTGGCAGGCCCAGATCTTCGAGGACGACACGCTGACCGAAGCGGAGCGCCTGGACCGATTGGACAAAGTCCTGCGCCACGAGACCGCCCTGCACCGCCAGATCGACACCGCCGTCAAGCTGCTGTCCAAAGACGTCCCCCTGCTCTACCGCCAGCGCATCCGCGAACAGGTCCTGGAAGACACCCGCCTCTCCGAGCGCGAGTGCCGCGAGGACGCCGAGGACGACCGCTGCGTTGACCTGGAGATCCAAAACCGCCTGTACCGCATCCGCAAGGCCACCGCGCAGGCCATGAACGAGCTGTCCACCGCTCCCCTGGACGCCGCCGACGATCTCCGCCCCCAGCCGGCGTCCCCGGAACACCAGCAGCCACAAAATTGTCAAAACGAACCGGCCGCCCCCGAAGCCCCGCCGGCGGAGGCCGCCGATCCGGTGCAAGCCGCCCCGCCCGACGCCTCCCCGGAGCACGACGGGGGCCAGACAGAGATCGGTGAGGCCGAAAAATGCCAAAACGAACGGCCACGCTTCTTCGACGACCCGCGCCGCGTGACCGACTACCTCGACCCCGGTTCCCGGCAGCGCTTCCCCGTCTACCCCGCCCCCACCAAGAAGGGCCGCCTGCGGCGGAGTTAGGTCAACACGCGGCATGAAAAGAATCAGATGAAGAAAATCGCATGAAGATGACCGTCCTCGTGCCGACGTTCCGGCGTCCCGGCGACCTGCGCCGGTGCCTGGAAGCACTGAAATCACAGCAGCGACCCGCAGACCAAATCATCGTGACCGTGCGCGAGGACGATGCCGAAACAAACGCCTTCTTTGGCGAGTACCAGCCCGCCCCGCTGCCGCTCCAGATCGTGCGCCTGTCGGTGCCCGGCGTCCTTGCCGCCATGAGCGCCGGGCTGGCGTCGGCGACGGGCGACATCGTCGCCCTGACGGATGACGACACCGCCCCCTACCCCGACTGGCTGGCGCGCATCGAGGCCCACTTCGCCGCCGATCCGAAAGTCGGCGGCGTCGGCGGGCGCGACTGGCAGGCGAACGACCACCGCTCCCGGCACGTCGTCGGCAAAATCCAGTGGCATGGCCGCGTCATCGGCAATCACCACCTGGGCGTCGGTGAGGCCCGCGGAGTAGACGTACTGAAAGGCGCGAACTGCGCCTACCGGGCCGAGCCGCTGAAACAGATCGGCTTCGAGACCCGCCTGCGCGGAAACGGGGCGCAGGCGCATTGGGAACTGGCCCTGGGGATGGCGATGCACCGCGCCGGCTGGAAGCTCGTCTACGACCCCGCCGTCGCCCTGGACCATTTCACCGCCCAGCGTTTCGATGCGGACGTCAACCATCGCGGCTTTTTCAACGCGCCCGGATTGACCGACTCGGTGTACAATGAAACGTTGGTACTGCTAACCTACTTGCCCCCCCTGCGGCGGGCGGCGTTCCTGGCCTGGACGTTGCTAGTCGGCACCTGGGCTGAGCCTGGCCTGCTCCAAGTCCCGCGTCTGCTGGCCCGCCGCGACAAGCACGTTGGGGGTCGGCTGCGCGCCACCTTTGCGGGCCGCTGGGGAGCCGCAACCACCGCCGTTCGTGCAAGATGGCAACGTGTATAGGAAGGGGTGATTGACCATGAGCACAACGACAGTGGAGGACAGGAAACAGGCAGCGAAGGCATCTTGTGGCACTTCCGCCGATCCCATCTATAGTCTCGTGTCTCGCAAGACGCAGCACATCCATGTCTCTGATCTGGCCGGGGACGCAGGGCGAAGGCGACTCCTGGGGCGGGAAGCACAGCAGCTTTACGAACAGGAATTTGCCTGGGCAAGCCTCGTCCGCCGGATGCAGGCCACGCTGGAGATAGCATGATGATTTCCGAAACTAAATCGCAGCACATAAATGTCAGTAGTCTTATTTGTCATCGCGATATGTCTATGGCTTTGATTTGTCTCGGTAGTTTGCTGGAATATTCTCAGGAACCAATTCATTTGATTCTGCATGATGATGGCTCATTGCAAGAGGAAGATATTGCGGTGTTGAGGGAAGTCCTCCGTTCGCCGACGATTATTCAGAAACAAGAAGCTGATGAGCAGATGGCTGAGGTACTCAGCAAGTATCCCGCCGCCTTTCAATTCAGGCAGAACGATGTTCTGGCAAAAAAACTACTGGACTGCGTACATTTCAACGATAGTGAAGTATTTGCTTATTGTGATACGGACATCTTGTTCTTTAGGCCCTTTAATGGATTATTCGCTTTTCCATCTTCGATGGTGAATGCGCTGATGATGTTTGATCTTACCAGTTCATATTGTATGCGCTCTTGGCAGATGATCCAATACCCTCTGTTACAAGTGCCTCAAAACCCAAACTCTGGACTACTCTATTATCGTCGTTCCTGTTATGACCTTGATTTCATTGAATGGTTTCTTTCTCGAAAGATCTTCGCTGCATTTCCTATTTTACCGAACAGACCGCATGGGCTTTGTTAAGCTGGCGGGCTTCCTGCCGCCTGTGGAATCCGAATCAAATAGCTTTTATAACACCTAACTTTGCGCCGGGTGAACAATTCGTCGCGGGTCATTTTGTCAAGACATACCGCAGCCTTTTCGATGACTACGTCAACAGAGATTTCCCCTATGACGGCGAAACGACCACGATAGGAACAGTTCCAGCGAGACGCTGTACGCCGATGGATTTTGCTGTATGCGAAATCACCCGGCGGCTGGCACGGGTGGTGCAGGGTTCAAGGCATTGAAGGTCGCCATCATCATGCCCCTGGCGGAGCAGCGCGGCGGGGGGGAGCTGATGGTGCTGCACCTCATGCAGCAGGGGCGCGGGGCCGGGGTGGAGTGGCTGGTCATCTTCCTGGAGGACGGGCCGATGGTCGGGCAGGTGCGCGACCTGGGCGTCGCGGCGGCGGTCGTCAGAGCGGGACGCCTGCGCGAACTCCCCCGGTTCCTGGGCGCGGTCGCGGCCATCGCCCGGCTCGCCCGCCGCGAGAACGTGCAGATGATCCTCGGCTGGATGAACCAGGGGCAGCTCTACGGCGCACCCGCCGCCAAGCTCGCCGGCATCCCCGCCGCGTGGTATCAACTGGGCATCGCGCTGGCCCCCGGCTGGAACGACCGGATGGCGACCCGCCTGCCCGCCGCCGGCATCCTCACCTGCTCCCAGTCCGGGGCGGACGCCCAGGCCCAGATATTACCGAAGCGCCCGCTCCGCGTCGTCTACCCCGGCGTCGAACTGGAGCGGTTCGAGCCGGAGCAGTTGCCCTCCCCCGCCGAAGCCCGACAGCGCCTGGGCCTCCCCGCCGCCGGCCCGCTCATCGGCATCGTCGGGCGCTTGCAGCGCTGGAAGGGGATGCACGTCCTGGTCGAGGCCCTGCCGGAGATAGTGCGGGCGCACCCCGACACCCACTGCGTCGTCGTCGGCGGCGACCACGCCCTGGAGCCGGACTACCCGGCCTTCTTGCGCGGGCGCATCGAGGCGCTGGGGCTGGCAAACAAAGTGACGTTGGCGGGCTTGCAGCACGACGTCCCCGAATGGATGCAGGCGATGGACGTCGTCGTCCACGCCTCCGACCACGAGCCGTTCGGCATCGTCGTCATCGAGGCCATGGCCCTGGGCAAGCCCGTCGTCGCCGGCGACGCCGCCGGGCCGACCGAGATCATCACTCCGGGCGTGGACGGCCTGCTGACCCCCTACGGCGACGCGCCCGCGCTGGCCCAGGCCGTCCTGCGCTACCTGGACGACCCCGCGTTCGCCGCCCGGACCGGCGCGGCGGCCCGGCAGCGCGCCCAGGACTTCTCCACCCGGCGCTACGCCCGGAACCTGATCGCCGCCCTCGCCGAGCTTCTGCCGCACCCTTTGACTCAAGGATGACGATTTTTATGTGTTTGGCACACTTCTTGTATGTTATAATGTCATATGATCGCCGACGCCGCCCAGTTTTCTCCGCGCGCGGCCACCCCGCCCCCGGAGCGGAGCTATGACCAGAAGCGGGCGGGGTTCGCCCTCGCCCTTCCGGCGGTTTGCGCCTGCCTGGTCGCCCTGGTGCCACTGGTCGGGACGGCGGCCATCGCGCCCATCCTGCTGGTGCTGGTGCCGCTCGTCCTCTGGGCGGCGTTCTGCGACACCGAGCGCGCTTTGTACGCCTACCTCGCCTGGTGCTGGCTGGACGGCATCATCCGGGGGCTGTTCCACTCGGACCCGGTCTCCATCGTCGCCCGCGACATCGTCCTGGGCGTCATCGTCGTCGGCTGGGGCGTCCAGCGCCTGCAAAACCGTCACCGCGACCCGGTGCGGACCCCGCCGGGGACATTGCTGGTCGCCCTGTTTGCCCTCATCTGCCTGCTGCAAGTCTTGAACCCGTCCGCCGCCGGCCTCGTGCAGAGCATCGGCGGGCTGAAGCTGCACCTGTCCGCCGTCCCCCTGCTGTTCCTGGGGTACGACGCCATCCGCCGCCCCGCACAGGCCCGCTCCCTGTTCCTGTTCCTGACGCTGATGACCCTGGTCATGGGCCTGACCTCCTACGCCCAGTACACCCACGGCCCGAGCTGGACCTGGGCACACTTTCCGGGCAGCCGGGAGGTCATCTCCCAGAACCTGGCGGCGGTCGACCAGAGCGGCGAAGGGGTGACGGCGGCGTTCAAGCCGCCGGGGACGACCGGCGGCGGCGGCGGCGCGGGGGCCTTTGTCGGAATGATCTTCCCGCTGGCGTTCGTGCTGCCCCTGCTGTCCGGCCGGCTCGGCTTCCCCAAGGGGGCCAGGGCCGCCCTCGTGGCCGTCCTGCTGGCCCTCATCGTGATCATCTTCGTCAACGCCGTCCGCTCCGCCCTGGTCAGCGCCCTCTGCGGCATCCTGATCAGCGGCCTGTTGATCGGCGGCAAGCAGCGCGTGCGAATGCTGGCCGCCATCGCCGCCTGCCTCGTCCTCGGCGGCGTCGCATATACTTTCTCCCAGGGCGTTTCCCAGGGCGGCGTCACCAGCCGGTTTTCGACGACCTTCGCCGACCCGGTCAAGGCCCTGCACCAGGACCGGCGCACCTTTTTCGACGACGCCGTGTTCATCGCCGTGAACTCCCCCATGGGCGTCGGCCTGGGCCGCGTCGGGGCGGCGGCGGGCCGGCTGGGCGGGGGCACGACCGGGTTCAGCGGGTTCAGTGAGGCGTACCTCGGGTCGATCATGTACGAGACCGGCATCCTCGGCGGCCTGCTGATCGTCGGCATCGCCCTGTCGCTGATCGGGCGCGGGTACTCCGTGCTCCGGCGCGTGGCCGATCCCGACGACCGGTTCCTGGCGACGGCGATCCTGGCGCTCCTCGTCATCATCTTCGCCAACTTCTTCGTCACGCCCATCCTGCTCGGGCCGCCGGGGTCGGTCCTGTTCTGGCTTCTGGGCGGCGTCCTGCTGCGCGCCTTCCTCCCGGCCACGGCCCGGCGCGTGGGGGCGGCGGCATGAGCAGACTGCGGATCGCCCTGGTCGCCAACCACGTCCACTTCCGCGGCGGCATGGAGCGCTACTGCGCGGAACTTGCGACCGCCCTCTGTGACGATCACGACGTCCACCTGTTCACCTGCGAGGCGAACGACGTGCCGCTGGACAAGCTCACCGTGCACACGGTCAGGACGGTCCAGAAGCCGTTCCTCGCGCTGTTCGCCCAGTTCTACCGGCAGACCAGCCGCATGATCCGCCTCGAAGACTACGACATCGTGCATACCATCGGCGGCATCACCGCCCGGCAGAACGTCGTGACCGCCCAGTACTGCCAGGCCGCCTGGGGCGACGCCCTCCGGCGCGAGCCGGGCGCGGGCGAGGGCGTCACCGCCTACCACCGCCTCATGTGGCGGCTGGCCGGCTACTTCGAGAAGAAGGCCTTCACGTCCCCGGACACGCGGGGCATCAGCGCGAACTCCCGCCGGACCGGCGCGGACCTGGTCACGTTCTACGGCGCGGACCCGGCCAAAATCCAGGTGATCTACAACGGCGTCGACGCCGACAGGTTTACGCCCGGCAACGCCCGGTTCCGGGGAGAAATCCGCCGGCGCTACGGCCTCGCCGAGGATGCCCTGGTGGTTCTGTTCGTCGGCGAGTACCGGCGCAAGGGCCTGGCGACCGTCCTCCGCGCCCTGGGCCAGATCGTTGACGAGGCCCCCGACACGCGCGCCCACCTGCTCGCCGTCGGCAGGGGCGACCTGGAGCAGTACCGGAAGCTGGCCGCACAGGCAGGGGTGTCCGGGCGCGTCACCTTCGCCGGCCCGGCGCGCGACATCGAGCGGGTCTTCGGGGCGGCCGATGTATTTGCCTTCCCGACCTACTACGAGCCGTTCGGCATGGTCATCACCGAGGCGATGGCGTCGGGCCTGCCCGTCGTCACCAGCCGGCGGGCCGGGGCCTCGGAGATGATCGAGGAGGGCGTCAGCGGCGTCTTGCTGGACCAACCGGGGGACGCGGACGAGCTGGCCCGCAGGCTCCTGCCCCTGCTTTCGGACGCCGCGTTGAGAAGAGACATGGGCGCGCGCGCCCGGACGGCGGCCTCGGCGCAGAGCTGGTCCCAGGTTGCCGACGACACCCTACGGCTCTACCACCGGAGCCTCGGGCGCGAGGCGAGTCCGGCCCTCCGATGAACCCTGCGGCCCTCTGGTGGTGGAGCTGCCTGGCCTATAAGCGGCGGCTCACGGCCGTTGCGCGGCTCTTGAAGGCGCTGAACTTCATCCTGTTCAAGACCATCCTGCCCTACGAGGCGGACATCCAGAAGGACATCCATTTAGACCACTACGGGCTGGGGATCGTCATGCACCCCAACGTCCGCATCGGGCGTCGCGTCCGCATCTACCACCAGGTCACGCTGGCGACCGAGTCCTGGGTCGGGTCGGAGCACAAGATCGTGATCGGCGACGATGTCGTCATCGGGGCCGGGGCCATCGTGATCGCCCGGCCCAACACCGGCCTGAGCATCGGCGACGGCGCGCACGTCGGGGCCGGCGCGGTCGTCACCAGGGACGTCGCGCCGGGGCAGACGGTGGTCGGCGTCCCGGCCCGGCCCGTCGGTCTTGGAACGGGGACTCACTGACTCGGCGACTCGGGGATTTACTGACTCGGGGATTTACTGAATGCGGATACTCTTTTTAGCTGACGCCGTTTTCGAGGACATCCCCGGCGGGTCGCGCGTCGTGGCGCGCGAACTCGCGCGGGGCCTGACGGCGCGCGGGCACGAGGTGACGTTCCTGGTGCCGCGGCAGACGCCGGGGGCACCGGACGACGAGGCGCAGGGCGGCGTCCGGGTCGTGCGCTATGTGGGTGCGGGCAGGCCCATGGACTTCGTGCGCGAGGGGTGCCGGGCCTGCGCCCGCCTGTGGACGGGGGGGCCGTTCGACCTGGTCCACACGCACTTCGCCTACGCCGCACACGGGCCTCTGCGGGCCGTGCCCGCCGGCACCCCCCACCTCCGCTCGTTCTACGGGCCGTGGGACGAGGAGGGCTGGGTCGCGGACGCGGACGCGCGCCGGCGGCTGCCGGGGCTGGTGAAGGCGCGGGTGAAGCGGGTCCTGCGGCACCAGGTCGAGGCCGCCAGCCTGCGGCGCAGCCGGGCCGTGGTCGTCCTCAGCGACCACTCGCGCGGCGAGGTGCGGGCGTTCGGCTACCCCGACAAGGGCATCCACCTCATCGCCGGCGGGACGGACGTGGAACGGTTCGTGCCCACGGAAAACAAGGCCTCCATGCGGCGGGGCCTGGGCCTGCCGCCGGACCGGGCGCTGCTGCTCTCGATCCGGCGGCTCGCCCCGCGCATGGGGCTGGACAAGCTGATCCGCGCCCTGCCCGCCGTCATCGCCCGGCACCCCGACGTGCTGCTGCTGATCGGCGGCCAGGGGCCGGAGCGCGAACGCCTGGAGCGGCTCGTCGCCGACCTGGGGATGGAAAACCACGTCCGCCTGCTCGGCTTCATCCCCGACGCCGCGCTGGCCGCGCACTACCAGGCCGCGGACCTGTTCGTGCTGCCGACGACGGCGCTGGAGGGCTTCGGATTGGTCACCACCGAAGCGCTAGCGTGCGGGCTGCCGGTTTTGGGGACGGCGGTCGGGGCCACGCCGGAGATACTCTCGCGGCTCGACCCGCGCCTGGTCGTGCCTGAGAGCAGCGCGCCCGCCCTGGCGTCGGCCATCCTGGACTTCCTGGAAGGCGGCTGGGGCCGCAGCCTCAGCCCCGCCCTCCTGCGGGGCCTGGTCCTGGACCACTACCAGTGGGACCGGCACGTGGAGGCGGTCGAGCGCCTCTACGGGGAACTGGCCGGGCGCAGCCCGGCCCCCCGCCCCGCGGAAAGTCCCGTGAAGAACCCCTCGGTGCTGTTGTGACCCCGCCCACCCGAAGAAAGACGGCCCTGATCACCGGCATCACGGGTCAAGACGGCAGCCTCCTCGCCGAGCTGCTTTTGGACAAGGGCTACGCCGTCTACGGCACCACGCGCTTCCCGGCCACGGCAGGCGTGAGCCGCATCAGCCACCTCGAAGGCCGGGTCCACCTGCTCCCCGGCGACCTGCGGGACCAGGACTCGCTGGTCCGCCTGCTCGAAGAGGCGCAGCCCGATGAGGTCTACAACCTGGCGGCCCACTCGTTCGTCCCCGCGTCCTGGCAGGAGCCGGTCCAGGCGGGCGAAGTCGGCGCGCTGGGCGTGACGCGGCTCCTGGAGGCGATCCGACGGGTTGACCCGGCGATCCGCTTCTACCAGGCCTCGACCTCGGAGCTGTTCGGCAAGCCGCAGGAGGTGCCCCAGCGCGAGTCGACGCTGCTGCACCCGCGCTCGCCCTACGGGGTGGCGAAGATGTACGCGCACTGGATGACCGTCAGCTACCGGGAACATTACGGGATGTACGCCTGTTGCGGCATCCTGTTCAACCACGAGAGCGAGCGGCGGGGGATCGAGTTCGTGACGCGCAAGATCAGCGACGGGGTCGCGCGGATCAAGCTGAGGCTGGATCGGGAGCTGTCCCTGGGGAGCCTGGACGCGCGCCGGGACTGGGGCCACGCGCGGGACTACGTCGAGGCGATGTGGCTGATGCTCCAGCAGGAGACGCCCGATGACTACGTGATCGCGACGGGGGAGACGCACTCGGTCGAGGAGTTCGTGTCGGAGGCATTCGGGTGCGTGGGCCTGGACTGGCGGGAGCACGTCCGCACGGACCCGGCATTCGTGCGCCCGCCGGAGCAGGGTCAGCTCGTGGGCGACCCGTCCAAGATCCGGGCGGCCCTGGGCTGGGAGCCGAGGACCAGCTTCCCCGAGCTGGTACGCCTGATGGTGGAGGCCGACCTGGGCCGAGGCGGATGGAGCCTGTGACAGGAGCCTGTAACGCGGAATTGCCGACCTTGAGCGCTGCCACCAGGCCGTCCGGGTTCGGAGGGTCCGGGTTCGGAGGGTCAGGACTGGGTCCTTGGGCGAACCCATGGCGGGCTTGGTTTCGCGGCCCGCCGGGTGACTCCTGCTCGGGTCCTGTGCGCCCCGCACCCTTGCTGCCGTTCGGCACAAGCCCTTCCACTGGCGGGCACGGATGTGTTCCGTAACGACCGCCCCTCCGAAACAGCCCCGAAACATTTAGCTGTCATGATGGGACAGGAAAGCCCGCTTTCGCACTGATGCGGCGGCTTCCCATGACGTTCACCCGCTCCACGCCTGCCACTCCGCACTGCGGCTCCTTCCGGCGACGCTGCCTTTCTTTCCCCCTCAGAGAAAGCGACGGCCTAGCCATGACTCATCCCGACGTACCGCTGGACAGAGAGACCGGCACGATGACCACGGAAACGCGCCACCAGCGGCTGACCCGGCTTGGGCAGGCGACGCCGCGTTTCTTGCAGGGCGTGTTTCCGTTCACCGGGCGCGGGTTTTTCGAGGCCGGTCCGCTCCATGACGCTTTGTGTTATGTCGTGCCGGCAGGTGCCAAGGGGGAAGTGATCTATTTCCGGTAGTGGTTCAGTGCCGACAGTTTTTGCCGCTCCCATTCTGGAATACCTGATGAGGCGGCGGCAGAAACACCCTCTTTTGAGAGCCAGCGCGTGTATCCCTCGCGCCTTCTGAAATCAAACAACTGAAACTGGACAACTGTCGGCACTGAGCCACTACCCTATTTCCGGGCCGGCAACCTCTCGGACGATCTGCTGTATCTCACCCTCTGCATCAACGGTTTGCCCGCCCGCTACTTCCCCGTCGGCCCGAAGGCCGACTTCCACGTGCCGCTGTCCATTGTCGAGGCCCACCCCGGCGGGTCGCGCCTGGAGGTCGGCCTCGCCGCCCCGCGCGGGCTGTCCGGCGCGGTCGTGATAGACGTCGGCATCCTTGAGGAAGCCGTCGGCCCGGAAGCCGTCGGCCCGGAAGCCGTCGGCCCGGAAGCCGTCGGCCCGGAAGCCGTCGGCCCGGAAGCCGTCGGCCCGGAAGCCGTCGGCCCGGAAGCCGTCGGCCCGGGAGCCGGCACATGAGCGCACCCGCTCAGACACCGACGCACTGCCCTTACTGCGCCCTGCAATGCGGCATGAACCTCAGACCGGACGACTCCGGCCTGCTCCAGGTGCATCCGCGCGCCGACTTCCCGACGAACAAGGGCGGCCTGTGCCAGAAGGGCTGGACGTCGGCGGACCTGCTCGGCCACCCCGACCGCCTCCTGACCCCGCTGGTGCGCGGCGGCAAGGGCGGTCCGCTGCGACCCGCGACCTGGGACGAGGCCTTGGACCGGGCCGCCGCGGGGATCCGGGCCGCCCAGGGCGTCTACGGGCGCGACGCGGTGGGCGTCTTCGGCGGCGGCGGACTGACCAACGAGAAGGCGTACTGGCTCGGCAAGTTCGCCCGCGTCGCATTGAAGACTCCGCACATCGACTACAACGGCCGCTTCTGCATGGCCTCGGAGGCGACAGCGGGGATGAAAGCCTTCGGGATCGACCGCGGCCTGCCGTTCCCGCTGGAGGACATCGCCCAAACCGGGGCGATCCTGCTGATCGGCGGCAACCCCGCCGAGACCATGCCGCCGGTCATGCAGTATTTCGAGCGGCAGCGCGAGAACGGCGGCGCCCTGATCGTCGCCGACCCGCGCCGCACGGCCACGGCGGACGCGGCGACGCTGCACTTGCAGCTCACGCCGGGCACCGACGCGGCCCTGGCGAACGGCCTGCTGCACGTCGCCGCCGCCGACGGGCTGCTGGACCGGGAGTTCATCGCGGCCCGCACGACCGGCTGGGAGGCCGCCCGGCGCATCATCGCGTCGTTCTGGCCCGACCGGGTGGAGCGCATCACGGGCGTCCCGAGCCGGGACATCGTCAAAGCCGCCCATCTCCTGGGCGAGGCGGCGACGGCGATGGCCCTGACCGCGCGTGGGGCCGGCCAGCAGTCCAAAGGCGTAGACAACACGCTGGCGTTCATCAACCTGATGCTGGCGCTGGGCAAGGCGGGCCGGCCGGGCTGCGGCTACGGCTGCATCACCGGCCAGGGCAACGGCCAGGGCGGGCGCGAGCACGGCCAGAAGGCCGACCAGTTGCCCGGCTATCGCCGGATCGACAACCCCGAACATCGCGCCCACGTAGCGGGCGTGTGGGGCGTCGATCCCGACGACCTGCCCGGTCCGGGCCGGTCGGCCTATGAGATGCTCGACTCGTGCGGCCAAAGCGGCGGCCTCCAAGCCCTGCTGGTCTTCGCCTCCAACCCGGCGGTCTCGGCCCCGCACGCGCGGCACGTCGCCGCCCGCCTGGGTGGCCTGGACTTCCTGTGCGTCGCGGACATCTTCCTGTCCGAGACGGCGGCCCTCGCCGACGTCGTGCTGCCCATCGCGCAGTGGGCCGAAGAAGAAGGCACCATGACCAACCTGGAAGGCCGCGTCATCCGCCGGCAACGCGCCACGACCCCGCCCCACGGCGTCTGGACCGACACGCAGATCGTCTCCGCCCTGGCCGGGCGGCTGGGCGCGGGGCGGTATTTCCCGACCGACGCCCCCGCGGTCATCTTCGACGAGCTGCGGCGGGCCAGCGCGGGCGGGGCGGCGGACTACGCGGGAATCAGCTACGCGCGCATCGACGCCGAGCAGGGCGTCTTCTGGCCCTGCCCCTCCGAAGACCACCCCGGCACGCCGCGCTTGTTCGGGGACGGGTTCGCGCACCCCGACGGCCGGGCCAGGTTCCACCCCGTACAGCATCGCCCGGCGGCAGAAGAGCCGTGCGAAGAGTACCCGCTGTATCTGACCACGGGCCGGGTCATGGCCCAGTATCAATCCGGGACGCAGACCCGGCGCGTGGCGGCCCTGGAGAAGCTCGCCCCGGACGCCTTCGCGGAGATGCACCCCGGCCTGGCGCGGCGCTTCGGCATCGCCGACGGCGACCCCGTCACCCTGACCACGCGGCGCGGCGCGATCCGTGTCAAGGCGTGCCTGACGCCCGCCATCCGTCAGGACACGCTTTTCGTGCCGTTCCACTGGGGCGGCGAGGCCTGCGCGAACGCCCTGACCAATCCGGCGCTTGACCCGGTCTCGAAGATGCCCGAGTTCAAAGTCTGCGCGGTGCGGATGGACAGGGCGTAACCTCTGCCGACGCACCGCCGCGTCTCCCCTCACGTTACACGCCCGGCCTATTTTTTCGTCTTGCTGATTTTCGTCTTTCTGAGAGGAGACACCGATGAAACTGAGTGACCTGAAAAACAGTGGTCACGCGCCTTCCCTGTTCAGCGCGTTCCTGCACTTCGACGTCTCGTTCATGGTCTGGGTTATTTTGGGCGCGATCGCGCCGTTCATCACCACCGACGCCCTGCTCACCGGGGCCAATCTGCGCGTCACGCCCTCGGCCCTGATCACGAAATCCGCCCCCTACACGCTGGTCGTCAAAGGCCCACAGACCAGAAAGCAGAACCCCAAGCTCAAGGCCGACCAGCCGAAGAACGTCTACAACCTGCTGATCAAAGCGGGGACGCCCTCGACGATCCGGCCCAGCGACAAGCCCGTCGAGAAGTTCGTCGTGGACAACGCCGCGCCCGCGACTTTGGCCGCCGTCAACGCCGAATCGAAGTTCATCCAGATCGGCCTGGCGCCGGGCGCGTCGGGCAGCCCCTATGACAACGTCATCGGCCTCCAGTCGGCGGCGGCCCTCCAGAAGACGGGCAAGACTTTCCAGCCCGTCGCGAACGGCTACCCGCCGTCCACGGCCCTGAAGCTGCTGGCGATCCCGCTGCTGGCGGCGGGATTCTGGCGCATCCTGCTCGGGGTCCTGTCCGACAGGTTCGGCTCCAAGCGCGTCGGCGTCGCCTCGATGGCCCTGACGCTGCTGCCGCTCGCGGTCGGCTGGCAGCTCGCCGACACCTACAACTGGCTGGTCTTCGTCGGGTTCTTCCTGGGGCTGGCCGGGGCGTCGTTCGCCGTCGCCCTGCCGCTGGCCTCGCGCTGGTATCCGCCGCACCTCCAGGGGCTGGCGATGGGCATCGCCGGGGCGGGCAACTCGGGGACGGTCCTGGCGACGATCTTCGCGCCGCTGCTGGCGAAGGCGCTGGGCTGGCACGCGGTCCTGGGCCTGCTGATGATCCCGGTCGCGGTCGTCCTGGTCGTCTTCGCCGTGATGGCGAAGGACCCGCCCGCGAAGGCCAAACCGGCCACCCTGGGCGACTTCGGGGCGGTCCTGGCCCAGGCGGACGCCTGGCGCTTCTGCCTGCTGTACTTCGTCACGTTCGACGGCTTCGTCGGCCTGTCGTACTTCATGAACAAGTTCTTCGTGGACCAGTACGACTTCCCCAAGGCCACGGTCGGGCTTGCCACCGCCCTGTTCATCGTCGCCGGGTCGCTGCTGCGGCCCGTCGGCGGCGCACTGGCGGACAGACTGGGCGGCATTCGGATGCTGACCGCCTTGTACGCCACGGCCTGCGTCATGGCGCTGGGCATCGGCCTTTTGATCACGAACATGTGGGCGACGTTCGCGCTGCTGTTCATTCTGATGGGCTGCCTGGGCATGGGGAACGGGTCCGTCTTCCAGATGGTGCCGCAGCGCTTCCACAAAGAGATCGGCGTGATGACCGGCCTTGTCGGCGCGGCGGGCGGGGTCGGCGGCTACTACCTGAACCTGAACATGGGCAGCCTCCACGACAGGTTCGGCACCTACGGGGCGGGCTTTTTCGCCTTCGCCGCCATCGCCGCCGTGGGCCTTGTCGTGCTGCGCCTGGCCGCACCGGGCTGGGAGCGGACGTGGCTGGGCGCGGGCGGCATCGCCCACACGACCGAGCAGGCCCGTGAGCGCGTCCCGGTCGGCGCGGAGCTGGAGCCGGCGTAAGGACCGGACGGGGGATGAAGCCAGGGGATAAAGGGGCGAACCTTGTGTTCGCCCCCCACTAATAGGGAAAACAAATAAACAGGGAAAACAAATCATGTACTCGAAACCCAAGCTCATGCAGGGCGTCTTCCCCTTCGAGGGACGCGGCCTCCACAACCCGTTCCCTCTGTCGGGGGAACTGACCTACGCCGTCCCCGCCGGCAAGCGCGGCCAGCTCGTTTATTTCCGCGCGGGCAACTCGGCCGCCGAGATGATCTACGTCGCGCTGATGCGCGACGGCAGCCCCATGCGCCTGTTCCCCGTCGGCGCGCGCGGCGACGTCCACGTCGCCCTCGCCGTGGTCGAGGATCTGATGTCCGGCACCAAACTGGAGGTGCCCCTCGCCGCGCCCGAGGGCGTATCCGGGTCGGTCGTCCTGGACATCGGGATGGTCGAGGTGTGAACACGCCCCGAAGCATTGCGGAAACATTGCGGAAACATTCGTGCCGTATACTGTCTCCAGGGCCTACGCCGCGCTGATGCGGTGCCCGGCGCTTCCCCCGCCCTGACGATTCCCCCCGGCAATGCCGCCGCCCCGAGTTTGATGAGCTTTCGGCGAAAGGCAGCACCCATGACGGATCAGGTCCCCGACAATGTCCCCGACAAGCAGCGCCTCGTCGTCATCGGCAACGGCATGGCCGGGGCGCGGACGGTGGAGGAGATTTTCGCCCGCGGCGGCGCGGAGCAGTTCCATGTCACCATGTTCGGCGACGAGCCGTATGGCAACTACAACCGCATCCTGCTCTCGAACGTCCTGAACGGCTCGCAGGACGCCGCCGACATCTTCCTGAACCCCTTGGAGTGGTACAAAGAAAACGACGTCACGCTCCACGCCCCCGCCCGCGTCACGCACATCGACCGGGCGCGCAAGGAAGTCAGCAGCGGCGACGGGCAGACGACGCCCTACGACAAGCTGATCATCGCCACCGGCAGCCGCCCCTTCGTGCCGCCCATGGACGGCCTGGAAACCCCCGAGGGCGATCCCAAGCACGGCGTCTTCGTGTTCCGCACCCTGGACGACTGCCACCGAATCGCCGGCTACGCGACCAAGTGCCGCCGGGCCGCCGTCATCGGCGGCGGGCTGCTGGGCCTGGAAGCCGCGCGCGGGCTGATCAACTACGGCGTCGAGGTCCACGTCATCCACATCAGCGGTCACCTGATGAACCAGCAGCTCGACCCCCAGGGCGGGGCCATCCTGAAGGGCATCATGGAGAAGATGGGCGTCCACGTCCACACCATGAAGAACACCGCGCGTGTGCTGGGCGACGACAGCGTGACGGGCCTGGAGTTCAAGGACGGCACGACTCTGGACTGCGACATGGTGGTCATCTCGACCGGCATCAAGCCGAACGCCGAGATCGGCGCGGCCTCCGGGCTGACCGTCGAGCGGGCCATCGTCACCGACAACCAGATGCGGTCGGTCGATGACCCGGACATCTACGTCGTCGGCGAGTGCGCCCAGCACCGGGGCCGCGTCTACGGCCTGGTCGCGCCGCTGTGGGAGATGGGGCAGACCCTGGCCGACCACCTCACCGGCGTCAACCCCGAGGCGGCCTACCACGGGTCCAAGATCGCCACCAAGCTCAAGGTCATGGGCGTCGAGCTGGCGTCGATGGGCGTGACCGAGCCGGGCGACGAGCGCGACGAGGTGGTGACGTTCTCGGAGCCGAAGCGCGGGACGTACAAGAAGCTGATCATCCGCGACGGGGTTTTGATCGGGGCCATGATGCTGGGCGATCTCAGCAAGGCCGCTTACCTGACGCAGGCCTTCGACCGGGGGACGCCGCTGCCCGAGGAGCGGCTGTCGCTGCTGTTCGACATCGGTGCCCCGTCGGTCGAGACGACCATGCTGGAGATGCCGGACACGGCCCAGGTCTGCAACTGCAACGGCGTCTCCAAGGGCCAGATCCGCAAGTGCGTGGAGGGCGGCAGGCGGTCGCTGAAGCTGGTCATGGAGGCGACTCGGGCGGGCGCGGGCTGCGGCTCGTGCAAGAAGCTGGTGCAGGAGGTCGTGGAGTGGGCCGCCGAGGGACAGGTCGAAGAGGACCCCAGCGTCCACTATTACGTGCCGGGCATCCCGCTCGCCAAGCCCGCCCTGGTCGAGGCCGTCGTGGCCCGGCGCCTGCGCTCGGTCTCGTCGGTCTTCGACGCCCTGGCCGGCGGCGTCGAGGACGTCGGCAGCAAGATGGGCCTGGCGTCCCTGCTCAAGTCGCTCTGGGGGGCGGATTACGAGGACGAGCGCGACGCGCGCTTCATCAACGACCGCGTCCACGCCAACATCCAGAAAGACAAGACGTTCTCGGTCATCCCGCGCATCTACGGCGGCGTGACCACCGCCGATGACCTGATCCGCATCGGCGAGGTGGCGAAGAAGTACGACGTGCCGATGGTCAAGTTCACCGGCGGCCAGCGCATCGACCTGCTGGGCATCACCAAAGAGAACCTGCCGCACGTCTGGAAAGACCTGGGGATGCCGTCGGGCCACGCCTACGGCAAGTCGTTCCGCACCTGCAAGACCTGCGTCGGCACCGACTTCTGCCGCTACGGGGTCGGGGACAGCACCGCGCTGGGCATCCAGATCGAGAAGCGCTTCCAGGGAATCGAAAGCCCCGGCAAGATGAAGCTGGCGACGGCGGGCTGCCCGCGCAACTGCTCGGAGGCGATGGTCAAGGACGTGGGGGCCGTCGCCGTCGAGGGCGGCAAATGGGAGATCTACGTCGGCGGCGCGGCGGGCGCGCACATCCGCAAGGGCGACATCCTGTGCGTGGTCGATTCGCACGAGGCGGTGATCCAGATCATGGGCCGCTTCATGCAGTATTACATCGAAAACGCCAAGTACCTGGAGCGCACCTATGGCTTCGTGCCGCGCGTCGGCCTGGACAGGATCAAGGCGGTCGTCGTGGACGACAGCGAGGGCATCGCCGCGCGGCTGGACGCCTCCATGCAGGCCAGCGTGGACGCCTACGTGGACCCGTGGCTGGAAGCCGACCGGCCCGCGACCCCCAACCAGTTCGCCGCGCCTCTGCCCGTGCTCCAGGCGGGCTGAGGCCCTAACCGCCACCGAGGAGTCCCCGTCCCATGCCGACAGCCGCGCCTAGAGTGATGACCGACAGGCCGACCGCCTCCCCAACCGGACACGAGGCCGCGCTCGGCCCCCTCTCGCAGATCCCGCCCGGCGAGGGCCGCGTGTTCGCCGTGGGCACCGTCGAGATCGCCGTGTTCCACACGCGCGGGGGCGGGACCTACGCCGTGCAGGCCGAGTGCCCCCACCGGCAAGGCCCGCTGGCCGACGGCCTGGTGGGCGGCGCGGTCGTGATGTGCCCGCTCCACGCGCGCAAGTTCGACCTGAAAACGGGCGCGGGCCTGGGGGGGGACTGCGACCTTCAGACCTACCCCCTGCGCCTGACCGAGTCGGGGGAAATGTGGGTGGAGGTGTAGGGCCTTTCGAGACCCGCCCTTGACTCCCCGCCCCCGCGTGTGCCATACTGGGGCGTCTTCAGTGCCGGGGGCTTCCCCCGCTGCACCCTCTGAACTCCCTCCCGCACCGGCGCGGCCGCCTGAAGTGACACCTGCCCTGTGGTGTTCACCCCGGAAGCGCCCGCCATGCTCAACATTCTCATCCTCGCCCCGCACGACAAGGGCGGCCCCGTCGCGCCGCTGGTCGGCGCATTGCAGCAGTCCGGCTACGGCGTCCGGCGCACCGCGCTGGATGGGGGCGATGCGGACTCGCTGGACGCCCTCTGCCGCGCCTTCGCGGGCCGCCCCCCCGACGTGCTGCTGGCCGACCTGTCCGCCGCCCCCGACTGCCTGCCCCTGCGCCACACGGGTCGTCTGTTGCAGCACGCCTGGGGAGACGACCTGCCCCCGCCGCCCCGGCTGGCCCTGCTGGCTCCCCACCACCTCGCCCAGCCGGACTGGCCCGCCTATGCCGACGACTTCCTGCTGCCCCCTTACGCCCCCGCCGAGGCGCTGGCCCGCCTGTCCCTGCTGTCGTTCCGCAAACGCCACGTCCGGTGTGGGGGCCTCCTGGACGTGGCCGGGGTCACGCTGGACCTGGGTGCCGGGCTGGCGCAGGATGCCCAGGGAGGTCCCCTCCCCCTCACCCCGCGCGAGTACGATCTGCTGCGCTTCCTCGCCCTGCACCGGGGCAAGATGTTCGCCCGAGACCGCCTGCTGGACATGGTCTGGGGCGTGGATTTTGAGGGCGGCGAGCGCACCGTGGACATCCACATCCGGCGGCTCCGGGCGAAGATGCCGCCTGCATCAGCCGCCCTGTTGGAAACCCGGCGCGGCGTCGGCTACGGCCTGCGGTTTGCCTAGAGAACCTGTCGCAGCCCGAGACGGGCCGGCCGCCTCACGCACACAGACCGCTGACGCTTCCCCGCCGCGCCGGTACGACGCCGTTTGGGCCGCGACCGACCCGAACGGCGTCCCAAAAGAAGAAGCCCGCGCAGGGCCGCCGCGCAGCAATAAGCCGCAATCATCAGACAATCCAAGTCCGGGAATAGGTCAACTGATCCCAATGTTACAACCAACTGCATCAGTGAACGGTTGACGCGGAATGAGCATCATGTCATAATACGCAACGTCCCCGTAGAAGGCGTCCCCTCATGGTAACAAGATGACCTCAGCCGCCACCCCCCAAACCGTCTCCCTGTTCCACCTGGCCGACCTCACGGTGCGCTACCGGCAGGACGACCGATCCGGTCGGATCGGCCTGGACCTCTACCCCACCGCCCTGGAAGGCGTCCTGGCCCAGCGGCCGCCGAGTTCATCGAAGGAAGGGGCACCCGTGTTCGCCGTGGACTCGCTGGTCCACGTGAAAATCGTCGGCGACGCCTACTCGGGCCACTTCTCTCAGGGGCGGACCATGCGGGATGCGCCGTCCGTCGAGCGCTTCCGCTTCCGCGATCAGGACGTCGTGCGCGACGGGCCGACGACCACGGTCGTGACGACGCTGCTGAGTGAAGAAGGGCATCACATCGAGCACCGCCTTTCCTGGCGCGACGGCGACCATGCGGCCCGAGTCGTCACCCGCTTCGTCAACGGTGCCCCCACCCCCGTGACGCTGGAAATGCTGACCAGCTTCTCCCTGGGCGGGCTGACCCCCTTCGCCCCGGCGGACGCGCCAGGGCGGCTGCGGGCGCACCGCTTCCGGTCCGCCTGGTGCGCCGAGGGGCGGCTGGAGACGCAGAGCATCGAGCGGCTGCACCTGGAGCGGTCCGCCACAGCCTCCGGCGCGTTCAGCGAGCGCTTCGGCCAGATCGGCTCGATGCCCACCCGCGGCTGGTTCCCGTTCGTGGCCCTCGAAGACACGGACGCGGGCGTCGTCTGGGGCGCGCAGCTCGCCTGGGCAGGCTCCTGGCAGATGGAAATCTTCCGCCGGGACGACCAGGTCTGCCTGTCGGGGGGGCTGGCGGACCGGGAGTTCGGGCACTGGACCAGGACGCTGGCACCGGGCGAAGCGCTGGACGCGCCGCCCGCGACGCTGGGCTGCGCGCGGGGCGACCTGGACGACCTGTGCGACCGCCTGACCGCCGTGCAGCACCGCGCCGCCGACGGGCACCCGGAGGTCGAGCGCGGCCTGCCGATCATCTTCAACGAGTGGTGTACGACCTGGGGACGGCCCACCCACGCGCGGCTACGCGACATCGCAGGCCGGCTGAGGGGAACGGACGTCAAGTACCTGGTCATCGACGCCGGGTGGTACCAGGCGGAGGCGGGCGGCTCCAACGGCCACGGGGACTGGCTGCCGGGAAAGACGGCCTTCCCGGACGGCCTGCGGGCGACGGCCGACATGATCCGCGACGCGGGCCTGGTTCCGGGCCTGCGGTTCGAGCCGGAGGTCTGCTCCGACGGCTCGGTCGGGTTCTCGCTGACCGACCACCTGCTCAAGCGCGACGGCGTCCCCATCACGGTCGGGGAGCGCCGCTTCTGGGACCTCAACGACCCGTTCGTGGTGGCCCGCCTGTCGGAGCGCATGACCGACCTGCTGGCGGGCTGCGGCATCGGCTATCTGAAGATCGATTACAACGAGACCATCGGGTTCGGGTGCGACGGGGCCGAATCGCCGGGGGAAGGACTGAGACGCCAGACGCTGGGACTTTACGGCCTTCTGGAGCGCCTCCGCGCGCGGCTGCCGGACCTGGTGATCGAGAGCTGTGCTTCGGGGGGACACCGCCTGGAACCGTCCCTGCTGGGCCAAACGGCCATGTCCTCGTTCTCGGACGCCCACGAGCTGGCGGAGATACCGATCATCGCCGCGAACCTGCACCGCCTCCTGCTGCCCCGGCAGTGTCAGGTCTGGGCCGTGCTCCGTCGGTCCGACGACGAGCGGCGGCTGGTCTACAGCCTGGCGGCGACGTTTCTGGGGCGGATGTGTCTTTCGGGCGACGTGGACCTGCTGGACGAAGACCAGTGGGAGATCGTGCGCGGCGCGGGGCGGCTGTACCGACAGGCCGCGCCGGTCATCAAGCGCGGCCACAGCCGGCGAACGGGGAGCCTGGGCGAGAGCTGGCGTCACCCCCAGGGCTGGCAGGCGGTGACCCGGCTCTCCGAGGATGGAAGGACCGCCCTAGTCGTCGCGCACGCATTCGCCCGCGCCCCCGGCGGCTTCGAGGTCGCCCTGCCGCTGGGCGGCGGCTGGGCGGTCGCGGGCCAGATGGCGAGCGGGTCCGACGCGGCGGTCTCGCTTCAGAATCAGACGCGCGAGAGTCAGACGC
>JAABUV010001200.1_pt1 | contig 37878 bp, 24 predicted proteins | sample 5559971 | NCBI WGS metagenome assembly JAABUV01 (sample SAMN10711881, study PRJNA513362) | rock metagenome | isolation source: Antarctica rocks | place: Antarctica: Victoria Land, Knobhead nord | collected 2015-12-19
CTGCGTTCCATTCTCATAGCTATCATCATAGTCATTAGTTATCATCACATACATGCACATCACCCAAGACACGTGCAGATGACTCATCAGATCCTCATAAAACCTAACATAATCTACTCCACCTCACCCGCCATCCCATCCTCCCCATCCCATCTTCCCCCATCCCCCTCTCTCTCTACTCCCATCCCATCCCCGCCCTGCCCTCCCCTCATCGAAACCAAAACAGAAAAATAAAGCAGAGTAACCGCATAACCAGTCTCTCCATTCTTATCATTAAGATTATATCTCGTTCGGAAATTACGACTCAAGAGATGTGACTTAGTCGTCACTATCTCCCGCCATTCAAAAAGATATCAATCGATTAGAAATAGTAAGGAAGTTAAGTAATCATATATAAAACAGACCCCTATCATAATAGATCCTAATTCGGAACCTGAAAGCCCACGAATGTCTATACAGGTGGCCTAGAATGATTTAAGACTTCGCACGAGCTTTACATATCCTATAGGAAAAAAAGATTGGCGACGTAGAGCAGGGCGATGTAGTATGTTCTAGATGAGGTATATAGAATCGTAGAGCTTGCGCCATCTATACCCCTTTTCTAGGAGATACCATGCTATAATCCTATATCCTATTCCTTGCTTCCCACGTTATATCATATACTTATGCATGTACATATACATGATCTTATACTCGGCATGTACTACAGGTAAAGTTATAGTATAGACGATGCCCTGGTAGGAAATGAGAATGTGTATATACATACGTTGCAAAGAAACGGTGAAGTCTATGTACTACCGTACAACAATTCCACAGTCTAGATCGTGTTAGATCACGGCATGTAACCCCAACCCCTATCCCAACCCCATTCCCCCATTCCAACCCCACCCCCAATCCCAACCACTCCAAATCACAGCACCCAAACGCAAACGCAAATCCCATCATCAATCAATTATTAAAATATCATCCAAAAAAAACTCCAAAAAAAGATAAACAGAACACTTCATTCCATATTCATTCATATCAATTAACCTCAAGCTAAGTAAGAAATTCCAAACACCAAAGATCCGATGTATAACACACCACACCAAACACTACAAAGGACCCTCAAGCGCTTCACGCTCTAAGCTCCGAAAGCTTTCCTTTCTGATTTTGATACATAGTACAAAAATACAAACATTCAGCTTCTCGCCGTGACAAACGATTTGATATATATAAATATACACAACTTTCCCAATCCTTCCACATAAAAGACAATGCTGCGCCATTCAAACCGCGATGCAAAAATGCAAAACTCCAATCCATGCCACGCACCAGCGCTATGATCTTTCGCTCGCCGATATATTTGTGGTATAATGCAAATGCTCCGACACCCCAATATCAAAACCGCTGAATCGCTCACGATGCGTAGATCTTAAATGCAATGATCGCTAAAGGACACAAAACAAAACAAAACAAACGAAATGCCACGAATGCAAATTCTATACGGAGGAAGTAAAACCCCTTCAATAGTTGTGTTCAACGCCCAAAATCAACGCCCAACCCCACCCCCTCCCCACCAATCCCCTCACTCCCCGAATACCGCGGCATACTATCACCCTCCGGATACGGCACCTCTTCCCTCCCCCTCTCACTCTCCCTCTCCCTCATCCGCCGCTCATGCGCCATCGTCCGCCTCCTCACCTCCTCGATATCCGTAGGCGGATGCTCTCCAAACTGCACAAACCCCGGATTCGGCGCAAACGTCACGATACCGCCCGGTTGGCCTTGCACGGCGACGCCGGGGCCGGAGGAGGAACGGGACATGGAGATGTCGGCGGGAGAGTGGGCCCAGCCGCCTGTGTGGGAGAGGTCGGTTTGTTGGGGGGCGCGGTTGGGAGAGGTGGTGGGGGCTGCGTGGTCGTTTCTGGGAGAGCGACGCAAGGGGCGATCGTGGGGTGGAGAGGGGGGGAGGGTCGGCATTGATTGTGGGGAGAGGGCGGAGGGGTAGCGGATTGGATCTGTTTCGGCGATGGAGGAGTGGGAGAGGCCTTGGGAGTGGTCGCGTGACATTGGTTGCGAGTAGTAGCCTGTTGGTACGGGGCGCGGGTAGGGAGGGTCGTGGATTGGTTGTTGGTAGGGTGAGGTGCGGCTAGGGGGTGAGTGATGTTAGGATTGGGGAGAGGAGAAGGTGGACTGTTGGTTGGAGTTGATGAATTCGGTGGGGAGGGGGCGCTTAGATGTGAGTATCACATTGTTGTCGTACGGAAGTGGTGCTGTGTTGGGTCCTAGGGGAGGTGGCGCGTAGAAAGGTTGTGGGTTATATTCGATGGGACGCCCGGAGGGGATCTGAGCAAGGCTGGAATTGGAGCCTGGAAAAAGTGTAGAGTAATGGAAGCCTGCAGCTGGATCGGTAAGATATTGCTCTGTCCTCGCACCATCTGGTACAAATTCTGAGGCTAGTGGCGATGGCTGAGCGATGCCAGCGCTACCGGGTCGAGTTGGGGGGCTTTGGCGTGATCTACCCCGATCCATCAGTATGCTGGCTGGCGAAGGTCCCTGTCTCTGAGTGGGGATAGCGAATGGTGGTAGAGGCGATTGCCCTACTCTTCCCCCTGCGATGCCTGCCCAAGTTGGTTGCGTAGGAATCGTGGTTGGAGGGCGGCTAAATGGTCCACGCTGGAATAGTGAGGCTATGCTAGTCTTTGACGGTGGCGGACTTCGTGACTGGACCTTCTCCAAAGACTGAAAAGCAGGAGAAGAGTTCCGTCGATTCTCCTTCCGCTCCTGTGATTGCGGAATGGACCCAATCACGGTTTATGTATTGACTTAGGTCCTGGCTAGGGTTGGCCGGAAGCTGCCTAGATCACGGCGACCTCGAGGCTGCTTTCTTGGTTTTCTTACGAGTTGCCACTCTCCTCCATGGCTTTCAGTCGTTAGAGCTCGAGATCGTGCAGGAGGAGTCGCTGTCACCTCAGAGATATCGCGCTGCATAGGTATCTTGTAATTATCTTCGCGATCGCTAGCGTACCCAGGATCTTCGTATTCTGGTAGCCTTGGACTGTAGCCAAATATTTTCGGGCGTATGCCTGGTGAGGCGGTTCCGAAGCTTACAGGTGAGTCTATTATATTGTCTTTCTCAAAGCCAAAGTCAGTCTCGTTCACCAGTGTGGAGGGGTAGGGCGGTAGTCAGGCGTTGGAGGGCCGACTGGCCCAGAATCAGAACTGCTACTTGTCCTGTCGAAGATGGAGATCTGGAAGATTCCGTTTTGGAGGCTTTCTTGGGAGGAGCTTGGTTCGCGTTCTCGGATCTCTTTACCAATCATCTTCAGCGTCGGCAGCAACAACGCTCGGATCTCCTCCATTGATTGCGTCCTGCTTTCGTAGTGTAGCGTATGTTTCTAGAGCCACTTGCCATGGGTTTCATAGTATCGATAATCTGAAACACGACCGGGTTCTGGTTTGAGCTTGATCCTAATATCTGCTTGGTGGTATGAATAGGAGAACAATTTGACAGCATAGCCCAGCTACTAAGGTAGCGAGCCCATCGCGTTCAACGATTCGCAGCGATAGTCCTGGACCACACTATAGATCTTCAGCATGTCTATCGGCTCTGGTTCATTCAAGCTGTCTCGGCTGGACGACATGGACTCTTTGTCGTCATTCCTTTCCAGTAGTGTATATCGCATCAGTATTGCAATCGTGTTATCAATGTCTGGCTTCCCTGTGCCTTCCGTAGCTCGGACGTCCACTTTCTCCGCTTTCAGAATCTTGAGCCCGAGATGCACCATCTCAAACGGCAGATCCTGGGCAAACCAGCATAAGATGCTAATCAAATTCCATGCCTCCATATGACCCAAGCGTTGCAAATCGTCCAAGATCTTATTATAAGTGCCCTTAATGCCTGGATCTGCGGAGGTTGACAGCTTACACTTCGTAAGCGGCTCATATGTGTCGGCTAGCTGTTGACTAATGGCATTGATAGCTAAAGGTAGCCCACCAATTTGCCTGACCAGCTCGGTCGCTTTCTTCTTCTCGGCTTCAGTCGGTTTCTTGATATGTAGCTCCTTGAACAGCAACTTCCTGGCCTCTTCCTCTTTCAGAGGTCTAACTTTGATGGGGAAAGGCCTCAACAGCCGCTGCTTCGATTCGAGATTGCGAGCTCTGGATATGTAGATGATGCTCGAATCCTTGCTGTCAGGTATAAAACTTGCGAGGTCAGTGGTATCTTCATCCCTTTCGACTGTAATTCCGTCGAACACTATAAGCCAATCGTGTCGGCTCTTAAACCAGGTCTTGACTAGCTGGACATAGTCGTTACCGTTGACACCGTCGCGAAGATCAGGCGAGTCTCGAGCCACGACTTTCTGCTTTATGTCCCAGAACGCGTGCAAAACCTCCTCTCTCAAATTTGCTGTGATCCAGAAAACGCCCCCTGGAAATCGCTTACGGTTCTTGTGTACGTATTGTCGAGCTAGATGTAATTTGCCTCCGCTAGGCTGGCCGTGCAATAGAACGCACGCTGTCCCATCACGTCGTCTTCTCCCAAAGAGCCGCTTGTCTAGTTCGGTGTACTCCTTCTCTAGACCTACGAAAAAGGTATTCGTGCGGAAGCCTGGAGGAACTATGAAATAGGGTTCTGTGGGCTTGATGGGTGATCCTGGGGTATTGGTGGTTGTGGCTTCATCTTTCATCTGAGGCGAATTCTTATTTGAAAGGATTTGTGAAGTATCTACGTAACGCCAAAAATCAGCCATTATACCATCAGAAACGCCTTAGTAATTTATTTTGAACGCAAAAACCATTGAAACCTTTCAAAACCGATATGCAGGCTCCTTCATTTTAATTACAGGCTCTTCGACCTCTTCGACTTCGTACGGAAACGTATCAATTTCGGGAGCAGGTAGCGCCAAAGGTGCCTTACCGGGTGTAGTACTATTACTTGACCGTTCTGTGTTGGGTGAGAGCTTCGGGTTTATGCTACCTACAAACGTTAGCCGTGATGCTGGTACGTCGGAACACAGGTTAGATTTCAGAAGAAGTGGCAGTCGGAAGGGCGATCCGCAAGATGCGACGGTTCGGGTGCTGATGTAAATCCATTTCGGGCAGAATTTACTGATAACATGTTTGGTAGGCGAACACAGAAACTCCAACAGAGCCCTTGAGTTTTAAAGTCTCAGCTTCTAGGTGATGCGACGTTCGCTGTCCTCGAGGATTATAACCCGAATGCTGCCACTTCTTCTGATAACAAGGCTGACTGCGAGACTCACCCGGTAGTATTTCCTCTATCTCTGCTTTCTTCTTTGCTATCCTTTCCGCGTGCTCGGAGTCCCAGCGTGAAGCGATTACCGTAGGAGCCTCGCCGGCATAGCGTTGTATTCCTTCGGCTACCAAGTCGAATCCGGATGAGCTGTCGCTCTCGAACTTGCACATATGGGAATGATCTGCTTGTATTACTGCGCGTTCAACGTCCTGAATTGTCGGAGACGCCGAGTCCTCGTCGACAACGAAAGCGGTTGTGTGTGCTAGCTTAGTTGGCTTGCCCTCATGGAAGAAGTAAACGTGGAATCGACTAATCAACTGAATAAACTGGCGATCAATGTTCTGCAAAGTCTCGTTATTGGTCTTCAAAGCTTTCACCAAAGCATCGTGGGAGTCGACGACCCTGCTTGGAATGACTGCGCTGCAGATCGCCTCTAAACGAGAGCCCCAGGCTGCAAGATCTGAGCCCTTGTGTGGCGTGCCAAGGAACAGGATGCCGTATATTGAAACGAAGACAGATCGAAGATGCTCAGTATAATTACCACGAATCTCAGATGAATAGATCAAGGCTCGTTTAACGACGAGTCCACCTAGAGAATGGGCCACGAAGATGATTGGCCGTTCTGTAGGTTTCCGTATCCGCCGGTTGGCTGCCAGCTCTGCAATCAGATGCTCAGCATGATTGTGTATTTTGTCCCTCGACGCTCCGTCTGTGAAAGAGGTAACATCGGCATCGTACCCATACACCAGGATTCTTGCCTTCTCTTCCTCCAGGATGAGTGGTAACAGTTGTGCTGGCCAGAAGATCTTAGACTTTTCGGCCGTCCATGTATTGTGTGGATCTCCGTTCAGGCCATGCACGAACATAACGTCGACCTTGCCTCCACCTATCGGTGCATGTACTTGGGTGAGCCCATAGCGACTGACTTCTGGGATACTAGAGGTTGCCTATAGTAGGTTAGCGACTGATATCATACAGATGGGACCAAAGCAGACGGCGGGCACTAAATGCTTACCATCATCACCTTATGGCTATACTATAGAGCCTCAGGGTCGAGTAATTCTGGGAAACATATGTAAATGGATGAAGATGGAAGCAGATCAGATCAGATCATGTAGTCATTGAGTTCCCAGACGCTTAAAATCTGCTGCCTGTCACGAGTATGGCCTCGTCGCAGCGCTCGTGCTTGGCAGGAATGAGTGGGTGACGCAAGTCTTCTCCCAGAGGAGTCATCGACTTGGATATTGAAAGAGTGTGGAGCAGATTCCTGTGGCCAGGGGATTTGCGACTGAGCCGCGTGAGCCCCCGTCGCACATCAACATCTCGAGTCCGCCATGCAACCAACGACTGGTGTGAAGAGCATGAGCGCATCCTGCGTCGTGTCTCAAAGCTTCGAAGTAATGGCTGCACAGTATTCGAAGGACCGCAATCTGATGTGGTGAATCGATGTCGCGCACGACGATGGAAACGCCAATGGTGGAGATGCCAACTCATGCCGTCAAAGTAGAGGCGGACATTCCATTCATTGAATTCGTGGAGTGAGGCCACTGAGACCCTGATGTGGTGAATGGGAGTCGAGCAAGACGATGGAAACGTCAATGGCGGCGGATGAATGGCAATTAATCAGTGAGTGGAAGTCGAGCAAGACGATGGAAACGTCAATGGCGGCGGATGACTGGCAATCGGCGAGTGGAAGTTGAGTAAGACAATAGAAACGTCAATGGCGGCGGATGACTGGCAATCAGCGAGTGGAAGTCGAGAAAACCCTAAGGAAACGCCAATGGGGGAGGATGAATGGCTGTCAGTGGTACCTTCGCAATGCGATGTGAGAAATGGAAGTCGTGGTAGGTAAGTGAAGGTGCATCAATCAGATCTTTTGAATAGACGGCGTTATTGGCTTAAATCGAGTGGTGAAGCCACAAAGGTTCTTGTGAGGAAGATGTTATCAGAGAGATGAGGCAGGGACAAGATGGCATCGATTCGTAATGATGTTGGTGGGAAAGCGCATGGAGATAAAGGGGAGAAGGGGAAAATGATTTCGGTATATATATGCGCACACATGGTGGCTGTCCACGTGGAAGAGAGTTAGGCGTCGGAAAATCTCAAAGAGGCGTAAATATGTTGGGGTTGTTGGGACGCCGCATTGTCAGGCGCCCAATGGGGGAGAGAGAAAAGGCGCAAGGGTGCCCGACATGTGGGGACGCAGGGTTGATGGGAATTCGATTGGATTCGCGTATCGTACGTGGTGGAGATCCTCGGTTGATGAACCCCGAACTCGGGGGTGGAGACTTGAAGAGATGAGGGGAGCGGGAGCGAGCTCTGATGGGCGCGGGAGGTGGGCGTTGAGGTGGCCATGGCTTCGGTGGCTTGGTGGAATATAACATACCCAGTAGTAGGTGGATGGCTTGATGTGACTCACCCCGAAGCGAGAATCCGGCTGATGGAGTCTCGCGATCCTGCGCATATGGTAGAATGATATTGCGCCTGGCAGGTTGATCGCTTGATATGACTTCCCTTGAAGCGGAAATCTGGTTGACAGAGTTCGCAATCATGTGGATATAAAATAGTAGATGATCGCCTGATACCACTTACCTTGGAGCGAAAATCCGGCTGATTGAGTTCGCGATAATGGATATAGACATGGTAGAAGAAGAATACTGTAGTCATTTGAGCAAAAGTCTATGCATATATGCCTCTTGTCGCATCTTCCCTATCCGCTTGCAGCCGATTCTCGTATGCTGATGATGGCGAAAGCCTGAGGCCGAAATCGCCGCTGCTTGGTATGCTGGTTGCCCAGGGACCTGAGAGCTGCCGCCCTTGAAATCAATCGCTTTCCTGTGATGTCAGACAGCAGAAACAGTGGCCATTAAGGGCGCCATTCTACACGATGAGGAAGAGTTCCGCCTGGGGGCGGCCCCAAGCATAGGATTGGGCACCATCGGCTATGATACCCCCGACCATCCTCCATACCTCGACGTTGTTGGTGAGACGCTCTCCCTCAAACCCAGCGCCATTCATTCCCTCCATCTGATTGGTAAAGCCCTGCGAATCGTCGTCGTGCCAGCAGTGGAGTTGGGTGAGGAGTTGGCCTCCAGACGTACGCCATCCCTCGCACCAGGGATTGAGGTGGTACCGGCGGGAGACTTCCTGGTCATCGAGCCCTTGGCGCCAGGTCTTCGCCAGGTCCCGCGCGAGAGAAGCGTAGGTACAATAGAGTCGGGTATGGGCATCCGCAGTAAGGCCCGCCACTGGCGCGCGCTCAAACTCGGCCAACCCTATGGTGACTGATGGCATTCGGTCAGATCGAGCGCATGTAGAAAGGGGCGCCGGGGTTATGGGGTGATGCCACTTACTCTCCTCCACCTGGGTAATCATCTTCTGCGTAGCAAGTTGGAAGGTTTTGAAGATGATCCAAGGGCGAAACAGTCCATCGTTCAAAAAGCTCTGGAATCGGTACTCTCGCCGAATATTATCACGCCTGTGGCGGCGAAGGAGGGCCTCTTCGATCTCACTACGGTTGATGGGACAGGTCAATCAAGGAATTAAAGGGAAGGGGAAACATTCTCGAGCGATCAGCTTTGTGCCTACCTCAACTGCTCCCTAACCCGAGCCCAGATCCACTCCAATCCGTCGTGATACGCAAAGATCCCCTCACGCGTGACCGCATCTTGACGGTTCCCAGTGAGGATGTTTCGATAGATAGAACGACGCATGATCGTGTCGTCAAACTTGCGGGCTGCGATACACCCATCCAAGGTGGCGAGCGTCTGGCGGATTTGCGCGGGGACCATGGATCGGTCAGGCTCGAGTTGTCGGCTCGCGACCCCCTGAATATAGCCTGGGGCTCGGGTTGGCTGACCGCCACGAGCAGGGCCATGTACTGGAGGGCCCCCGCGTGGGGAGATGGGCGCGCCAGACATTGGGGTGGGGATCGGGGGGTGAAAAGAGGGTGATGATGGAAGGTGGAGAGGAGCGGGAGCGGGATGATTGCCGGAACAAAGCGAGATGGAAAGGGGAGAGAATATGATTGAGATTGAGATTGGGATTGATTGGTGGAAGAATGGAACTGTAGCAGATGTCAATGATGGATCGGGTTGAGAATGGGGTGGGAGAGAGACGGAAGAGATCGGGTCCTTATACTTCTCCTCCGTGAAAGGGGGAGCGAGTGACGACGCCCCCGGAATGAATCTGGGGGAGTGATGGGACCTCCATGCCTAGCTAGGAACGCGGCCGTGAAGCAGGGGTGAAGGTTGTCAATTCCAGTGAACGCCAACCCCAGATAAATAGAGGGTGAGGGTATCAAGCAACCCTTCACGCCCGATGAACCTCATCAAGAGGGAGAAGTGAGCCGAATCGGGATACATCAACAATCGATGGGAACTGCCATGGAATTCCGGAACGGCGACGATGTCTCGCGTGAGGGTGAAGGTACTGTAATGTAATGGAGGGTAGGGCCAATACGGAACCTCATCGGTTGCATTGAGTGGTATTGGGATCATTGCATGACGTGTCCAATCCGATAGAAAATAACGCATGTCTGAAAATCACTTCGTGTGCATGCCAAGACGCCCGACTTCTCATCAGCTGAGGTTGACCCGGACTGAATGCCAACATCATCATGAACCCTTCATGGAGCGCGGGGCGACTGGATGGAAATCCGGGATGTGAGAGACCCCGAAGACTCACCATCTGGAATACGATGGGAGAAGAGGGGTGGGTTGAAGGCCTGATTTGCGGTATAGTCCTTGACCATCAACCAGCTGATGGCATCTTTTCGGTCATCGTCCAGGGTGTCTGCGACCTCGATTGCGTGGTAAAAGCGTGGGTTGTCGTAGTCATATGTCTAGAATTTGCTACTCCCTTCTTTCTTGAGGTGCTGTCCAATCTCGGTCCGTCATGACATTGGTTTGACTCTGATGCCATCACCAGGGGCTAGGCAATAGATTGCGACTCTGCCTTGATCGTTGAGCCGATCGCAGTATTACGCTGGGTCGGCGGACCAGATCCGGAAGAGCCATGCGGTACAGGTATCTTCCCAGCCGAATGCTGCTGCAATGGCGCCGTCAAGTTCCGTTAAGGTGAGGTTGAACGGGACACTGATCAGTCGAGTTGCTGTTGGGTTCGTGGTCTTGATACGAGTGGTTCTAGGCAAGTTATTCGGTCGCTGAGCAGTCTATGACGCTAGGATCTCGGACATCGATGGAAAGTCGGAGGGAGTCTATTATCATCAGGGATCAGCGTAGAAAATATAGAAATCCATAAACCATTCGACCACCCCCGTCACTTATCCTACCATTCTAGAGCTACCGACGCCCCGGAGTCGTGGAAGAACTTGGCGGGAGGCATCGAAACTTGAAACCATTAACCGTCCCCGTCTTCTTCTACCCCACCCACCAATGAGGAGCAACGAAAGCCATCCTGTCAGGCAACAAGCGGCGGGGAAAGGATAACCGACGCTAAAGCATATAGAAAGCTCGAAACCATTGACCGTGGCCGTCTTCTATGCGACCTATGAAGAGCGATGAATGCCACGAAGTCGTAAAAGGGAATGGCGCGCAAAGCATAGAAAGCCCGAAAATATTGACCGCCTCCGCCTTCTATGTACGTATGTAGCTAATCAAGAGGTGATCACCACTTAAGCTCCGAAGTCGCCTGAAAACCGGCGCGCATCGTCAAGAAAGCCTGAAACCATTGACCGTCCCTGCATCCTTAGCAACTAACGATAAGCAACCGAAGCTATGAAGTCATCAGGAGGGAAACCTGAAAATATCGACCATCCTTGCCTTCCATGCAACCAAGGAAGAGTGATGAACGCTGGGAAGTCGTCATCCTAATGGGACTCGGCGCATGAGGCATCACGACGCGGTATCTTTCCCTGACTTGTTAGGCCGAAGTCCAGGTGGAGTCCCCCCGAGCCCCGTACCACTCTAGGTCATTTGGAAAGATATATAATTCGCCATTTCCTCGTGATCTTTTGGCTTTCCCATCCGACCATGTCTTATCAACTCCCCCCTAGGACTGACAATCCTTTTGAGGAAGGGTTCGATCCATTTATTCCCAATTCATTTACTCTCAATCAGACCCTACCTATGCCTGAGCCGAATTGGGTGTACGATTTTCAAGCTTCCACGCTTTAATCGTTGGATTTCTCCCTTATTCCCATCCGGATATTGCTCCGGCAAGCCCAATCGATCTATGTTCCGATCATGGCATCGAACCCTCTTCCCCGGCTTCACCTCCGCTGAAGCCTAAGAAGAGGTAAGGATCTCGATTTTCCCCCATCCTTTATGGAGTTGACCTGTAGTAACTCAAGGGGCCGCCCGTTCAAAACCAATCGTAATCCAAAGACCGCGCTGAAATCCAAGCAAGCCCCAACAACCCGAGGAAGGTCTCGAAGAAAGAATATACGACAAAAATCGTCTAGTAGGGTTTCAAAATCCACTTGATATCAATCTTTGTAATAACCTCGGGCGTTACTACTGACCGATTTCTTCACCTTGCTCAAGGATGGACCCTCAACGCATATGATAAAGGTTATGTTTTCCGTGTAGCCAACCCCTCTTCCTTCATCAGAGTTCTTTACTAATATAGTCCTAGCATGAATCTAATACGGAGAGTAAGTAGGTAGTTAGGTACAACCTTATATATAGAGTAATTCGACATACTCTATTAGTATCTAAGGCTATCTCCTAGTTTATAAGGGTTTTAATAGTGAGAAGTAAATAAGTAGAAAATTTCCTAAGTAACTATTTATTTATTAGGAGTAGATTAATACTCTAACTCTTCTACTCTTAAGAAAACATAGGAGCTAAGTTTAATTTACTATTACTCTAAATAAGTATATATAATACTTTATAGGAAGAGCTATAAATACTTTTCACTTAACCTTGAAGTATTATCTTTATAAATTAAAGGTAATATACCTTTATCCTTATTCTAAGAATTATCTCCCTTAGCCTTAGAAACCTTATCTTTAAAGTTTAACCCCTAAATATTTATAAAAAATATAGCTTAATTAGTTAATTTTACTTAAAAGTTAAATTCTTTATTAAGTTATATGTTGGAAAGTACGGTAGGACGAAACCCTCGGCCGGGCGATTGGTCGGCTAAGCGAGCCGTGACAAGCCTGCTACCTAGTAGAGAACTCTCTACAGGCCTACCGACTTACCTCTGTACGTACTTCTAGAGCAGTTAATGGTAGTAATACTATCGGTAGTCACCTATACCTTTCAACAACCTTTATTTTACTTCTTTCTTTAATAATTGATAATAGAGATATTTAACTTTTTACCTTATATATAATAACAAATAATTTATATAAACTATAAATAATATTAAATAAAGATATTAAATAGTAAAATTATTATTAATTTTAATTATTTTTTTTAATAAATATTTTAATATTTATCCTATCCCTTTTTTAATAAGGTATAATAAAGGCTTTTTAACTTTTTATTTAATAATTTATAATAATTAATTTATATAATTTATTATATATAAAGATAATTAAAAATAGGGTTTCAATTATTTATAACATTTTCCTAGAAAATACCTATAGAAATCTAGATTTTTACGTATTATAGATAATTCACCTCTACTACCTAGTAATAACAAGTCTTAGCGTATTAGTTATATCTTTTATACTAATAAATAGTATAATATAATTCTTACGTTGTTAGATACTATAGGATAACTTGTATCTTCTAGTATTAACTAATTAAAATTATATACGTAGGTATATACGTACATGCGATACGTATATTATATTACAGGTAGAGTCATTAGTCTTAGCGCAGTTAGATTTAGGTATATAAATTAATAGAATTAGTGATATCTTTATCACTAATAGGCTGATTTATATAATTTTAAGGGCGATTTACTCTATAGGCCTATGTATATTATTTATACAATTTAGATATATATTATAATTAGTAGACGTTAATTAGTTAGTAAGATAGTAGTATACTTAGGTATTTTAGTAATATCTTAGTGATATCTTAGTAACGTCTTATTATATAGATTTTAATATATAAACTTATTAATTTATATATAACTTTTATACTAACTAACTAATTTACATCATTTTTAATGCCTTAAGTAGAAGAAGATAGTAAGTATCTTTTAATATTAAGTAATTAAAATTATATACGTAGGTATATTAATAGATATAATACGTGAATACTATTATTAAAAGTCTTAATATTCCGCTAAAAACGCTAAAACTAACGCTAGGCCTATTATTATAATAGGGTACTTTTAGGCTAATAGATAAGCGTAGATAAGGGTAGGAGATCTTCAGGGTTTGAATGTCCGGATATTCTATTATAGTAAAGAGATAAGTTTTTAAATAATATTTTAATCTTTATCTTAACTTTTTTTTAAAAGGATATAATAAAGGCCTTTTAATTATATACTTTATAACTAATAACAAAAACTTTATATAAATTAAAATTTATAAAAGTATTTTTTAATAAAAAATTTAATCTTTATTTTAATCTTTATCTTAATCCTTTTTATAAGAAGATATAATAAAAGGTTTCTAACTTTTTATTACTTGATTAAAAGTCAATAATCTATTTATATTAAACTTTATAAAGAATTTAAAGAATTTAATTTTTAATAATTTTCAATAAATAATCTTTTTATAAATATTTTAATTCTTTTTTTTTTATAAATATTAATAAGGTATTTAACTTTATATCTTATAATTAATAATAAATAATATAAATAAATAAAGAATAATTTTATATTTGAATATATAAATTTAAATAATTTTTTTTAATAAAACTTAATATAATAAACCTTTTAATTAATATTTTAATTAAAATTTCAACCTCTTCTTTATAAGGAAATAATAGAGGTATTTAACTTTATACCTTATAATTAAAAATATTAAAATATATTATTTAGATTTAATAAAGATATTTAAGAATAAAAGATTTAATAATATTTAATATTTATTAAAGCTTATATATTTTTAATAAATATCTTATACCCTTTTTACTACTTAATTAATTACAAATAAAATTAGAAATAAAATTAATAGAATTATATGAAATATTTAATAAATAGCTTTATAAATAATTTTTCTTTAATTAATTTAATGTAATCCTATAAAGTATATATTATAAGGATAATTTATAATAAGGTTATATATAAAGATAATTAACTAAGGAGTAATATTTTATATTAGCCGCTTTAAGCCTAGTATATAACTGTTACGAGCGTACCTTAGTACCTCTCTTACAACCAAGTCCATTATCTTATCAGCGGCCGCTACGCCCTATTAGGACTAGTACGTCCGCTTGGCGAATATCAACTTTATGTATTAAGGACTTCGTCTACTTCTCTTTTCTTCTTCAGCTTAGTTCTCTTATCCATTTACCACCCTATGACTTGACTCTAGGACGTCCGTGATAATAACATTATTTAATAACATTATATATTATAAGTAGAGTTTTAATATTACCCCTACCTTTGAAGAAAATAATAATTATATTATTTAAAAATATTAAACTTTAATAATATTTACTTAATCCCTTAAATATAAAGTTAATTTATAACCTTTTAAGTATTCTATTTTTAAGAAGATTAATTAATTATTAATTAATTATTAATATTAAATAGTTTTATAATTAAATAGATTACTAATAAGTATATAAGTAAGAAAAAGAAAAATTCTTAAAATAATATATATTAATTAATTAAAAGCTCTTATCTTATAATTTTAAGAATTTTAAATAGATAGTAAGGATATATTTTAATTATATATTAATAAAATATTTATATTAGATATTAAAATAATTTAATTATTAAAAAATAATAAAATAATATTATAATATTATAATATTAAGATATATCTACTTTTATAAGTAAAATAAGCTTTAATTAACTTACTTATTTTATTATTATCGATAAAATATCTTTATAATAAGGGAGTTTAATTAAGAATTTCATTATAAATTTATTATAACAGACCTTTATTTTTTAAACTTTTTAATAAAGTTATCTATTAATAGGTATTTTAATACTTTACTATACTATTAAGGTAACTAGAGATAAGATACTATTAATATTATCAAAAAAATTTAATTATATTAAAGATAAATTCTTTGAATATTATCTTAAAGGGAGTATATCTTAAGAATAATTAATCTATTATTATATAACCTCTTAATAGATATATAAGAGGTAAAGGTAATATAAATTAATATAAATATAATAATAATATAAGAGGTATTAATAAAGTAGATTATTATTAATATATTAAAGTTATTAATAATATCTTTATAAAAGTAGGATATAATAACGAAAAATTAAGTATATCTTTATCCTTATATAAGAGAATAGTTAACTTCTAATAATTTCACTCTTATAGACATTAATATAATTATTTATTTATCTTAAATATCTATTTATGATATTTATAAATAGCCTTATTATAATTATCCCATAAATAATTTAATAATTTACTTATATATTAAGTATTAAGAATATTTATAATACTCTTATTATAATAGGATTAATTACTAAATAAATTATAAATTATAAAGTAATGATTTATCAATTTTTTAATTCTAAATTTAATATCTTTTGAAATTTAGTTTGAAGGAATTTTAATATATTAAACTCTTAATATTAATCTTTTATCAGGACCCTACCTATTATATACAGACCCCGCCTATAATATATAGTATCGTCTTATAGTATTATATATAGTATTATCATGCTAGGCCTAAGGCGGCTAGTATGGGGTCTTAGCATATTACCTATACGGGTATATAAGGCCTCCTTATATTTATATCTCTTACTCTTCAGCTAATTATCTTATTCTATATAGTACTCCTATAACTTATCTCTAGGCCGGTTCTAATACTATAACTAGCTTATTCTAATTTACCCTTGTTAGTTAGCGAGGTAAAATAATTAACTAATAGCCTATATTCTAAGTAAGTAGAAATCTTACAAGTTAATACTAAAAAGGAATTAAGACTAACTTAAACCGTAGATAAGTTAATAATAAAGAAGATACGCTAGTTACTTATACTATAAGCGAGATTATTAGAAAAGAAATCATACTAGAAGATCCTTTATCCTACGTCTACGAAGTAAAATAAGCGTATAAGAAACTTATATATAAAACTATTTAATATATTAGCTACGTACTCTTATCTTAAATTAATGATATTATTCTATAAAGGGCTATTAAATTATTATTTAATATTATTCCTACGTTAATCCGCTAAGAAATGATACTACCTAATAGTTAATATAAAATAAGAATACCCTAATTCTTTTTCACTAAGTTAGGCCTAAGTTAGGCTAACTTAGACTAAGATAAGCTAATACTAATTTCCTGTATTATAAGATTAGAGATCTCCTATATAACTTAGACTAAATTCTTCCTAAAATCTCTATAAACGTGATTATTAATCCTATTTTATATAATTCAACTAATATACGTTTAAGTATTAGTAGTAATATCGATAATTTTATAATAAAGACTAAGGATTATTATTAATCTATACTATTAAAGTACGCCCTAGCTGGTAAAGATATCTTATAAATATCTTATTTAATTACCTAGCCATAATAATAGGTTAAGTAGGATTTAGAGGACCTATTAGAAGTTTTTAATTTACTAAGGTTAAAGTAAGATAAGTCGCTTAGGTATATCTAAGACTAGAAGGTAAATAATAATAAGTACGTTATAAGAATTACCTTACACATTAATTATACTACCTCCTAAAATATACTTATTTATATACTCTAATAATAGTTATTAATAACTTATATTAATAAAGTATAACTATTAATAACTCTTAATAAGTTAGAGAGTAAATAATTATTAAATAATACTTAATATAATACTCCCGCCTCTTATACTACCTAAGCTATTATACTAACTCTAAATAGTACTAATTCTAAGTTATCTAAGAAGAAGTTATTAACTAAATTTCCAGACCCCTTAATATTTATAAATAGAATAGACCCTATATAGGATAATTATACTTTAAAGATACGGAATAAATTAATAGTTAACGCAGACTATTATCCCTTAATTATCCTAAAACTTATATACATTCATACTTATATTATGGGTATAATAGAGTCTTATCTATAGGTACGTTTAATAGAAGTTTTAAAGAACCCCTATTTATCTTTTATAAACATCCTAGATTATCTTATAAAATACTATAATAATCTATTCCATAGGACTCGCGATAAGACATAATTCTAATCCCTATAATAAGGAATAGAGCCGTTTTATATATTTTAATCTTAATTCGCTAGGCTATTAGCTAGCCTTAATTATAATAAGATTTCACTTATTAATACCTTAAAGTAAAAGGTTATAAAGTATCTACGTTCTTAGTCTATTAATACTTAATTTAATATACTTTAAGAGATAAGGCTATTCTATACTTACGCGGATAATTAGATATAATATAATTATAAGATTAATAAAGAGTCTAAAATAGTAAAATATAAAGATATACATATCTTAAAGTGTAAGACTAAGTTTATAGAACTTACTAATCTATATAAAGACTTTAAACTACTATCCTCCCTACTACCTAAAAGCTCTTAGTTTACCTATAAATAAGATATAAATACTAGTAATTACTTTATTTACTTTTTATACTACTAACTAGGATATATCTTAATAGAGTACCCTAATAAGGCTGTAATAATAGCTAAAGGCGGAGTAATAGTAGTAAAGATTAATAAGTTATAGACTAGCTATTACCTTAAGATATTATTACCTCGGGCGAGGAAGAGGATAATAAGAATAATAATAATAAATTAAGGAATACCTAACCTCCTATAAAATCCCGTTAAGAGGTAAAGAGGTATACTTAATATTAATAGTTAATAAGAGTACTAGGACTAATAAGCTTAGCTAGATACCTTTTACTATAACTATAAGGCTTTTAACGCCTGGATAAAAGGCTTACAAGATAGACGTATCATTAGATATAAGAGTATCTACCTATACTTTTATTAATATAGTAGAAGTTAATATAATATAGGAGTAATTAGGGATAGAACCTTACCCTAGCCGAATATAACTACTAAATCTATAATAAGGAGCTTCTAGTAATGATTAGATACCTATAATATTACCGGCTAGAGCTCGAGTATACTAATATCCTAGTTAAGATATTCATAGATTATAAAGGGTTAATATACTTTGCTATGAGTTAAAAATTAACTCGCCGTTAATCTAGGTACTTAGACCTCTTATTAGATTTTACTATTAAGACTATCTACTAAACGGGCTTATAGAACAAGAAAGCGGATACGCTTACTTATTAACTTAGGTCTAAACCCTAGGGGCTAGATAATAATAGAATCTAATAGCTATAATAAACTTTACTAACATCGGACTAATAGGAGCGTTTCATTCCATATAATAGTAAGGCGGAATTAGAACTAGATAGTAGCTAGATAGCTATTACTATGATAGAGGACCTAATCTATAATAGGGTATTGAAAGTCAATTCATATAATAAAGAATTTATACTTATTCGCTAAGTTATTAATAAAGGGGACTCTAAGTTTAATAAAATAAACCTTACTAAGTACTCTATCTATAACGACGTCTTCTATTATAAGGAGCGGCTTTAAGTCCCTAATAATATATATACTAAAGTTATACGTAAGGCTTATAATTAGCCTACTACTATATATCTAGGCCTTTAAAGAACGTATAATCTACTAAAATAGGAGTTTTACTAGCGAGGTATAAAATATATTATAGAATAATACGTCCGTAATTACTATACTTATAAGAGAGCTAAACTATTACGTAGAAAACCTAATAGATTCTTATAATTAGTACTAATTCTATAATAGTAGTAGAAGGATATTATTATAGACTTTATAGTAGGCTTACCTATATCTAACAGATATAATATAATTTAGGTCGTAGTAGATAGGCTTATTAGGGAAAAGTATTATATAATATATATAACCGCGAAAGAAGGAATAATAGTAGAAGGAATAATATATCTACTAATTAATAAGGTCTTTTAATTATATAGCCTACCGTTGTTAATTATATTAAATAGAGGACCCTAGTTTATAACCCTTATTTAAAAGTCGTTTTATAAGAGACTTAGAATTAAGGTTCAGTTATTAACGGCTTTCTACCCCTAAATTAATAGCTAAACTAAGTAATCTAACTAGGACCTAGAAATAAACCTCTGGTTATATTATTCCTACTTTTAAGATAACTAGGCACGTTAGCTATTAATAGTAGAATTTACTAATAATAGTTATATCTTAGCGGCTATAAGTATTTTACCCTTTTATATAAATAAGGGATTCTACCCCCGTATAAGTTTTAGCCTTAATAATACGGATTATAATACTACTTATAAGCGTCTTTAAGTAGTTATAACCGTAGATATATCAAAATATATAAAAAAGGTCTTAATATATATCTTATAAAATCTTGAGAGGATAAGAGAATCTATAAAATAATAAGTAAACAAGTATTAGACTAATATTAACTTTTGAGAAGGCGACCTAATATTTATAGATTTAAAGTATATTAAGACTAAGCGACCCTTAAAGAAGTTAGATAATAAATATAAGGGACCTTTTAAGATTAAAGTGAAAGTAAGGATATGTAATTAACTTAATATCCCTAAGTTAATAAGGATTTCTAATATTTTCTATACGGAGTACCTTTAATTAATAGTAATAGACCCTCTACTAAGCTAATAAAACCTACTACTACTACTAGTTATTATTAAAAGCTAATAGGAGTAGGTAGTAGAGGATATCCTTAACGCTAAGTACGTTAAAGGTAGGCTAATATATAGGGTATAACAGGAAGGATACGATAAAGACTTAAAATTTTATAATATTAATAAAAACGAGTTTACTAATATATAAGACGTTGTTAATAGATATTATAAGCGGTACCTATATATACCTAATCTAAACTAACCTCTAAGGTTATATATATAATGTTAAATAAGGTAATTATATTTTAATAGCTACTTAAGCTAACTTAAGCTAACTTAGGCTAGTATATACGCTAATATATACGCTAGATATCTATTTATTATCCGAATAAGGTTCTTAGCGCTTTAAGACGAGAGACTCCATTTAATTAGTATACGCTAACTTTTCTTTTTTTTATATATAAAGTATATAATTAAGCTATTTTACTATAAACGACTAATACTACTATTTAGTCTATACTTAATGGATTTCCTTCAAAGAGTATTACCTATAAAGAAGAGGGCTAGTACTACGTTTAACCTAGGTAGAGAGTTATTAGAGACCTTAGATTTTAAAGTAATACGGTTATTACTTTCTTTAAAGCAGGGGTAATATCAGGACCCTACCCATTATATATAAACCCCGCCTATAATATACGGTGTCATCTTATAATATTATATATAGTATTATCATACTAGGCCTAAGGCGGCTAGTATAGGGTCTTAGTAAATTACCTATATAGGTATATAAGGCCTCCTTATATATATCTCTCTTACTCTTTAGCTAGTTATCTTATTCTATATACCTCTATAACTTATCTCTAGGCTAGTTCTAACATCTTTCTCTTAAATATCTTTAAATTATTTAATGAATAGCTATCATAGTACGACTTAGTCACGTGACTAAGTCTTAGCATAGATACTTAGCACGTATATCTCTTACCCGTAACTACGTATATTAGCTAAAATACTCAATAATATTATTAACTATACTACGTATCTACGTCCTAGTCTTTAATAAATAGTAGTAATACCTATACATAGTACTACTCCTTAGTCGCTTCCGCTTACTATTATTTTAACGCCTTTATATACGAGACTATCATTGTAAGAATAGTACCTCTATTCCTCTACCAGCGCTTATATTCCCTAGGCTACTACCTACCTTAATACTATATCGCCTTCCTAGCTAACTCTACGGCCCTTTATTCGACGAGTATAATCCCTTTATTAGGCTGTTATTATATACGTAGCCGCTTACTAAGTTATATAACTTAAAGTATTATACTACTTAGTCCTCTATTATTATAAGTAGAATAAGTAATATATATAATACGAGTAATATATATAATATAAGCTAGATAGGTCTAGCCTATCTAGTATATCTAGCCTAGCTATATATATAAGTATATATATAGATCTTACTATATTTAAGCGTTCCCCTTATTTTTAGGCCTTCCCTCTTTATATAATATCCTTTTATTCATAGGGTAGTTAATAGTTAGTACCGCTATTTAAGTATTACTAGTTTACTATTTAAGTAAAGTATTACTACGTTAACCTATGACATCCGTACTAATAATAAATATACTTAGCTAGCTGTTAAGCTACTAGTTATAAAGTTAACCCTCTTTAAGCTAGTTAACTAATTAGAAGTAAATTACTATTACTAGCCTCCCTATTGAAAGTTAGTCCTATAATCTATATATAAAAGCATGACTATAGCCTATAATCTTATATATAGTACTAAGGGCTAATCTTATAGAGAATACTAGTACTATTAGCTAGTACTTCTCTTATATATCTCGATATATCTAGCTACTCCGCTAGTCCTAGTATAGCTACTTAGTCTAACCTTATAGCGATAATACCTATACTCCTAGCTATTAAATACCCTTATTACTAGCGAGTAGCTATCTTATACAGCCGCGAAATACTATATCTAGTATACTTACTACGTAGTAGTATAGCTCCTAGTTAGCCTACTAAAGGTATGTTTAATTCTTTAGACGGATAGTCCTAGACGCTAAACCGTAAGAGGCCTAGCGCTGTAGATCTATACATTTCTAAAGGCCTCGCTATTTAACTGGAAATCGCCTATCTAAAATCTAGTTATAATTGTTCCGGATTTACTAAGACCTCTATAGAATAGTCTACATTTCGCCTAACGGCCGCCACCTACGTAATACGATGCTAAGGAAGACTACAAGCACATAGGTAATGACCTCTAATTAATTAGGACAGGCATGCTGTCGCTACGACGTCGCTGTTACTACATGGACAGCGAGGACGCTATCATTTTTCTCTCTTAGTAGGTATATTATCACGGTACGACTCGGTCACGTGACTAAGTCTTGGCATGTCTTACCCGTAAATACGTATATTAGCTAAAATAAATCAATAATATTATTAAATATACTACGTATCTATATCCTAGTCTTTGAAAATAGCTTTATATTATAGAAAAAATTCTAAAAAGTTATATTATAAAGATAAATTTAAGAAGGCTAGATCTTTTAATATAAAGATCAATTTTTATATTTCTTATTAAGTTTATTTTATATCTTCTTATTAATAATATCTTATACCTTTTAAACTACTTCTACTCTAATTAAGTACTTAATATATAAGAAATTCAATAATTATTAAAAATACTTAAAAAAAGGATTATTATAAGTCTTCTAATTAAATAGGTTATAATTATATATTATATATAAATATTATCTAGAAATTATTACTTAAATTAATAGTAAAATTTAATTCAAGTAATAATTTTTATATTTACTATTATATATAATTATAATATAAATAAGTTAAGATATAATTAATTAGGAATATTAATAATTTAATAAAGAGGTTAATATAAGATAATCTAAAATTATATAAATATAAATAAATAAATGAAGGATTATTTGATTTAAGGTTATAAATAATTATTTAAATAATTAAGGAGATAAGTACTTTCTTCTACCTAATATACTTCTATTAAGATAAGGATAAGATATTAGATTATAAAGATTATAAGTAAAAATTAAGCCTTTTTTAATATAAAGTCTCTATTATAAGGTAATAAAAATTTAAGTATTATAAACTTTTTATTAATAATTATTAATAATTATTTATAATTAATACTCTTTAATAAAATAATATGAAATTAATATAAAATAATAAAATAATAGTAAGCTTTTAAATAAACTTATTTTAAAGTTTATATAATATATAATAATATTTATAAATAGTTAAATATAAAGAACTATTTATAAGTAATTTTTAAATAAATACTTTCTTTCTTTTAATATATTATTATTAAGGTAAAGTAATTAATTAGGTTTACAAAGATTATAAGTATATTATAAATATAAATCTTTATTATTATAATAGTAGAACTTAATATTCTTATTATATATTAAGAAACTTAGGTATTATAATTTATAAATAAGTAGATAAGTAGACTTCTTATAAAAAGGAAAGTATAATAGATCTTAATATATTATTAATTATATATAAATAGTATTAATAGAGGATTTATTATATATAGAATAATGAATAATTATAATTTAGTATTATTAGCTATTTAGCTTAATTAATTATTATAAATAATTTAATTACCTTCTTAAGGTCTTAATAGTATATATATAATAATATACTTTAGAGAGAATTATTTAACTAATTATAATATAAGGTATATATTATAAGGGTAGTTTATAGTAGGATTATATATAAAGATAATTAGCTAAGGAGTAATATATATATATAAGGCTACCTTATATACTTATATAAGTATATTATATTAGCCGCCTTAAGCCTAGTATATAATATTATAAGTAAAGTCTTAATAAATCCTAAATATTATAATAGCTTAGTATAAGAGGAGGAGGCGGAGTTAGTAACGCGTTAGGAGGATATATATAAATAATATAAGCCTTAATTAACTTAGGAAAAGAAGTAGCTAGAGTAGTCTATCTATCATAAGAAAGATTAGATAAAAGGAAATAAGTTAATGTAGTAGAGGATATATTATAATTAATATATATACTTAATTATAAAGACCTTAACGTGAAGATATAAGGATTAGCCTAAGAAAGTCTTAAGTTAATTATTATATTTATATAAGTTATAAATAACTATTAATAGGCTATTAAGGAAGGGATAAAGAGAATATATATCTAATTATAAGGAAATATACTAACTAAGAGTTAAAGTAGTAGTTCTATATATATTAGTTCCTTAATAGGTAGGTAGGTAGTAACCTATTTACTTATATATCTACATCCCCCTTCTTAACCTCTCCTAGACCCCTTATAATAATAGGGGCGTTAGGGGTTATATACGCTGCGGAACGGGTCCGGGTACCCGCTCCGGGTACCCGTCCTAGAGCGGGGCGGGGCGGGTTTCAAGGCGGGTTCTAGAATACCCGCCCCGCCCCGCCCCGTCAAAAAACCGGGTACCCGCCCGCTTACTAATAGGGGTAAATCTACCCCTAATACCCCTAAATTATTCCTAGGAAGTCCCTTAGAAATTATCCTTATCTTTATCCTAACTACTTTTTAGTAGGGTATAAAAGAGATATCTAGCTTTCTACTACTTAATTAGGCTAGAGTTAATAAAATAAAATAAAATCACTATTTTTAGAAATCCTTGTAAAATAGTAATCTTGAATTATTATTAATTCTAGTCTAATTAAGTAGTAGAAAGCTAGATATCTCTTTTATATCATATCAAAAAAGAGTTAGGACAAAGATTAAGATAATTTTTAGGGGATTTCCTAGGGGTATATATAAGGTTTAAGGTAACGTCTTACCTATTAATAAGCGGGCGGGTACCCTCTATTACATAGAGCGGGTACCCGCCCGGCCCCTCCCCGTTCCACGGCGTAGGATTATAATAAACCCGTCCCGTCTCTAGTAGTTACTAGTAATAGTAGGGTATTACCTCTATTAATTAGATCTCTTATCTTACTTTTAAGGTAGTTATAAGACTTAATTATCTCTTACTAATATTATATTAATAAATTTATTATAAGTTTATAACTTATTATAATTAAGGTAATTAAGTTAAATATAACCTTCTTTATTATAATAATAATATATCATAATATTACCCTTAACTTTATTAGCCTTCTATTTTAGCTTATTTCTCTGAAATTATAACTACTTATTATTATTAGTATTTATATCCTTAAGCTTTAAAATATAACCTCTCAAAGGTTTTTTACTTCCTTATATCTTTAAGTTAGAATTACTTAAAGATTTTTTATATAAGTTTAAGCTATTATTATAATACTTATACTTTATAATATTCTTAAGTATAATAATTTAAGTAAAGATCTCTTTATATCCCTTAAGGATATTACTAGTACTTAAAATCTTATTTTTTAACTCTATTTAAAGCTTTATATGGAAAAATTAAGCCTTATACTCCTTATTAAAAGGTAATAAATTAAACTTTAACTCCTTTAAATAAGACTTAAAACTTAAGATATCTTAATTATTTTACTAGCGCGCCTATTCTTACCTTTTATAAGTAAGGAGATAGTAGCTAGCTAAATCTATAATTAATTTTAAAAGAAATTATATAAAGAACTTAAAGGTAACCACTTTAAGACTATTAATCTATTAATAAGAGTACTATTAAGCTTTAAAGTCTCCTTTTAAGGAGTTTATATAATAAGTAATATAAGACTTTAATATAATAAAGTACTTAATAGATATAATAAATTTAATATTAACCTTATAAAATTAATATATATACTCCTCCTTAGAGGTCTTCTTATAAGGATATATCTTTTTTAGGTAAAGAATATATATATATAAGTATAAGGTAGTATTAATATAATAATAATTATACTTATTATTAGGGCTCTAATAGCTTAAGTATTTTAGAGTTATATAATATTAGCTTATAATATAATTAACTTTTTTTCTTATTTTAAGTAATAATTTTTACTTCTAATATTAATAAGGTATCTTTTAAGCTTAATCTTAGTACTTAGGGTTATTATACCTAAACTTAAGGTATTATTATAATAGTATTTATTTAATATAATATTCTAATAGACTTCTTTTATAATATTACTAAGAGTAATATTAAAGTTATAAGGTAAGGCTAATATTATAATAACTTTAAGCCTTTTCCTTAAGAAAGGGAGAGAGATTAGAATTATAAGGCCTTTATTTATTAGCTTTAAGCTAGTAAGTAAGGAAATATAAAAGATACGAAGTTAAGTAATAATCTCTAAGAAACTTAAGAAAATATAGGGGAGTACTTAGAGGATATATATCTACTAAGATATAGCCTAATATTATACTAATATTACCTTATATTTATAAGGAAGGTCTATTAAGTAAGTTATATAGTAGTATATACTAGTAAGTATAAAAGAGACTAAAATAATTAGTATGTTTTAATAATATCTAATACCTATAAAGGCGTTATCTAGTACTTATAGGTATATAATTATTAAGCCGAGGGTATTATTATCTATAGGTATCTAATGCCTTAGGGGCTAAAACGCCCGTTACGTACCCTAAGCCTAGTAGGCGGCTAGGGCCGTTAGTACCCGAGGTATATAGGTACACTAATTCTGAAATATAGGAATAGTATTTTTGAAAATTTTCCTAGTGTTTCTATAATTTACTAATCTATAATTTACTATAGAACCTGTAAGGCACGTACTTATATTATTACTTCCTTGGAATTTATTCATATAGTCCTAATTATGTTATTTGACACGATTCACCTGAATTGATTCTCTTTTAGGGGTGGCTAGCAACATGACATGGCTGTTATTCTAATAGCACGAGTGGGATCTTTTTCCGCTGTATGTGACCACCTTTTGATATCTAGAAATGATCATTTGAGAAAGGTCTCCTCTACAAATATGCTATGTTGCTAGCACTGCTCCATCCGTCCCTCCCACAACTATTCTTGATATTCATCCATCGCTTCAGTATATTACTCCCCAGCATCCGTCCCGCCTTTGATACCATCAACAAGCGTCAAGCTTTTCATACAATAGTCTTTCTGATCTCGAATGTAATCATCGAACCAGGCAGCGGCACGACTGCCCCGCCCTCGATATGAGCCTAGGGAATAGGAGACGTCAGCCGTGTAGTTCTATCGAGTTGACAACCCCACGGAAAGGGCGATGATGATCAAGCCACAAAGAAACGACCTGCTGACCGCAATACCAAATCACCTGCTTTATTTTCGCTGCAGAAAGAACAGCGTAAAGGGTTGGAATGGATGGGTACAGGCTCTGTTCTGGGAGGTTCAGAGACCCTTTGACAATCCCTCCCTGTGAAGCATTGAGCGCCAAGCAGAATGTCTGCTGAAGACCCAGATCTCACTTCGTAGTCTTTTCTCCGAAGGTCAATGAGGATGAAATCTTTTCCTGCTTTCTTGCCATCGCGAAAATACTGCAGCAATTCGGCGCGAGTTATCGAGGCGCGATGGGCGTGTCTGGGAGCTTCGGCCTGTGTATTGAAGGCGGAGGTTGTATTTCCAGTGGCGGCCATGACGGTCACAGCTGGGTCAAGCTTCACCTTCGTGTGTATAATGGTGTTACAAGGGCAATAACGGACAGTATCCGCGCCCTTTGATGGGACTGTTCGGTATTTCACTAGAGATATATGATTGGCTGAATCATGCCGACTACGGAAAGTTCTGTTAGGCGAGACGTATGATTGGCCGAAGCTCGGCGTCCGTGAGCGCCATATCGATGATCGAAACATTGCTACAGAGTAAACAAATATCACCCTAAATCATCTTTCGTCCCACTCATGTTACTTAGCTGAGACAGTATATCTAAGGTACCTCACATTTCTTTCCCCCTACCTCTTGCATAGAACTTCTAGAGCGAGCTACCTATCATGTCATGACAATCTTCCAACATTACTCAAAGAGACACTCTCATTCTCAAACAGCCGTCACAATGAACACATCCCCGTCACCAAGACACGATACTTCCAATGCCCACGACACCGAGAAACAGGAGATAGAATCAGCCATAGCACCAGACAAAGTTTCCGCATTCAAAGGCCTGGGATGGCTCGACCGCTTCCTCGCACTATGGATGGCTATAGGCATCATACTGGGAAACTTCGTCCCAAACACTGGTCCAGCTTTACAAAAGGGCAAATTCGTCGGTGTCTTCGTTCCCATTGGTTAGTACATTATATCCGTATCGCAGGTTGGAGACGTCATATTTAATATCATTGATAGCAATTGGATTACTGGTCATGATGTATCCCATCCTATGCAAAATCAAGTACGAGAGTCTCCACCACGTTTTCCGAAGACGGGGAATTTGGATCCAGATTGCATTCAGCATTGTGATGAATTGGCTTGTCGCTCCATTCTTGATGGTAAACCTCCCACCATCCTATTGCGTGTAATGTAAGAGCTGAAATATCCTAGCTCGGTCTATCATGGGCGTTCCTACCTGACCTGAAGTCACACTCTATCAGCCTCTCAACAATTCTATGATATCGTTCAATGATATCGGTCTTGGTGGACTTTGCTAATCTTCTGGCTGAAAAAAACTCGGTGTATCGGTTTTCGCGGCCGTTGTCAGATTTCCAACCTCGAAGCGTAGGCGATCTCGAGAAGCACGACTCCAAGGCTGAACAGCAGTGAGTTGCGAGCTAGATTGTGAGGTGGAAAAGTAGACGCGCGAGAAAGCTGTCCGCAGGGCCCTTTGACTTTGACATCAACCCCAGACATCTTGGGACCACGTCTTAAGACTCCTGCACAACAAGCAGACTCTCTATCCCGACATAGATCGGAAGCACAGACTTGAAGCGACCTTTACTGAGATGAACCAAGTTGTGTGGTTCCAGCTGCCTTTGCGACGCGGAATTACTGGTAGTCTCAATGGCACAGCCAATTCGCTTGACCATCATGATTGGGCTAGGCTACGAGGCTGTCATGCAGTGCCCGTACAGCTGCAAGGCTGCCGGCGGGGCTGAATAATGCGCTTCTTGCTGTGCGGCAGGCCTTTCTCTGCTTGCTTTACAAGGGTCATGAATCGAGGACACCCTCTTGATCTCCCACAGTTCGTGTCGCTATACAATGAAAACCCTTACGGACACCGATGGATTCAAGGGCCGTAGTGATTATCTCTTGCAATGGCTCGACGCTGACGCTGACGCCGACGCCATTGCCGATGCCGACGTCGACGCCTCACAGTCGATAGCAAATGATGGGAAGCCTGCTGAAGGCGAAGACGACCAAGGCTTTGGCGCTCGTCTCTATCATCTTTGTCTCCGCGCGCTGCAGGAATTCTATATCCAGAAACGGGAAAAACGTACGTCCAGGTCACGATCAGCGGGCTTGAGAGAATGTCTTGGAAGGCTATACCTATGGGGCGAGTCTTTCGGCAATGGCGAGCTGGACAGAGCACTAGAAGAGTCCGACGAACTAAGAGAGAGCGTGTTGGAGCGTCTTAGTCACATTGGGAAGCTTTTACTGCGTGGCAAGACTCACATCAGTTGTTCCTGTACAGGACTTTGCTAACGATACTGAGTAGAATTAGCAACGCCAATCGCTCCTTCACAAGGACTGCTCCAGCCCTTCAAACAAAATATAGAGCTCGAATCGCTTATCAAGCAGACAAAAGACGTGATTTCTGGGTACCAAGGTGTAGAACCACCGGATGGCGATGACAGTGACGAGGATTACGACTCTGGAGCAGAAGGCTTGTGGAACGGCGAAAGCTATGATCTATGCGAAGATATTGGCTTTTCCATTGCGTGCCTTGCAGAGTTAAGAACTAGTTTGGAGCAGAATCTGGTGCGCGCCGAAAAGAATCGTTCTCATAACGCCCGTCCGCCACCAGTTTCATTCTGCCTTTCGGACCCAGCAAAGATCTACGTATCACTCGTGCGGGAGAAATTTAGACAGGCACCGGATCAACTGGTCGAGAGACTGGGTCAGGCTAATTGGCAACGACACGTAGGCGTACGCAAGCGTATAGAGAGTACCATCGGCATCGTTGAAGAAGTCCCAAAAACCGCCTGTTCGATTTTCCGTCCATACTCGACATTTCACGACTCCGGAATTGGTACAAGCCTTCCTACGCAGACTTCTTACGTACCATCGCATACATCTTTCATCTCTAGCAACACAGAAGGAGAACAAAATTCGCTACGAGTACCCCCCATGCCATTAGAAGTGGTTACTGGCAAACCCTTCCAATGCGACTTCTGCGGAATGCTTCTTCCAAGTATTAAAAACCGAGTCGAATGGAAGTCAGTATTTCTCTCCCTCTCCTATCATACCTTTAGAGTTGTGTAATGACTTATCTCCCACCAGAATGCACGTCTTTGCCGATCTACAGCCTTACATATGTACATCTGCCGATTGCGAGGATGAGCTAGCTCAATTTCCAACCCGAGCTGCTTGGTCAGATCACGAGTTTGCCGAGCACCGCATCACCCAACAATGGAGCTGTCCCGAATGCCCCCAGATCTACACGCGTACTATAGATTGGGAGGATCATCTTCAACGGGATCACCAATGTGTTTTCACAGGGTCCAAACTGCAAGTGGCTCTTGGTATGGCGTTGTATAGAAAGTCTAGAACAGCAGAGAACGAAGAGTGCCCACTCTGCCGAATAATCCCTGGAAGGCCACGCCGCGGCTTCGTCAAACATGTCGGGCGACGCATGGAAGAAATCGCTTTGATGGCTCTGCCGCGGATCGCTGAAGATGATTCGGACGAAGGGTCAACATAAATTCGTAAGTACTTCAAGCAACTTTAGCACCCTTAAGCGGGTAGAGCAAAATCCTAAAAAGAGATTAAATTACATTACGTAAAAATACTAAATTAGTGGTTTTTGATTTAAGGTTTTCTAAATTTTAGGCCCGGGCCGAGCCGTTTCTCAAGGGAGGAGCCGGAAACCTCTCTAGCTCGCTTATCAATCGACGAATCTAAAAATAGACTTTAAATTCAGAATCTTCGCTAAAAAATACACTAGTAAGATGGATTTATACCCCCCCCCCTACTAAGGGTAGATAAATTTATTAAAGTCTGAAAAGTCTTAAGAGTAGGTAAGTAGCTAAAACCTGCTAACTTAAGAGCGGGGACATAGGATTTTCCTGCTAAACCTGCTTATAAGCGCTTTAAGCACTTTAAGTAGGCTATAGATTTTTGTAGATGAATCAGCTCCAATGAGAAGTCAACCCCAGCAGAGGATAGGGAGATGGCATCTGCGATACCAGGGGTTAACGTAAAGGTCGCACGAGGGGAGTTCTATGCCGCCGCGCGATTGAACCCGGAGATTTCCGATCCACTACTACAACTTTTTAGGCATTATGGAGTCCATTGGGAAGATTCAAGCTGGCTCTACGAAGATGTCATCCGGAGAGAAAGGTCTAGTGCGCGGCGGGGTGTTACTGAAGGAGGTAATCCCTACAAGCGTCCAGTAGCTGCATGTATGGCTTACGATTTAGTTTAGCTGATGGTTAGTGCGAGGGAGTCCCTACTATTAATTAGGAGAGGCCAGGTACTATCAGTACTATCCTACGCCTGTTAGATACTTCTCTTCTCTTTATCTTATTAGATGTATTATATTATATATCTAGATTTTATAAAATTAGTAGTATTATAATTCTTAGTATTCTTATCAAGCTATCTTCTTACCTACTTACTTTATACCTCCTAATTAAGTAGTATAAAGTATTATAGCTTAAAATAACTCCCTTACTACTACTAAGCGACGTACTCCTTATAATAAGAAGGCTTCCTCTAAGGCTATAACTAATACTATTACTATTATAGCTCCTACGCGGACTAATAAGGCTAGAACAATTAGGAAGGCTAAGGTAAATAAGAAGAGGGACCTAGGTGTTTTAAAACTGTTAAGTATAAATTATATAATTACTTACTCTTATAAGTATACTAATAATCCCGTTCTACTTAGTAGCTATAGATTTTATAGTAGAACTCCTAGGAATTAATAAATTCAATATACTTTTAATAATAATCAATAAATTTATTAAGAAAGTCCTTCCTAAACTAGGTAAAGATACCTAGGGTATTAAGGAATAGGCTAACGCTATTATCATTACCTTATTTACAAGGGATTAGGGAATACCTCTTTATAAAGCTAGGAGTAAGTATACTAACTTTAATAGCCTATTATCCTTAGATAGATAGGAAGCTTAAATAGATAAATTAGTTTATAGAAATTACCTTATATTTCTACCTATTAATATATCTTAAAGATAGTTAGATAGATATATTATTATCTCTTAATATTATTTATAATAACTTTATAAATACTACTATTAGACTAGCGCCTAATAAAATTATATATAGATTTTAGGTTAATAACAATCTTAGTTTATTATAAGATTTACCTCTTAAAGATTATAATTACCTTTATTAGGTAAAATGTAACGCTATTAATAAGGTAATAGCCTTTATTAATCCTATTATTAAGGAAAGATATAATAAGAAGTATATTACTCTTAACCTTTAAGAAGGTATTAGAGTATACCTTAAATTATATTACGGGTATAAATTCAAGGGAATAATTAATTATAAGCTAGTTAAATAATAAGTTATTTTATTTAAAATCTTAAGAAAAGTTAGTAATCTAGCCTACTAATTAGAGTTACCCCTTATAATAAAGATTTATTTAGTTATATTAATAACCTAGTTAGAACTATTACTGCTAACGCCTAACTTATATTATTATTACTGTAATAAAGAGCCTCCTATTATTAGGAATAAAGATATAGACGCCTTATTATCTAAAATTAAACGCCTAGTTAATAAGAGAATCTCGCGAGGTAAATTATAATACTTAATTAAATAGAAGGATTTTAATAATAAATAGAATTAGTAGTATAAGCTAGAGGATCTTATTAATACGGGCGAGTTAATAGTAAATTATAATATCTAATATTTATTAAAGTAACGTTACCGCTAATAAGGCGGACGTAAGTAAGCTGGTAAATATAGTAAATAAGTTTTAATAATAGCTATTATAATCTAATAAATAAGGGCGTGCGTTACAACTATTATTACCTCTATAAGGCTTAGCTTTACCTTAGTATACTAGTGTATTTAGCTTTACGACGTAAATAGCTTACCTCTCTATTAATTATCCTATAGAAAACTTATGCATACGTATTAAGAATAAGATATATGAATATTATATTTACTTTATTTACTTTAAATTTAATAATATTTTATATTAATATATTTAATTTAGTTATTTAACTTAAATAAATAAATAAGGGCCTAATAACTTTATTAAGTACCTTAGATAATATACATAAAATGTTATTTATTATATATTTAAACTTAATAAATATTATAATTATAGGTTATTATTTTTAAAGTTGTTATTATATTATTATTTTTATGAAATTTATATTAATATTAAGGCTTAAATAAACTTAATTAATTAAAACTTCTTACTTAGTTTATATTTAAAGGTATTAATAAAAAAGATATTTATATTTATAATTATATAAGATAATAATATTAAATTTATTAAATTTATTGAATTAATTGAATTAATATAATTTTTTAAAAGAATTAAGATTATTATTATAAGATAAGAATTTTATATTATAATAATTTATTACTTAAGGTCTTTATTAAAGTTAATATCTCAAAGTTTAAATAAATTATTATTAACTTTTATAATAATATAATAAAATCAAGATCTCTTTATATTAATATTTTTATTTTTATTTTTATTAAGGTATATATTATAATATTACTTTATATAAATTATATTATATAAATTAAATTTATTTATTAATATCTATCATATTAATTATAAGATTAGGATTTTATCTTTAACCTTAAAGTATTAATCATATTATTATTTTACATTAATATTAATATATTTTATATATTTATTAAAAGTAATATATATTTATTAATTATATTTATTTATTATTAAATATTTAATAAAGTTATTAAATAAGATATTAATAAGTAAACCTCTTATTGAGATATCTTATCAAGCTTAATTTAATATATATATTTTATTTACAGTTATTATAACTTTTATTACTATTATAATCCTTTTATTAAGTAATAAAGGCTTTAATATATCTTTGAAAATTATTTACCTTATTCATATTATTATTTATAAAAGTAGAAGCTTATAATAATTAATATCTTTAACTATTATTATAATAAATAAGTTTTTTTAACCTTTAAAAAAATATTAATAATATAGATTAAAAACTAAAAAATTAATATATAAAAATTCTTTCATTAAAAATTTAAAAGGAGCTTTATAAGTTAAAATAAAGATATTATTAATTAAAAATGTAATAGATTATATTTATATTATTCTTATTCCCTTATTTTATTATTAAAATGAATATATCTAATAATCTTAAGAATAAAGTTATTAATAATATTTATATCTTAAAGAAGATTACTATATTAAATATTTATCCTATTTTATTATAAAATATTTTATATATCTTTATAATTAATATTATAAGCTTTTTTTATTAATAATAAATTTAACAGAATTATAAATATTATTTTATTATTATCTTATATAAAGGTTAAAAGATATTTAAAGTCTTTGTTATATGTTATATTAATATTATATTATAAAACTTTTATTATTTTTATAAGGCTTGTATAAATAATATTATAATCTTTTTTACCTTATTAAATAAATATAATAGGTTATTAAAGCCTTTTAATAATTTATTAAATCTTTATAAAAATAAATTATTTAATTTTAATAATCCTACTTTTGATTTATAATATTATAATAATAGTAAGTTATAATAATAATAAAATATATAAGTATAAATCCTTCCTAATAATTACTAATAGTAAAACTATTAATAGTAATTGAAATATCTTTATTAAAGCCTTTGAAAAACATCAATAAAATTATAATAATAATATTCCCTATTATAAGCCCTTTTAAACAAATTTTAATCAATATCTTTATAATAATTATCTAAGTAAATATTAATAAAATAAGGCCTTTAATAAATAAAAATAATATGAAATATATAAGAAGGGATGTTATTAAGGTATTCATTAGTCTTAAATAAATTAATTAATAAATTAAGTTGTAAAAGCCTTTATTAAAGGAGATAATAAAGAAGATATAATAAAAAATAAGGTTATTAACCTTAAATAAAATAAGAAATATAAATATAAATATTTATTTTATTTACTTTAAATTTAATAATATCTTATATTAATATATTTAATTTAGCTATTTATTATTAATACCTAATTAAATAAGTAAGGGCTTAATAACCTTATCAAGTACTTTAAATAAGATAAAATAAATAAAATAAATATTATAATTAGAGGTTATAGCTTTTAAAATTATTTTTATATTATTATTTTTATAATATTTACTTTTAATTATTTAAAATATAATATTTATATTAATATTAAGGTTTAAATAAACTTAATTATTTGCCTTATAATATTAATTATTTTTTTATAAATTATATAAATTTTAAAAAGTATTAATATTATTTACTTAATTAAATAGTTATATAATACTTAACTAGATATAATTATAAGGTTAAGTAGGACCTAATCTACTCTAGCTTATAAAGGTTAGAGGGTATTCCCTATTATATAAGAGATATACATATTTATATATAGTATCCCCGAACCCAGGCTAACACGTGACCGGTCGCTGACTCAGGTGCCGCCGCTTTGCTCCCCCGCTAACGACCGTTTCGTCGATGTGCTCTCCCTCTGCTCCCCCAACTCATTGCTCCCCTGTGCTCCCTCTCTGCTCCCCCAACTCATTGCTCCCCCGTGCTCCCCCTCAACCACTTCCTTCTCTTTAGCTGGTGATGCTTTCTTGCAAGTTTACACGAGAACGTTCATTCAGCTCGTTTTGGATGCTGATCAGAGAGGAGCCGGTTATGGCTCCACTGACTGCCCACCATGTTATCTTCTGCTCTTGCCCTCTTGCTCTTCCCCTTCACTTCTGACTGCCTGCGGCCTGTGGCAACTCATCTATGTACCAAATACGCCATTGTGTACGTTGTCATCTCATATCCACTCTACATATCACGGCCTCTGCCTCTCTTCGCTCTATACGTCTCAGTGGCCAGGGCATTCTTGTCTTACTGTAATTCTCGCTCCGACGTCGACTCCAATGGTACAGAAAAAGAGGAGTGCAGCGCAGTTCTTTGATGATGCCCAAACGAATGGTCTGGAGTCCTTGACCGAGGCCAATATCAATAGCAATAAGGTGTCCAAGCACCTCGAGCCTGGTACTGAAATCAACTATAACCGGATGCTGGTCCTCTGGGATGAGTGAGTCTTCATGTCTTCCCCACCATCTCCAATCGGAACTCGAACACCACCCCTGGTACAGAACCACATTGCCAGAATGGCCAGATGTTCACTCCCAACAATGCAACAACTCCTGCAGGTCAGGCGGCAGTCTCCGCCAAAGTCTTCCATCCAACCGAAGGTCAGATGGTTGGAGTCAACGGGGCAGGCTGGATTCTCGACCTCCTCTTCGATTCCACATCCTCCACGGGTAATGCTTTGATCAGCGGCGGTGCAATGTACACTTCAGGATTTGTCAACCATTCATCACCGCGCTTCCATGCGGGCTCAGATTCGCTCCTGCCAGGACTCGTCGTATTGCTCGACACAACGACCACCAAAAGCCCCTTGAAAGGACCAGGCACAAACCTGGCCGGCCTATTCCAGATCAACAATGTTCGGGACATTGACTGCGAGACCCTTACCGAGATTTGGGCCGCGTGGTTGGTGGGCAAGCCGATCGCTGGACATGGGCCTTCTCAGATCAATGCCTTCCTCGTCAACGGCACAGCCCCAGCTTATATCGCCGATTTTTATTTTGTCGTCTATCCCAAATAGCCACATGAAACAGTAGACGTTCCGTTCCATAGCAAGTCGATTCAGTTCAAATCCTTAACGCCGGGGACCTTCGTGGCTTTCAGTTAAAATCCTTAGCGCCGGGGATTTTAATAATTGTTATTTAGAAGGCTTAGCGGGCGAAGAAAACCCTATGCTCAGACTAAGGCTCTGATTCTCTTCAACTCGAGTTTTGCGTAACGCTAGTGGAGTAATAAGGCCAAGTGTCGACAGGCGGCTGAATTTGGGTCGGTGCCGATAGTGCAAACTGTGAAGTGTTGAAGCTCGAAGTACCCCAACCAGGTTTCATTACGCAGGGTGTTTCAGCACGTCCGAATAATAATGGGATCGAGGGTTTAATGGGGTTCAGTGAGCAACGAAAACAGCGAGGAAATTCAGGACCGGAGTCAGGTAAGGGTCCTTGAGCGAACCTCTGAGATGACAGCAATAAAGAATAATGCATCGTGTGAAGCGGCAGTCCAAAATCCCCGGGATTTTCGGATTTCCTATTTAAGACTAGTGTCTAAGCTGAGGCAGAACTACGCCGGTGTATAGCAAAGTGAAACAACTGAGTCTGGAATGTTCCAGAATTGTCTTTCCACCCACCTGATACGATTTTCTGCTAGTGCTGCCTCCCCATGTTTCGCCTCGCCCCTGTTTCCAGGATAATGGGCAAAGATGAAACACGTAATGATGAAAACGTGGTCAACGACGTGTTTGAAATCTCATGTGATTGCAAAGCAGGAGCCCAGTCTGTTGCGGTCAAACGCATCCCCACCTTTCTCCACTTTCTACTCTTACAACTGTCTCTCACCACAACCGTCTACTTGTACTATTGCTTGCATCACCGCTGCCCCTACAACCACTGTCTCTGCCGCTGACCAACTCCGAAGGGTAACGCTGGCTGGTATTCGCGGTCGACATGGTCGACTTATTCCACAATCAAAGTCCCTACTCATAAACTGATGAAGATCTCTGTGACTGCCCAAACAATGCCACTGCATATATCTCATTCCTACAGCAGGATCTACTCGC
>JAABUV010001201.1_pt1 | contig 37873 bp, 42 predicted proteins | sample 5559971 | NCBI WGS metagenome assembly JAABUV01 (sample SAMN10711881, study PRJNA513362) | rock metagenome | isolation source: Antarctica rocks | place: Antarctica: Victoria Land, Knobhead nord | collected 2015-12-19
ATTCGCACAAAAAAGGCCCGGACGGACCAGCTACCCACCGGTTTCTGGGGCCAACGGCGACCGCGCGCGGCCCCAGAAACCCCTGCTCCGCTTGACCTAGCCGCCTGATTCAGCGGAAACTAGAGATATGGTAGTCATGTTGTACGCTGACGATTCCTTGGTCAAACGTCCAATGGTGTAGCCCGCATAACGTCATACCATTACGCGGGTCGTCGTTGTGACTCAAACTCCATGGCACAATGTGCGCAGCAGCGACAGCGGTACGTCCTTCCGGTGTCATGATACGAATGCCGCACAAAGCGCAGGTGTGATCGTAGGCGTCTACTACGACGCGGCGGAATGCTGTCGAACGCGACTCACTGAGATATTGTTCCTGCGCCGTCGGCGCTTCATGCAAGCTAAAGCGTCCTCGCGCGCGATTGAGCAACTCGCGGCTGTACTCAAAAGACTCAGCCGTGATTTGGCCCACTTCAACAAGTTTCGCGCGCAACTCCGGCGCAAAGTATGTTTCGATGAGGACACGGCGCAGGCGGTCACGCTCATGCGCATCAGCTAACAACCCGAATAGCGAGTCATCCAGCTTCGCGCCTAGCACCATTTGGCGTAATTGGGTGAAGGTACGAATATGCCTCGTCGCAGCCAATGCTGTTTCCATGTCAGGAACGGGCACGAGTCGCCAGAAACCGTCGCTTTGCAGATGGCTAAACGGCAGAATCAGGCTACTAGAGTTTGCCTGACCGATGACTTTGGTCCAATAGAGATCGACCACATCAACCAAGCTTGGGTTAGGCTCGATGAAGTTCGCGCTGATGACGCCTTGCGCGATCAAGTCCATAACAGCAAGCAGCAGCAAGGGTTTGTGCGGAGCGCGATGGTTGGTCATCGCCGACCAACGGGTGGGGTTTTGATCTGTCCGAAGATGAGCGAAAGCTTTGTAGTAGTCGCCGTTGTATTTTGGCATTATTCAGTCGGTGATAGATGATTAGCCGAAACTGATGGGGCGTAAGGTTGTAGGTAGGCTATTTAACTCTGCAGGCCGACCCACACCTCGCCGTCGGCGAAGACTTCTTTCTTCCAGATAGGCACGCTGGCTTTGAGGGTGTCGATGGCGTACTTGCAGGCGTCGAAGGCTGCGCCGCGGTGCGGGGAGCCGATGGCGATGACAACGCTGGCCTCGCCGATCTCACAGCGCCCGATGCGGTGGGCCATTGCCACATCCGTGATGCCCCAGCGCCGCGCGATCTCCTCGCCGATCACGCGCATCTGGGCCTCGGCCATCTCAGGGTAAGCCTCGTACTCGAGGTAGCGCGTGCCACGCCCGTGGTCGGACTGTTCGCGCACGATGCCGTGGAACACGACTACCGCGCCGTCGCGCGCGCGGTCGACGGCGTGATACACGGCGTCGGCGTCGATGGACTCGGTCGTTATCTTGTACATTAGCTGTGTTAGCCCTTTGCGATTAGCCTTTTGCGATGCACAACGAGCCGTATCGCGGCAGCGGCCCTTGCACGCGGGCAGCCACCTGCTAACAGCGCATTGCTCATCGCTTAGAAGACGCCGCCGCTCATCGGCGGCAGGAATGCGACCTCGTCGCCATCACGCACGATCGTAGCGGGCGTGGCGTACTCGCCGTTGACGGCGAACTGGGTCACTTTGCGCAGCCCCTCCAGGTCCGGACGCATAGCGACGATCCGCCCCCACACCGACTCGACGGTCTCGTCCGCCGCGGCCTCGAACGAGAGCGAACCTTGGCCCACGCGCTCGCGGAACACGGCGAATAAACGAACGGTTATGCTCATGCCTCTATTATCACCTGCCGCGAGGCACGACGCCAACGGCGCGCTACACTGATGGTACGTTACGCCTCGATCAACTCCAGCCGCGCCCCGTGCGCGCTCCGCGTATCGGGAAAGGCCGCGATGAGCACGCCCTCGGGCTCCTCGACGCGCACGCCGACGCCGCGCCCACGTAACGCGTTGACGGCGCCTTGCAGATTATCCACCGCGATGGTGACGCTGAATAGCCCTTCACCGTGCGCGGCGAGACCACGCGCCAGCGGACCATCCGGCGCCAGCGGCGCGGCCAGCACGATGGCGCCGCGCTCCAACGGCAGACGCGCGGTGCGCGCGCCCAGCATGGCGTCTTCACCCTCTTCGAGCGGCTCCAGCCCGAAGACCAGCGCGTAGGCGCGCAGCCCCGCCGCGAGGTCGCGGACGGCCACCGTCACATGATCGAGGCGCGTGGCGCCGTTGGGCTGGGGGCGCACTCCATCGGGCCGCGCGATGCGCGCAAGCCGCTCCGCGCCGGCGCTGTCGTGCTGGATGATGAAGGGCAGACGCCACGGCTCGACGCCAAGCCCCGCGTCGTCGTCGACATAGGCCATACGCCAGCCGCGCGCCGATCCGTGCGGCCCCTCCAGCCGACCGGCCACGGGGTCGCCCACGGGCACGCCACGCGCGCGTATCGCCGCGACATCCGCGTCAATGTCGTCGCTGGCAAGGGCGTAGCCGATCGTCCCCGGCGCGCGCGCGAACATTGAGGTAATCGGCGACGCGACCGCCGGCGTATGGGTAGAGGCGTGGCCGGGCAGGCGCGCGATGAGTTCGACATACTCAGGATCGAGCACGATGAGGCGGTTCTGCGTGCCCAGGTTGGGGTGTACGCCGCCAGCGCTGACGGCGAAGCCGAGTGTGTCGGCGTAATCACGCGCCGCCCCATTGAGGTCGGCGACGCCGATGATGACATGATCGATGTAGCGTAACATGGTAGTATTCCCTCCCACGGGTTAAGCCTACCATAGGTTACTCCGAAGGGCGCCTCGACACATTGCCGGCGCGTTGAGTTGGCATACAACTCAACAACGGTTACAGTGATGACAGAAAGAGGTAAAGACCATGACGCCGAGAGAACGGGTGAGGAGCACGGCCACCGTCACTGTCACGCCCGCGCCACGGAGCGCGTTGTCTAAGGCGCCTGGGCCGCTGGATTGCGACAGCGCCCATGCCGCCCCTCTGGCCGCGCGGTGCGGGCTAGCGCCAGTGATCGTTGGCTACTATGCGTGAGTGGCTGCGCCGTCTGTTGCATCTGGCGCCTCTCCCCTCCCTCCCCGCGCGCTCGGCGCCCACCTCCCGTGAGGCGGACTGGATGGCGCGCTCCGCGGTCCCCACGGAAGCGGATGAGGCGGCGCGGTTGCGTGACGAGGCGACGCGGGAGACTACCGCGCCGGGCACTATGTGAGGGGCGAGAGGGTCCGCCCCTATCGGTGGCGCCGAAACGCCCCGACACGAGGTGGACGACGGAAGAGACGTCACAGATACTGCCTACACAGTAGACAGGACAAAAATAAGGGTATACAGTGACGATGGACGGTGATCGGGCAAGCGGAGCGCGCCTACTCGGGCGGCTCGGCCCCGTCGGCCGATCCGGAGGTTTCCATGACCGTCACCCCAGATCGTGATGCACGCGCGCATCAAGAGACAAGCCGCCAGCGGCGCCAGTTGGTGGCGCGGGCGATTGAGCAGGCGACGGCCAGTGAGTGGCTGGGGGCCATCGAAACCAACCAGCGTCTGATAGACGCGTCGGGACAGGACGTCGAGGCGTACAATCGCCTGGGCAAGGCGTACGCGCAGATCGGCCGCATCCCCGCGGCGCGTGCCGCCTACGACGCGGCGCTGCTGATTGATCCGGCCAACACCATCGCACGCCGCAATGCTGCCCGCTGGGCCGCGCTGTAGAGACGGTGCGGCAGGGACGGCCGTCACGCTGTGCCGTACCCGTTGCGACACGGACCGTCATTGCCTTTGCGCGTTGGAAATCACGCGCGGCGCGCTACGATCAGATTGAGAAGAAGGAGGCGCGCCATGGCTGCGTCGGATGGGCATCAGGAAGTCGTCAACAGATATAACGCCGAGTTGCTGCGCACGATCAGGGAAAGGGGACTACCGCGCACGGTAGGGGCTACCGATGCCGCCCTGCGGGAGGGTAGCCCCACGGTCGTCTCCGCCGCGGAGGAACGCCGCGCCCCCTCGTTGCACGAGATTGAGACGCGCACGCCCTAACTAACACGCCCTCATTAAAAAGTACAGCGCCACCCGTGGGGTGCGAACCGCATCGCCTCCGTGGCGCCATGACACAGGGTCACGCCAGATAAGTTAAAGAAAATAAGTAGGAGCATATTATGACTGCGACACCCACGCCAACGACGACCGCCAGCGCGCGCCGAACCGTACATGGCGACGTACGACCGATGCCCGTGAAGAGCGCGCCCAAAGCGAGGCGCACCCCGATCGTGGGGAAGAGGGATCGTACGCGCATGTGGGGCGAACTCGTCGCCCAGATCGACCGCGCTGACACACAGGATATTCCCGCGGAGTGGCTGCTCCGTTGGTGCGCGGACGCCGCCCGCGTCGTTGTCGCCGCGCACCCACACCACAGCGCGAAGACGTCGCCAGCCGCGCGCGCAGGGGATGAGAGAGCGCAGGAGCGGCGGATGGAGTGGCTCCGCGATTCGACAGCCGCCGGCATGGCGCAGCTGTACCGCGCGCGTCAACGAGCAGGCGCGCCGGATGCGATGACGCAAGCGCGCCGCCGTAGCGCCGGGGCGCCGCTGTACGATCGGGCTGAACTGCGCGCGGTCGCGGCGGGCCAGATCTAACGCAACAGTCCCCACGATGGGCATACGGGTGTCCGTGGAGCACGGACGATACAGTATCGTACCCGTCCTTGCTATCTACGCGCCCGCTTGTTACCCTGATAGAGGCAGTTAGCAGTCTCGAGTCGAGACTGCTAATGACAAGGGACGGTTAAGTACAGTAGGAGGAATCAACGTTGGTTACAGAGACGAAGGTCAACATTAAGCCGCTGGGTGACCGGGTGGTGATCCGCCCCGCGCAGCGCGAAGAAGTGACGGCGAGTGGCGTGATCCTGCCGGACACGGCCAAGGAGAAGCCGCAGCGTGGCACCATCCTCGCGGTCGGACCGGGTAAGGTCAACGACAACGGCCAGCGCACCGCGCTTGAGGTCACCGAGGGCTCCGAAGTCCTCTACGCCAAGTACGCCGGCACCGAGGTCAAGGTCGACGGCGAGGACCTGCTCATCGTGAGCGAGAAGGACATTTTAGCAATTGTGTAGGTATCAGCCGTCAGCAATCAGCAATCAGCAATCAGCAATCAGCAGTCAGCCTATGGCGGAGGCGATGACGACTGCGACCGATGCAAGAAGCTGATCGCTGACCGCTGATAGCTTATTGGGAGGATATACATGGCCAAACAACTAGAGTTTTCCGAGTCGGCGCGCCGCTCATTGATGGCGGGCGTGGACAAGCTGGCCGACGCGGTCAAGGTGACACTGGGCCCCAAGGGCCGCAACGTGGTGCTCGACAAGAAGTTCGGCGCGCCGACCGTGACCAATGACGGCGTAACCATCGCCCGTGAGATCGAACTCGACGACCCCTTCGAGAACATGGGTGCCCAGTTGGTCAAGGAAGTCGCCACCAAGACCAACGACGTGGCCGGCGACGGCACCACCACCGCCACCGTGCTCGCCCAGGCCATCGTCCATGAAGGGCTACGCAACGTGGCCGCCGGCGCCAACCCCATGATCATCAAGCGCGGCATCGACAAGGGTGTGGACGCCCTCGTCGACGAACTCAAGCGCATCGCCAAGCCGGTCAATACGGCGGAGGAGACGGCGCAGGTCGCCGCCGTGTCGAGCCAGGATGAGAGCGTCGGCCAGATGATCGCTGAGGTCATGAGCCGGGTCGGCAAGGACGGCGTCATCACCGTCGAGGAGTCGCAGGGGCTCGGCCTTGAGCAGGACTACGTCGAGGGCATGCAGTTCGACCGCGGCTACGTGTCGCCCTACCTGGTCACCAACGCCGACCGCATGGAGGCGGCACTGGAGAACCCGCACATCCTGATCACCGACAAGAAGATCAGCGCCATCGCCGACATCCTGCCCGTGCTCGAGAAGCTGGTGCAGGTGTCCAAGACGCTGGTTATCATCGCCGAGGATGTGGACGGCGAGGCCCTGGCCACCCTGGTGGTCAACAAGTTGCGCGGCACGATCAGCGTGCTCGCGATCAAGGCGCCGGGCTTCGGTGACCGCCGCAAGGCCATGCTCGAAGACATCGCGACGCTCACGGGCGGCCAGGTCATCTCTGAGGAGGTCGGCCTGCGGCTCGAGAACGTGACCATCGATATGCTGGGCCAGGCCCGCCGCGTGACGTCCACCAAGGACAACACGACGATCATCGAGGGCAAGGGCTCACAGGAGGCCATCGAGGCGCGCACCAAGCAGATCCGCGCGCAGATCGAGGACACCACCTCGGACTACGACAAGGAGAAGCTGCAAGAGCGCGTGGCCAAGCTCTCTGGCGGTGTGGCCGTGATCAAGGTCGGCGCGCCGACCGAGGTCGAGCTCAAGGAGAAGAAGCACCGCATCGAGGACGCGCTCTCGGCGACGCGCGCCGCGGTGGAAGAGGGCATCGTGGCCGGCGGCGGCACCGCCTTCATCAACGCGCTGCCCGCGCTCGACCGCTTGCAGCTGACGGGTGACGAGAAGACGGGTGTGGACATCCTGCGCCGCGCGCTGGAGGAGCCGCTGCGCCAGATCGCGTACAACGCGGGGGCCGAGGGCTCGGTCATCGTGGCCGCCGTCAAGGGCTTCGAGCCCGGCAAGGGCTACAACGCCGCCAGCGGCGAGTACCAGGACATGTTCCAGGCCGGCGTGATCGACCCGGTCAAGGTGACCCGCTCGGCGTTGCAGAACGCCGCCTCGATCGCCGGCATGCTGCTGACGACCGAGACGATCATCACCGACCTGCCCGAGAAGGGCAGCGGCGGTCCGGCCATGCCCGCGGGCGGCATGGGTGGTATGGGCGGCATGGACTACTAGGCTGGCCGGCCGATCGGGCCTGTCAGGCCCGATCGGCCGAAAGCACGAGGAAGGGTCCCGGCGCATGCGCCAGGACCCTTCCTCGTGCTTTCGGCGCGGCTACATCCACGCCGTGATCGAACCCCGGCAGACCCGCTCCGTCCTATCCTAATCCGTGCGCTCGCCATGGCCGCGACCAAGCGTAACGCACACGTATCTTCCTACAAGCGATCCAGGGATAAGGAGGCAAGGCATCATGAGCACAGAGTACTTTGACCAAATTGACCCGGCGCGTCAGGGGGCCGTGAACGAGTTGATCGGCATCATTACGCGGCGGTATCCGACCGCGTCTTTCACGGTCGGACCGGGAGAAGACGACCCGGATGCGACGCATATTACCACCACTGTGGATATTGACGACCCCGACGACGTCGTGGACATGGTGATTGACCGGATGCTTGAACTGCAACTCGACCAAGGTATCCCAGTCTACGTCATACCGATTCGCACCCCAGAGCGGGTGGAAGCGCTACGGCGCCGACAGAAACGCGGCATGGCGCAACAGACGGCTATCCTACTCTCTCCGGCGACGCCTTAATTACACCGCCGAATAATCTCCAAAGGGTTGTTATCCCCTGTACACGTTCTTTCGACCAAAGGCGAACCTGCCCAAAATGCCCCAGCTTTTCGCTAAGATACAGCATTATGTCGACCTGCGTGGCTTGCGCATGCACTATGCGGAGGCCGGGCCGCCCGATGGCGCGCCCATCATCCTGCTGCATGGCTTCCCTGAGTTCTGGTATTCGTGGCGCCTGCAGATTCCGGCTCTCGCGGCGGCTGGCTACCGCGTCATCGCGCCCGATCAACGCGGCTATAACCTCTCTAGCAAAGACGGCCCCTACGACATTGCCACGCTCACGGCCGACATTGCCCACCTGCAGGACGCGCTCGGCATCGCCTCAAGCCATATCGCCGGCCACGACTGGGGCGGCGCGGTGGCCTGGGCCTTCGCCGCCGCTTACCCGGAACGCACCGACCGCCTGGTGATCCTGAACGCCCCCCACCTCAACGCCTACGAGGACACGGTGCGGCGCCACCCGCGCCAACTCCTCAAGAGTTGGTACATTCTGTTCTTCCAGCTACCCCGGCTGCCTGAGTGGAGCTTGCGCGCTGGCGATTACGCGGTGTTGCGGCGCGCCTTCGCGCGCGTCCCCCACATGACGGCGGCGGACATCGCCCGCTACAGGGACGCCTAGGCGCGGCCGGGCGCGCTGTCCGCGACAGTCGGCTGGTACCGCGCCATGGCGCGCGGGATCATCGCCCATCGTGGGAACCTGCCGGCCCTACGCGTCGCCAGCCCGACTCTCGTTATCTGGGGTGAGCGCGACGCCTTCCTGGACCGGGCCTGCAACGACACGTTGCCGCGCTACGTACCGGACCTACGGATCAACTACCTGCCAGCGAGCCACTGGGTGCAACTAGACAAGCCGGACGAGGTCAACCGGCTCCTATTGGCGTTTCTGCATGACCCTGATAGCCAAAACAGGGGGCTGCGTGGCGCGTCTGGTCAGATGTATCATGGTTTGATACGTGGGATACTACATCGACACGGTTTGATACATAGGATACGACAGCGGTAAGGGGCAAGGGACAACATGTGGCTGTACCATATCGGTGGCGATCCACGCGGCAGGCTCCACGCGTTGCCTCCTCGCCTCCGCTCGCACGCGCGACGTAACCCTGCTCACGCTGACCGGCCAGTTGACGCCGCATGTGAGCAAGGCGGACGCGCGCTGCGAAAGCGGGGGCTGCCGCCGGAGCGACGTGACGCCGCCCCAAGAGGGTAGCCCTAGCCCAGCGAGTATACAGCCGGAAGATGAGTTGTACCGAGCGCATCGGGCGCTGGCCGCGATCAGCGCTTGTCATCACGCCATGGTGCGCGCCGCGACCGAAGCCGATCTCCTGCGGCATATCGGCCAGGCTATCGTCGAGGTGGGCGGCTATCGCCTGGCCTGGGTTGGACAGGCTGAGCACGACACGAATAGGACCTCGCCACGCTCATCGGTACATCATGTTTCGACATCCTCCACCCCGACGACGTTCCGTTCGCGAGGGACCGCTGGCTCCAGCGCCTGCAAGGACTGGTCGGCGTCATGCGCGCCGAAACGCGCGCCCGGCATACCGATGGGTCCTGGCGCTGGATGGAGCACAGCGTACGCGCCGCGTTCGATGATCCGGTCATCAAGGGCATCATCACCAACGCGCGCAACGTAACCGAGCGCAAAAATATGGAGGAAGCGTTGCGCCACCAGGCGCTGCACGACCCCTTAACGGGGCTGCCCAACCGGACGCTGCTGCGCGATCGGTTGGATCAGGCGCTCCTGACCGTGGCGCGCCGGCCACCAGATGCCGCCAGCCCGGCCAATCGGGGCACGGTCGCGCTGCTGCTCCTGGATCTGGACCGCTTCAAAGAGGTCAACGACACCTTCGGGCATCAGTACGGCGACCTGCTGCTGCGACAGGTCGCGGGGCGGCTACGCGATCTACTGCCCCCAAGCGGCGTCGTGGCCCGCCTAGGCGGCGATGAGTTCGCCATCCTGCTGCCTGGGAGCGACGAGAACGCGGCCACGATCATGGCCCCGACAGTACGTGCGGCCCTAGACGCTCCGTTCGTGGTCGAGAGGCAAGCGCTGCGCATCGGTGTTAGCGTCGGTATCGCGCTCAATCCGGCATGCGGAGCGTCCGTTGACGCTGACACACTGCTGCGGCAAGCGGACATTGCCATGTATACGCCCAAACGCGACGACGAGGACTACGCCGTGTACGCCCCCGCGCTCGACGCCTACACGCCGCAGCGCCTCACGCTCATCACCGATCTACGACAGGCTATCGTGGACGACGCGCTGTTCCTCCACTATCAGCCGAAGTGCGACACCGCGACCGGACGGGTCGAAAGTGTCGAGGCGCTTGCGCGCTGGCGCCTTCCACACCGTGGCCTCATTCCGCCCGGTGAGTTCATCCCGTTGGCCGAAACGACCGGGTTGATCGGGCCGCTGACGCGTTGGGCGCTCGGCGCTGCCCTCGCCCAATGCCGCGCGTGGCAGCGCCAGGGACTCTGCCTACCGGTCGCTGTCAACCTCTCCGCCGCGACCCTGCGCGACGTGTCACTGCTCGACACCGTCGTACAACTGCTGGACGCCAACGACGTGTCGCCGACGCTGCTGCGCATCGAGGTGACGGAGAGCGTCCTCATGGCCGACGCGGAGCGCGCGCGGGAGGCGCTCTCGCGTCTGGCCGCGCTGGGAGTGCGCGTTTCCATCGACGATTATGGCACGGGTTACTCGTCGCTGAGCTACCTCACGCGCCTCCCTGTGGACGAGATCAAGATAGACCGCTCGTTCGTCCAGCAGATGAACGTGAGCCCTACCGACGCGGCGATCGTGGCCTCGACGGTCGCATTGGGGCATAACTTGGGGCTACGCGTGGTGGCCGAAGGCGTGGAAGACAGAGAAACATGGGATCGGCTGGCGGCAATGGGCTGTGACACCATCCAGGGCTACTACCTGAGCCGGCCGCTACCGGCGGACGCGTTGGAAGCGTGGCTCACCGCCCGCTCCAGATGACGCCTATACTTTGATCGCCGCTAGTAACTCGGCGCAAGCGATGGCCGGCTCCCAGCCGTGGCCGTGGTCCTCGAAGCTCCACCACGCGGAGAGCACCGCCTGGGCGACACCCCAGCCACGTATCCGCGCCCGCTCGAACCCAAGCTCCGCGGCCAGTTGATCTACACGGCGCGCCAGGATACGGCCGGGATATGGCGCATTGAGGAGCCTCGGCAACGGGTCGCGCAGCAACACGCCCGTTTCGTAGGCCGGCTCACCGACCACGCCTTTCGGGTCGATAGCCAGCCACGGTTGGCGCTGGGCGGCCAGCACATTGCCATAGTTCAGGTCGCCGTGCAGCACGACGGGCTCATCCATCGAAGCGATCAGCGCGGTGAACAGGCCTTCAGCCTGCTCGACCAAAGCAGTGGGGAAAGGCCCGGTACCGCCGTCGAAACGCGCGCGTAGCCGCTCCAGCCCCTTGGCCCAATCGGCGACCGAGGGGAACGGGTGATCCGGCAGGAGATCCAGCGGGAGGTCCAGCGGGAGGTCCAGCGGGACCGGCCGCCATAACTGCCGCATGGTCGCCGCCGCGATAGAGGTCGCCCTCTCCTCGTCCTCCACGGCAAGCAGCGGCGTGCCGGGCTCACACCGCTCCAGCAGCATCACCTCGTCGTCGCGGTCGAGCTCGAGCAACCGCACGGCTCCGTGCCCGTCGTAGATACGGAGCGCCGCGGCCTGGACGGCGAACTCGCCGGCGGGCACGCAGGCTTTGACGATGACGGCCGTACCGTCGGCGCGCCGCGCCGGGACAACATAGTTGTACGACAGGGGCGCCGACGAGGGCTCGATCGTCAGATTCCAACGCCGCGCGCAGGAGTCCACGATGGCGGGGAGGCGCTCCACCCAGGCGTGGCCAACCGCGCCGTTAAGCTCGATTTGCATTTGGATAAATGTCTCGGGGATAGGCAGCATCGTCTATTAGCCGCCACTATTCTCCGGCTCCTCGCCGAGGACCTCGCGCACGCGGCCCTCGGCGTAGCCGAAGTGGTGACCGATCTCATGCGTTAAGGTCTCGCGGACGCGCGCGCGCAGGTCGTCCAGGCTGGCGCTGGCGCGTTCGAGCGGCCCCTGGAACAGAGCGATCTCGGGTGGGGCGCTCATCGCCGGCCCCGCCAACCCGCCACCGAGGAACTGCGCCGGCACGGCCACGCTGCGGTAGAGCCCGAACAGCGTTGTGCCTGGCGGCGCGTCGTCGGGGATATCCTCCGCTGCCGGCTCCGCCTCCACGACCACAACGATATTGTCTAGCAGCGGCGCCCACTCGCGCGGCAACTCGTCCATGACGTCGGACACGAGTTCATCGAACTGCTCCGGCTCCAGGTGTACACGACCTCCGGTCTCTCCGGTCATACTCACGTTCCCTCCCCCGCGATCAGGCGCTGGTACCAGCGCCCGCTATCTTTGATGGTACGCGTCTGTGTGTCGTAGTCGACGTGGACGATGCCGAAGCGCTTGGTGTAACCCTCGGCCCACTCCCAATTGTCGAGCAGGCTCCAGGCAAAATAGCCCTTGACGGGCACACCGTCGGCGACAGCGCGCGCCACTTGCTCGACATGCGCGTCGAGGTAGGCCACACGACGTGGGTCGCGCACGGCGCCGTGCGCGCCGACCTCGTCCTCGAAGGCCGCGCCGTTCTCGGTGATGTAGATGGCCGGCGGGTCGTAGTCCCGTTTCAGGCGCGCCAGCAGATCGTAGAGCCCCGGCGGATAGACCTCCCACCCCATGGCGGTGCGCTCGGCGTTGTCGCCCGGCCGGAGCGTCTGCTTCGGTTCATCGTGCGGTCCCATCGTCACGATCGTACGCGTGTAGTAGTTGACGCCCAGGAAGTCAATCGGCGTGGCGATACGATCTAATTCACCCGTTTCGATCTCTAGCAGCGGGCGCCGCTCCAGGATATCCGACGGATACGAGCCCTTGAACAGCGGGTCGAGGAACAGGCGGTTGCGCAGGCCGTCCTCGATCACGACGGCGCGCTCGTCCTCGTCGTGCGCCGAAAGCGGCTCGACCGGCGTGAGGTTGAGCGTGATACCGACCCGCGCGGAGACGCCGGGGCCGCCGCGCACGTTCCCACGCACCACGGGGACGGCCAGACCATGCGAGAGCAGCAGGTGGTGGACGACGCGCGGGTAGAGGTCGGGCCGCGTAAGCCCCGGCGCGTGCGCGCCGGTGACGTGCCCGAGGTGGGCCACGACCCACGGCTCGTTGTGCGTGATCCAGTCGCTCACGCGGTCACCCAGGCGGTAGGACACGCTATCGGCGTATTCGACGAAGCGCTCCACGGTGTCGCGGTTGGCCCAGCCGCCACGCTCCTGTAGCGCCTGGGGTAAATCCCAATGGTAAAGCGTGACGAAGGGCCGGATATTGTGCTGGAGCAATAGGTCGACCAGGCGCTCGTAGAAGTCGAGACCAGCCCTATTCGTGCTCAGGCCGCCGCGCCCTTGGGGCTGGATACGCGGCCATGCGATGGAGAAGCGATAGGCCTGCAGGCCAAGCTCGCGCATCAGCGCCACATCCTCGCGCACGCGGTGGTAGTGGTCGTCGGCGGGCTCACCCGCGCTGCCGTCGGCGATCTTGCCGGGGATAGCGGCGAAGCGGTCCCAGATACTCTCGCCGCGCCCGCCCTCGCGCGTAGCTCCCTCGATCTGGTAGGCCGAGGTCGCCGCGCCCCATAAGAAGTCTGATGGCGTCATCGCTACTACTCTCCCCTCACGCCTCTACGCAAGGCAAATTGTAACACGCGCGAGGGTATGGAATCATGATATGCTGACAATATGCTCCATACAGTGGCCCCACCGCCCCTGCTAGAGGGCATTATGTCACCACAACATCTCACCTTGCCGACCCACCATGACGCGGCGATCACGGACCCCCGCCGCCTGCTGACGCTGCGGCGCACGACGCTCCTGGATAGCCCGCCCACCGAAGTCTTCGACCGCTTTACCCGCCTGGCCGTCACGATCCTGCGCGTGCCCATGGCGTTGCTCACGCTGGTGGATGTCGATCGTCAGGTTTTCGTCAGCCAGGTCGGGCTGCCCGAACCATGGGCCTCCGCCCGGCAGGCTCCGCCACCCCATTCTTTCTGCCGCTATGTCGTCATCACCGGAGAGCCCCTGCTCGTCGCGGATGCGCGCGTTCATCCGCTCTTCAAGGACAACCCCGCGAACACCGACCTCAGCATCGTGGCGTACGCCGGAATCCCGCTGCGCACGTACGATGGCGCCGTGCTGGGCTCCTTCTGCGTGGCCGATCATCGCCCTCATACCTGGCGGCGGCGGGAGGTCACGATCCTGCGCGAACTCGCCGCCGTGGTGATGACGGACATCGAACTCCTGTTGTGCCATTGATCCGGACCTCCGAACCTGTCGTGCCATTGATCTGGAGGAGCTATGCCAGGATCCAGCGAAGATAGAGGGAGATAGAGAGTGGTCACCAATTCCAGGCGCCGTACCGCGCGCGCAGCAACTGCTCCTGAGCCAGCACGCGCCGCTGTACCTGCTGGAGCGCGTATTGGGGCGCCTCTTGCCCGTCGAGGACGCGCTCGGTCTCCGCAAGGAGTTGCCCCTGGTAGTAGGGGTCGACCGGATTGGTCGGGTTCGAGGCGCGGCTCACCTGCCCCAACTGGGGTTGCATCTTGACGCCCATCAGGCTGGCCGCCGGGTTGCCAGGCAGGCCGGCTTGCTGGCGCACCGCCGCCTCCCCGGCGATCGCCTCGCCGAGCCAGTGCTGCTGCTCCCCAGGTTGCGCCACCGGCGCGCCGCTCAAGGAGCGGCCGAGCAGGTAGCCGTCGTCCCAGAACATCATCTTGCTCACCGCGAACGCCGCGTCGGGATGTCGTGCGCCACGCGGGATGATGACCTCCTGCAATGTGCTGGGATAGGTCGCTACCTCAGCCTGCGTCCCATGCACCGTCGGGGGCAGCGTCGTGAGTTGGTAGGAGAGACCGCCCTTGACACCGAAGCTATTCGCGTCGAGTGGCGCGATATTCCAGTAAGCCTGGCTCGAGGGAACCACCAAACCTTTGCCGGTGGCCAAATAGGCGTTGGGGTTACCGTTCAGGAAGTCGGGATCACCGGACAGGAACGTGCGCAGCTTGGTGTATCCGCCATAAAGGTCGGACAGGCTTTTGAGGTAACGCAGATAGGCTACGTTGCACGGGTCGGTCGCGGTTGGTTGATTGGCCGCGTTGTACAGACCATGGCCCGGCGAGCACATCAGCGTCCCGATCGTTTCCCAGGAGTCTATGCCGGGCCAATAGCCGATGCGCGTCAGGTCTCCCGCCGCGTCGAACCGAACCGCCTTTTGGGACATGCGGTAGTAATCGTCGAAGGTGCGTAGGTTCTGGTTATTGAAGCCCAAAGGCGTCATATATTTGGGCAAATAGATCTGCTGGCCGCCTAGCGGACCGCTCACAGCCGGAATCGCCCACCAATGCCCCCCGAAATGCGCCCAGCGCGCCATACCGGGCAGGAAGTAGCTGTCGGAGATGCGATAGCGCGCGAAATACTGATCGAGGGGCTGGGCTAAACCGCGCAACACCATGGACCCAATGTCGCCCCCTTGAATGAACACCATGTCGGGCGGCGCCCCCGCCTTCACTGCCAATGCCAGCCTTGTCTCGAGGGTCGCCTGGTCGGCGAAGGAGGTCTCTTGCCAGCCCACGGAGGGGGACATATGCGCCCATAGATGGGCATAGAGCGTATGCATGTCGGTGAGGCCGTTGTCTTTAGCCGCGAAGCCCGCGAGCGAGCCGCAGCAGGTGTAGACGGAGAGCGTCACGGACGCGCCGGCTCCGATACGTCCGGTATGTGTACTAGCCCACGAGGCGTCGCGTTGCGACCCTCCCAGGATGCCGATCGTCAGCAGAATGGGTAGCGCCGTACGGTGCCAAGAGGAACGGCGCATGTATGGTCTCCTTTCGGTAGCGCGTGTAAACAACAGGTACAGTACTCAGTATGGAGGAGTTGGGGCGCTCTCACCACTGACAACACCCTGACATGTCTCTCACAATGCTCTCACAAACGCGCACCCCGGCCTGAAACAATTTACACGCTCGCCGCGACTTCGGCGTCGGCCTGATCCATGGACAACGCTGCCCCGGCGGCCCAGGCTGCCGCGAAGGCCGGCTCTCCCAGCGCCATGCGCGCGTTGACCAGGGCTTGGTCATGGGTCGTGCGGTTGGTGGACGTGAGGGAGGCGCCGATAGCGTCGCGCAACGTTGCCGCCGCCGCGTAAAACCGCGTCGCGCGTTCCATCTGTCCCTGCGCATAAGCCACCCTGGCTACGGCTTCCAGGCACCCAGCGATGCCTTCGCTATCGCCCATTGTACGGTACAGCGCCAGACTTTCAGCGTACAAGGCAACCGCTTGCCTATAGTCGCCCTGCTCGCGCGCCACGTCTCCTAAATTATGGAGCGCGGCGCTGATACCCCTTTTGTCGTCAAGTTCCCGGTTTAGGGTCAAGCTCTCCTCACATAACGCGGCGGAACGCTCGTAGGCGCCCTGATGGAGCAGCACGACCCCCAAGTTGTTGAGGGCGACAGCCATGCCGCGCTTATCTCCCAAGGTGCGGTATAACGCCAGGCTCTCTTCAGATAGCGCGACCGCGCGCGCATAGGCCCCTTGATTCATCGCCAGATTTCCCAGGATATTCAGCGCGACAGCCGCGCCCCGCGTGTCATCCAATCGTCGGTACAGCGTCAGGCTCTCCTCGCATAGCACAGTCGCGCGGTCGTAGTCGCCCTGGATGTTGGCCAGCACACCGGCCCCCGTGAGCGCCTTGGCCCTGACCGCCGCCAAGTCAGGATCTTCATCGCTCGTCGTCAGAGCCAGCAGCCCGTCCAACCACGCCCGCCCTTCGCTCAGATGGCCTCGCACGTACCAGAAGCGCCACAGCGCCCCGGCCAGCCGCAGGCCCAGCGCGGACTCGCCGCTGTCCCGGCTCCACTGTAGCGCCGCCCGCAGGTTGTCGTGCTCGCCTTCCAGCCGCGCCAGCCACGTCCCCTGCTCGGCCCCGGTCAACGCCGGTTCCGCCCGCTTGGCCACCGCCAGATAGTGCGCGGCGTGCCGTCGCCGCAATGCCTCGGCTTCCCCGACGGAAGCCAACTGCTCCAACCCATACTCGCGGATCGTCTCCAGCATGGTGAAGCGCGGCTCCGTGCCCTGCTCCGACCGTAGCAAGCTCTTGTCCACGAGCGAGGCCAACCCCTCCAGGACATCCCCGCCCCACTCCGCGAACTCGTCGGGGCCGGCGGCGGGGCACACCGCCTCGGCGGCGTCGAGCGTACAGCCCGCGGCGAACACCGCCAACCGCCGTAGCAACTTTCGCTCGTCCTCGGTCAGCAGGCCATAGCTCCAGTCGATGGCCGCGCGCAACGTCCGCTGGCGCGCCGGCGCGTCACGCGCGCCGCCCGTCAGCAGCTGTAGGGGCGTGTGTCCATGCGCCCCCCGGTCTAACCGCGCCAACAGGGCCGCCGGGGGGAGTAGGGCGACGCGGGCCGCGGCAAGTTCGAGGGCCAGGGGGATGCCGTCGAGCCGGCAACAGATGTCCGCCACCGCCGCCATGTTATCGCCGTCGAGTTGGAAGTCCGGCCGCGCCTGGCGCGCACGCGCCACGAATAGGCGCACCGCCGCGTAGCGCTCCCCTTCCTCTGGAGACAGCCTCCCCGATACGGGTGTCGTCAACGGCAACACCTGGAACTGCTGTTCCGCGCGCACGCGCAGGGCCATCTGGCTCGTCACTAGCGCCACCAGGCGCGGGCACGCGCCCACGAGGCCGGCCACCAAGCCAGCGGCGTCCAGCACCTGCTCGAAGTTGTCCAGCACCAGCAGCAGGCGGCGGGTCTGGAGGTGTGCGGACAGCAATTCATACGCGTTTTGACTACCGGATTCGTGCAGGCTCATGGCCTGCGCGATCGTCGCGGCCACCAGCGCCGCGTCGCGCAGGGCCGATAGGTCGACGAAGACGACGCCGTCGACGTAGGCGTCCGCCAACGTCGTCGCCACCGCCAGGGCCAAGCGTGTCTTACCCACGCCGCCCGGTCCCGTCAGCGTGAGCAAACGCGCGCCGGACTCCTGCAGCAAGCGGACGATCGCCTCCTCCTCGCCCTCGCGACCGATCAACGCGGTCGGCGGCGCCGGTAGCGTAGGCATGGATACTGGTCGTGGGGAGGCCGGCGGCACCGCTATCTCCGCTGGGGCCGCGCCCCCCGGCAGCGCCCCGCCATGGCCGCCTCGACAAAGGCGGCGCGGTCGTTGGGGTCGAGCGCGAGCGCCGTGGCGAGCAGCGCGACCGTGTCCGGGCGCGGGGCGTTGCGGCGGCCGCGCTCCAGCGCCGCGACCGCGTTCGCGCTGAGCCCGGCGCGCTCGGCCAGCGCCTCCTGCGAGAGGCTGGCGGCCAGACGATGGCGCCTGAGCAGAGCGCCGAACGCCGCGCTTTCTCCCGCCGTCATTCTCTCATCCCTCGCCGTCCCGTACAGGCCTGTCCGCTAGCCCCCATTATCCCAAAAGCACCCGTTTGGCGTCATGATAGCACGACGCCGTAAAAACTCCCCTCGCATAGTGTGCCTCACTTTTATACCTGGTGTAATGCGATACACTAAATCGTGTTACACTGAATCGTGTTACAGCGTATCCATAAGGTGGGATGTGGCTGAGTTTTTTAACCGCGAAGCCGAACTCAACGCGTTGACGCGCGCTATCGAGTCCACGCACGCGGAGATGATCATCCTGTACGGGCGGCGCGGCGCCGGCAAGAGCAGGCTCCTGGTGCGCGCGCTTGATGGGCGCGCGGGCCTCTACTATCAGGCTACGACCGAGGTCATGCGCCAACAACTCGCCGACATCTCCATCGAAACAGGGCGCGCGGTGGGCGCGCCCGTCGGGCGCTTCGAGTCTGTCGGCGATTTCCTCGCTGCCCTCACCGGCTTCGCGCGGCGGTCGCCTGAGCGCCCGTTCCCCGTCGTCATCGACGAGTTCCCCTATCTGGCCGAAGCGGAGCCCGGCGTGGAGACCGTCATCCAGCGTTGGTGGGATCGGATGTACGATGCGACGCCAACCCTCAAACTCTTCCTCGCGGGGTCCCAGGTGGCATGGATGCGAGAGCACACGCTCACCGAACATGGCCCGTTGCAGAACAGACGGACTGGTCAGGTTGAGGTCCTGCCTCTGGAGTATCGGCACGCGGCCCTATTCTATCCGCGGTTGCCAGCCGAGGACAAAGTGCGCGCCTATGGCGTGTGGGGCGGACTACCGGGTTACCTGCGCGATGTCGATCCCGCGATGGGCCTGTGGGACAACATCGCGCGCACGCTTCTGCGGCCGGACGCGCGCCTGGCCGTGGAGCCGGACTGGCTACGCTTCACCGACTTGCGCGCGGATCGCCTCTACACGTCGCTGGTGCGCGCCATCGCGACGGGCGCCCATACGCCGAGCGATATAGCGCGCGCGGTCGGCCGGCACAGCGCGGCCGAGGTCGTGTCGCAGCTGAACCGTCTCATCGAGGCGGGCGTGGTCGAGCGGTCCGCCGCGCTCACGACACGGACGGGGGCTAGAGCCACGACGCGCTATGATGTGGCCGATCAATTCCTCACTTTTTGGTACCGCTTCATCGATCCGCGACGTGGGATCATCAACCGCGCACGGAGCGCCGAGGACGTCGCGGAGATTGCCGCGGAGATCGCCGCGACGCTAGACGAGTACATCGGGCGCTACGTATTCGAGGGGATATGCCGGGAATGGGTGTGGGACGCGGCCGCGCGTGGCGCCCTGCCGGCGGGTCTGCGCGTGCGCGCCGTGGGAACGTGGTGGGGCGGGCGCGACGGGACGCGGGATGAGATCGATGTGGTCGCGCTGACGGCATCGGGAGAAGGTATCCTTTACGGGGAGTGCAAGTGGAGCGCGTCCCCGATGGATAGGCGCGACCTTGGCGGGCTACGGGCCGCGATTGACGCAGCCCGTTCAGACATCACCCCAATCGACCGCCCGTGGCGCGCCCTTTTCTCCCGCTCGGGATTCCACCCCGACCTGCGCGCCGAGGCCGCGCTCGCCGAGAACCGCATCATCCTGGTCGGGCTCGACCAACTCTACGGCTAACCGCTTCCACTCGCCGCGCAACGTGCTTCGCGTCCGGTGTGAGCATTGCCCTGTATGGTTACGTCTGATCTTGACCGCCCCTCACAGGCCATTGTCGCACCCATACAAACAGCGCCCTACCAGTGGCTCAGGATCTCTCGGAGCTAGCGGTCGCCTTACGTCGCGTAGATCCGCATGGCTCATGACAAGGGAATGGGGCCTTGACAGGTGACTTTGTAGTAACGTATTATATGGGTGGCTGTTAGGTCACATGTGTCAGGCAACAGATGGACGAGGTATTCAAGGCCCTGGCGGACCCGCATCGGCGGACGCTGCTCGACCTGCTCTACGAGCGGGACGGGCGGACGCTGCTCGACCTGCAGGCGCACCTGCCGATGACGCGCTTCGGCGTCATGAAGCATCTGCGCGTGCTCGAAGAGGCCGGCATCGTGACCGCACGCAAGGTGGGGCGCGAGAAACACCATTACCTGAACCCGATCCCGATTCAGCAGGTCTACGACCGCTGGGTGGGCAAGTACGCCGCGCCGTGGGCACGCGCGCTCACGGGGCTCAAAGCTGTGTTAGAGGATGGGAGCATGAACGAGATGGGAGAGAAGCCGGCGCACGTCTACGAGATTTATATCCGCGCCACGCCCGAGCGCCTGTGGCGGGCCCTGGTCGACGGCGAGCTGACGCGCCGGTACTACTTCGGCTGCCGCATCGAGTCGGACTGGACGCCGGGCTCCCCCTATCGCCTCGTCGACGACGCGGGCAACGCGTTGGTCGCGGGCGAGAACATCGCGGTCGACCCGCCGCGCCGCCTCGTGCAGACGTTCGGCGCGCCGTGGGCGCCAGAGGTCGGGCGCGAGGGACCATCGACGGTCACCTGGGAGATCGAGCCCGTGGGCGGCGTGGGCGACACGTGCAAGCTCACGCTCGTCCACGACGGCGTCGACCCCGCGAGCGCCCGGGGCAAGGAACTCGGCGCGGGCTGGGCGCAAATCCTCTCCGGCCTTAAGACGCTGCTGGAAACCGGCGAGCCACTCGTCGTTGGCACATAGGGTTGGAATAGAGGGTGTACGCCTCGCCGCGTGAAAGGAGCGGTGGATAGATGGACATCGAAGCCTTCGAGCTAGTCATCCTGCGCCATCCCGCCGACGCCCCCTCCTACGCCGAGGAGACGCTCGACCGCATCCAGCGCGCACATCTGGCGTACGGGGACTCTTTGCGCGCCGCCGGGCATATCGTCACGAACAGCCCGGTGCTCGATCAGCTGGACGCGTCGATGCGCGGCCTGGCCTTCTACCGGACCGGCTCACTGGACGAGGCGCGCCGGCTCGCCGCGCAGGACCCTGCCGTCCGGGCCGGGCGTCTGGTCGTCGAGGTCATGACGTGGTGGTGTTGGCCGGGCACGATGGCCCGACCGGGCCGGCCCCTCTCGGTGCCCGACCCCTAAAGGCGACTGCTCATCCTAGCCGTGACCTCCGTGTCGCTGCCAGTGTGGAGTGAAAGGGAGTACGATGCCGGATATCGCACAAGAGCTCTTAATCGGGGCGCCGCCAGAAGCTGTCTTCGCGGCCATTACCCAGCCAAACGAGATCACGCGCTGGTGGGCGAATGATGTCGTCGCCGAGCCACGGGCTGGCTCGCTCGCCGAGTTGCGCTTCGATAATGGGGAGATCATGACGATGGAGATCATCGACCTGGTTGCGGGAAAGGGAGTGTCCTGGTTGGTAAGGCAAGCGCCGCAGTACGTCCATCTGTGGGAAGGGACGACGATCACCTGGGACCTCGCGCCGCGCGCGGCCGGGACGAGGCTGCTCTTCGGCCAGCATGGGTTCGCCGTGGCCGCTGCCGGCTACGAGCAGACGCGCGCCGGGTGGGAGTACTTCCTGAGGAGCCTGACGTCCTACCTTGAGACGGGGCGGGGGACGCCCTACGTGTACGTGCCGTAAGTGGCATATGGCGCGCATGCAGGAGGTACCCGTGTCATGAGTTATCCGCCCATCACGTCGGAGGATCGCTATGCGGCGCTCGTCGAGGCGCTCCGCGACCATACGGATGTCACCCTCGGCGCGACCGGGAAGAAGGGGTTCGGCTCGTCAGCCCTGCACGTCGGCGGCAAGATCTTCGCCATGCTCACCGCAGGCACGCTCGTCGTCAAGCTGCCGCGGCGGCGGGTGGATGTGCTCGTCGCCGGCGGCGACGGGGCACGTTTCGACCCGCGCCATGATGGCCGACTCATGAAGGAGTGGGTCGCCATCTCGGCGACGTGCGAGGAGGAATGGCTGCCCCTGGCGCAGGAGGCGATGGAGTTCGTGGCCGCGCAACGCTGACGGGGCCTGTCACGGCGCAGGTTCTCGATCATTCGAGCGACTTGCTCCGTCATTGCGAGATGCTCGCCCCGAACTGTAACCATCGGGCTCGGGCGGCACGATCCCCGCCCCGAAGTCTCTCACCAGCGGCTCAACGTTTCGCGGAGCCGCCGGTCGCTCCATTTCGCATAAATGCGCGTCGTCTCCAGTTTAACGTGCCCGAGGTGGCGGGCCGTTTCTTCCAAATCGCGCGTCTCCGCGAACAGGCGCGTGCCCGCCGAGTGGCGCAAGCTGTGCATCCCCTTGGGGGCCACGCCCGCTCGGTCGCAAACGGCGGTGATGTGCCGCCAGGCGCTCTGCGGTGCGCGGTAGGGGAGTACGTAGCCGTCGGGGTTTCGGGGAAGTGTCTGCAACGCCTGTTTCAGAGATGTGCTCATGGCCACGGTGCGCGTCTTGCCGCCCTTACCTTGCCGGATGGTCAGATCGCGGCCGGCGAGATTCACGTCCGCCCAGCGCAACGCGACGCACTCGCCGGCGCGCAGGCCCGCGTGCGCGCCGAGCAGGATGAGCGCATGGTCGAACGGGCGGTCAGTGGTCGCTTGGAGCAGGGCCGCGAGCTCGTCGTTGTCGTAGGGCATTTGCTTGTCCCAGGGCGACGTCGGATCGTGTGGCACATGGCAGTCCGCGCAGGGGTCGATCATCGTCGCGCGCCCAGCGCAGCGCGGCATACAGATGGCGTGCCGCCGCCACACGGGTCTGGATGGTCCCTGGCCTCAGCCCGTCACGTTCCATCTGGCTGATGTAGAAGCTGGCGGCGTCGGGGTCGGGCTTGAGTAGGTCCTCCTGCGCCCACGCCTCCAGCAAGCGCCGCACGCCCAGGCGGTGATTGGCGATTGTCTTCTTGGCAATGGTCGCCCCGGCCACGCTGAAGGTGCGCAACCACGCCTCCGTCAGGCTCCAGAGCGTGCCATAATCCTTTTCGCGGGCTGCCCGCATGGCGATACGGCGGCGCTCCGATGTATGCATGCGCAGCCAGGCCTGCGCGCCTTCACTGCCTTGGCCGAAGAACGGGACGAGGGCCGTGCATTGTCGCTGATCACGGTATCTCGTGATCATTGACATGCATGATGGATCGTCGGACATAAAGACGTCCTTTCGCTACCAGAGCCTATTGTCTCTCCTCGTTAGCGGCCTGCACCACGAGCATCCAGGCATTCGTGGTCGACCAGATAAGATAGACCAGGATCGTCGGCAGCAGCCAGAGGAGCCCGCCGTACCGGCCGACGAGTAAGCTCGCGCCCGCGGCTGGCACGGCCAGCGTCGCGAGGTGTAACGGCACGAGGCGCGTCACCCATCGGGGTCGGTGGGCGGATGGGAGGCCGGTGACCGTCTCTGCTTGCAGCCGGAGGCCGAACACCTCCAGGACGACACCCCCGACGAGGAGTTCCCAGCCGAGAGGGCGTTGTCCCTGCCCCGGTATCAACACGATCAGCGCCAACACCACCAGGATAAGCAGGCCGCTGAGGGCTTCGCGGGCGCGCCCCCGATGCGCCGCGTCCCGCACGATCACGCGGTTCAGCGACAGGGCCACGAAGAGCAGGCCGGTCAACGCCGCGGAGGCCCCCGCGACGGCGCCGTAGAACGCCTGCCAGCCATCGGCCTGATACGCATAATCCACACCCACCCTCCCTTTCGTCCGCTGTCGGACGCACGCCATCGCGCACGCCCTGGATCATGCAGTATCCGTCGCGCGACGGGGGAGCGCACACAGGAGCGCGCACGCGGCGATCATGACGGCGAGATTGTAGACGACGGCGGCCGCCAGCGCGTGCGCGTAGCGGTCGGCGGGCGCGCCGCCTCCGGCCCCGAGCGTCCCGAAGAAAATGATGCCGATGAACGCGACACCCAGCGCCCCGCCAACCTGCTGTACGGTGCTCAACACGCCCGAGGCCGTGCCCACATGCTCCACGCACACCCGCGCCAGCACCGCGTTGAGCAAGGGCGTCTGGAACAGACCTTCCCCAAGACCCTGGACAATGAGCGTGGGGACGAGGGCGGCCGCCGTCAGCCGGCCGCCCTCCGCGACGGCGACCGCGACCGTCCAGCCGAACCCGAGCGCGGCAATGGCCGCGCCGAGGACCAAGAGCGCGCGCCCGAGCCGTCGCGAGAGCCGCGCGGCCAGCAGCGAGGCCAGGAAGAAGGACACCGCCTGCGGAGCGTAGACGAGGCCCGCTCCCAGGGCGCTGAGCCCCAGGCCGTCCTGCAAGGCCAGCGAGAGCACCAGGAAGAAGGAGTTGAGCGCGGAATAGTAGACCAACACCAGGGCGATGCCGACGACGAAGGGACGCTCGGCGAACAGCGCGAGGTCGACGAGGGGGCCGCCAGCGCGCCGGCCCAGACGACGCTCGTAGGCCAGGAAGCTGACGAGCGCCGCCGCCGCGAGGGCGAGGCAACCCCAGACCCAGGCCGGCCAGCCGGCCGCGCGGCCCTCCACCAGCGGGATCATGAGTAGGCCCAGCGCGAGGGTCAGGAGGACGACCCCTCCCAGATCAAGCCGGCGCGCCGTGGGCGCGCGCGACTCGGGGATGAGGCGCGCCGCCGCGATGAGCGCGATGAGCCCGATGGGCACGTTGACGAGGAACACGGGCCGCCAGCCCAGGCCCAGCAGGTTCGCGCGGATGAGCAGGCCGCCCGCGAGCTGGCCGACGATGGTGGCGAGCCCGATCACAGCTCCCATGATCCCGAAGGCGCGGCGGCGCTCCTCCTGCGCCGGCAGGAGCACCTGGATCAACGAGAACACCTGCGGGAACAGCAGCGCGGCCCCGATACCTTGCAGCAGCCGCGCCCCGATGAGGGCCGGGGCGGTCGGTGCCAGCCCGCAGAGCGCGGAGGTGGCGGTGAAGAAAGCAAGACCCCCCATGAAGAGGCGCTTGCGGCCGTGGAGGTCGCCGAGCCGACCACCCGTGACGAGCGTGACGGCATACGTGAGCTGATACCCGGCGAGGACGAACTGGATCTCGCCGGTGGTGGCATGCAATCCGCGTTGGATCGTGGGGGCGGCGACCAGCACGATGAAGACATCGAGCAGCGCCATGAAGGTCCCGACGAACGCGACCGCCAGGGCGGCCCAGCGCCGCGGATCGACGGGCGGGACCGCCCCCTCGGTCGCGGAGGCGGCCGGAGGCGCCGGCGCTCGGGCGGCAGGGGAGGTCATGGTAGCGCCCCCTGTCTGTGCGTCGTGCGCCGCGCGCGGCCACGGGGCGTCCTTCTGTCGGCCAGCATAGCCGCTCGGTCAGCGCCTGCAATCGCGCGCGCCGCGCGGTCGTGCGCCTGGGTGTCGACGCGCTTATGGATGCGGCCATGCAGCAGCACGGCTGTGCCCTGGGCGGCGCGGCCATGCACAACCCGCCTGCCGCGCCCGTCGGTGGCCCCCATCACCAGGATCGTCGCCTCGTCGATGGTCATCACCGGCTCCCTTTCTCTGTCTCCACGCAGCGTCCCCCATGGGACGTGCCTACCCGTAGCATGGCGCGCACACTATCCTGTAACCAGAGCCTCCTTATACTGGTAGCACGAGCACCTGGATACGAGACAGCGGGCGACGAGACTGAGTAAGAAGAGCGCGTGGATGGAGAGGGGGGAGGGGATGGACGACCGGGAACGCCGCCGGGAACTGGCGGATTTCCTGCGCACCCGTCGCGGACGCCTCGCGCCCGAGCGGGTCGGTCTCCCGCGCGGGGCGCGCCGGCGCACGCCGGGACTGCGCCGGGAGGAGGTGGCGCAACTCGCCGATGTCGGCACGACCTGGTACACCTGGCTGGAGCAGGAGCGCGCCATCCGCGTGTCGGCGCAGGTGCTCGACAGTATCGCGCGGGCGCTCCACCTCGACGGGGCCGAACGGCGGCATCTCTTCCTGTTGGCCGACCAGCCGCTCCCGCCGGACCCTCCACCATTCGAAGAGCGTGTCAGCCCCGCCCTGCAGCGCCTGCTCGACGCGCAGGGCCGCAATCCGGCCTACGTGGTCGGCCGACGCTGGGATCGCATCGCCTGGAACGGGGCGGCGCGCGCCGTCTTCGACGATTTCCCGACGCTGCCGCCCCGCGAGCGCAACACCGTCTGGCGGCTGTTCACGGACCCGACCAAGCGCCGGTTCCATGTGGATTGGGTCGGGACGGCCCAGCACGTTCTCGCGCAGTTCCGCGCCGATAGCGCACGCCATGTCGGTGACCCCTGGTTTACGGAGTTGATTGACGATCTGCACCGCGCGAGTCCCGAGTTCCGCGCGTGGTGGCCGCGGCACGATGTGTGGGGCAACCCCGACGGGCGGAAGGAGCTCGATCACCCTTGTAGCGGTCGACTCGTGCTAGAGCACACCACCTTACAAGTCCCCGATGCCCCCGACCTCAAAGTGATCATGTACACGCCGCTCCCGGAGGCGGATACCGCCGTCAAGCTCGCGGGCCTTGTGGCCCCGCTCGCCGCGTCCTCAGCCTCCAGTTAATCACGATCACGTACCTTCTTTCCTGTCATTGATCGCTTTGCCCGATCAGCGACATGTGAGCATTGCGCCCAAAGGTAATCCTTGGGCTCATTCCACCCCGGCCTCAAAAAACGCTTCAACATCCTCCATGCGCCGGGCCAGGCGCGCCGGGGGCAGGGCGGCGATGACGCGGCGCCCGTAGCCTTTGCGCGCCAGGCGGCTGTCCAGGATGGCCACGACGCCGCGGTCCTTGTTGGAGCGAATCAGCCGCCCGACGCCCTGCTTGAGTTGCAGGATGGCCGTGGGCAGCATCAAGTCGTTGAACCAGTCGCCGCCGTCCTCCTTCAGCCGATTGACGCGCGTGGCGACCACGGGGTCGTCGGGGACGCTGAAAGGCATGCGGTCGATCACGACCAGCGAGAGCGCGGCGCCCACGACGTCGACGCCTTCCCAGAAGCTTTTGGTGGCGAAGAGCACCGCCGACCCGTCGGCGCGGAAGCGACGGAGCAGTTCGCCGCGCGGCAATTCGCCCTGCTTGAGCAGCGTGTACGGCAGCGCGTCGCGCAGCGCTTTATAGGCGTCCTCCATGCCGCGGTACGACGTGAAGAGCAGGAAAGCGCGACCGCCACTGGCGCGCACCAGCCCCTCGATCTCGCGGCACAGCGCCGTCGTATACTCAGCGCTGGCGGTCGTACGAAACTCCGGCAGGTGCGCCGGCACGTAGAGCAGGCACTGCGTGGGATAGTCGAAGGGGCTGGGCGCCACGAACTCGGCCGCCTCGTCGATGCCAACGGCGCGACGAAAGTAGGCGAAGTCGCCGACGGCGAGCGTGGCCGAGGTACAGACGACGGGGCTCTGCCGGAACAGGATCTCGGCCAGGGGCTCGCCGACATCAATGGGGGTCCACTTGAGCGTGACCTCCAGCGCGTGCCCAATGGTACGATACTCGACGTACCGGACGCTATCTTTGTCGTTGGCGCGGCTGACCAGCCGCGCGTCCTCGGCCAGACGCGCGGTCCAGGCCACCAGTTTCTCGTAGCGGCGGCTCTCCGGCGTCGCGGCGGGGGCGACCTTGTGGGGGTTGTGCCGGGTCAGGTGCTCGGCGATCTCCGCGAGCCCTTGCGCGAGCGCCAGGCCGGGCGTCAACTCGTCGGTCACGACGTCGCGGCCGCGGCCAGTCGGCAGTTCGAAGCGGCGGAACAGGCGATCGGCCAAGACGGGGAGCGCGGCGACCCGTTCCGTGCCGGCGTGGCGGCGCAGCGCGTCGTGTTCGACCAGCTCGGTGATGTCACGGCGGCTCAGACTGACGGTAAAAGCGGAGAAGGCGGCTTCTTCGAGGCGATGCGCCTCATCGATAATGACGACATCGCGGTCGGGCAGCAGGTAAGCGCCCATGTCGCGCACCACGAGGTCGGCCAGCAGAAGCGCGTGGTTGCAGACGACGAGTTGCGACGCCTCGGCGCGCGCGCGCATCTTCTCCACGAAGCAGTCGTGGAAGTGGCCGCAGACCGTGCCGATACAGGTGCGCGTGGTCGAACTGGCGCGCGCCAGCAGGTCGCGCCCCGGCAGCATGTCCATCTCCTCGAAATCGCCGGTTGTGGTCGTCGCGGCCCAGGCCCTGAGCGCGCGGTAGTCGAAGGTCTGCCCCGCCATCGTCTGGTACTGCTCCTCCTCACCGAAGCGCTCGAGGCAAAGGTAATTGGAGCGGCCCTTGACGAGGGCGGCCGAGACGTCGCGCGGCAGGGTGTGCTGTAGGAAAGGGATGTCCTTACCCACGAGCTGGTCCTGCAGCGCCTTATTGGCGGTAGACACGATGACACGCTTGCCGCTATATATAGCAGGGATTAGATATGCTAACGATTTTCCCACACCCGTGCCACCCTCAATGACGGCATGTTGTCCGGCGTCAATGGCTGCGGCGATGGTTTCGGCCATAGCGACCTGTGAGGGGCGCGACTCGTAGCCGGGCAAGCGGCGGCTAATCACGCCGCCCGGACCCAAGACTTCGACGACGCGCGCGGGGAGACTCGAACTCATGCTGTCAGTGTAAGATATCGGTTGTCATAAGGCGCTGAGATACCAGCGAGGTTATCGTGATCCATCCACCGCTGTTGGCGCCGAGTTAGCCACCCCTCGCAAGACCGTGGGCAGCTTGCTGGAAGAGGGTTGGATAGTCGGGATGGGCCAACGACAGGCGGCAGGCGTCGTCGGTGGCGACCCAGGCTACCTCGCTATGCTCCTCGGTGAGGAGGTTGCGCGGTGTTCCGCGCCACGCCGTTACGCTGTAGACGTGGAGGATGTATGCCTCGTCGGGCGTGATATCCGGACTGTGGAGCACAGCCAGCGGCTCCCAGGTGAGCGGCGTGACGCCAATCTCTTCGCCCAGTTCGCGCGTGAGCGCCTCGTCGTAGGTCTCGCCCGGCTCACAGTGGCCGCCCGGAATGTCCCAGACGTCGGGATACCATGCGCGCGTCGCCGCACGCTTCCCAAGGAGGATGCGGCCGTCACGACGTAGCAGGGCGCCGACACAGATATGCACGACCGTTTCCTCGGTGTTACTTGCTCAATAGCGCGCCCGATGTCCAGAGCGGTGATATCCTCAAGACGGCTGGCCTGACTCGCTACAGCGCCTCAAGCCGGTCGATGATGACCGCCCGGTCGATCAAATCATCCAGTTGTTCCGTGGTCGCGGTGTCGATGCGCCGCTCTACGGTCGCGGAAATAGTCCCGAATCGTCGCCGTAGGATTCTCTGAATCGCCTCGCGTTTGCCCCGCGCCTCACCCCGCGCTTCAAGGGCCTGCGATAGTGCTGTCATGCCCAACTCCTCCAATATGGCTATTAGGGCAATCGCATTTAAATTCGCTTTAGCGCCACAATTTTCCGTACTAAATAGGAATGATGCGGCTCATCCGGCCGAACATCTCGCAATTGGCCCATACGAACCCACAACCGTAATTCTACGTGTAACGGTAACGCAACTTATAAGGTATTACTGTCGCACTAATTCCTTGGCTTGGGCCTCACAATGCCATAGTTATGCTATAATTTAAATGCGATTGCCCTGATATGGCTATACGTATTTTTGCTATTGACGAACAGATGTGCTAATATTCCTTCCGTACCCAGGAGGGACCATCATGGCCGACAACGGCAATACACCACCGTTCGAAGATACGTCCGCACCTGCTAGCATGCGCACCTCGACATTCATCAAGGCGTCGCCGGAGACGCTCTATCGAGCCTTTACCGATCCCACAGCCTTGGTAGTGTGGCTTGTACCAGGGAATATGACCGGCAAGGTCCATAGTTTCGACTTGCGGGTTGGCGGTGGGTATCGGATGTCGCTGTACTATCCTTCGTCTGAATCTACCATCCCCGGTAAGACGGCAGACAAGGAAGATAGGTATACTGCGCGGTTTGTGGAACTTGTACCAGCAACAAGAATCGTCGAAGCGATAACCTTTGATTCGGACGACTCGGCCTTCTCAGGAGAAATGACGATGATGGTCACGCTCGAGGCCGAAAATGAGGGAACAACCGTGTCCATCACATTCAAAGGCATCCCGGTGGGCATTCGACCCGAGGATAATGAGGCCGGCACACAGTCGTCACTTGAGAAGCTGGCTCGTTATGTCGAGGTTGGACCATGGGGAACCTCCATTAAAGAGCTGTAAGCGGCGACCGTCGCGTCTGCCACGCGCTGGCCTGCTGGTAGTAGTGCCCGACGCGCAGGACGGTGAGGTCCTCGTGGGGGCGGCCGACGATCTGCAGCCCGATGGGCAGGCCAGCCGAGGTGAAGCCGCAGGGGACCGAAAGCGCCGGGAAGCCGGCGAGGTTGAACGGGTAGGTGTTGCGCAGCAACGTGCCCTTGACCACGCCGCTGCCTCCGCTGCCTTCCGCGGGAACCGGGGGCGCCGCGACCGGAACAGTCGGCGTGATGAGCACGTCGACCTCTCGCAGCGCCGCCAACCAGCGCTCACGCAGTTGGGCGCGCACGCGCTGGCCCTGTAGGTAGTCCGTGGCCAGGTACAACGCGCCGAGTTCGAGGTCGCGGCGCGTCTCGTCCTCGTAGAGTTCGGGCGTCGCGCGCAACGTCTTCTGGTGATATGCGCTGGCCTCGGGGCGCTGCACGGCACGGCCGACCGCGAAGGTCAGCGCCACGTCGGGCAACTCGGCCTGGCATTCCTTCATACCCAGATGGCTCAGGGCGCGCAGGGCTTGTTCGACCGCGGCCTCGACCTCCGGGTCCAGGTCGTCGTAGAAATAGGGGCGTGGGACAGCTATGCGCAGCCCTTTGACCGGCCGGTCCAACTGAGCCAGCACGGCGTCGGCGCGCCCTTGCATATCCTCGGCGCGTCCCTCATCCCCTACCCTTGCCCCGACATCCGGCGCCATGGCGGCGAGCAGCAGCGCGACGTCGGTGACCCCACGCGCCATCGGTCCGGCGTGGTCGAGCGACCAACTTAAAGGGATAATACCGTGGCGGTCCACCACGTCGTAGGTGGGCTTGAGGCCGACGACGCCGCAGAGCGCGCTGGGCAAGCGGATCGACCCGGCGGTATCGGTACCGATCGCGCCCATGGCCATGCCAGCGGTGAGCGCCGCCGCCGAGCCGCCGCTCGACCCACCGGGAATACGCGCGAGGTCCCAGGGATTGCGCGTGGGCGCGGAGATCACGCCATAGGCGAACTCGTGCGTGTTCGTCTTGCCGATGATGACGGCGCCGGCAGCGCGCAGCCGCGCGACGATGGCGGCGTCCGTGTGGGCAACGTTCCCAGCGAGGACGCGCGAGGCGGCGGTCGTCGGCAGCCCGGCCACGTCGACGATGTCTTTGACGGCGATCGGTATGCCGCACAGCGGTCCGACCGAGGCGCCGGCCATGATGGCGCGCTCGCATTCGCCAGCCGCCGCCAGCGCCCCCTCCTCATCGACATGTAGGAAGGCGCGCACGTCGTCATCGTAGGCGTCGATGCGATCAAGCGCCGCTTCCACCAGCTCGACCGGCGAGACCCGCCGCGCACGCACGAGGCGCGCGGCTTCCTCTATCGTTAGGAAAGAGATATCGCCCCAATACCTATACATCGTGACGGCCCCCGTGCTCGTGGGGCAGCCCCGGCCCCATCGGGACGGCATCACCCACGTCGATGCCGCGCAGGCTGTCGATCAGGCGTAGGTCGGCGCCCAGCGCCGTGGTGAGTGCGGGGATACGCTGTGGATCAAGCGGCAGGGCGGCCAGCCGCGCCAGTAGCTGGACCTGCTTCTCGGTGACCTTTACGGTAGCGCCCTCGGACATCTTTCCCTCCTCTCCGCGTCTACATTCCCCTCGTCACGATCACAAAAGACGAGGTCACAGGCGGGACCTGACTATGACGCCGCGATCCGCCGAATCGCCCGCGAGCGGTTGAGCCGCAGGCTGTTGCTCACAACCGTGACCGAACTGAGCGCCATGGCCGCCGCGGCGAAGATCGGGGTGATGACGCCGAACGCCGCCAGCGGGATGAGTATCACGTTGTAGAAGAAGGCCCAGAATAGGTTCTGCCGGATCACACGCATGGTCGCCCGCGAGAGGGCGATCGCCCGCGGAATCGCGCGCAGGTCGCCGCCCACTAGCGTGATGTCCGCCGCGGCCATCGCCACGTCGGTCCCCGTGCCCATCGCGATGCCCACGTCGGCTCGCGCGAGCGCCGGCGCGTCGTTGATCCCGTCACCGACCATGGCGACCACCTGTCCTCGGCCCTGCAGCCGCTCCACCTCGGCCGCCTTTCCACCTCGGCCGCCTTCTCCTCCGGCCGCACCTCGGCGATGATCCGCTTGATCCCCGCGATGCGGCCGATCGCCTCCGCCGTGCGGCGGTTGTCCCCCGTGAGCAGCGCGACGTCGAGGCCCAGCGCCCGCAACTGGCGCACCGCCTCCGCCGCGCCGTCTTTGACGGTGTCAGCCACGGCGACGAGGCCGGCCAGGCGACCGTCGACAGCGACCAGGAGCGCCGTCTTGCCCTCCGCCTCGAACGCCTGAAGGCGCGTCTCGGCACCGTCCGAGGAGATGCTCCGCTCCCCGAGCAAGCGGCGCGATCCGACGAGGACCGCGCGGCCCTCGACCAGACCCTCGACGCCGCCGCCCGTAATCGACCGGAAGGCCGTCGGCAGGGGCGCCAGCGTGAGGCCGCGCTCCTCGGCCCCGCGCACGACCGCCGCGCCGAGCGGGTGCTCGCTGCCCCGTTCGACGCCAGCCGCCAGGCGCAGCACCTCAGAGTCCGGCAGGTCGGCCAGCGCGACGACATCAGTCACCGTCGGCTTGCCCACGGTCACGGTACCCGTCTTGTCCAACACGATGGAGCGTAGCGCCTGGATGCGCTCCAGGCTCTCGCCCCCCTTGATCAAGATGCCCTCCCTGGCCCCACGGCCCGTGCCCACCATGATGGCGGTCGGCGTGGCCAAGCCCAGGGCACAGGGGCAGGCAATGACCAGCACCGCGATCGCGGGGATCAAGGCCTGCGCGAACGCGTGCCCGGTCAGGAGCCAACCCAGGAAGGTCAGCGTCGCCAGGACGAGTACGATGGGCACGAAGACGCTGGAGATGCGGTCGGCGAGCCGCTGCACCGGGGCCTTGGAGCCCTGCGCCTGCTCGACAAGCCGGACGATGCCCGCGAGCACCGTGTCGCGTCCGACGCGCGTCGCCTCAATGTGCAGCAAGCCGGCGCCGTTAACCGTGGCCCCGATGACATCGTCGCCCTGTCCCTTCCGCACGGGCAGACTCTCGCCGGTGATCATGGCCTCGTCGACGGCGCTCTCGCCGCCCGTGACCACGCCGTCAACCGGCACGCGCTCGCCGGGACGCACGAGGAGCGCATCGCCAGAGACGACCTGCGCGATCGGCAGGTCGCGCTCCTGACCGTTGCGGATGACGCGCGCCGTACGCGGCTGCAAACCCATCAACGCCTTGATGGCCTCGCCGGTGCGCCCCTTGGCGGCGGCCTCAAGGTACTTGCCCAGGTAGATGAGCGTGATAATGAGCGCGGCCGTGTCGAAGTAGACGTACTGCCCCGGCAGCGCGATCATCGCCACCACGCTGTAGACGAAGGCGACGGTCGATCCGAGCGAGACCAGCGTGTCCATGTTCGCGGCGCCGTGGCGCAGATTGATGAGCGCGCCACGATGGAAGCTCCAGCCAACGATGGCCCAGACCGGCAGCGTCAGGAGGGCAAGCAGGTAGTTGTGCGTCTGGACTGTCGGGAACATCATCAGCGGCGGGGCCATGGCGAGGATAAGGATAACGGCGCAGAGGGCGGCGCCGGTCAGAAGGGTCGTGCGGCGGCGCGCCAACACGCGCGCCCGGCGCGTCTCTTCCCCGGCCCCGTCCCCCGCGGACGCGTCCTCGACGGCTGAGGTTGCCCCGTAGCCCGCGGCTTCGACGGCGCCGATGAGCCGCGCCACCTTGACGCGCGACGGATCGTAGGCGACTGTGGCGCGCTCCGTGGCCAGGTTGACCGCGGCCGACCGCACGCCCTCGACCTTGCCGAGTTTGCGTTCGACGCGCGCCACACACGACGCGCACGTCATGCCACTAATCGCCAACTCTTGCCACACCTCGCCGGCCGTCGCGACGGTGGACGTGGGGGGAGGCGCGGCCTCCGCGACCGGAACCGTCTGATCGACAACCATGTATCCCCCTATCTTTCCGCGGCCGCGGTCATAACCGCAGCGGTCTCGGCCTGGGCATGCGCTCCGCAACAACCCCGGTCTGCCTGGAACGCCCCGGCGTCAACGATCGGGGTGGCTGGCACGCCGTCCGGTACGCCCGCCGCGCGGCCGTCGGTCAGGCTCTTGTTGAACTTGAGCGCGCCCATCAACTCGTCGATGATCTCCTCGCCCATGCCGTCCTTGATGGCGTCCGAGACGCAGGTCGAAAGGTGGTTGCGCAGGAAAATCTGCTGCACCTTCTCCAGGCTGGCCTGCACCGCACTGAGCTGCTTCATCAGATCGACACAGTACGCTTCGTCGTCCACCATACGGCGCACGCCCTCCAGGTGACCCGCCGCGATCTTGAGACGGAGCGCCGCCTCTTTCTTGTATTCCTGTTTCATCGACCTCTCCCGTTCCTCCCCAGAGGGAAAGCTCTATGCTCCCGTGAGGTATCTTCATCAACACTATAGCACCCCACCGGGGGTGGGGTCAAGAAGGGTTGTTCAGCCCCACCCCCCTCCTGCTGGCGACGGGGAGGGTCCTGATGATCACCGGCCCGCTGCGGGCATCCGCGTTATCCCGTATTTTCCTCTGGTGAGTGGCCTGTTAACAGGCACGTATCGCGTCGGCGCGCCATGCACGCTGTCACGCCTGGTTGCCCGCCTGGCGGACGGCCGCGACCAGGACCCGCGCGCGCTCGGTCAGCGCGTTCCAATCGGCCTGCGCGACAGCGTCCTCGCCGACCAGCCTCCCGCCGACCGCGACGCCGACGGCGCCCGCCCGCAGATAGTCGGCCACGTTCGTCTCGTCTACGCCCCCCGTGGGCATGAGCGGGATCTATGGCAAGGGCGCCAGGAGATCGGCGATGTAGCGCGGACCGAACGCGCGCGCGGGGAAGACCTTGACCACGTCGGCCCCCGCGCGCCACGCCGTCACGATCTCCGTCGGCGTCAAGGCGCCGGGCATCGCCAGCGCGCCACGCTCACGCGCTAGGGCGACGATCGCAGGGTCAAAGCCGGGCGAGACCAGGAACTGCGCGCCCGCGTCGAGGCAGCGCCGCGCCTCCTCCGCGTCGAGCACCGTCCCGGCGCCCACGATGACGTCATTCCCGAACCGTGCCCTGCACGCCGTGATGGCCGGGACCGCGCCGGGTGAGGTCAAGGTAAACTCCAGCGTGCGGATGCCGCCCGCGATCAGGGCCTCGGCGACCCGCGCCAGCGGCGCGTCGTGGCGTAGCCGGATGATCGCCACCAGGCGATCCTTCAGGGTGCGTTCCAGTAATTCGCCGTGATCGAGCATCGTCATCTCCTTAGTCGTGAGTCGTGAGTCGTCAGTTGTTACGCGCCAGTCAGAGCCAAGCTCATGGCTCATCGGATATCCCTCCCAATCGCCGGTTGTCGCGACCGCCGCCGCGCCGATGCGCGCGCCCAGCGCGAGACAGCGCGGCAGCGCGTCGCCGCGCAAGAGCCCCGCGATGAACCCGGCGTTGAAGCCATCGCCCGCGCCGACGCTGTCGACGACGGCGACGGGGTAGGGCGCGACGCTCACATCCTCCTCATCGACCACGGCCCGCGCGCCCCGCGCGCCCAATTTAAGCACGACCGCCCGCGGACCCAACGCGCGAACCGCGTCGAGGACGGTTGCTTCGGACAGGCCGGGGAACAGATAGGCGGCGTCTTCGTCGCCCAGCAGCACGAGGTCGGCGCGCGCCATCAGCGCGTGCAGGGCCGCGACCCCGGCCGCGGGCTCCGGCCAGAGTTGCGGCCGCACGTTGGGGTCGACACATACGCGCGCCCCCGCCGCGCGCGCGAGCGTGATCGCGCGGTCCACGGTCGCGGCGCATCCATCCGAGAGCGCGGGGGTGATGCCCGTGACGTGCAGCAAGCGCGCCCCCGCGAACTGGACGGGGGTCAGGTCCGACGGGTCCATCCGGCTCGCCGCCGAGCCGCGGCGATAATAGTAGACGCGCCGTGGGCCATGCGCGATGCGCTCTTTGAAGAAGACGGCCGTGGGCGCGCCCATGTCGATGGAGGCGTCGACGACCACGCCCTCCCGCTCCAGCGTGGCGCGTGTATAGCGCCCGAACGGGTCGTCGCCGAGTCGGCTGATCCAGCGCGGGCGCAGCCCAAGACGGGCCAGCGCGATCGCCAGGTTACTCTCCGCGCCGCCGAGCGACCGCTCGTACGTCGTGGCGTCTTCCAGGCGCGCGTCGCTCGTCGGCCAGAGCAAGACCATGGTCTCACCCAGGGTCACGACGTCGCACGGGGACCCCTCGCCCGCCGTGATCTTCATGCTCTTCGCCCCCTCATTGATCCTGCCCCTTCATTGACCCTGGACGTACGCCCGCGCGGCTCAGTCGAAGAAGTCGCGGTCTTCGTCCGGTAGATAGGCGCGCGCCGCCTCGACCTTGAACTCCACGCCCAGGCCCGGACGGTCCCACACCTCGATAAACCCATCCTTGACGATGGGGTCCGGCAGCCCGTCCACGATCTGGTACCACCACTCCGGTTGGCCCGTGGGGTACTCGAAGGCGATGTAGTTGCGCGGCAGCGTCGCGCAGACCTGCACGAGAGCCGCGAGGCCGAGCAGCCCGTCGCCGGTCCCATGCGGCGCCATCAGGATGCCGTGCAGGTCAGCGTATTCCGCCACCCATTTCAGCTCGGCCAGACCGCCAATGTCGCAGGGGTCCGGGCCAATAATGTTGACGGCGTGCCTCTCGATCAGCTCCTTGAAGTTCTGGCGCAAGTATATCTGCTCGCCCGTGTGGATTGGTGTCGAGGAACTCCGCGTCACCTCGCGATAGACATCCGCGTTGACGTACGGCGTGTAGTCACCGGTGATCAGGTCCTCCAGCCACAGCACGTTCAACGGCTCCAGCGCCCGCGCCAGTCGGATCGCGTCCGGGACCGTCCACCCAGGGCCGCAATCCAGTGCGAGGCCAATCGTGTCGCCCAGGACCTCTTTCATCGCCGCGACGCAGGCGACGACATGCGCCAGACCGCGCTCGGTGAGCAGGCCCCGGTTGTAGTCCCCGTGGCCGCCGTCCCCTGGGTCACCGTAGAAGAAATCAGGGACGGTCCGCGGCATCGGCCCGTGGAAACCGATGCCCTGCTTGATGATCGTGAAGCCCTCGGGGGCGGCTTTCATCTTGGCCATGTTGTCGGCGTAGTCTGCCGGGGCGTGACCGGCCATGGGGAAGCGGACCGCGCCGTTGTAGACGCGCACGCGGTCGCGCACCTTGCCCCCGAGCAGCTTGTAGACGGGCAGGCCCGCGGCCTTCCCCGCGATGTCCCACAACGCCATCTCGATCGCGCTCACGGCGCTGCCCCAGGGCTTGAACGAGCCGCGGTGGCGGATCTTGAGCATCACCCGCTCGACATTGGTCGGGTCTTCGCCAAGAATGTAGTTTTTGTAGTGGAGCACTTGCGGCTTGAGGTAGGACTTGTAAGATTCCACTTCCCCATAGCCGCTGACGCCCGCGTCGGTTACAATGCGGACCACCGGATTGTTCCCCAGGACGGTACATTTGACATCCGTGATTTTCATCGGCCCCGCCTCCTTGCGCGTGCGCCCCTTACACATTAATCCGCGACTAGCGTGATCCTATCATACGGGTAGGGCAATCGCATATTAATCGGAGCGAGGTTTTGCCTGTCCCCGCTGTCGAATAGACACGCGGGGGGCGAGCAGAATGCCCGCCCACTCGCATCAAGCTAATCCTGCCAAGGCGGGCTCAAGGAGGAGTTGATAGGTGTTAGGCTTCTTTTTGCGGCGGTTGAGGCGGCAGCC
>JAABUV010001202.1_pt1 | contig 37839 bp, 31 predicted proteins | sample 5559971 | NCBI WGS metagenome assembly JAABUV01 (sample SAMN10711881, study PRJNA513362) | rock metagenome | isolation source: Antarctica rocks | place: Antarctica: Victoria Land, Knobhead nord | collected 2015-12-19
CTTTTTTGTGGATTATAGCGACCCACTACGAATACCTTAAAAGGGCAGAAGTCGAACTTAGCAGGGTTTCCGGGGAAAGAGGGGATTTCCAGGGCGGGGTGGGGTCCGCGGGGCCTTCCAGGGTCGATCGGTTCTTCAAGCGGGGACAGGTGGTTTTTCGCGGGATGCCGGACAAATGTAGGGTGGGCCTCGCTGCGCTCGGAGCCACCCGACATATCTTGATCCTCCCACTTGAAGAACCGAGCGCCCGGCCGGGCCTTCCGGGGCGGTTGACCGGGGCGGAGGCGCGGGGCAGAATGGGGCGATCGACCGACCCTCTCGCCCATCCCGGAGAGCTTCAAACGATGCTGCTCGCCTTCGACGATGACGGGCCCGGCCCGGTGGTGGTTCTGCTTCACGGGTTCCCGTTGGACCGCTCGATGTGGTCCCATCAGCGGTCGAGCGTGGGGTCGATCTACCGGGTGATCGCGCCGGACCTCCGGGGGCATGGTACGAGCGCCGCGCCGGAGGGGATCTACGCCGTCGACGCGATGGCCGACGACGTGATCGAGACGCTGGACGCGCTGCAATTGACCGGGCCGGTGGTCTTCGGGGGGCTCTCGATGGGGGGCTACGTCGCGCTCTCGATCGCGACGAGGTTCCCGGATCGCGTCAAGGGGCTAATCCTGATGAGCACCCGGGCGGCGGGCGACTCGCCGGCAATGGCCCGGGACCGCGCGGAGCAGGCCGCCGCGATCGAGGCGTCGGGCGACGCCGAGCCGGTGATCGCGAAGATGCTTCTCCGGCTGTTCGCCCCGTCGACGTCCGAGCGGCACCCCGAGATGCTCTCCCGGATCCACCACCAGATGTCGAAGACCCCGGCGAGGGCCGTGGCCGGAACCCTCCGGGGGCTCGCCGCCCGCCCCGACCGGACCGCCGACCTGGCCCGGATCGCCGCCCCCGCCCTGGTCCTGGCCGGGCTTGAGGACCAGATCGTCGGGGTCGAGGAGGCGCGAGCGATGGCCGAGTCTCTGCCCAACGCCCGACTGGTGACCATCCCCGGGGCCGGCCACCTCACCCCCCTGGAGAACCCCGAGGCGACCGACGCGGCCCTCCTGGAGTTCCTCCGCGAGGGCTGGTGATCGGTTGCCGAATCGGGCTATCCCCTTGCAATGGAGGCCGGGCCGTCGCCATAATCCGGCCGAGGAAAAGGGAGGATCTCGACCGACCCGGACGGACCCAGGCGAGCCCGACATGGCCGGAAATCTCGGCGTCGATGAGCCCCCGATCACGACGCCCCAGGGCCTCGACGAGCTGATCGCGGAGATCCGGCGGGCCGGCCGGTTCGCCTTCGACACCGAATTCGTGTCGGAGGACACCTTCGAGCCGGTCCTCTGCCTGATCCAGGTGGCCACCGATTCGCGGCTGGCCGTGGTTGACCCGCTCAAGGTCGGCCAGATCGCGCGGTTCTGGGAGGTCGTGGTCGACCCGTCGATCGAGGTCGTGATGCACGCCGCGGGCGAGGACTTGCGGATCTGCAAGCTCCAGACCGGCGCCGTCCCGCGCCGGGTCTTCGACGTCCAGATCGCGGCGGGGCTGGTCGGGTTCGGCTACCCGCTCTCGCTGGGGAACCTGGTCCAGCAGGCGCTCAAGGTCTCGCTCCAGGGGGGCGAGACCCGGACCGACTGGCGGCGCCGGCCGCTCTCGGAGGCTCAGCTTCGCTACGCCCTGGAGGATGTCCGCCACCTCCTCGAACTCGCGGATCAGCTGGGAGCCGACCTGGCGAGCCTGAGCCGGGCCGACTGGGCCGAGGCGGAATTCGCCGCCTTCCTCCACGGGATCGACCACCGGTCCGAGCAAGAGCGATGGCGGCGGCTCTCCGGGCTCCACACCCTGAGCCGCCGAGGGCTGGAGGCCGCCCGCCGGCTCTCCGAATGGCGGACCGAGGACGCCCGGCGGACCAATCGCCCGCTCCGGAGCGTCCTCCGCGACGACCTCCTGGTGGCCATCGCCAAGCGCCAGCCGGCGACCCGCCGCGACCTGGAGGCGCTCCGCGACTTCAACCGCCCGCAGCTCTTGAGCCGGGCCGGCGAGGTTCTGGCCGCCATCGCCGAGGCCCAGGCCGTGGACCCCGACCAACTCCCCGAACATGCCGAACGCCACGACGACGGCCCGGGCCTGGCGATGGTCGTGAGCCTCCTGACCGCGACCCTCTCCCAGACCTGCACCCAGGGGCGGGTCGCGCTGGGCCTGGCCGGCGGCTCGAACGACCTCAAAGACCTGGTCCGCTGGTACCTCGACGGCCGGGATGAGGGCCACCCGCCCGCCCTCCTCCGGGGCTGGCGGCGCGACCTCTGCGGCGCAACCCTCCTGGAAGTCCTCTCCGGCCGCCGGGGACTCCGGATCGTCGACCCCGCGGCCGACGTCCCCGTCGCCCTCGACCCCCTGGCGACAGATTCGCCCGGGCCCGATTCGCCTTGAAAGGGAAGTCCCATGAAGAAATCCGCCATGATCGCGGTTGCAATCCTGGTCGTGGCGACGATGGGCCTGGGGGCGTTCCGGCTCCAGGCCCAGGGCCCGGAGGCCAACCCGGTCAACCCCTTCGCGGGCAAGGTCATCGAAGTCCATTACAAACATTCCTCGTATTCGGAGGGCCTCCAGAATGTCGAATTGAAGACGTTCGACGGGAGGCGATTCCTCGTGGGCCGCGAGATCCAAGACAACTACCGGGAGGGCCTGGAAACCTGGTTCGCCATGGATGACGTCGCGCTGATCACGATTCATAAGGATGTGGACGACCTCAACAAGCGAACAAAGCAGGCGGCGAAACCCGAGTGATCATGGCTCGGCGGTTGGCCTCCGCCCGCCCGTCCCGGCCGGGGCTCTCGTCATGGATCGGATGGTGAGCTGTTATTCGAATAGCTTCGGCCCGCCGGGCGTCCGGGCGGCGGTCGAGGGGATCGCGCGGGCGGGCCTGGGTCACGTCGAGCTGGCGCTCCGGGGCCACGACTTTGGGGGCCTGGTGATCCCCGAGTCGGCGGTGGTGACCGAGGCGACCGGCGATCGGGAGGTCGCCGACTTCCTCGGCCTGCTCCGGTCGACCGGGGTCGCGGTCAGCGGCTGCAACGTGGGCGGGGCCGACCTCCGGAGGGCCGAGGGGTTCGCCACGACGGCCGGCCGGATCCGGTTCGCCGCCGCGACCTTCGGGGCGGAGGTCGCGGTCTCGGGCGCGGGGCAGCCGAGGGACGCTTCCGAGCGGGAGATCGTGATGGGCCATCTCCGGCGGCTGGGCGACCTGGCCTCGGGCCTGGGGGTCCTCCTGACGCTGGAGACGCACCAGGGGCCCACCCAGAACGCCGCCGCGATGCTCGGGCTGATGGCCGAGCTGGACCACCCGAGGGTCCGGCTCAACTTCGACACCGGGAACATCGCCTACTACAACCGGGGGCTCGACCCGGCCGACGAGCTGGACCGGGTCAAACATCTGGTCGGCAGCGTCCACCTGAAGGACAACCGGGGCGGCTTCGAGGACTGGTATTTCCCGAGCCTCGGCGAGGGAGGGGCGGTCGACTTCCGCCGGGTCCGCGAGATCCTCGACGGCGTCGGCTTCACCGGCCCGTACACGATCGAGATCGAGGGGATCGGCGGCGAGCCCGAGCCCGGGCCCGAGGCGCGGCTGGCTCGGGTCGCCCGGAGCGTCGACCACCTCCGATCGTGCGGCTACTTCGATTAGAATGGGGCAAGGCCGGACGGTCCGGCCGCGATCCGCCTTCCGGCGAGGCCCCCACGATGCTCGTCCTTGCCCCGGTCCTGCTCGCCCTGGCCGCCCCCTGGACCGAAGTCCGACCGGCGCCGGGACAGGCCGTCGTCGAGCCGCTCGGGATCCTGGCCCGGGGCGAGACCTACCGGCTCCAGGTGGCGCTGGCCGAGCCGATCTCGATCCGCGACCGGGTCCGGGTCTCGTGGAAGGACGGGGACGGAACCCGGCCGATCAAGACGCTCCACGCGGGCGACCCGGATTTGACCCTGTCGCGCCGGCCGGATACCGACGGCCCGGCCTGGCTCGTCATCGAGGCCGAGGCGGGGCCGGCGACCGCTCGGGTCTGCTGGTCTCGCCAGGACGTCGGCGGATCCGACCGGTCGGCGATCGAGGCCGAGCCCAACGACTCGTGGGTCCGGGCCAACCCCCTGAGCCTGGGGCGGGCGGTCTACGGCTCGGCGGACGACGTCGATTACCTGGAGAACGCCGAGGAGGGGCGGGCCGGGCTCGACTGGTTCCGGTTCGAGGTCGGCGAAGGCTCGCCGGTCCTGGCCTATTTCCACCTCGAACTGCTCGACCGCGACGTCTCGGCCAACCTCCGGGTCCACCGGCTCGACCCAGGGACCGGCGCGGTCCGGCCGTTCGAGGCGGGGAAGGACCCGATGGAGGTCGTCCACGACCGCGAGCGTGAGCGGTATTCCATCCATCTGAGCCGGACCCTGACCCGGGGGACGTATTTCGTCGAGGTGAACGCCAATCACCCCGATTACATCCTCCGGACCCGGACCTTCCCGGTCCCGCCGCTGGCCGAGCCCTCGGAGGCGGTCGAGGCGGGGCTCGCCTACCTCCTCCAGGCTGGCGACGCCTGGTTCGCGCAGGTTCCCCGCGAGGGGAACCTCTTCGACCGGGCGGGCAACCTCCACGACACCGCCACCCGATGCACCGCCTGCCACGCGTCGAGCTACCCGACCGAAGCTAGCCTGATCGCGCACCAGGCCGGCTATCCGATCCGGGCCCGATCGAGCATGCTCTACCTGATGGACCGGCTAGCCAACGCCCCGACACCCCTCTACGGCGGCGACGGCCTGAACTGGCAGCGGTTCATCGCCATCCCGCTCCAGGCGCAAGGCAAGCAGGGGGGGATCGTGGCCGACTTCGACCGCCAGATCCTGGGCCGGGAGTCGCCGGAATTCGAGCGGTTCGGGCCGTTCCTCAAAGCCGCCTGGCTGGGCCGCCGGAGCATGCCGGCCGACGAGTCCAACGGCGTGGTCCCGCTCGACAGCAAGTTCGGCTCGGCCTGGCGCGACTGGCGGGTCCTGACCGAGATGACCCGGCGGACCGGCCAGGTCCGCTACGCCCAGGCCGCCGACGCCATCGCCGACCTCCTGGACGACCCCGCCACCGACCGGGCCGTGGAGACCTTGCAAGACCGGATCCACCGCCTCCACGCCTGGGGCCTGGTCGACAAGGCCCACTTCGCCGCCCGGATCCGGGCCGAATCCGAGGCCCTGCTCGCCCTCCAGAACCCCGACGGCGGCTGGCACGAGTCCGACCGGAAGCCTGGCCCCAGCGCCGACTACACCACGGGCCACCTGGCCTGGACCCTCCTCCGGCTCGGTTATTCCCGCGAGGACCCCCGGATCGCCCGGGCCCTGGCCTATCTCCTGGCCCGGCAACAGCGCTTCGGTGGCTGGTTCCAGGCGACCACCCACGAGAATTTCCGGACCCCGATGCGGGAGTCCCGCTACGCCGTCGAGGCCCTCGCCCAGGCTTATCCCCGCCCCGAGGCCCCGCTCAAATCCTGGAGCAACCGCGACGGCCGGCCCGCCCGGGCCCCCCGGCTCGGCCCGCTCGTGGCCACCCTGGACGACCTGGAAAACCTCTGGGACGTGCCCGGACCCGACCGGGCCGCGATCACCCGGTCCGTCCTTTCCCTGCTGGGATCCCCCGAGCCCCTGGTCCGGGCCCGGGCCGCGGCCTGTCTGGGTCGGTCAGGCGACGAGTCGGCCGTCGAGGGGCTCGTCGGCCTGCTCAACGACCCGAGCAAGATCGTCTGGCGGTCGGCCGCGTGGGGACTCCGGCGGCTCGGGAACCGGGGGTCCGGCCTGGAGGCGATCGAGGCGGCCCTGCGAAGCCCGGATCCCGCGACCCGACGGGGGGCGGCCCGGATCTTCGCCTACCAGTTTCACGGGATGGACCGGAGGGTCGACCTGGCCGACCGGCTGATCCGGCTCCAGGCGATCCGCTCGCTCCGCCAGTGGTTCTACCGGACCGGGGACGACGCCCTCCGCCGCCGGATCGTCGACGCCTACCTCGCCCGGATGGCCGAGCCCGACGAGCCCGTGGTCCGGAAGGCCCTGGCCGAAGGGATGTACATCCTCCTCGACGAGAACCTCGGGGGCGGCGTGAGCCTGCAAAAGAACCTGGCGGCCCTGCCCGAGCGCTACCGGAAGGTCGCCCTCGGAGGTCGGGAAGCCGTCGAACGCGAGGTCCTGCTCGGCCCGATCCTGGCCGCCCTGGGGTCGGGCAACGCGCTTCAGCGCGAGGCCCTGGTCCGGTCCTTCGACGGCTCGTTCTTCCGGGGGCGGACCTACGCCCGTCAGCCCTCGGGGATGCTCGACGTGGGGAACGACCGCGAATTCGGCTTCCTGTCCGAGCCACCGAGCGACCTGCTCGACCGGACCTTCGCCTCCCTCCTGACCTCGGACGACCCCCCGGAAGTCCGCCGAGGGTCGATCCGGCTGGCGAGCTTCTTCGAGGTCCCCGCTCGGTCGGCCAACCCGGCGATCCAGTCGGCATTGCTCCGAGGACTCTCCGACCCCGACCCGGGGGTCCGGGACGCAGCGACGGACGCGGTCGGTCGGGACCTCGCGCTGATCGGGGCCGAAGCCGACCCGGCCCGGGTCGCCCTGGTCCGGGCCTCGATCCGGCGGGGTGGGAGCGTCCGCCGGGCCGTCGTCCGGGCCGTCGCCCGGAACGCCCCGATCCTGGAAAAGGGAGAAATCCTCGCCGACCTCCGCGACGCACTCAGTGATGGTGATGTCCTGGCACTCTTGCCCGTCCTGGGCCATCCGGCCTTCGCCGATCGGGACATCCCGGCCGCGATCCGGGGCGGGTGGTCGAAGGCGACCGAGCCGGCCGATCGCCTGGCGCTGCTCGGGGCCCTGGTCGAGCGTCCCGGGCTGGTCGACGTCGAGTCGCCCCCGGCCGAGGCGGTCGAGGTTCTCCGGCTGGCCTCCGCGGATCCGTCGACGGCCGTCCGCGAGCGGGCCCTGGAGGCGGTCGCCGGCCTGGCCCGGTTCGGCTCGGGGAAGGCGGCGAGTTCGCTCCTGCTGGCGAGCCTGGCCGACGACGCCCCGTCGGTCCGCCGGCTCGCGCTGAGGATGGCCACGCCCCGGCCGGGGTTCTGGGACCGGCCCGACGCCCGCGAGCGGCTCCTGATGCTCCTGGTGGACCCCGACCCCCGGACCGTGGAGCTGGCCCTGGACTGCGTCGAGCGGAACCGGCTGGCCTCGGGCTCGCCGGCCGTGGCCCGGCGGGTCAAGTCGGCCGCGCTCGCCCCGGCCTCGAAGGCGCCGGCCGAGGCGATCCTGGCGGCCCAGGGGCTCGACCCCAAGGCGATCCGGGCCGACCTCCCGCCCCGGCGTCCCCGGCTCCCGAGCCTCGCCCGGTTCCGGGCCGAGGTCGAGCCCCTGTTCTACCAGGCCGGGCCGGACGGCCATTCGTGCGCGAGCTGCCACGCCAACCACGGCGTCCTCCGGATCGGCGAGGGCGGCCCGTCGGGCGACCGGCTGATGATCAATTACGCCTCGGCGCTCAAGGTGGTGAACCTGGGCGATCCGTCCTCCAGCCTCTTGCTCCGGAAGCCGTCGAGCCCGATGGGGACAGGGGCCCCCGACCCCTCCAGCCCGACCGGCCTGACCCACGCCGGCGGCCCTCGATGGGACGGGTCCGACCACCCGGCCTCGCGCGCCCTCCTGTCCTGGATCCGCGAGGCGTCGGCCGGTCCGCCGAGCGATGGCCCGGCCGCTCCGACCGCCTCGGCCGACGGCCACGCCCCGGGCCTCGAGCCGGCCTTGGCCGTCGACGGCGATCCCTCCACCGCCTGGGAGACCGAGTCCACCGGGGCCAACCCCGGCTATCCGCATGAGTTGACGCTCGACCTCGGCTCGTCCCGGGTTGTCGAGGCGTTGCTCTATATCCCCCGCCAGGATTCGTCCCGGGGGCGCGTCAAGGAGTTTGAGGTCTGGCTCTCGGCCGATGGCCGGTCCTGGTCGGGCCCGGTCGCCCGGGGGACCTGGACCGACGACCCGGCGTCCCGGCTCGTGGCCCTCCCGGGCGGGAAGCCCGCGCGGTTCGTCCGGCTCCGGGGACTCTCTGCGGTCGATGGCCAGTCCTTCATGGGGGCGGCCGAGCTGGCGGTCGACGCGGCGCCGGCCTTGCAACCTTGATCTCCCCGAGCCCCGGACCGATTGACGGCGAGCTATCCATGGTCCCGACCACAGCCGACTCCTTGCCTTCCTCCTCGATTGCCCTGCATTATCGCCTGACCGAGGCCGACGTCCGCTGCCATGTCCGATCGGGTCGGGCCCGGGCCTGCCGGCGGATCTGCCGGGACCAGGGCTGGGGGATGATCCCCTTGCTCGCGCTTGGCCTGCTCCTGTTCGGGCTCTGCTGGCGGTCGCACGGGTTCCGGCCGGTGGGCCGGGCGATCGCGGCGACGGCGGCGGTCCTCGGGGGGTTCGCCTGGCTCCGCGAGGCCCGGACCTGCCGGCGGGCCTGCCGGATGGCCCGCGACCTGGGAATCCCCCTGGACCTCCGCCTGACGGTCACGCCCGAGGGGATCACCCAGGAGCCCGCGCCCGACGGCTCCGACCCGGGGCGGACCTTCGCCTGGTCCCAGGTGGCCGGGATCGACCGGGTCGATCCGATGACTGTCATCCGCCTCCAGCCCGCCGGGAACGTCCTTTTGATCCCCGACCGCGCCTTCGCCGACGCCGCCGCCGCCGGGCAATTCGCCGCCCGGGCCCGGGACTGGCAGCGGGCCGCCGCGCCCCGAGACGCGGGGCCCGGATGACCCGCCCGGCGCCCCCCGGGGTGGACCGGGGAAAAGCGCTCGTGCGGAGAATTGGAGGTGGATCGGGGCGGTCGGTCGGGTTTACCATGGCCCGCTCCCCGGTTCCCGACCTCTCCACCGAGTCCGGCTCGACGCCCGGCCCGGTCGCCCTCGCGGAAAGGAGTACCGATGTCCCGCTTCCGGTGCGAATCTCGCCTCGCCTCGTCGCGGTCGGTGACCCTGGTCGTCTCGGTCTGGCTCGCCCTCGCGGGTGGCTCGACGGGGGCGAACGACGCCGGACGTCGCCCCTCGGGGCTCGTCCCGGCCGAGGGCCTGACCACTTACCTGGAATACGATGGCCTCGACGCGCACGCCGACGCCTGGAAGGCGACCTCGGCGTCTCGGATCCTCAACGAGACCTCGGCCGGCGAGGTCCTGGTCGGCGTCTCGCGCCGGACCCTGGACCGGCTGATGGGGATGGTTCCCGGCGGCGCGATCACCGGCGGCGACCTGGTCGCCCTCCAGGACCATCTGACGCACTCCGGGTTCGCCATGGCCTCATACGAGGAGGGCGGCTTCACCTCCACGATCTATCTCCTGATCGGCTTCGATCGGCCGGGGGCCCTGGACCGATTCCATCGCCTGTTGCGATTCGTGCTCCGGACGGGCGAGGGCGACTTCCCCCCGCCGCCGGTCCGGGTCAGTGGCCGGGACGTCCGGGAAGCCCGGCCCCCGGCAAGCCCCCTCACCGGATTCGGGGTCGGCAACGCGCTCCCGGGGCCGGCCTGGTGGATCGAAGGGGACACGCTGATCTGGCTGGGCGTGCCGGCTCTCGGTCCCGACCCGGCCCCCCCGGGGCCTGACCCGTCGAGGAAGGATCCATTGGCCTGGCGGAAGGCGCGTGTCGAGGCCGTGCTCGATGCTATCGAGGGCAGGACGCCCGGCGCGTCGACGCATCCCGCGGTGATCGCGGCCCGGGCCGAGGGCGCCGACCTCGGGGGCTTCGAACCGACCGGGCTCTTCGCCGCGGTGCCATCAAGGGGGGGCGGGGTCCTCGACGACCTCCGGGCCCGGCACTCCTGGCCGCGCCGGACCGCCGGGGGGACGCCGACCGAGCTCGATCTCGCGGAGGCGATGGGGCTCGGTCGCGCCGGGCGGATCATCGGCCGCTGGGGTTTCCGGGGCAAGGCGCTCCTGACCGACGTCCGCTTCGAGGCCGCCGGCCCCTGGGACGGGGTCCTCGGGATGCTCGACTCGCTCGGCTTCGGCAAGGACGCGCTGCCCCCGCTCCCCCGGCAGATCGGGGCCTTCGCCGTCGGCTCGATCCGAGGGGCCCTGGACCCGGGATCGGCGGCCCGGCTCCGCGAGAACCTAAAGCCCGAGTATCGCCCGTATCTCGAAGCGGCCGAGACCTTCGGCGCGGTCGAGAAGAATCGTCGGGCCATCCAGGACGTGCTCGCTCGCCTGGGTCCGACCTGGTCCGTCCATGCTGCCCCGGGAGGGATGGGAGGCGAGGAGGGCCTGCCGGTCTGCCGGGTCGGCGTCCCGGATATCGAGGCATTCGGGCGGTCGCTGGACTCGGCCGTCCTCCTGATCAACGCGCATCTCCGCGAGCGGGAGTTCGGCAAGGACACCTCACCGAAGCCGGACGGACCCAAGCCGTCGCTGGCAATTGACCGGCTCCCGGCGCCGGAGAGGGGCTACCGGGTGACCTCCCCGTCGGGGCGGATCCCGTGGTTGACCGACGGGTTCCAACCCACCTTGCTGCTCGGCAAATCGTCGGTGGTCCTGGCCCCCACCCCGGCGCCGGCCCGGGCGGTGGTCGCCTCGGAATCGGAGGTTGGAAGGCGATGGGAGCCGCCGGCCGAGTCCGCCGACCTGTTCGAGTGCCTCCCGGCGAGGTTGTCGTGGCTGGCCGTCGGCGACCCGCGCGACTCCTCCTGGCCCGAGGCGATCGTGAACCTCTCCGGGTCGGCCGCTCCGTTCCTCGGGAAGTTGGTCGGCGCCGACCTCGGCGATGCCCCCGGGGGAGCCCCACCCGCCGGCGCCGGGACACCGAAGGCGGCCGACCTCCGGGCCCTCATCTTCCCGAGCGTCTTCGCCGGGTCGGTGGACGATCGAGGCGCCCGCCTCCTGGCCCTGGAGGCGCTTCCCCTGGGCTGCGCCTGGCTCCACATCGAGTTTCGAGGCGATGGGACCCTGAAGCCCGCCGAGATCCAGCTCAAGTTCGGGCCCGCGCGGTGAGGGGCCAGGCCCGGGCCCGACCCCTCCGGATCCGGGCGGGGCGACCGGATCGAGCCGGCCCAGCCCGCCGCCGGGCTCGGCGCTCGCCGGTCCTCAGGCCATCAGCTCGGCGAGCGACCCGGGCGTGACCGCCCAGGGGGTCCGGGGGATGGCGGCGAGTCCGAAGCGGGCGAGCCAGGCGGAAGGCGGGGCGGGCTCGGACCGGTCGGACCAGCCGCAGGATTGGGCGAGCCAGCCGACCAGGCGGGCGGGTTCGAGGCCGCCTGCCCGGAGGGCGGCGAGCTTCAAGGAGCCGTCGCGCTTGGCCAACCTCCGGCCGTCGGGGCCGACGACGAGCGGGACGTGGGCGAAGCTCGGGGGCTCGTGGCCCAGGGCCCGGTAGAGCAAAATCTGCCGGGGGGTGCTGGGGACCAGGTCGTCGCCCCGGGTGACCTCGGTCACGCCCATCGCCGCGTCGTCGTGGACCACGGCGAGCTGATACGACGGGCCGACGCCGGACCGGGCGACCACGAAGTCGCCGCCGAGTCGGGTCGGGTCGAGCCGGACCTCGCCGAGGAATCGGTCGGACCACGCGACCGGCCCCGGGGGGACCCGAAACCGCCAGGCGAACGGGCGATCTCCCAGGGCCTGGGCGTCCCGGGCGGCCCGGCCGGAGCAGGTTCCGGGGTAGGTCGGCCCCTCGTCCTCGGGGTGCGGGGCGGTGGCGGCCCGCTCGATGTCGGCCCGGGTGCAGGTGCAGGGATAAACCAGATTTCGCGAAATCAGACGTTCCAGGGACGCCCGGTACGCTTCCATCCGCCAGGATTGGACGTAAGGATCCGAGGGCCCGCCCACGTCGGGGCCCTCGTCCCAGTCCAGGCCGAGCCATCGGAGGTCGACCAGCGCCTCCTCGGCGGCCTCGGGTCGGGCCCGGGTCGCGTCGAGATCCTCGGACCGGAGGATCATCCGGCCCCCTCGACTCCGGGCCGAGAGCCAGGCGATCAGGAAGGTCCGGGCATGGCCCAGGTGCAGGCCGCCGGTCGGGGAGGGGGCCAGGCGGCCGGTCGGCACGAATTGTAGGTGCGCTGGCATCGCGTCACGTCCCGGGTCGGGCGATGCCCGCACGGCAGTCCGACCGCTCGAATACGAGTCCAGGACGAGTGACTTAGGCGTATTTCGGGAACTCAGCCACGGCGGATTCGATCAAGAGGAGGATGACGAGGTCCGAGCGAGTTTGCTCCCACCAGAATTCTTGGGGCTCATTCATGAAGTCATCACCTTGGGAGAGTGGTCGCGCCATCCAGCGTCCAACCTTGCGGTAGCGGAAGCTCTTGCCGCTTGATTCTTTCCCATTGTGCGGGCGTGACATCCATCACCAATAATTTATGGGCGGTCGGGCGATCGGTGTCGACCCCAAAATCGAGGGGTTCGAGGGCTTCATCCGCCTGTTGGACCATCATGTCGTTGACTTCGAGGAGCCTGATTTCCCGATCCGGCGCGGAATGCTTCAGGTAATGGACCTCTCGGATGCCTGGGTCGGTCCTCAAGTGCTGGGTCGCATACCATCTAGCCAAGTCGTCCTTGTTAAATTCGTTGTCATTGGTCATGTGAGAAAATCCATTGAGGAAATCGCCTTGGAGCCACGAAAGGAAATGATCGACTCGGCTCCATCAGCCGGATTCGGGCGTTGCCGTCGGGCCGTCATCGGCTTCGCGCCGAGGCGGACTTCGGTTCTAATGGGATGCTAAGCCCGGTCACGACTCGAGTCGACACCGTGGTTCGGGCCCGATCCAGATTTCCTACCGCCGGCCTTTGCTGAAGGAGCGATCATGGACGTGGAATCGAAGCGGGACGCCAAGAGCGTCATCGACCGGCTTGTCCATTTACGAGACTCTCTTTGACCTGGGCGACAAGACCGAGAGACGCGACGAACTGGCCCGCCAGATGGAGGGGCCGAGCTTCTGGAATGACCAGGAAAAGGCCAAGGGTGTGATCGCCGAGTTGAAGACTCTCAACGGCGTCATCAAGCCGTTCGAAGCCCTGATCCGCCAGTCCGACGACCTGGCGACCCTGATCGAGCTGGCCGAGGAGGAGGGGAGCGACGACTTCGACGGGGAGATCCGCGAGTCCACCAAGAAGGCCGAGGCCGACTTCCTGGAGTTCGAGCTCCGCTCGATGCTCGGCGGCCCCAATGACCACTGTCATTGCTACGTCACCATCCATCCGGGGGCGGGCGGGACCGAGGCCTGCGACTGGTCCGAGATGCTGATGCGGATGTACCTGATGTGGGCCGAGGCGCACCGCTACAAGGCCGAGATCGTCGACCGCGAAGAGGGCGAGGTCGCCGGCGTCCAGACCGTGACGATCCACATCAAGGGCGACTACGTCTACGGCTACCTCCGCGGCGAGACCGGGGTCCATCGCCTGGTCCGGATCAGCCCGTTTGGCACGGCGGACAAGCGGCAGACGTCGTTCGCCTCGGTCGAGGTGATGCCCGAGATCGACGACACCATCGACATCGAACTCAAGGACGACGAACTGAAGCGCGACGTCTTCCGGTGCGGCGGCCCCGGCGGCCAGCACCAGAACAAGACCGAGTCGGGCGTCCGCTACACCCACCTCCCCACCGGCGTCGCCGCCGAGTCGCGGAGCGAGCGTTCCCAGCACAAAAATGACAACCTGGCGCTCCAGCTTCTCAAGGCCAAGCTGATCCGGCGGGAGGAGGAGAAGCGCGAGGCCGAGTACGCCAAGGCGTACGACGAGAAGGCCGAGATCGGCTTCGGCAGCCAGATCCGGAACTACGTCCTCCAGCCCGACCAGTGGTGCAAGGACCTCCGGACAGAGGTCAAGGTCGGCAACCCCCACGCCGTCCTCGACGGCGGCCTCGACGTCTTCATCGACGCCTACCTCCGCCGGAAGCTGGCGCGGGGCGAGGTCAAGAAGGCGTGACATCGACCGACGGATCCCGGCCCTCCCCCTCCCTCCGGGGCGGGGAGGGCCCCTCCACCCCCACCGCCCTCCCCACCCAGGACCAAGGCCCCGAGCGATGCCCGAGCTGGTGACGGATGGCGACCTCCGGTCGATCGCGACCCCGACCCTCCGCCTCGCGTTCCGGTGGGTCGGCGACCGGTGGACCCACGCCCTCGAGGTCGGCCGCGACGCCCGAGTCCCGATCGCCTGGCCGATCGAGGGCGACCCGGCCCGCGACGACCCTGCGCGGGTGGTCAGCCCGGCGTTCCAGCAGCTCGAATTCCAGGAGGCCGGATCGGGCCTCCAGGCCCTCCTGGTCGGCCAGTCGGGCCCGCACCACTTCTCGGCGGTCTTCACCGTCGAGGAGTCCGGAGGCGGGGCCGTCGTCACCGTCGACGTGGCCGACCGCTGCCGAGGTCCAGTCGAGGCCCTGGCGTCCACCTACTGGGTCGACGCCGTCTCCGGCGACCTGGTCGACGCCGACGAATCGGCGATCCGATGGTCGGTGGCCGGGGGCCGGCTCGGCTTCGAGGCGACCCCGCCCACCCGGGCCCAACTTTCCGAGGCCGGTCGCCGGGCGACCCGGGTCCAGGCGACCGCCCCGATCGTCGCCGGGGTCCACACGCACCGCTGCATCTATCGATGGCGCTGGTCGATGGATCGGATCATCTAGGGCCGTTTTGCCTCGACCGAGAGACTCTCCGGAACCATCTCCTTGACCTGGCAACGATTGATGGCCAATGGACGATCGTTGATGGGCGAGAAATCCAGGACGATTTTCCCGGAGCCGGCATTGCATGTCGCTCCGCTGATCGACCATAACGCATTGGCCATCAACCATTTTCGATCATGGATAGCCTTCGAATCAATAGTCTCGGGTGGGCCTCGCTCCGCTCGACGCCACCCGACACAAGCATCCCTTAGATATCGACGGATCATCATATCGTGTAATGGCGGAGACCGCCCCAGCGCTCGCCGCCCGACCGGCAACCCACCCTCCCGCCCCGATCACGAGCCTTGGAGCATCCGATGGATTTCTTGAAGGAAGGCGACCCCGAGGTCTTCGAGGCGATCGCGGCCGAGGAGCACCGCCAGCGCGACGAGCTGGAGCTGATCGCCTCGGAGAACTACACCAGCCCGGCGATCATGGAGGCCGTCGGCTCCGTTCTCACCAACAAGTATGCCGAAGGGCTCCCAGGCCGGCGGTATTACGGCGGCTGCGAGTTCGTCGACAGGGCAGAGCAGCTCGCCATCGACCGGGCCAAGGCCCTCTTCGGGGCCGACCACGTCAACGTCCAGCCGCACTCCGGGGCCTCGGCGAACCAGGCGGTCTACTACGCTTGCCTGGAGCCGGGCGACACCGTCCTGGCGATGGACCTGGCGCATGGGGGCCACCTGACCCACGGGATGAAGCTCAACTTTTCCGGCCGATATTACCCGACGATCGGCTACGGGCTCGATCCCAGGACCGAGCGGATCGACTACGACCGGGTCGTCGAGCTCGCCCGCGAGCACAAGCCCAAGCTGATCCTGGCCGGCGCCAGCGCGTACGCCCGGACCATCGAGTTCGACCGGCTGGCCGAGGTCGCCCGCGAGGTCGGCGCGGTCTTCTTCGTCGACATGGCGCACATCGCCGGCCTGGTGGCCGCCGGCCTGCATCCGAGCCCGGTCCCGCTGGCCGACTTCGTGACCACGACCACGCACAAGACCCTCCGGGGGCCGCGCGGTGGGATCGCGATGTGCCGGAAGGAGTGGGCCAAAAAGCTCGACTCGGCCGTCTTCCCCGGGCTCCAGGGCGGCCCGCTGATGCACGTCATCGCCGGCAAGGCGGTCTGCTTCGGCGAGGCCCTCCGGCCCGACTTCAAGCTCTACGCCGCGCAGGTCGTGGCCAACGCCCGAGCCCTGGCCGAGGGGCTGATCGCCGCCGGCTTCCGGCTGATCTCGGGCGGGACCGACAACCACCTGGTTTTGATCGACATGACCTCCAAGGGCCTTACCGGCAAGATCGCCGAGGTCGCGCTCGGCCGGGCCGGGATCACGGTCAACAAGAACCTGATCCCCTTCGACAAGCGAAAGCCGCTGGATCCGAGCGGGATCCGGATGGGGACGCCCGCGCTGACCACTCGGGGGATGAAGGAGGACGCGATCCGGCAGGTCGTCGCCTGGATCGTCTCGGTCCTGGCCGCGCCCGAGGACGGGGCCCTGGCCGCCCGGACCCGCGAGGCCATCCGCGAGTTCGCCCGCGACTACCCCGTGCCCGCCGACGCCGCGCGGCCGGTCCTGGCCTGATCTCCCAGGCCGCCCCGTCTCCGCTCGAACATCGCCCACGCCCGCGACCCCCTCGCCGACCCGGGGGGACGTCGCGGGCGTGAGGCTTTTCGAAGGGCGGGATCACGCGGTTCGCCCGGTTCGATGTTGATAAAAGATTTCCCCCCACACCCCGGCTCAAAGTGAACTATTTTGGATTTGGGGAGATCGCGGCCGACCGCCGGGTCTTCCGGGCTCGTCGGTGCCCCGCCGAAGAGGGCGAGGGCGGTTGGACGACGGCGAAGCTCGGGGAAGCGAAGTCAACTCGAATCGACGCATCGTGGAGTTCGTTCCATGACGGATATTGCTGCGCGCCGGAGCTGGATCGAAGTCGAGGGGATCGGCCGGACTTTCGAGGTCACGATCGCCTCGGGCTGCGACGAATACGAGCAGGCCTTCCTCCTGCTGGCCGAGAAGTACCGGGCGCGGGGCTACGAGGCGTCGGGGGTCAAGTTGTTCCGCTTCACCCCGTTTCACGTCCTGCCCGAGACGATCACCGTGGTGGCCAAGCACGGCGGCCGGGTGGTGGCCACGCTCTCGATGGTCCCCGACTCCGACCTCCTGGGCCTCCCCCTGGAGGCGATCTACCCCGAGGAGGTCGCCCGGCTCCGGGGCGAGGGGCGGAAGATCGCCGAGGTCACCAGCCTGGCCGACGACGGGCTCGGGCACCGCGAGTTCCTCAAGGTCTTCCGGGCCATGATCCGGCTGGTCCAGCAATACCACGTCCGGAACGGGGGCGACACCTGGGTCATCACCGTGAATCCCAGGCACGCCGCCTTCTATCGGAAGGTCATGGGGGGCGTCCCCCTGGCCGGCCTCCGCGCCTACCCGAGCGTCGGCGGCGCCCCGGCCGAGGCCCAGATGACCGACCTGGCGACGATGGCGGAGCGGGCCCCGGAGATGTTCGAGCGGATCTTCGGCGAACCCCTCTCCGAGGAGACCCTCACGCCGGCCGACCGCCCCGACGACCACGTCGAATTCTTCGGCCAGCATTCCACGGCCGCCGACCTCCGGACCATCCGCGCGGTCGCCGAGGCCGTCGAACGCCGGGACCGCCCTTCCGACCTGCCATTCCCGAAGCGGGCGATCGCCCGCCAGCTCCTCCCGGCCGCCTGATCGCCAACGCGATCCGCGCGGGTTGCCGCCCGGAGGGACCGGGACTATGATGAGGACGCGCCTTCGCTCCTTATCCCCATCCGCCCCGACTGCCGACGAGGAGGGCCGATGATCCCGACCGGTCGCGAAGTCGCGATCGAGGGCCTGGCAACCGGGGTCGGTCCCGGCCGGTTCTCGTACGACGAGGCATTCGCCCGGCATCGCGGCCTGATCGACCTCGCGGAGCAGCAGAAGCTCCGGGGCTCCCGGGTGGCGATCGTCGGGATGGGGGGAGTCGGCGGGATCCACCTCGTCACGCTCGCCCGGCTCGGGATCGGTTCGTTCCACATCGCCGACCCCGACACCTTCGAGCTGGCCAACTTCAACCGCCAGTACGGCGCGACGATGCACGGGCTCGGCCGGTCCAAGGTCGAGGTCATGGCCGCGGAGGCCCGGGCGATCAACCCCGATTGCGAGATCCGGACCTTTGCCGATCCGATTGGCCCGGCCAACGTCGCCGCCTTCCTCGGGGGCGTCGACCTGGTGGTCGACGGGATCGACTTCTTCGCCATCGACATCCGCCGGCTGATCTTCCGCGAGGCCAGGAGGCGCGGCCTCTGGGCCCTGACCGCCGGGCCGCTGGGCTTCAGCGCGGCCTCGCTGGTCTTCTCCCCGACCGGGATGAGCTTTGACGACTACTTCGATTTGGACGACCGGATGGGCCGGCTCGACCAGCTCGTCGCCTTCCTGGTCGGCCTGGCCCCCCGGGCGACGCATCGGTCGTACATGGACCTCTCGGAGGTCGACGTCGCCTCGGGGCGGGGTCCCTCGTCGGGCCTGGCCTGCCAGCTCTGCGCCGGGGTGGTGGCGGCGGAGGCGGTGAAGATCCTGCTGGGCCGGTCGCCGATCCGACCGGCCCCGCATTACGCGCAGTTCGACGCCTATCGCCAGGTTCTGGTCCGCGGGCGGATCCCCTGGGGGAACCGCAACCCCTGGCAGCGATTGAAGCGACGACTGGCGATGTCGGCCCTCGTCCGGATGGGCTGGGATCGGGCGCTGGCCGGCCCCGAAGCGGAGAGGCCATCCGGGATCGAAAATGGCTGATGGCTGATGGCTGATGGTTCATAAAGGACAAGCAACGCTGGATCCGAAGCCCATCGTCTGCTTTTCCGGGATTTCTATCAACCATCGTCCCTTTGCCAGAGCCCAGTGCCTCGACTCGAAAGAATGAACGGATCGCCTCGGTAGCCGGGGAGAGTCTCCTGTGTCGAACATCGGGATCCGCGAGGCGATCGACCGGATCGTGGCCGCCTCGCTGTCGGCCCCCTCGGGCGACAATACCCAGCCGGTCCGGTTCCGGGTCGACCGCCAGGCCCGGACGATCGGGCTGGTGCTCGACCCCTCGCGCGATCCCTCGCCCATGAACTCCGGGCAGAGGATGGCCCGGATCGCCGCCGGCGCGGCCCTGGAGAACCTGGTCCGGGCCGCCGGAGCCCTTGGCCTGGGCGTCGATTTCGGGCCGGCCTCGGCCGATGAGCTGGCCCTGGTCCGGCTGATCGGCGAGCCTTTCGGGCCGGTCGGGGCCGGCGGCGGGATGGCCGGCCGGGTGACCAATCGCAGGGCCTACGACGGCCGCCCGATCGAGCCCGACGCGCTGGGGCGGCTGGCCGAGGCGACGTCTCCGCTCGGCGGCCTGACCACGCATTGGATCGTCGACCGGGGCCGGATCGAAGCCCTGGCCGGGCTGATCGGCCGGGCCGACGCGATGATGTTCGGCGAGCCTTCGATGCGCCGGGCGTTCCTGGCCAAGGTCCGGTTCGACGAGCCCGCCGGGGCAGAGGTGACCGAGGGGCTCTCGCTGGGGTCGCTGGAGGCCACGGCCCCGGAGCGGCTGGCGCTCCAGGTGATGCAGCGGATCCCCGACCGGCTGTTCCGGCTCGGCGGGGCGGCCGGGATCTTCGCCAAGAAATCAGCGAAACTCGTCCGGAGCGCCTCGGGGCTCTGCCTGGTCGTCGCGCCCGACGGGGCCGAGGCGAGCGACGTGCTCGTGGGCCGGGCGATGCAGCGGGCCTGGCTGGCGCTGGCGGCCGAGGGGCTGGCGGCGCAGCCGATGATGTCGCCGGCGGTCCTGGAGAATGTCGCCGATCGCGGCGAGCCGAGCTTGCGGGAGGCGCTCGGCCCTGACAAGCTAGCGACACTCAGAAGCGACCTCCGCGCGCTCGCGCCCGAGATCGGGGCCCGACGCCCCGGCTGGCTGATGCGGTTCGGCCACGCCCCGCCCCCGACGGGCCGGACCGGCCGGCTCCCGGTCGAGGCCGTGATCCTCGGCCCGGGGCACCCGGTCGCGACGGCCGGTTGATCTGGGGGCTCCGCCGGGGGACGCCCCGCCGCCGAAGGGTCCCAAGCGCGTCCCCAGGAAGGTGCCGCATGCACGAGTCTGCCGTGGACCGGGCCGAGGGCTACTCGTTCGAGCCCCGGAACAAATTCTTCCTGGCCAACAAGGCGATCGTCGAGCACGAGATGAGGCCGGGCCGGACCGTCTCGTTCCTCTCCGAGGTCGATCTGACCGAGGTCGAGCGGATCCGGGCGAATGCGCCCAGGCCCTCCCGGCCTTCGTACACGACGTTCGTCGTCAAGGCCGTGGCGATGGCGCTCCGCGACTTCCCGTATGCCAACCGCCGGGTCGCCCGCCGGGGGGTCTGGCCGTTCGGCGGACCGAGGCTCCAGGCGTTCGCCGGCCGGGACGTGGCCGTGGCCGTGGAACGTGACGTCCCGGGCGCCGAGGGGACCGCGTTCCTCGATGTCCTCCGCGATGCCGACGAGGCCCCGCTCGACCGGATCACGCTCGGGCTTCAGGCCCTGGCCAGGGCCGACGTCGCCACCAACCAGCAGTGGCGCGAATTCAGCGGCCTGATCCGCCGCTTCCCGCCCTGGATGGCGAGCCTCTTGATCCGGATCCCGGTCTACTCGCCGAGGCACTGGGTCCGCTACCGGGGCGGCCCGGCGCTGGTCAGCTCGCCCTCGAAGTACGGGGTCGACGCGGTCCTGGGGACCTGGCCCTATCCGATCGGCGTGTCGTTCGGGCTGGTGAAGCGGCGGCCGGTCGTCGTCGGCGATGCCGTCGAGCCCCGGCCGACGTTCTTCCTGACCCTGAACTTCGACCGCCGGGTGATGGCCGGGGCCCAGGCCGCCCGGTTCTTCAAACGGATGGTCGACGCCCTGGAGCGAGCCGAGACGGATATGGCCCCCTACATGACCCCGGATGTCCCGCTGACCCGCGTGGATTTCCCGACCGTGGACATCCCGACCCGGGAAAAATGAGGCGAGGATGGGCCCCGGTACGATCCAGGGCGGTCGACGCCCGCGCATCCTGTTCGTCGCCGAGGCGGTGACGCTGGCCCACGTCGCGCGCCCGCTGGCGCTGGCCGGGCGGCTCGACCGGTCGCGGTTCGAGGTCTGCTTCGCCTCGGCGCCCCAATTCGGCGAGCCCTGGCGCGGGTCGGGATTGGAGTACCGACCGATCCGCTCGGTCGATCCCGGTCAATTCCTCGCCGCCCTCGACGCCGGCCGGCCGCTCTACGACGCGGAGACGCTCGGGGCGTACCTCGATGAGGACCTGGCGATCCTCCGCGAGGTCCGGCCCGACGTGGTCGTGGGGGACTGCCGGTTCACCCTCTCGGTCTCCGCCCGGCTCGCCGGGGTCCCCTATCTCGCGATCGTCAACGCCTACTGGAGCCCGTACGCGGATCGGGCCTACCCCATGCCGGAGTTCCCGCTCTCGCGGATCCTGGGCGTCCGGCTGGCGACCCCGATCTTCCGGCTGGCCCGGCCGATGGCCTTCGCGATGCACACCCGGCCTTTCAACCGGCTCCGAACGGAGCACGGCCTGCCCGGCCTCGGGAGCGACCTCGGTGCCGCCTACTCCGAGGCCGACCGGACCCTCTACGCCGACGTCCCCGAACTCGTCCCGACGGCCGGGCTCCCGGCGACCCACCACTACCTGGGGCCGATCGAGTGGTCGCCGAGCGTCGAGCTCCCGGCCTGGTGGGACGAGATCCCCCCCGACCGCCCGGTCGTCTACGCGACCCTGGGTAGCTCGGGACGTCCGGGGCTCCTCTCGAACGTCCTGGAGGCTCTGGCCGACCTCGACGTGACCGTGATCGCGGCATCGGCCGGCAAGGCCCTGGAGGGGCGGCTCCCCGCCAATGCCCGGATCGCCCCGTACCTCCCGGGGCGGGAGGCCGCCGGGCGGTCGAGCCTGGTGATCTGCAACGGCGGGAGCCCGACGACCCACCAGGCCCTCGGGGTGGGCACGCCCGTGCTCGGCCTGGCGGCGAACCTCGACCAGCATCTCAATATGGTGGGCGTCGTGGGCACCGGTGCGGGGCTCCTGGTCCGCTCCGAGCACGCCCGACCCCCGGCGATCCGATCGGCCGCCCAGCGAATCCTGGCCGACCCGTCGTTCCGGTCGGCCGCCGCCGGCCTCGCCGCGATCTTCGCCCGCTACGACGCCCATGCCCGGTTCCGCGCCGTACTCGACGAGGTCATCAGGTCCGGGCGATCGAGGGGGTGAGCCGGTCGCCTCGGAGGGCGGCCCGGATCAGGAGGTAATAACACCTCGGCCGGCCCGACGATTCGTCCCGGGCGAACCCCTCGGCGCGGTAGCCGGCGGCGAAGGCCCCGACGAAGGCCCGGCGGACGGCCAGGCCCCAGGCTTGGGCCAATCCGGGGTCATCGCGGCGGATCGCGCCGATGTCGGCCGGGATTTCCAGGGCGGCCCCCGGCCCGGTGGGGTCGAGGTTGCCGACGGGGATCGGTACGCCGTCATCGCGCTCGCGGACGTCGATCAGTCGGGACAGGCCGGCGATGTCGCCGGACCCGGCCCGAGGGCTCGGTGACGGCTCGGTCGCCCATTCGACGATCAGGCGGTCAGTGGGGGACCCGAGGTTAAGGGCGTCGGTCCTCCGGCCGTACATGTCCTCGACGTAGCGGGCGGCGGTCGCCCCGAGCCGGTCCAGGTTGAACCGGGCGTTGCCGGCCTGGAGCGGGTCGAAGGACCAGGCGAGAGTGGGGATCCCCTCGGCCCGGGCGAAGTCGCGCTGGGCCTGCTTGAGCCGACCGCCGAGCCCATGGCCTTGCTGGCCGGGGACGATCCCGGTGAGCTGCGAGTAGAGGCAGGGCCGCCCCTCGACCTTGCCGAGGAACCCGAAGGAGAGCCCGACCGCCTCGCCCGATGGGGTGAACGCCCCGAGGACCAGGCCGCCGTGGAGGTTGGCCCCGACCAGGGTGGCCAGTGGGACGACGTAACTGTCGTCGGTGATCCCCCAGGCCCGACGCTGGGCGTCCTGGCAGGCCAGGTAATCGGCCAAGGTCGCGGCCCGCCGGATCTCGATCGCTTCGGCCATCGGATCCCCCTACAGATCCAGGAAAAGCATCGCCAGGAGCGCGGCCCGCTCGGGGAGGGAATCCAGGTCGACCTGCTCGTGGTCGGCGTGGGCCCCGAGCCCTCGGCAGCCGAGGCCGTCGAGCGTCGGGACGCCGAGCGCGGCGGTGAAATTGCCGTCCGAGCCGCCGCCGGTGGCTCCCTCGCCGAGCTCCAGGCCGATCGACCGGCCCAGGGCCCGGGCCCGTTCGAAGAGGGCCACGACCCCGGGGGTCCGCTCCATCGGTGGCCGGTTGATCCCGCCCCGGATGGTCAACCTGGCGCCCGGCGTGGTCGGCGTCAGGCCCCGGATCGCCGCCTCGATCGACCGGGCCTGATCGAGCGTCCTGGCCCGGATGTCGACGCGGGCCGAGGCCCGGGCGGCGACGACGTTCGAGGTCGTCCCCCCCTCGATCACCCCCACGTTGACCGAGACGCCCGATGCCAGGTCCGTCATCGCGTGGAGCCGGAGGATTTGCTGGGCCAGCTCGCCGATGGCGCTGATGCCCTTCTCGGGCTCGACCCCGGCATGGGCGGATTTCCCCTCAACCTCGATGACGAAGTGGCCGACCCCCTTCCGGGCCGTCTTCAGCGAGCCGTCGGGTAAGGGCGGCTCCAGGACCAAAACGCACGAGGCACCCCGGGCCCGCTCCTCGATCAGCGACCGCGAATTGGGGCTGCCGATCTCCTCGTCGGAGGTGACGAGCAGCTCGACCGGCCGGTTGGGTCGGAGCCCGAGGCGCCCGAGCGACCCCAGGGCGAACTCGGCCAGAATCAGGCTCGCTTTCATGTCGAAGATGCCCGGCCCGAACGCCCGACCCTCCTCGGACCGGAACGGGATCCGGGCCAGCGTCCCCGATGGCCAGACGGTGTCATAGTGTCCCAGGACGAGGATCGGCTTCTCGGCCGAACCCCCTCCGAAGAATCGGGCGATGAGGTGGTCGCCCCCGTCGGGGTTGGCGACCCGCTCGACCGCGCCGCCGATGGCCTCGGATCGCTCGGCGAGCCAGGTTGCCAGGCGGTCGAGGGCGGGCTTGTCGAGACTGGGGGATTCGGTCTCGACCAATTGCCGGAGTGCCTTGGTCATCTCCCCGAGTCGGGGTCGGAGGTCATCAAGGAGGGTCGGTCCGTGCATGCGGTGGGGGTCCATCGGCCGGGGTCGGTTCTGGGAAATACGTTACCATCGCGGAGGCCGACCGGCCAGGAGAGGCCGCCTCCGCCGTGAGGGTCGGGTGAAGGTCGGTCGATCGGGGACCAGACGGGTCGACAGGGCTGGACCGGGCGTCTAAAACTCCTGGTGGCACGATCGGCCGATCAGGATCCTCACCCGGAGACGACCACCGCCGTGATTGCACTCTTGCTCCGGGCCCGCCGCGTCTCGCTGGCGGCCGTCGCGATCTTGCTGACCGCCCTGGTCTTCGCGGACCGGCGGGTCGATTATGAGCAGTCGATCCGCTCGTTCTTCGCCGAAGACGACCCGGCGATCGTCGACTATCGGAAGGCGTCGGAAGCCTTTGGCGACGATAATTTCGTCTTCGTGGCCTACGACGACCCGGGCCTCCTGACCGGCGAGGGGATGGACCGGGTCGAGGAGCTGGCCCGCGAGGTCGGCCCGGCGAGCATCCCGGGTGTGGTCCGGGTCGAGTCGATCGACGCCATGCCGCTGCTCTGGAAGGTCGACGACGGCCTGATCGAGATGGACCGGCTGCCGGGCTTCCTCCGGGACCGGGCCCATCGGGTGATGCGCGAGGCGATCAAGAATTTGCAGCTCCAGGGGAGCAGCGCCCTCTCGGTCGGCGGGGCGATCCGCTCGGCAGACGCCGCGGGCCTGGCCGACCTCAAGGCCCGGCTCACGCGGCATCCCCTGTTCGTCGGGACCCTGATCGACCGCGAGGCCCGGACGACGGCGGTGGTGGCCCGGCTCCGGAAGACGGAGGAGCACGACGTCCAGGAGACCGTCACCGCGCTCCGGGACCGGGCCGACGCCTTCGCCAGACGCCACAAGCTGGGGAGGCCGGCGGTGGTCGGGCCGCCGGTCCTGCTGGCCGACGGCTTCCGGAGCATCGAGGTCGACGGCCGTCGGCTGGCGATCGTGGGAATGGTCCTGATCGGCGTGGTCACCCTGACGGCGACCCGGAGCCTCTGGTGGGCGCTGGTCCCGCTGGTCGCGGGGTGGGTGGTCTGGCTGGCGACCGAGTGGATTTTGGCGACGTTCCGGATCAAGCTCTCGCTCTCGGGTGGGCCGCTGGTGGCGCAGATCATCGTCCTGACCATGCCGGCGGCGAGCCACCTGGCCATCCACTTCCGCGACGAGCGGCGCCGCGAGGGGGACGCGCGGGTCGCCGCCCGGTCGACGCTGGCGGCGGTCTCCGCGCCGGTCCTCTGGTGCGCGGTCACCGGGGCGATCGGTTACGGGGCCCTGGTGACCAGCAACGTCGTCCCGATCCAGCAATTCGGCTGGATCATGGGCCTCTGCACCCTGATGGCGGCGCTCCTGGTGATGGCGATCTCGCCGGCCGCGATGCTCCCACCGTTCCGGCTCGACATCCCGGTCAAGTTCGGGACCGCCTCGACGGTCGGCCGAGGGGTCGGCCGGCTGACCGAATGGGTCACTCGCCACCCGGCCCTGGTCGTGGTCGGGCTGGTGGCGGTCGTGGTCCCGATCGCCTCGGGGATGGGGCGGCTGACCTACGAGTCGAACTACATCAACGCCTTCAAGCCCGAGACCCGGGTCGTCCGCGACTACGGGGCGGTGGAGTCGCGGCTAGGGGGAATCGGCGTGGTCGAGCTGATCGTCCCGAGCCCCGGCCCGGTGACCCCGGCGACCCTGGAGCGGTTCCGGTCGGTGGAGCGGGGCCTGGTCGCGACCGAGGGGGACCGGCCGAGGGCGTCCCACGTCCTCTCGCTGGCCACCGTGCTCGACCCCGACCGGCGGATCTCGGCGCTCCCCGAGGCGGCGGCGAGCCGGATCCTGGCCACCAAGCTCGACCTGATCGCGGCCTCGCCCCAGGCCGAATTGCTCCGGGGCTTCTACAACCTTGAGGCGAAACAGGCCCGGATCCTGGTCCGGCTGGTCGAGCAGCAGCCGTCGCCGGCGAAGTCGGCCCTCTTCGAGCGGGCCACGGGGCTGGCCCGCGAGTCGTTCGGCCCCGGGTCGTTCCTGACCGGCCTGTCGTTCCTGATGACCAGGACGACGCAGGGGATCATCAAGACCCAGTGGACGACCTTCACCTGGTCGGTCCTGGGAATCCTGGTGATGCTGGCGATCGCCTTGCGAGGGCCGGTCCTGGCGGCGCTGGCGATGGTCCCGACGCTCCTGGCCGTGGCCCTGGTCCTGGGGCTGATGGGGTGGCTCGGGATCAAGCTCGACATGGCCACGGCGCTGGTGGCCAGCGTGGCGCTGGGGCTCTCGGTCGACGACACCTTCCACTGCCTGCTCCAGTTCCGCCGCTACCGGGCGTCGGAGCCGTTCGAGGCCAGCCTCTTCGCCAGCTATTCGGTGACCGGGCCGGGCGTCCTGCTGTCGAGCACGGCGGTCGCGGTGGGGTTCCTGGCGCTCCGGCTGAGCGAGTTCACGCCGTTCTCGAACTTCGGGGCGATGGTGGCCGTGGCGACCGCCGGGAGCACCATCGGCAACCTCCTGCTCCTGCCCGCCTGCCTGACCCTGGGCGACCGCTGGCGACGGGCCCCGGTCGCTGAGACGGCCGCCGCGAGGGGATGACGGGACGACCCCCGGGCCGGCTCCCCGGTTGATAACTCGCCACGCCCGGCGGCCCGATTGCCGTTGCCAGGACGTCCCGGTTTGTTTGATGATGGCGATCCCCGTCCCGGCGGGTTCCTCCGAGGTCCGACCGGCCGTCGCGCCGGACTTCGAACCTCCAACCGATGGGCCAGTGATGATGGACAATCCGGCCAGCCTTCGATCGGCCCCGCTTCTCGAAGAACGCCGACCTCCGGCCTCCCCCCGGATCGCGTGGGTGGACACGGCCAAGGGCTACGGGATCGCCCTGGTGGTGCTGGGCCACGCCATCCTGGGCCTGCTCAACGGCGGCGTGATGGGTCGGGGCCGGGCCGTCGACTTCGCCGTGGACGCGATCTACGCCTTCCACATGCCCCTGTTCTTCTTCCTCTCCGGCCTGTTCATCCGGCGGTCGGCCGGCCGGCCCTGGGGAGAGTTCGGCCTCGACCGGCTCCGGACGATCGCCTATCCGTATCTGGTCTGGTCGCTGATCTCGGTGGTGATCAAGGCCGGCCTGGGCTCGGCGGTGACCCGCCCCCGGGGGCTGGCCGAGATGGGCCGGATCCTGATCCAACCGATCGAGCAATTCTGGTTCCTTTATGCCCTGTTCTTCCTGGTCCTCGCGGTCGGGGCGCTGCTCAAGCTGGGGGCGAGCCCCTGGCTGATCGCGGCGGCGGCGGCGATCGCCTACCCGGGCGTGCTCCCGGTCTCCGGATCGTCGTGGGGCCCGCTGGATCAGATCCGGCAGTTCGCGATCTACGTCGCGGCGGGGACCCTCTTCGAGTCCCTCGGCGCGGCCTCGGGTCTCGTCTCGGCGCGGTCCGCCTGGCTCGGGTTGCTGGCCACGGCCGGGCTGCTCGTGGTGGCGGCGGCGGCCGGAACCGGCCTGACCAGCCAGCCCGCGGTCCGGCCCGCGCTCGCGGCAAGCGGGACCGCGGCCGTCCTGGCCCTGGCCGTGCTGACCGATCGCGTGGGCGCGGGCCGAGCGGTCGGCGGCCTCGGCCGCTACTCGCTCGAAATCTTCGTGGCGCACACCATCGCCTCGGCCTCGACGAGGATCGGGTTGCTGAAGGTCGCCCGGGTGGCCGACCCGACCACGCACCTGATCCTCGGCACGGCCGCCGGCCTGCTGGTGCCGATCGCCCTGGCCGTCGGCCTGGGACGGATCGGATTTCGCTACGGCTTCACCCTCCCCAGGCCCCCGAAGGGTTCCGCGGGGGCCCGGCTGGCAGACTCCCCGGTGGGAAGCTCACCCAGCGGCGTCGTCCGCGGCATCGGCGAGGCGACCCTGCGGCAACCGCGATAGATAGGCCCAGTAGGCGACCCCGGAGCCCAGGAGCCCGACGCTGATGAGCTGCGAGATGGTCATCCCGGCGAGGAAGACGCCCTCGTCGTTCCGGAGGTGCTCGACGAGGAAACGGGTCACCGGGTAGGTCACCATCAGGAGGCCCATGACCTCGCCGTCCCGGCGGCGGAGCGGGAAGTAGGCCGAGAGCAGGACCAGGAGGACCAGGCCGTCGATCGTCGAGTAAAGCTGGGTGGGGTGGAGGAACAGCGAATGGGCGGCGTTGGGCGGGATCAGGCCGCGGTTGACCTCGGCCTCCCAGGATGGCGAGTGCTTGGGGAAGGCCACGGCCCAGGGGAGGTCACAAGTGTCGCCGTAGCAGCAGCCGTTGAGGAAGCAGCCGAGCCGGCCGACGGCGATCCCGAAGGCCAGGGCCGGAGCGATCACGTCGAGCATCGGCCGGAGCGGGAACGGCCGGACCCTCCGGTAGAGCAAAAAGGCGAGCGTCCCGCCGAGGATGCTCCCGTAGAGGACGATCCCTCCCTTCCAGATCTCGAAAATTTCCCAGAACGAATGGATCCGGACGCCCCAGTACTGGGCGACGTAGAACCCCCTGGCCCCGATCAGGCCGCCCAGGAAGACGTAGAGGGCCAGGTCGTAGACGACCTCGGGGTCGAGCTTCTCGCGGCGGGCCCGCCAGGCGGCCAGGTTCATCGAGCCGAGGAAGGCGAAGAAGAGCATCAGGCCGTAGCCGAAGACCTTCACGCCGGTCCCGGGGACCTCGAACAGGATCTGCCGCATGCGTCGCCTCGTCGTGACGGTTCGATCGGTGGGTCAGCCGCGCAGGGGGGCGTTGTCGATCAGGCGGGCGGGCCCGACCCGGGCGGCCAGGAGGGCGACCGTCCCATGGCCGGGACCAACTTCGCGGGCGGGCTCCAGGGTCTGGGCGTCGACCACCTCGGCGTAGTCCAGCCGGGCCAGGGGCTCCGATCCTATCGTCTCCCGGAGGATCTGTCGAACCCGATCGGCGTCGCGCTCGCCCCCCTCGACCGCCCCGGCGGCGGCGGACAGGGCCCGCGAGAGGACCACGGCCGCCCGGCGGTGGTCGGGGTCCAGGTAGCGGTTCCGGCTGCTCAGGGCCAGGCCGTCGGGCTCGCGGACGGTCGGGACAGCGCGGACCTCGACGGGGAGGTTCAGATCCTCGACCATCCGCCGGATCACCGCGAGCTGCTGGTAGTCCTTGGTCCCGAAGAAGGCCAGGTCGGGCCCCACGATCGCGAACAGCTTGAGGACGACTGTCGCGACCCCCCGGAAGTGGCCCGGCCGGCTCGCCCCTTCCAGGGTTCCCGAGAGCCCGGGGACCTCGACGAAGGTCGAGGATGGCCCCGTCGGGTAGACCTCGGCGACCTCGGGGGCGAAGATCAGGTCAGCCCCGCCCCGGGAGCAAAGTTCGGCGTCGGCTTCGAGGGTCCGGGGGTAGCGGCGGAAGTCCTCGTCCGGGCCGAACTGGGTGGGATTCACGAAGATCGAGACGACCACGAAGCCCGACGCATCGCGGGCTTTCTCAACCAGGCGGAGGTGGCCGGCGTGGAGGGCCCCCATGGTCGGGACCAGCCCGACAGTCCGACCCTCCTGGCGCGCGGCGGCGACGGCCCGGCGGACCTCGGCGATCGTGGCGCAGGTGTCGGGCCGGGGTCGGGTCATCTCATCCGGCTCGGTGGGGGCAGTCGGGATTGTTCAGGCAGTCGTCCGCGATCCGGAGGTCGTCGAGGATCTCGCCATCGACGATCGTCCGGGCCACGATCCGGGGGACGTCCTCGGCGGTGACCCGGCCGTACCAGATGCCCAGGGGGTAGATCACGACCACCGGGCCGTGCTCGCACTGGTCGAGGCAGCCGGCGTGATTGGCCCGGGTGGTCCGGGCGACCCCGGCCTTCTTCAGCTCTTTCTTGAAGGCGTCGCGGAGCGATTGGCGGCCGTCGGGGTCGCAACTCCCCCGGGGGTGGCCGTTCTCCCGAGCATTCCCGCAGACAAAGAGGTGATGCGTGTAGGCGGGCATGTCGATTCCGCTGAAAATCCGAAGAGAAAGGCGCCGTTGGCCTTCGCGACCCGGTCTTGTTATCGTGGGGTGGTCGAGGCCGCCGGTCAAGTCCAGCCCGAAGCCCGCCCGGTCGACCGGCCCGATCCGGTCCGACGGGCGGTGCCTCCTCGGGCCTTCGGGGACGGATCGGGAGAAGCCGCGGGCCCGGCCGGGTTCCCGGCGGGCCGTCAGGCGCGAGGGTCGTCATCCGTGAACCCCCCCCCCCCGGTGGACTCGCAGAGCTGGTCCTTGTTCCGGCTCCTCGAATCGACGGCCCAGCCGTTCGTGGCGGTCGACCTCGACCACCGCTTCGTCCTGGTGAACCCGGCGTTCTCGGCGATGGTCGGCTATTCGGCCGACGAGTTGAGGGAGCGGCGGATCGCCGACATCACGCCCGAATGCTGGATCGAGTCGGGGCGTCGGGCCCTGGAGCACCTCCACGCCACGGGCCAATCGGTCCGCTACGAGAAGGAATACCGCCGGAAGGACGGCTCGATCGTCCCGGTCGAGGCCGTCGTCGACGTCGACCGCGACGAGGCCGGGCGGGTCCGGGGCTATTTCTCGTTCGTCACCGACGCCAGTGAGCGGAAGGCGACCGAGCGAGCTCTCCGCGAGTCGGAGGAGCAATTCCGCCGGCTCTACGACGAGGCGCCCTTCGGCTACCACGAGCTCGGACTCGACAGCCGGATTGTCTCGATCAACCGGACCGGCTGCGAGATGCTGGGCTTCGACCGGGAGGAGATGATCGGCCGGCCGGTCGTCGACTTCGTGTCCGAGGAACAGCGGGAACTCGCCCGCTCGGCGGTGGCCGAGAAGCTCCGGGGGGACCGGCCCCTGGTCCCGATCGAGCGGACCTTCGTCGCCCGCGACGGCCGGTTGCTGGCCATCGCGATCCAGGAGCGGTATCGGCTCGACGACCAGGGGCGGATCCTGGGGATCCGGAGCACGATGCAGGACGTCACGGCCCGGACCCAGGCCGAGGCGGCGCTGGTGGCCTCGGAGCGGCGGGCCCGGGCCCTCTTCGAGGGGATCGAGGACGTCGTCTTCGTCCACGACCTCGAAGGCCGGATCCTCGACGCCAACCCGGCGGCCTGCCGCCGGCTGGGCTACAACCGGCGGGAGTTCCTGGCGCTCCGGACCTCCGACGTGGACGACCCCGACTTCGCCGCCGGCTTCGCCGACCGGCTCGGCCGCCAGCGGGAGCACCGGCACGTCGCGTTCGAGGGGCGGCACCGGACCAAGGACGGGAGCGTCATCCCGGTCGACATCAGCACTTCGATGATCCAGCTCGAAGACCAGGTGGCCGTCCTGGCCGTCTGCCGCGACATCACCGAGCGCAAGGCCCTGGAGGAGACCCGGCTCCGTTTTGCCGAGGCCGAGGCCGACAACGCCCATGCGATCGAGGCGAAGAATCGCGACCTGTCGGAGTCCGAGGCCCGCTATCGTCGGCTGACCGAGGGGTCGCACGACGCCGTGGTGGTGGCCGACGGCGAGGAACGGATCACCCTCTTCAACCCGGCCGCCGAGCGGACCTTCGGCTATCCCGCCGGCGAGGTCCTCGGGCGTCCCCTCTCCGACCTGATCCCGAAGGCCCTCCGGGCCCCGTCCGGCCGCCCGGCCAGCCGAGACGCCGAGTCCCGGGTCGTCGGGCACACCGTCGAGCTCACCGGCCGCCGGAAGGACGGCGAGGAGTTCCCGCTCGAACTCTCGCTCAGCACCGTCGAGTCCGACGGCGAGATCCAGTACATCGGCGCGATCCGCGACCAGACCGAGCGGCAGCGGATGAGGGCCATGCTGGTCCAGTCCGAGAAGCTCGCCTCGATCGGCCTGCTCAGCGCCGGGGTCGCGCACGAGATCAATAACCCACTGGCCTACGTGGGGAACAACCTGGCCGTCCTGGAGCGCGACTTCAAGGGCGTCCTGGCGATGATGGACTGCTACGAGGCGTCGCACGACCGGCTCGCCGAGGCCGACCCCGATCGGCTCCGACAGATCCTGGAGCTGAGCGACGACCTGGACTGGCCCTACGTCCGGTCCAACCTGGAGCGGATGCTGTCGAGGACCCGCGAGGGGGTCCAGCGGGTCGCCAACATCGTCCAGAGCCTCCGGAGCCTGGCCCGGACCGCGCCGGCGACGATGGAGCCAGTCCTGATCCCCGACCTGATCGCCCCGGCGCTGGAGATGGTCACCGGCCGGGTCCGCCGGGGCGGGATCGAAGTGGTCCAGTCGCACGAGTCGCCCTGCCGGGTCTCCTGCCTCCCCTCGCAGATCGGCCAGGTCGTGCTGAACCTGCTGGTCAACGCCATCCAGGCGATCGAGTCGACCGGCCGCGAATCCGGGGGCCGGATCGAGGTCGCCACCCGCCCCGAGGGCGACTATTACGCGATCGAGATCGCCGACAACGGCTCGGGGATCGACCCGGAGTCGCTCCCCCGGCTCTTCGACCCCTTCTTCACCACCAAGCCGGTGGGCGAGGGGACCGGCCTGGGCCTCTCGATCAGCCACGGGATCGTCACCGGTCACGGCGGGAAGATCGAGGTCGACAGCGGACCCGGCCGGGGGACCCGCTTCCGGGTCCTCCTGCCCCTGAACCCCCCGGCCGCCCCGTGAGCCCTCCCGGACCCCGAGGAACCCCGATGCGCGTCCCGGCCAAATACACCCTGCTGATCGTCGACGACGAGCCCGACGTCTGCGACTCGGTCCACGACCTCCTCCGCCGCGAGTTCCGGGTCCTCAAGGCCCACAGCGGCCAGGAGGGCTACCGGCTGATGCAGGAGGAGGAGGTCCACATCATCATGACCGACCAGCGGATGCCGCAGGTCTCCGGCGTCGAGCTGCTCACCAAGGTCAAGGCCAAGAACCCCCAGGCCGTCCGGATGCTCTTTACCGGCTACGCCGACCTGGAGTCGATCATCGCCGCGATCAACCAGGGGCACGTCTACCAGTTCCTCAAGAAGCCCTGGCAGCCCGAGGAGCTGCTCGAGGCCGTCCGGCAGGCCGCCGTCGAGTACGAGCGGCTGATCTCCGATGCCGACCACGGCGAGAAGCTCCGGACCGAGATCGCCGGCCTCCAGCATCGGGTCGCAACCCTGGAGGAGGAGGTCCGGCGGCTCGGGGGCAACCCGGCCGCCGCCAGCTGAAAGTCCATCCGTTCGTTTTTCCATGTCGCGGCAATGGGTGATGGCAAATGGGCGGTGGTTGATAGGTCAAGGAATGCCCGGAAAAGCAGCCCGAGGGGCTTCGGATCCATTTGCTCTCGCCCATCGTGAACCATCAGTCATTGACCCTTTTCGATCCTGGAGAGCGTCGGATACGGATTTCGGAAGATAAAGTCGCGATTTCAGATCCCAAAGGGTTTCGTGACCTGAATTTGCAATCTGAGACCCGGGATCGGGAATGAGGCCATTGCTTTCGGGGATCCGTGGGACTTCTGCCAGCCAGAGGGACGGGCCAGCCATGCCGGGTCGCCGGCCCCCCGCGCGGGGGGCGACGACCGCCCCCGACGCGGATCTCGGGGGCGTCCGGAGGATGGGGAGACGGTGATGCAAGGGCGGCGACATACCCTGCTGGTCGTGGACGACGAGCCCGACGTCCTGGAGAGCCTCCGGCACCTGTTCCACCGCGCCTATCGCGTGCTGACGGCCGAGGCCGGCGGACCGGCCCTGGAGATCCTGGCCCGCGAGGACGTCCACGTGATCCTCTCGGACCAGCGGATGCCCGGGATGACCGGCGACGCCTTCCTCACCCGGGCCCGGGCGGCCCGGCCCGACGCGGTCCGGATGCTCTTCACCGGCTACGCCGACATCCAGGCCGTCATCAACGCCGTCAACGAGGGGCGGATCTTCCGCTACATCCTCAAGCCCTGGGACCCGATGGAGCTGGAAGCCCTGATCCGCCAGGCCGTCGAGCAGTACGAGCTGGTCGCCGAGCGGAACCGGCTGGTCGTCCAGCTCCAGGAGGCCAACGAGGGTCTGACCCACGCCAACCAGGAGCTGGCCGAGTCGGGCGTCCTCAAGAGCGCCTTCATCGAGGTCGCCAGCCACGAATTCAACACGCCGATCACGTTGGTCCTGGGCCTCAGCGAACTCCTCCGGCTGCTCAACCCCGACCGCGAGCCCCGCGAGCGCGAGGTCGTCGAGCGGATCGCCGGGAGCGCCCGCCAGCTCGCCCGGCTCGTGGCTAACACCCTGACCCTGATGCGCACCGAGGATTTCCGCGACACCCTCCGCCGCGAGCCGGTGGACCTGGCCGCCCTCCTCCGCGACGCCGCCGGCCGGGTCGAACCCTTCGTCGGGGCCCGGCGGCACCACCTGGTCGTCGACGTCGCCGAGGACCTCGGCGCCTTCGAGCTCGACGCCGCCAAGATCGGCGACGCCGTCCTGAACCTGCTCACCAACGCCATCAAGTTCACCCCCGACGGCGGCGAGATCGCGCTCTCGGCCCGCCTGATCACGGCCGACGAGGCCGAGGTCGTCGTGGCCGACCGGGGGATCGGGGTCGAGCCCCGGGCCCTCCGCCAGATGTTTCAGCCCTTCTTCACCGAGTTCGACCCCAGCCGGCACTCCTCGGGGGACTTCGGCTTCCAGAAGCGCGGGCTGGGCCTGGGCTTGAGCATCGTCCGCCAGTTCGTCGAGCTGCACGGCGGCCGGGTCTCGGCCGAGAGCCGGCTCGGCGAAGGGACGCGGATCGCCCTCCGACTCCCCCGCCACCCGTTCCCATCGCGGCGGGATGGCGTAGAATTGACTCTGCCGGATGCGTCGGCGGAGGCCGGGCCGGGGGTCCGAGGGTGAGGGGCCGCCTGGGCCCGCCGGATCCCCCGCCGTCGACGCCAGGGGAAGACTCGATGCCGATCGCCCTGATCGTCGAGGACGAGCCCGAAGCCAACCAGCTCCTGGCGATGCTGGTGCAACTCCGCGGCTACCAGACCGCCTCGGCCTTCACCGGGGGCGAGGCCCTGGAGCAGGTGGACCGGGTCCGCCCCGACATCGTCTTCCTCGACCTGATGCTGCCCGACATGAGCGGCTTCGAGGTCTGCCGGGAACTCCGGGGGAGCCGGCCCACCGCGTCGATCCCGGTGGTGATGGTCACGGCCCGACTCGCCGCCGAGAACCGGGTCCAGGGCTTCCGGGCCGGCGCCACCGAGTACGTCCCCAAGCCCTACACTCCCGACCAGATCTTCGAGGCCATGGCCGAGGCCGACGTCTGGCGACGCCGTCTCGACGAGGGGGGCTCCGAGGGCCGGATCCCGCTCGACGCCGCCGGCGGCGTGGCCGGGCTCCGCGAGATCTCCCGGCTCGGGAGCCTCCTGCTCGGCCGGACCACGATCTCCGAGGACGCCGCCCGGCGGTCCGACGGGGTCCTCCTCGAACTCGCCGCCAGGGCCGCCGATTGGGGCTCCCGGCACGGGGCCGGGCTGGTCGCCTCCCTGCACCATCGCCTTGATGGCGGGTCCGTCGTGCTCACCCTCCGCGACGAGTCCGGCTGGTTCGTCGGCGACCCCCCGCGCGATCCCGAGGGGCTCGGCGGGCTGATCGCCCGGGGCCGCTTCGACGAGGTCGCCTGCAACGACTCGGCTGGCCAGGTCGTCATGACCAGCCTCTTGCCGCCAAGGTCTTGACCGGCCCCGGCAAATAACCAACCATCACCATTTCCCGCCGAGGTGCGGGGCAGGGCGAAGCGGGGCGGGGCGACCCTCGGCCCCGTCGGGGATCGGCCAGCGATCGGGGGTGGGGCTTGCCCGGGACCGAGGGATCGCCGAGCACCGCCGACCTCGCGCTGCTCCGGGCGGTCCGAGCCTGGAGCGGCCCGGGGGATGATCCCGCCTGGTCGCGGTTTTCTCCGGATTGGCGCGACCGGCTCCGGGCGGCCTGGCCTTCGGCCTGCCGATTCAACCCCGAGGCGGCCCGCGACGGACTCCGGCGCGACCACGCGGCTTCGAGCCGGCCCGACCCGGCCCGGATCCACCCGTCCTGGTTCGTCCGGGCCCTCCGCCCCGAGTCGCCCGCGGTCCGCCAGGCCGTGCTCGACCACGCCTCCCAGGCGATCCGAGCCGGCCTCGGGCCCGCGGGATCGCCCCCGGGGCCGGCCCACCCGCCCGATCCCGAGGCCCTCGGCTGGGCCCTGGCGCTCTGGGCCGAGCGGCTGGTCGGCGACGTCCCCGACCGCGACGACGACCCTCCGGTCGTGGTCGCGGTGACCCGCCTGAAACCCCGTGACCTGGCCCGCCTGGTCAAGGCTTCGGGCCAGGCCAAGCACGCCTTCGCCGTCGCAGGGCATGGCCCGTCGGCCGCCGACGAGGCACTGGTCCTGATGTCGTCGCCCGATCGAGTCCGCCTCGGTTTCTTCCGCCGCCTGATCGGGGTGGCCGACCCCCGGCTCATCGCGGCGACGCGAGTCGACCTCGAGATCATCGGCGACGACCGCCGACGCGGCCATTCGCGGCTCGGCCTGCTGACCCTGGGCCGGCTCCTGGCCTGGGCCGAGCCGCACCGGGCCCGATGGGCGATGCAGCACGTCCCGTATCCGATCCTCAAGGGGATGCGGGAGAAGGGGACCCCGCCCCTCCCGACTCGAACGCTGGCGGTCTGGGAATCGTGGGTCCTGGAGGCGGCCTGGGCCCGGCTGCTCTCCGAGGGGTGGATGGTCGGTCGCCGAGGGGACCCGCCATGAACCTCTCCGAAGGGCTGGACTCGAACCCGGCGATCGGGGGACCCAGCCGACCCGGGATCGACGCCGGCCCGCTCGACCACCTGCCGAGCCTGAGCCGCCGCCAGGTCCGGTTGGAGGAGCGGCTGGGCCCCTCCGGGCCGTCGACCGGCCCCGCCCTGCTGCTCTCCCGGGTCTCCGAGCTCCTGGTAGCCGGGGCCTCGGTTGACCGCTTCGAGGTGATCTGGCGGGCGTCGGGCCTGAGCCGGGCGGGGGTGATCGCGCAGTTGACCTGGCCGAGGATGGGGACGAGGGTCGGCCTGGCCTTCGAGCCGGCACTGGCGCATGGGGTCGTCGATCGCCTGCTCGGCTTCGAGCGGCTCCCGGCCGAGGGGCGGCTCCAGCTCACCCCGGTCGAGTGGGGGGTCCTCTCCTTCGCAATCGCCCGGGCGCTGGACCGCCTCGACCGCGAGCCGGGCCCGCTCGGGCCCTGGGACCTGTTGATCGACCGGGTCGGCCCCGACCGGTTCGACCCGGCCGGGCTGGGCCCGATCGTCACCTGGCGCTGGCGGGCCCGGATCGGGCCGATGACCGGATCGGCCCGGCTCTGGATCCCCGAGTCGCTCCTGGCGGACTGGCTCGGGGATGACCCGGACCCCGGATCCCGCCCCCCGGTCCCGATCGGCCGGCTCGGCGACCTCTCGGGCACCTGGCGGGCCGAGGCCGGTGAGGTTGCCATGCCCCGGGGCCTGGGCCGGCTCCGCCCCGGGTCGCTCCTGCCAATCGACGGGGCCCCGCTCCGGGGGACGTCCCGGAATCCCGAAGGGCCCGTCGAGCTGGCCCTGTCCGACCGATCGGGCCGTTCCCACTTCCGGGCCCGGATCGCACCCGACTCCGCCGCTGCCCGCCTGATTCTCGAATCCCGGATCGGCCGGGAGCCCCGACCCCGAGAGAGCCACGCCATGCCCGCCCCCCTCGACCCGTCCCCGAGCCCCCCGGCCGGGCCCTTCGCCCCCGCCGACGTCCCGGTGACTTTGACCGTCGAGCTTGGCCGGATCAACCTCCCGATCGGCCGGGTCGCCGACCTCAAGCCCGGCGACGTCCTCGAACTCGGCCGCCACGCCCGCGAGCCCGTCGAGCTGACCTCCGGCGGCCGGCTGATCGCCCGGGGGGAACTCGTCCAGATCGACACCGAGTTGGGCGTCCGGGTCACGCACGTCTTCTTATGATCCGGGGCCTCGGGCGGCGTCGAGCGGAGCGAGACCCACCCACCAACGA
>JAABUV010001203.1_pt1 | contig 37833 bp, 33 predicted proteins | sample 5559971 | NCBI WGS metagenome assembly JAABUV01 (sample SAMN10711881, study PRJNA513362) | rock metagenome | isolation source: Antarctica rocks | place: Antarctica: Victoria Land, Knobhead nord | collected 2015-12-19
TCTATACGCATGATCGTCTCCTCGGTGGGGTCACCATTGAGGACGTGATGACCTCCTTGTTTGCCAAGCACCAGGGCATCGTGCCAACGTGATCAACCAATGCCTTTCAAATCACAACAGTCGAGTGTTTAAGCACACCTTCGCAAAAGTCGCAATCGCTGGGCTGATCTGTCTAGCCGGGACGTGCGGAGCATCTGGGTTGCGAGCATCCCATGCATCGGCCGCACAAAATTATGGCGCGGGGTGCCATACCGAAGTAGTCACTGCCGTGACTCATCGCATCTCCGACAACTCCGTTGTCCCTAACGTCAATCATCAAATTACTGTCGTTGTTTGCCCGAGTAGCACACCAGGCAATGGAAGTGTAGTACCGCTTACGATAGGTCCATGGAGGGGCTGGACGCAATTACCGCCCTGCGGTTACGGTCAAGATGCCTCTGCGACTATGAACGTCAATTCGGCTGGCAACGGCACCTTTAGCTTTCAGTACTACAATACTATAGGCAACTTTTACGCTAGCGATGACATCGACAGATCCTGGGGAGGAGGCGTTTGCTTGTACGTTAAGGACCCTGGGGTATGGCATGATGCCTAATCAGAGAATCGACTTCTATTCCACGGTTGGTGTGTCTTCCTATGGAGGCAACTGCTCGTAGCAGCCAGCAGTGAATTTAGGCCTGTATCGAGGCAGGCGCGAATGCTAGTCCTCTAAGGTAAATTCAGCGGCGGCGCGGGCGTCAGCTGCGCCGCCGCCGAGTTTGCGTTGCGCTCGAAAGTGGCCCGATTTTGCCTACATGTGGCATCCATGCTAACCAGTTGAGTTAGTGGAAAGCCATCGCTCTGCAGGGGTTACCCAACCTGTATAACTGCTCGAATAGCGTAGCAACGCTCAAGGCGATCCACGACCAGCCCGTGCTGGCCTGTACTCCTGTACTCCACACCAGAGCATCAGAGCATATACTTAGCTTATAAAACGCCTTATCCTCGCTATAACAACCATCTCCCTCATCACCCTTGCTGTCATCACCAGTATCGCATCATCCCCCTCACCCGGCACGTCTGGTGGCCCGGTATACTCGGTGGCGCAGGTTACAACCGGCTTGCGCCAGCACCCAAGCGCTTGGGCCGGTCACACTGTCCTCGTGCAAGGCGTGTTCATGGGGTTACATGTGTCCGGCGGCGCAGCGGCCTGGCAGGGAAATCTCTTACTTGATCACCAACCGCTCCCCCCGTCCACCCCGGATCTCAAGGCCTTCGCTGGTCCGCTCCAGTTCAATGTGCGCGGGACGCTGCCATCGCTCATCGCGCGGGGTGCCCTGCCTATGGACACGCTCCTGAACCGCGCGCAGGGGATCGTCCGGGTAGCCACCGCCCTGTTGCGTGGCCGGGCGTATCGGCCCGACACCGACAACTATAGCACGCGGTCCCGCGTCTATCGCGTCCAACTCCTCGCTCCCGTGCGCTGTCCTGTCACCGTAGCCGCGCCCTGCTTCACTGCCGTCGTCCGCTAAACTCGAAACCTACACCCTAACCTGTTACCAGTCTCGATGGACTGCTGGCAGCAGCCAATGGAAGCAGAACCATACCGCGTTTTCACCGAGGTATATTGGGGTTGGGGGGGTGAAACTTGCCGCCACGGCAATTCTTATGTTGGCTATTTTTGCCCAACGCTCCGAAACGGCCACTGCGGCATCGCGCGAGGTAGCCGTGACGTTGGGGTGGACGACCCGGCCCGCGAACCGTAACGCCCCGAGATTCATGGGCGCCCGTATCGTCTCGATGACCTGACCGTCCATTGCATACCATATTTCACGGCGGCTGGCTACCGTATAAATACGGTAGTGCGCGCGCGCCCAATGGCGTAGGATTGGTAGATAGAGCATACGACATGGGAACGCCAGTCGAGCGCGCAAAGTTGGGGAGAGATAGATGTCCGTCATCGTGGAGCGGCGCCGCACGGGGTGGATGGGCGAGCGCGCCGACGTGGGGCTGGCGCGGGCGGACGAGGCGGCAGGGGCGGAGGAGGCGACTCTCGCCTTCGATGAGATGTTCACGCGCTACCACGGCCGGATCTACGGCTACCTGCTGGGCATGGTGGGCGACGCCGAGCAGGCGCAGGACCTGACGCAGGACACCTTCCTCAAGGCATACAAGGCGCTACCACGCACCGCCGACCTCGTGCTGCCCGCCTGGCTCTACCGCATCGCGACCAACACAGCCCTCGACGCGCTGCGCCACCGCCGCCGCTTGACCTGGCTGCCCTTCACGCCCGACGACGAGGAGCGCTGGGCCGCCCCCGGCGCCGACCTGCCGACCCAGTGCGCCGCGCGCGAGGCCGTGCGCGCCGCCCTCGCCCGGCTGACGCCGCCCCAGCGCGCCTGCCTGCTGCTGCGCGCCCGTGACGGGCTCTCCATCGCTGAGACCGCGCGTGCCCTGGGCCTGGCGCCGGCGAACGTCAAGGTGACCCTCTCCCGCGCCAAGGAGCGCTTCCGCGCGGCCTATGATGTGGACGGCAGGGTGGGATAGGCCGCGGCAGCGTGTCGGAAAAGGACGACAACATGATCACACAGCTACGGCAAGAGGCCAATGGGCAAAGGATCACGGCAGCGTTGCTCCGCAGCCCCTTCTTCCGCGAGGTCCCCGAGGATAGCTTGGCCCCCCTCGCGTCGGTCAGTAGCCGTCAGATCCTCGACCACGGCGCTATCCTTTGGCAGGCCGCCGACACAATCGAGGCTGTCGTCGTCCTCGCGGCGGGTGTCGTGCGCCTGTATCGCGACCTGGACAACGGCGAGGAAGTGACCGTCGCCCTGCTCGACCGCGGGCAGGTCTGTGGCCTGGCGGGCCTCGACACCGCCTTCACGCCGACGACCGTCGCCCAGGCGTTGTTCGCTGAGACCGTCGTCTACCGCATCCCGCGTCGCCCCTTCGCCGCATTCCTCCTGGCGAATCCTGCCGTGACCCTGCGCGCCCTCGACGCAACCTGCCAACGCGTCCGGGACGCCTACGACCTGTTTGCGTCGCCCGACATGCGCGCCCGCGTGGCCTATGTCCTCGCGCACCTGGCAACGGCCAATGGTGAGCGGACGGTGTGGGCGACGCACGAAGAGTTGGCGGTGTGGGCGCACGGTCGCCGCGAAGCGATTAGCGGATGCGTGCTGCCGGAGTTGCGTGAGCGTGGGCTGATCGCGTACGAGCGGCATCGGCGCGGCATCCGCGTGCTCGACCGCGCGGGGCTCCTGGCGCTGATGACAGGCGCCGACACGCATGTGCGCTGACGCACATGATTGTATGAAAGCGCACAACCATGTGCGCAGACGCACAGACAGGCGCGCCAGCGTGCTGTACTGTAGGAGATAGGCAGCGGGGAGGTCCGTTGCCGGAAGCGCCAGCCCAAGACCGGCGGCCGACGGTTGCAGGCCAGGCACGCAAGCGGGTGTAACGATAAGGGGAATTCGATGAAGCAGCGATTTATCTTGGCAGCCGCCGCAGTACTCGCATTGGCTGCACCTGGTGTTGGGCGAGCCCATGCGGCTACTATCCATCCTAATACCTACGGGTGCAATCCCAGCGTGAGCATCAGCCCTGGAAGCCAATACGTTTCTCCCTATGGGCGAGCGCAGTTCAGCGTTAGCTGGGACTGCCAGTCAAATGACGGCGATCCTCGCCAATCGTTCAGCTTCCACATCACCTATGGCGATGGCGGTAGCGAAGATTACACATGCAACGCTTTCTGCAACTCCGGAAGCACTGGCCGCGCTCACACTTATACCACTTTTGGCACCCGCACGGTGACTGTCAAGGGGTCTGGGGGCAACGGTTTTTCAAGCGCGTCGGCCACAGTTTACGTTCAACAGGCTCGACCGGTGTGATTTGAACCACGTTGACGCCGCTGTCGAGGCGGTTGCGGGAGCGCGCATGCGCGAAGTGCGCTACCATAATTGAGCGAGGTGATACGCGGAGGTGTGGGAGGGGCGATGGGAGGTAGAGAGATGGCTCGGCGGCGCTCAATCGTGGCGGCGCTCCTCGCTCTGCCCCTGATCGCCGTGACCTGGAGCCTGAGTACCGGCCCTCTACTTGGGACCGTCGCCGTCCGGCCGTCGCTCGGCTTCGCGCGGATCGTCGTGGATGAGCGTGTGGGGCAGGCGTACGTCAGCACCGACGATGGCGGCGGCCCCGGTCGCGTGCGCGTGCTGGACATGGCGCGCGGCGCGCTGCTGCGCACCATAGCGATGCCCGCTACGGTTGGGACGATGGTCGTCGACGCGCGTCGGGGGCGCGTCTACGCGGCGGGTTCCGGGCCTGGGCGCTGCGCCTCGATTGGGCCGGGGGTAAACACCTGTGCCCCCGCCGGCGCCGGGATCGCCGTACTCGACGCCCAGACAGGGCGGTTGTTGCGCGTCCTGCCTGTGGACGCCGGAGGCGCCCTGGCCCTCGATGACCGGACGGGGGCGCTCTACGCCGTCCCCTCCGGCGGGATGTCTCCCGGTGGACCCGGCGGCGCGGCGTCCATCGTGCGGGCGATCGACCCCAACACAGGCCGGACCATGCGGACGGTGCGTTTGCCCGCCCCTGGGCAACGATTCGGGTTGGTGACGTTGGGGATCGACGGGCACGATGGGCGCCTCATCGCCGCGCACACCGCGCTCACCCCCGTCGGCCGGACGGGCGCGATGGCCTGGTCCGTCGCTGTGGATGTGGTCGATGTGAGGGACGGACAGCTCCTGTTCCACATCCCGCTGGGTACAGGCCAGTTCGACGTCGATCGCCCGCCGCTGATCGACGCGCCGCGCGGGCCCGCTTTCATCGCCATCGGCGGGGCCAGCGCTGGACCAGTGCGGATCGTCGTCTTGGACATCCGGCGGGGCGTGCTCCTGCGCATGACGACGATGGCGGGGAGCCTGGGGGGCATCGCGGAGGATACGCGGACCGGCCGCGTCTTCACGACATTGCAGGGCGCCGTACGCTGGGCGCCGGCGCGGACCGGGAACGGCGCCTCGACCACATCGGTACCTGCGGGCATGGGGAGCCTCCAGATGTCTGACGCGTGGGGGGGCGCCCTGCTGCGCGTCCTGCCTATCGGCTTGGGCACAACGGATGTCGCGGTCGACGAGCGGCGCGGGCGCGTGTACGTGCTCAACGTCGGGGCCGCCGACGCGCACAACGGCTTGACGCGCCCGGGTACGCTCAGCGTCGTGGACGAGCGGAGCGGCCGGGTCGTACGCACGTTCGCGGTCGGGGCCATCCCGATCGCCCTGGGGCTCGACCGCCGCCACGATCGCGTGCTCGTGGAGTGTTTCGGCGCGTTCGGCGTCCCGCCGAACGACCCGTGGGGCTGGGTACCGCGATCACTGCGCCGCCTGCTGCCCTTTGTTCCCCCACCTCCGACTCCAGCGCACCCAGCGCAGGGTAGTGTGATGATTTTCGACGCGGCGCGCCTGTAAAAAGTGCAAAGATAGGAGGACTCATGTTGATGCCGTGAAAGCAAGGAGAATTCAGAGCGCCATGGGACGACGATGGACAGCCTTTCGACTACTCTCGTTTTGCGCAACGTTTGTCATAACGGCGTACACAGCGGCGCCGCCGGGCCAGGGAAGCTTTTCTCTAGCCGCTGATGGTCGACGGATAATGGTCGCTGTACCGCCGCATGGGTTTGGATTCGACACCCTTGCGTTCGGGAGTGCTGTCACTGGATGTGCGGCCGGACCTAATCACATCATTTGTACAGCCAATGCTGGACACACCTGGCGCACAAGCTACATGACCCCTGCGACTATGACGCAACTACAGTTTGTTGCGGCAACCGTTGGATGGGCGGTTACGCCCAACCTTCTCCTCTCCACAACAACGGGAGGGCACTCCTGGCGGAACGCGGCTCGCATACCGGGTCTGCGTGCGGTTGACTTCGTGACGGCCCGCGATGGGTGGGCTGTCAGCGCCAAAGGGTTGCTGGAGACACACACGGGAGGAGCACGCTGGATGGCTGTTTCCACACCCGTGTCCGTCCGCGCCATCGATTTCTTGACGATGCGGATAGGTTGGCTGCTTGGACCGAAGGGAGAGGTTTTCCATACAACGACGGGAGGGCGGACGTGGACACGACAATGGACCGTGCCGATCGGCGGCTCCTGGACCTCCGGTCGCGCACAACTCTCCTTCACCACTTCAACCACGGGGTGGGTGCTTCTCACCTTGGGTCAAGCGTGTCAGTCACAGGAGCCCTATGTCGTGTACCACACGCAGGATGGTGGGCGCCACTGGACATTGGTGATGAACGGCCCAAGCGCGTGTGGTGGGGAAAACTATCCCCTACGGCCACTCGGTCTGAGTGGTTATCCTGGCAACTTAGCGACATTGGGGGCACGAACCGCCTGGCTGGTTGTGATATCTCCTGCGGCGGCAACGTTGAGCGTCGCTGAAACCAGTGATGGCGGACAAACGTGGATACAAAAGCGTGGTACTCTCCCTATCACTCTCCAAACGACCGCGGCGATTGATTTCGTGGATCTACATCGCGGTTGGATCGCGACCGGCGGTGGGCCCTACCGCGGCTTCATTGCGAGCACGAGCGATGATGGTAGGACGTGGGTTAGGCAACTATAGATTTTCAGAGTACTCACCCCGATGAGCGATTATCATTGGGTGTGTTTCATCATTCCGTCGCGCCCGTGAAGGTGAACGCACCGATCTTGAGCGCGGGGACGCGCGCCTGGACCAACTCGCCGGCCAGCAGCGTGTCGCGGCCGATGGCCTGCACGTCACGTAGCGCGTCCAGATAGCTCTGCGTGTAGCGCAGGTTCTTCACCGGGCGCGTGACCTCGCCGCGCTCGATCAGGAACGTGCCGTCGCGCGTCATGCCGGTGATGATGGCATAGAGCGGGTGCACCACGCGCGTGTAGTGGAAGTGCGTCACCAGCAGGCCGCGCTCCGTCGACGCGATCAACTCTTCGACCGTCGCGTCGCCGGGCCGCATGAACATGTTGCTCGGGATCGGGCCGGCGTAGAAGTCGGTCGCCGCCGGGACGGCGTGGCCGTTGTCGGGCAGGCCCAGCTTGCCGGCGTAGTACGAGTCGGTGGCGATGTCGCCGGCCACACCATCCGTGATCAGATCGAGCCGCCGGCGCGGCATGCCCTCGTAGTCGAAGGGCATGGGCAGCCCCGCCGGATCGCCGCCATCGTCCCACAGCGTCACATTGGGGCCGAGCACCCTTTCACCGCGCTTGCCCGCGACGAACGAGCGGCCATCGGCGACGGGCACGGCGCCGAAGCCGAGCCGCGCCAGGAAGGCCATGATATCCGCCACGGCCTCGGGTTGCAGGATCACGGTGTAGTCGCCGGGCGCGACCGCAACCGGATCTTGCGCGCGGCGGCCGATGTCCACGGCGCGGCGCGCCACCGCCTCGGCGTCGATGTTGCTTATGTCAAACGCATTGTCCTCGGCGTAGCCGCTGCCGGTGGCGCCGACGGCCACGACGACGACACGCGCGGCTGAACGCGGCGTGTAGGCGAAGACGCCGCGCGAGTTGGCCACGGCGATCTCCTGCCCCGTCGTCGTGACCGAGCCAGACGCGCCCAGTCCGGCCTCGCGCGCTAGGCGGCAGGCGATCCCGGCGGCTGTCGCGCGCGTTTCGGGCGTCGCCTTCATCGTCTCCGCGCTATAGACGGCCTCGCCGGGCTCTCCTCCCAACTCCGGCGCGGGTAGGCCATGGAACTCCTCGTTCTCCGGCGCGTAGCGGGCGATGGCCGTGGCGTCGTCGAGCACGCGCGCGATAGAGGCGTCGTCGAGGCGCGTGGTCGAGGCGATGCCGACGCGCGCGCCCAGCACGGCGCGCACGGTCAGCACGGGTGTCTCAGTAGAGACGTTCTGGTGGATGTAGCTATCGGCGAAGCGCGTCAGCGCCAGTCGCTCAATCGTTAGCACGGCCTCGGTTTGGTCAGCTTGTGAGCGGCTGAACACCCCTTCCAGCAGTCGCCGCGCGTTCTGCCGTCCCAGCATACCGCTCACGTTATCTCTACTAATCATCGCACTACCCCCACGCGTACGTTGCGAAAGCGCGCCGGCGCGGTGCCATGCCCCGTGTGCATAACCTGGCCGGGCCGGCCCTTGCCGCAGTTGGGCAGGCCCCACATGACGTAGTGGCCGCGGTCGCAGATAGCGTCCATCGAGCCCCAGAAGTGCGGCGTGACGCCGGTGTAGGTGGCGTTCTTCAGCAGCGCGCCACGCTGGCCGCCCTTGATCTCATAGGCGACCTCGGTCCCGAACTGGAAGTTGAGGCGCTGGTCGTCGATACTCCAGGAGCGGTTCGTCTCCATGTAGATGCCGTCGTCAGTGTCGGCGATGAGGTTGTCGAGGGTCCACGCGCCCGGCTCGATCGACACGTTGGTCATGCGCACGAGTGGGGCGCGATTCCAACCGTCGGCGCGCGCCGCGCCCATATCGGGGACGCCCAGGCGCTGTGCGTACTGGCGGTCGGTGAGGTAGCCGACCAGCAGACCGTCACGGATGATGGGCGCGCGCCGCGCGGGCACGCCCTCGTCGTCGTAGCCGAACGTGCCCAGCGCGCCGGGGACCGTGGCGTCGGCGTAGATATTGACCAGTTCGGAGCCGTAGCGCAGTTGTCCCAACTCGTCGGACCGCAGGAACGAGCCGCCAGCGAAGTCGAGTTCGGTCCCGTAGACGCGGTCGAGCTCGATGGGGTGGCCGCAACTTTCGTGGATCTGTAGGGCCAGCTGCGACGAGTCGAGGATGAGCGTGGTCGTGATGTCTTGCGGGCACTGCTTGGCCGTGAGCAGGGCCACGGCCTCCTCGCCCACGCGCCGGGCATTGCCGGGCAAGTCGAGCTCGGTCACAAACTCGAAGCCACGCGCCGTCTGGTGGCGGAACGAGTTGGGGTAGGAGCGATTCTGGACTTCGCCGTGGCCGACCGCCGTGGCGCCGATGCCGCAGCCGGTCTCGAAGAGTTCCTGCTCCACGAGGGCGCCCTCACTGTTGCCGAAGGTCTTGCGCTCACGCTGCCACAGCAACTGGCCGTTGGTCGTGGTCACGCCAGGGACGGCGCGCATCTCACGGTCGACCGCCAGCAGCAGGTCGATCTTCTCGTCGAGCGGGACCGCGAAGGCGTCGCGCGCGACGGGTGTATGATAGCTACCCCGACTGGTTACGGCCGGCCCGAGGTCGGCGCGGCGGCCGGGCACGGAGGCGCTGGCCCGCGCGATGGCGACGGCCTCGGCGGCGGCGCGGTCGATCGACGCAACGGTAAGATCGGCCGTCCCGGCGAAGCCCCAGGCGCCATCGACGAGAGCGCGCACGCCGATACCGCGGCTCTCGCGGCGTGTCAGCGCCTCGACCGCGCCGTTCTTGACGACGAGGCCCTCCACGACGAGGTCGACGACCCGCGCGTCGGCGTACCCGGCCCCGCGCGCCACTGCTGTGTCCAGCGCGCGCTGGACGTGTTCTGTACTGGTCATAGTCAATCTCCTAAAGCCTGCGACTGCGGTCGCATGGCAGACCACGGGCACTGCGGTGCCAAGTAATGCTTTAGTGTACGCTATGCATGATAGTCAGGAGGTAACTAGGCATGGCGCTACATCACGTCAACTTCCATACCTTGTACAGCAAACCCGTTTTCGAGGATGGAACCTATGAGTACATGATGCGTACGTGTTTGCGCACTACCCTACACGAGCGCAAAATATTATGCCCGGTTTGGGAGATTATGCCGACGCATGTACACATGATTATCGAGGACTTCCCCGACTTACCGCGTTCCAGGATCATGCAGTACATCAAAGGTGACACGTCGCGCGCATTCTTTGCTAACTTCTCGGAACTACGCCTTGACTTGCTCGGCGGCCATCTATGGATGAAGGGCTACTATGCCGTACATAGCGCATCATATCATCAGTTCCTGGCTACAATACGGTATATCCGTACAAACCGTGAACGTGCCGATCTATTGCCACCATTACCTCTCGAACCCCATGGGATAGAGTGAGAGGAGGCAATCAAGTAGTGCCTTCCCGGCGCCACAGCCAGAGGTGGCGCGTCCCCGTCCCCGACCGCAGTCGGCGTCAGTCTGCCATGCGACCGCAGTCGCAGGCCCGTGCTATGATAGCAGCATGAGAAACCAGCAAGCAAGAGCCGCCCGATTTACGGTGACGGTCCCAGCCGAACTCTTCGACTGGGCCGAGCAGGAGCGCGAAGATCAGGGCATGAACCGCAGCGAGTTTGTCACCTCGCTATACCGTCAGCGCCGGGACGAACAGATCCTCCGAGAGCGGGCGGAGCGTTACAGGGCCGCCTATGCCAAGCAGCCCATGACACAAGAAGAGCGCGAGTGGGTAGACGCTGGAGGGGAGGCTTTGGCTGCTCTCTATAAAGACGAAGCGGATTGAGGCTATTGCTGCCCTCCACCGCCGAGCGGCGCCCAGCCCATCGTCGCGGGCGCATCGTCGCCAGAGGGCGGCCCATCGGAGGGAGTCACCTGCACCGAAACGGTGAGGTCGTTGTCGGCGCGACCCTTGTACACACCGTGCGTCGGCGGCACGTCGTCGTAGTCGCGCCCGACGGCCACGCGGATGTGGCGCTCGCCCGCGATGAGGTTGTTGGTGGGATCGAAACCGACCCAGCCGAGCGGGGGCAGCAGCGCCTCGACCCACGCGTGCGTGGCGTCGGCCGCCGAGCGGTCATCCGCGTCGCGGTGCGAGAGGTACCCGCTGACGTAACGCGCCGGGATACCCGCCTCGCGCAACAGGGCGATCATGATGTGCGCGAAGTCCTGGCACACGCCCTGGCGCGGACCTAGCGCGTCGTCGATGGGCGAGTTGGCGCTCGTGCGCTGGGGCTTGTACTCAAAGGCGGCGTGGATGGCCGCGTTGATCGCGTGCGCCGTACCCAGGGGATCGTCGCGCCGGCCCAGGCCCAACTCCGCGGCGAGCCCGTGCAGGAGCGGACTCGGCCGCGCGAAGCGGCTCGGCGCCAGGTAGTCCCAGTACTCGTCGGCGGCCGCGAGGCGATCAAGCTCGTCCCACATGCGCGGCTCCAAACGGTCGGGGAACGGCGGGCCGGCCAGCAGCGAAACGAGCGCGGCGGCGGTGATAGTTAGCGTGGTGTGGCTGTTTGGTACGTCGAAGTGGTGGACGGCATTGCCCTCCGCGTCGCTGTAGGCCGCGACAGCGGCGCGCGACGACGTCTGTAGCGCGAAGCTCAACAAGTGCTGCCGGCCCTCATTGCGCGGCCGCATACGCACCTCCATCATGCTCTCCCTGATGGGGGCGCTGTAGAGGAACTTACTGACGTGGCGGATGGAGTAGTACACGATTGTCAGCCGATGGCCGATAGTCGATAATCGATAGATGCCGTTTGTTGTTGTTGCATCTGATCCTCGCTATAGTCGCCCGACGTATCTAACCTCGTCTGCGCCAGGGGCTCACCCAGCGCCGTCGCGAACGCCGCGCCTTCATTCCCACGCTGTCGCGCCGGTTCCTCGACCCAACGCCGCCGCCCGTCGAGGTGTTGCTGCAGAATATAGGTCTGGTAGACGGCCGCGTGGATCGCCGCGCACTGCCGCCCGATATCCCCCAGGTAGGGATGCATAGCCTCGCCCATGATCTCATCGATCCCACTATAGTCTAGCGTGGCGCGCAGGCGGCCGGCCAGCCGTTCGGCGCGACCGGCCCGCACGACGCCGGTGGCGCGCGCGATAGCCTGCAGCCCCACCTGTATTGCCGCGGCCATGAAACGCAGTGAGCGCGGGAACTCGGCGTCGAGCAACAGGAACTCCACAATGCGCGCGGGCCGCACATCGGCGGTGTAGACCTTGCTGTAGGCCTCGAACGCCGTACACGACTTCAGTAAGCTAACCCATTGCTGATACTCGATGGACGCATCGTCATCCGGCGGCGCCTCTGGAGGCGCCGCGACGTAGGCGTCGAGCAGGGCCACGGTGGCGCCGGCGCGCTCGATGTAGCGCCCCAACTGGATGAAGTGCCAGCCCTCGCCATGGCTCATCGTGGCGTCGGTGATGCCCTGGAACAGGTGCGCTCCCTCGCGCACCATGCGGTAGAACTCGTGCGGCTCGGCGTGCCAGAGCTTGTCCATGTCCGCGTTCTTGACCTGCAGGTAGAGGCGGTTGAGTTGCTCCCACATCTCGGAACTGATTTGCTCGCGCACCTGCCGAGCATTGTCGCGCGCCTCCTCGACGCAGGCTACGATCGAGGAGCTATTCGCGGCGTCGAAGACCAGAAACCGCGTGATATTGTAGGGGTCGAGCCGCGCCACGCCCTCCAATCCTTCGCTCTCCTCCGCTCCTGCCCCCGCCACCCCGTCAGGCCGCTCCACGACATAGGCGGGGAGTTCCGGCGCACGCAACGCCGCCAGCATCCGCTCCCAGCGCCGTTCAGCGGAGCCCCTACGCTGGTCCAACCCCTGATACTGCTGCACGTCGAGCAAGCGCGCCGTGTGTTCGGCCCGCTCCAGGTAGCGGCTCATCCAGTACAGACAGTCGGCCACGCGCGATAGCATCAGTCCCTCCGAATCAGTTGCCAGTTGCCAGTTGCCAGTTGCCAGTTGCCAGTTGCCAGTAGCCAGTTGCCAGTTGCCAGTTGCCAGTTGCCAGTTGCCAGTTGCCAGTTGCCAGTTGCCAGTTGCCAGTTGCCAGTAGCCAGTAGCCAGTAGCCAGTAGCCAGTAGCCAGTAGCCAGTAGCCAGTAGCCAGTAGCCAGTAGCCAGTAGCCAGTAACAGGGTAGTCGTTTCGTTGCATCATGTGCGAGATCGGTACGGCTACACCCCGCGCCTCCACACTCCAAACTGGCAACTAGCAACTGACTACTGGCAACTTAGTCGTACAGCACCCACGTATCCTTACTGCCGCCGCCCTGCGAGGAGTTGACGACGAGCGAGCCACGCTGCAAAGCGACGCGCGTCAGGCCGCCCGGCACGAGGGCGATGCGGTCCCCACATAGGGTAAACGGGCGCAGGTCGACGTGCCGCCCCTCGACCCCGCCGTTGACGTAACACGGCGCGCGCGAGAGCGCCAGCGTCGGCTGCGCGATGTAGCCACGCGGGTCGGCGATGATGCGCGCGCGAAACTCCTCACGCTGCGCCGCCGTACTGTGCGGGCCAATCAGCATGCCATAGCCGCCCGATTCACCCACCGCCTTGACGACCAGTTGGTCCAGCCGTTCCAGCACGTAGCGCCGCTGCGACGCGTCATCAAGCAGGTACGTCTCGACCTGCGGCAGGATCGGCTCCTCGCCGAGATAGTAGCCAATGATACGGGGCACGTAGGCGTAGAGCGCCTTGTCATCGGCCACGCCGGTGCCGATGGCGTTGGCGAGCGCCACATTCCCCGCGCGATAGGCGTTGAGCAGGCCGGCCACACCGAGCGACGAATCGGCGCGGAAGGACAGCGGGTCCAGGAAATCGTCGTCGACGCGCCGGTAGATTACGTCGACGCGCCGCAGCCCCGCCGTCGTGCGCATATACACCACGTTGTCGTGTACGAGCAAGTCACGTCCCTCCACCAGTTCGATGCCCATCTGACGGGCCAGGAAGGCGTGCTCGAAGTAGGCTGAGTTATAGACGCCGGGCGTGAGCAGCGCGATGGTCGGGTCGGGACGCTGCGGTGGGGCCAATGCGCGCAGCGTCGCCAGCAGCGCCTGCCCGTAGCGGTCGATCGAGCGCACGCCGTAGCTGTCGAACAGGCGCGGCCACACGCGCTTCATGACCTGCCGGTTAGCCAGCATGTAGGAGACACCACTGGGCACGCGCAGATTGTCCTCCAGCACGGCGAAGCGCCCGTCGTCGAGCCGCACCAGGTCAGTCCCGACGATAGAGACGTAGACATCGCGCGGCACGCGCACCCCGCGCATCTCGCGCCGGTAGTGCCGGCAGGAGTAGACGAGCGCGCGCGGCACGACGCCCGCCGCGAGGATGCGCCCCTCGTGGTAGATGTCGGTCAGGAAGTGGTTGAGCGCGGTGAGCCGCTGCGCCAGCCCGCGCTCGATCGTATGCCACTCGGCGCCGGTGACGATGCGCGGCAGCAGGTCGTAGGGCCAGATGCGCTCCGTCCCCTGCTCGTTGCCGTACACCGTAAAGGTGATGCCCTGGTTCAGGAAGGCCACGTCGGCGGCCTGCTGGCGCCGCGTGAACTCGTCGGCGGGCATGCGCAGCAACTGCCGGTAGAGTTCGTGATACGGCAGGCGCGCCGTACCGGCGGCGTCGAACATCTCATCGTACGCCCCATCGAGTTGGTAGCCGGCGAACGGCGGCGCCGTCGTATCGGGCAAGGGACTGGAACTGGTAGCCATACAGGACATTGTACTAGCTACGGCTCAAGCGCCGGCAGGTCGGGGCGATCAGGCCTATCGACCAGGGCGCGCCAGGCGGCTTCGACCTGCCGGCGCGTGTCGTCGAGCGCGCCGGAGTTGTCGATGACGAGGTCAACCTGATCGCGCCAGTCTTCCAGGCGTGGCTGCGCGGCCAGACGGCGTTCGGCGTCCTCCGGTGAGGAGTGACGCAAATCGACCAGGCGGCGCCGTTGCTCATCTCGGCTCGCCGCCACCCACCAGCGCGCCGTACACAGCCGCGCCATATCGCCCTGCAACAGCTTGACCGCATCGACCACGGCCACGGCGTCGGGCGCCGCCTCGTCCAGACGCCGCCGGACCTCCACACGCACCGCGGGATGCACGACCTCTTCGAGCCGCCGCAAGGCCGCGGGATCACCGAAGACACGCGCCCCGAGCGCGCGCCGGTCGATCGCGTCGTCGGGTCCTAGGATCGCGGGGCCGAAGAGGGCCACGAGCCGCTCCCGCAACTCACCTGAGTCGCGGTAGAGTTCGTGCACGACCTGGTCGCCGTCGATCACAGGGTGGGCCCCCAGTTCGCGCAGCATGCGATCGACTGTGCTCTTGCCCGTAGCGATGGGTCCGGTGACGCCAATGATGATCATGGTTACAGCTTACCTACATCGACCAGAAAGCCCCGTCTTTTGGCGAAGCCTGTCATAATTCTTGCGGGGCTCACCGACCTGCTCTCGGGCTGGTCACCCGACCAACAAGACGAGTTCGCCGAGCTACTGAGCAAGCTGGCGCGCGGCCTGCTCGACGACCCTGGCGACCGCATACCGGCTGGCGCGCCGGCCGCCGAGGTCTCCCGGCGTTCGTGAATTACGTGACCCCAACGACCGGCGCATCTCCGCCACATTGACGCGGCGCCGGAATCGTCGGACGCTGACCGGGCACGCTATACGTTAGCGTCATGTCGATGAGCCACCTGTCTTGCGTCCATACGACGCCATACCAGCCGCCGAACCGGACGCTCGTCCCGCTCGTGCTGTTGGCCCGGATGCCAAACCCGACACAGGTCACGGCGCGCCCATCGGTCGTCGTCAGGCGATAGTCCGCCGCCTTGGCGTAGAGCAGGTCGATAGAGTTGGTATACGCATAGCCCCGCGCCAACCTAGAGACGTTGGCCGGCGTGACGAACGCGCCGGCGATATAGCCGTACGCGCGCGCGTAGTCGTGACCATTGACGGCATCGAAGTACCCGCGCACCACCAGCGCCGGATCGTCGACGGCGTTAGCCGTCAACGCCGGCGTGCCGGTAGGGGGCGGAGTCCCTGTTGGGACGAGCGTCGGTGTATCCGTTGGGCTGGCTGCCGGCGCCTGCGTAGGGACAAGCGCCGGCGTCTCTGTTGAGGTGAGCGTCGGTACCTGCGTGGGGACCAGCGCCGGCGTCTGTGTCGGGACAAACGTCGGCGTGTCCGTTGGACGTGACGTGGACATAGAGACGCCCCCCGCCGTGCTCGTCGGAGCATCGGGTCTGGACGCCGTCGACGCGGCGGCTTGCCGGGCAGGCCCCCCTGCTTGGGCCAGTAAGATATAGCGATCCGCGACTACGCCGCCAGCAAACATGACGAGCAACGCCAGGACGATGATGACGCCGATCAGGATACGCCGTAGCACAACCGTGTCCCCCTAACCGGCCGCGTCCGTCGGCTCGGCCGGATCGCGCGGGGCCGGCGCCGGGTGTGGCGTCGTCGGTTGGTCGAGGTAGATCGTCTTGAGCTGCGTGAAAAAGTGCGCGGCCGCCTTGCCCTGCTCACGCGAGAACGACGAGGACTCTTTCATGCCGCCGAACGGAACCTGCGGCTCAGCCCCCGCCGTCTCTCCGTTGATGTGCACGATGCCGGCCTGAATGTCCTGGGTGAAACGCAGCCCTTTGGCGATATCGCGCGTAAAGATTGACGCCGCGAGCCCGAAGCGCACGCCGTTGGCGATACGCACCGCCTCCTCGTAATCGTCGGCGGGAATAATCCCGACCACCGGACCGAAGATCTCCTCTTGCGCCAACCGGCTCTCGGGGCGCACGTTGGCGTAGACCGTCGGCCGCACGAAGTAGCCGCCGTGGTACTCCGGCCCCTCCAGCAGGCCGCCACCGGCCAGTGTCTCCACGTCCTCCGCGCGCGCCAGGTCGAGGTAGCCTTTGACGCGGTCGCGCTGCGCCGCCGACACGAGCGGGCTCACGGTGGTCGCCTCGTCCGCGCCATCGCCCGTGACGAGGGCATTGACGCGCTCGACCACCTTGCGCGTGAAGGGTTCGAGCACGGCGCGCTCCACGATGGCGCGGCTCGTCGCGGTACACTTCTGCCCCGCCGACATCATAGCGCCCTGCACCGTCAGCGCCGCCGCCTGGTCGAGGTCGGCGTCGGCCAGCACCACCACGGGGTTCTTGCCGCCCAACTCCAACTGGGCTTTGCCGCCGCGCTCCTCCACGACACGCTGGATAGCGCGGCCCACGCGGTTCGAGCCCGTGAAGGACACACCCGTCACGCGCGGGTCACTGGTGAGCGCCGGCCCGACCTCGTCGCCGTAGCCGACCACCATGTTGAGCACACCCTTGGGCAGCCCCGCCTCTTCCAGTATTTTCACCAATTTGGTCGCCGTGAGCGGGGTCAACTCGGCCGGCTTGAACACGACGGTGTTGCCGTAGAGCAGCGCCGGCGCGATCTTCCAGAGCGGGATGGCCACGGGGAAGTTCCACGGCGTGATGACGCCGACGACGCCGAGCGGGACGTGCATGGTGTAGAGCATGGTCCGCGTGTTGGCCGAGGGGTAGACCTCACCGATAGGCTGCGCGCCCTCGCCGGCGTAGTAGCGCAGAATAGCCACGCCGCGCAGGGTTTCGCCCGTGGCCTCGCGCCCTGTCTTGCCCTCTTCGCGCGTCATGTCGGCGGCCACCTCGGCGACGCGCGCTTCCAGCAACGCGGCGGCGCGCAGCAAGATCTCGCCGCGCTTGAGCGCCGACGTGCCGGCCCAGCCGGGCGCGGCCGCAACGGCCGCGTCGATCGCCGCCGTCATGCCCACGGCCGTCGAGCGGGGCCATAGACCGATCAGGTCGGAGGGATTGGCGGGGTTGCGGTTCTCGATCGTCCCACCGCCGCGCGCATCGATCCACGCGCCGCCGATGTAATTCTGATAGGTTTGTACGCCCGTCGCCACCATCGCTCGCCTCCTCGTGAGCTATCAGCCGTCAGCCGTCAGCTTATCGCACTATCCGGCGTTTCGCAGATTCGTTAAGCGAACAGGTCGGCCAAGGCATAGGTGAAGCCAGGCAGCACGTCGGCCCCGTCCAGCGTGTCGCCAACGTGCAGCGTCACGGGTTCGTCCTGGCCCGGCGTCCACACGTCAACCTGGCGGCGCTTGGGCCAGACGACCCAGACTAGCCGCGTGCCGCGCTGTAGCCACGTCCACGCCTTGAGCCCCATCTCTGGCCGATATTGCGAGGGGGACACGATCTCCACGGCCAAGTCGGGCGGCCCAAGAATATACTCCTCGTCGTCGGCGCCTTCAGGCTCCGGCGGCACGCGCTCCGTCCGCAGGAACGCCACGTCGGCGCCAAGCACGGTTTGCTTGGGTTCACCCGGCAGCGTCAGGTCGAAACCGGTCTCTCCGACATAGACACGACCCATCCCATGCGGCTTGACGTGGGCGCGGATCGTAGCGCCAATCTCTAACTCTAAATAGCCATGATAGCTTTTTGGAGGAGGCATACGGACTACGCGCCCCTCGACCAACTCATACAGCCAGCCGTCCTCTGGCAGGGCGGCCAGATCGGCGGTGGTAAGTATCCGCCCAACATAGGACGGCGCCAACTCCGCCCACGGCGCCAGCAAGATATCGTCGACATCGGCCATGCTACCACTCCTCTCCCCCCTACTAACTCATCGCATTTACCATCAGCATACAGCAGTTTGCCGTGTTGGTTTGACCACACGTCAAGAGTCGACGGTGACCGTGTTGCGCAGCGTGCCGAGCCCAGAGATCGCGATCTCTACCACATCCCCATCCTGGAGCGATACATCATCCGGCGGCACGATGCCCGTCCCCGTCATCAGGAAAGCGCCAGACGGGAAGGCGCCACAGCGGCCCAGGTAGGCTACAAGGTCGTCCAGACGCCGGTGCAACTGGCCGGTGTTCGTCTGGCCGGCGAAGAGTTCACGGCCATCGCGCGCGATGCGGCATGTTATGTCGAGCGTGTAGGGGTCGAGCGCGCCAGTGGGCACGATGACGGGACCGAGCGCGCAGCAACGGCCATAGACCTTGGCCTGCGGCAGGTAGAGTGGGTTGCGCCCCTCAATGTCGCGCGCCGTCACGTCGTCGCCAATGGTGTAGCCGGCCACACGCAGGCCCGCGTCGAGCAGCAGCGTAAGCTCCGGCTCAGGGACCGACCATGAGGCGTCAGGGCGCGCCGCGACGCGGTCGTTGGGTCCGACCACGCGCGAGGCCATGGCCTTGAAGAATAGCTCGGGCCGCTCGGCGTCGTACACACGGGCGTAGACGTCGGCGCTGGCCTCGGACTCGCCCATGCGCGCCTCACGACTGCGCGTATAGGTCACGCCGGCGGCCCACACCTCCTGGCCGTCGATGGGCGCGAGCACATGCGGCGCGTCGGGCGCCGGCGCCCGGTCGAGCTCCGCATAGGCGTAGTCGGGCGCATCGCCCCCGTACCGCGCCAGGACATCGCCCAGCGACAGTGCGGGAACAGCCAACAACGACGCAAGCGACGCGCACGTTTCTGGCTCGCGGGCCGTCAGGTCGACCACGCCGCCATCATAGACGCCGCCCAGCCGCGCGCCGACGCCGGGCGCGAAAAAACGGCAGAGCGCTGGCCCCGCCATGGACATCCCCGTCTTCGTCACCGTGACCTCCTATTGCCTTTCGCCTTGATAGCATAACCCTCACCGCGACCTGGACCTGGCCGAGACATTAACGTCTACGCTTTGTAGCTTACGTTATTCGTCGAGGATGAATGAGCTACATCGCCACGACAAAGGATCAGGGGAGAGACCGGCCGCCATCGCCGTCCCGCACGAGTTGGATGATGCGGGCGAGGAAAGCGCGCTCGTCGATGTCGACGTCGCCCTGGTTGTCGGACGCGGCGATGGTGAGGTCCAGGGCGGGACAGTGGAAGGCGAAGGTTTCCCATGCGCCATCATGGCCCCAGCACGCCGCGTTAGCTGCTGTGAGCCGGTAGATGCCCATGCCGTAGCCGTCGCCCCGCCGCGCGTCGTCCGCGTCGTCCGCGTTTGTCGCTGGGATGGTGAGCATGGCGCGCAGCGTGCCCGGCCGCGCGAACACCTGCCCCCGCAGCAGCGCCCGATAGAAGCGGCCGAGGTCCGCCATGGTCGAGACCAGGCCGCCCCCGCCATAAAGGTCGAACGAGGCGTCGACCCGTTCCAGGTCCAGTCCCGCATAGTACTGGTGGGCGCGCGGCGGCCGAGCGGGCGGCTCCGGCTCGAGCGTCTCCAGGTAGGTGTGAACGAGGCCAAGCGGACCGAATCGGAGCAGTGAGCGGTAGGCGGCCGCGAGCGGCAGCCCACTGACCCGCTCGATGATCTCCCCTAGCAAGATGTAGCCGGTGTCCGCGTAGTGGTAGACCGCGCCGGGCGGCGCGACCGGCCGCCCGTGGGCGAGGGCGAAGCGCACTTGCTCCAGACGCGTCCAGTGGTGGGAGGGGGCGGCGCGCACCGCGGCGTCGAACGCGTCCGTGTCGGCGTAGTCGGCGAGGCCGCCGGTGTGCCGGAGCAGGTGGCGCACCGTGATGCGGTCGGGACGGTACCCGCCGCCCGCGAGCAGCGTCGTGTAGGCGGCGGGGAGGTAGCGCGCGATGGGCGTGTCGAGGGCGATGTGACCCTGCTCGACCAGCCGCAGGACGGTCGCGGCGGTGAACGTCTTGGTCACACTGGCGACGCGCGCCTCGTCGTCGGGGGTGAGCGGCCGCCCCGTGGCGCGGTCAGCGAGGCCGGCAGCGGCGCCCCAGGATAGGCCGTAGCGCGGGGTATCGACGCGCAGCAACATTCCGGGGAAGTGCGGCGCCGCCGCCACCGTGTCCGCGAGGGTGCGCCGCAAGGCCTCTTCGAGGGCCGCGCGACGCTCCTGATCCGGCGGCGGACGCCGTCCCGTGCGGTCCTTGCCCTCCGCGCCCGTTCCCGTTGGGAGGGCCAGCGCCAGGCATCCGAGCACGGAGACAACCGCGACAACCGCTCCTCTGTTCACGCCTATCGTCCTCCTCCCGTGCACCGCGCGGCGCCCTCGCCGGATGCGCCGCTCTCGCCCCCTCGGCTCGCGCCGGGCGGCCTTCCGTGTCGCCGCGCGGCGCCCACAGTACGCCCCATCCGCGTTCCCACCGATAGTATAGATGGGATCATGACATCCGGCCGGGCTCCACCTGACCTTACATACCCTGACAGGCCAACACATACTGGCGTCTGGGCGTGGTACCATAATGGCAGGAAAGGAGGCTGCCGTATGCCACGCACCCCATCCACAACCCCAGCGCGCCGCAACTTCCACGTCCCACTGCCCGAAGATCTCTACCGTGCCCTTCAAGCGGAGGCTGAGCAGGCCCAGCAGCCCGCGAATGCCTTGGCGCGCGACGCCATCGCGTCTTGGGTGGAGTTGCGGCGGCAAGCGCGCATCGATCAGGCCATCCTGGCCTATACTCAAGCCACGGCTGGAACGCCGACCGACCTCGATCCTGCCCTGGAGGCGGCAAGCCTGGAGTTGCTGGAGTCCGAGGCGTGAAGCGTGGGGAGGTCTACTGGGCAACCCTGACGCCGCGCTCGGGATCCAAGCAGGCCGGGCGGCGCCCCGTGATTGTCGTGTCACGGGACGCATTCAACCAAGCGCCGGGGTGGCGCTCCGTGATTGTGGTACCAGTGTCGACGTCCGCGTCGCAGGCGCGCCGTGGGCCCACGGCCGTTGCGCTTCCGGCTGGCGCAGGGGGATTGGCGCAAGAGAGCGTCGCGTTGTGTCACCAGGTAACCACACTGGATCGCGCCAAACTTGCTGCTCTGCTCGGCAGCCTGACCATAGCCCACCTGCGCGAGGTGGAGGAAGGCTTGCGGATCGCGTTGGGTATGGTGTGACTGGCGGCGCGCGTGCTTGCGGGGCGGCCGTCTTCGCGATGCCCGCCCCGTTGTAACCTCAGCGGTGACGCGCGGGGATGCCGGCCCAGCGCGTGGACGGCCCAAACGACTCGCCCTTCATCATCAGCGAGAGCGGGCCGATCTCCGCTCCCGCGCCCAACTCGGTCCCGTACAGTACCGCGGCATGCGCGCCGACCACGCACCTGTCCCCGATGGTCAGCCGGTCCATCTTCATGATGCGGTCCTCGAACAGGTGCGTCTGCACCGTACACGCGTGTCCCAGCGCGGCCTCATCCCCGATGTCTACGAGGTCGAACTCCGTCATGTCGAGGCTCTCCAGGTAGACGCGCTTGCCAATCCTGGCGCCGAGCAGCCGCAGGTAGGGAGCGGCGAACGGCGTACCGTCCAGCGCCTCCAGCAACAGCGGGATCGCCACTGCTTCATAGAGCCCTGTAACCAACTCGGAGCGCCACACAAAGTGGCTCCACAGCGGGTCGACGCGTGGGCGGTAGCGCCCGACCAGCGCCCACTTGACGCCAACTACCAGGAGCGCCATGACGCCGCCCCAGACCGCTTCGACGACGGGCGCTAGCGCGACGGTGGCGCCTAATCCCAGGTGATTATGGATGGCAATGAGGCTATCGTAGGTCGCCGCGCCGGCCAGGCCGATCAGGACGCCGGGGAGCAGGATGCGGATGGCCTCAATGACCAGCCGCAGCGCTACCAGGCGGCGTGGCGGCGTAACCGTGCGCGTGTCGTCGAAACCGTCGAAGAGTTGACGTCGCGGCAGCGCGATCGGCGGGGAGCCTAGCCAGGAACTACTGGGCGCGGCGTCACGCGGGGAGAGCGAGAGGACGCCAACCAGGCAGTCGTCGGGCAACGCGGCGCCCATGGATACGCAGGCGCTGTTGCCGATGAACGAGCCCGCACCCAGGCGCGCCGGGAGGTTCAGAACGTGCCCAGCGCACACTTTGGTTGTGTGGACGTAGACGTCGTCGGCGAGGAAGCTGCCCGGCCCGACCGAGGCCAGGTCCGGCGCGAAGTGCGCCACCGTCGACACCTCGCTGCGCCGGCCGATCTTGGCGCCGAGCAGCCGCAGCCACGGGGCGGCGTAGAGGGTGCCGAACAGGTTGGGTACATTGTCCATCTCGGTGAGCAGCAGGCGGTCTACGACCCAGTGGCGCAGGCGCGCGGCCGAGCCCAACGGGACGACACCCGGCCGCACCGGCGGCAGCAGCCGTTTGACCGCGGCCAGCAGCAGGCTGAGCGCCAGCACGAAGAGGATGGCCGACGGCGGGACCACCAGCAGCAGCCCGAGGCCGCCCATCCGCTCGTAACCCCACAACACTAACGGCAACTCGGGCAAGCCGGCCACGAGGGGCAGCGCCATGATCCCGGCGGCGACCAGCGCATAGGGCAGCCGCTTGGGGTCCGTGGCCAGTCCTTGTGTCTGGCAGGCGCGTAGCAAGGTCAGGTCGGCGTCGTGCTCGTCGAGACGCCGCGCGGGCGAACCGCCCCAGCGTTCGCCGGCCGGCACAGTCTCGCCGGGACCGAGCATGCCCAGCGCGTCGAGCGTCGCGCCATCTTCGACGGTGGCGCCGGGGGTGACCAACGCCCGCGCCCCCACGTAGCCGTCACGCCCGACGCGCACGCGGCCAAATTGGAGGCGTCCGCCGGAGACAGCGTAGCAGGACACGGAGGCGTCGTCGCCGACGCTGGCCCCGTCCGCGACCTCCAGCAGGTCCCAGGCCACCGGAGAGGTTGTCCCAAGGTAGGCGCCGCGGCCGATGCGCGCGCCCATCAGCCGGGCGTAGGACACCAGCAACGGAGAACCGGCGAAGAGGTCCAGGGGGACCAAGCCTTCGATCTGCCGCACCAGCCACCAGCGGATGTAGTAGCCGCCCCATAGCGGGTGATCGCCCGCGCGGTAGCGCCCGATCAGCGTCCACTTGGCCGCGAGCGCCAGGCCCATCGTGAGCGGGCCGAGCGCCAGGATAACCGCCGCGATCACAGCGACCAGCAATGGTCCCGGCACGCGCAGCGTCACTAGGACCACAACGGGCAGCAGCAGCGGGAGCGCGTCGAGCAGGAACAGCGGGTAGAGCGCCAGCGCCTGCCCCGCGCCACAGAGGGCGTGCCGTAGGCGCGACACCGGGAGCGGCGCTATGTCAGGCGTCGTTTCTCCGGCGGCTTCGGTCTCGGTCTCGCGCGCGGCGCGCTCCGCGATCAGCGCCGCCAAGCCGCGCACGGTTGGGTGAGCGTAGACATCCGGCACATCCACCAGGGCGTCCCGCTCCGTGCGCAGCGCACAGACCATCCGCGCCGCGGCCAGCGAGTGTCCTCCAAGGTCGAGGAAGAAATCATCCGTGACCGAGACCCGCGTGTGGCCGAGCGCCCGCGCGCACGCGGCGGCCACGGCCGCTTCGGTCTCGCTCTCCGGCGCGACGATAGTAGATCCAGCCACGGCGGACGTGGGTTGGGGCGCGGGCAGGCGCGCGCGATCAAGCTTGCCGCTGGTACTGACGGGCAGCGCATCAAGGGTCTCGATGAACGCGGGCAGCATGTAGGACGGGAGGCCCACGCGCAGTGCGGTTAGCAATCCCGCGCGGTCGAGCGTGGCCCCCGCCTGCAGGACGACGTAGGCGACAAGGTCGTGTTGGCCGGGCGCGCGCTCGTGGACGGCGGCGGCGGCGGCGCGCACCCCCGGCCGTGCCAGCAGGGCCGATTCGATCTCGCCCAACTCGACGCGGAAGCCGCGGAGCTTGACCTGACCATCGCGGCGGCCACAAAAAATCAATGCGCCGTCCGCGTCCAGGCGGGCAAGGTCGCCGGATGCGTAGAGGCGCGGCGCGTCCGCCATGCGCCCCGCATAGGGGTTGTCGATGAAGCGCTCCGCGGTCAGCGCGGGTAGATTGACGTACCCACACGCCAGGCATGGGCCGCCAATGTAGAGTTATCCGACCGTCCCCGCTGGCGTCTCGACCAGATCGTCGTCGAGCACCAGCACGCGGTAGCCGGGCAGCGGACGGCCGATCGTGACCGGGCGACCCGGCTCCAACTCGGCCCAGGTGGCGACCACCGTCGCCTCCGTCGGCCCGTAGGTGTTGAGCATGCGCCGGCCTGGGCGCGCCCAGCGCGCGACCAGTTCGGGCGGGCAAGCCTCGCCGCCGACGATCAGCAGGCGCAGCGATGGCAGATCCCGCTCGAACAGCGAGAGCGTCGTGGGCACGCACGAGAAGACGGTCACGTCGTGGTCCGCCAGGTGGTCGGCCAGCAATGGGCCGGAGGTGACCTGTTCGCGCGTGCCGCTGACCAAACAGGCGCCGGCGGCGAAGGCCAGCCAGATCTCCTCGACCGAGGCGTCGAAGGCCAGCGAGAAGCCCTGCCACACGCGGTCGTGCGCCGTGACGCCATAGACCTCAGAGGCCGCACGGACGTAGTGCGCGGCGGCGCGGTGCGCGAGGGTCACGCCTTTGGGACGCCCCGTCGAGCCCGACGTGTAGATAATGTAGCACAGGTCGTCCGGCGCGGGCGATCGGAGCGGTTCGATCTCGACGAGTTCCGGTATATTCGCTGTCTCGGCCTCCAAATCGGCCAACCACAGGGGTTGGACGCATTCCGGCAGCACGCCTTGTCCGTCGTAGAGGACAAGCCTCATCGCACAATCCTCGGCGATCGCGGCGACGCGCTCGGGCGGCGTGGCAGGATCGAGTCCGACGTACGCCGCGCCGGCCTTGAGCACCGCGAGCAGGGCGGCATAGGCGTCGGCGGAGCGCTCCATCGAGATGCCGACGGCGGCGCCCGGCCCCACGCCGCGCGCGGCCAGGCGTCGCGCCAGGCGGTCGGAGCGCCGGTCGAGGTCGGCGTAGCTCGTGACCACGCCGCCCGAAACGACGGCAGGGGCCATGGGCGTCCGCCGCGCAGAGGCAGTGAAGGCGTCGTGTAGCCGCGCGCCTTCCGTACGCGCCGACGTATCTAGCGAAGGGCGGGACGAGGAGGGAAGGGCGAAGGGCCGCGCGCTGGCGGGCGCTACCGGCGAATTATCCCACACGATGCGTGGTGATAGTGTATCGGTCATCGCACGTTCTCCCGTCGTGTGAGACCGTGGCGCGCATACAGATCGACGCGCGCCGGATGGATCAGGCGAGGCGCTTGCCAGGCCCGTAGCAGGGCGGCGGCGCGAGGCAAAAACGGGCGCGCGCCAGGGCGGCAGGACATAGCTATAGGAGACACGATGAGTCCTTGGTCTATAAGATCGAGATGAGGTATGAGGTATATGGAGTATGGCTAAGGGAGAGTTACAGGGAGCATAGCCGCCTATTCGCCATTGTACAAAAGCGACATGACTACCCGATGAATAGATTTATTATGTTGTAGATTGCTATATGGCGGCAGGACAGGTCTATCCCGTACGACGTCGTTGCCGTACTTTTCGCGCCGCTCACGGCGTCCTCTCATGAGCATAGTTCCCGGGGGCGCGGTATGTGTGACAGGCGCGTGACAGCGATGTAAATTGTGTGTAAAGTGCGCTTCGCCCTGTACACTGAACTCTAGACGGCCATAGCGCCCTGAGTTTTGTGGAGACACGCCTGTTGCTGCTGGAACGCCTGACCCTCGACCATTATCGCAACTACACACACCTGGAAGCGCGGTTCGGGGAGGGCGTGATCGTCCTGCAAGGGGCTAACGCGCAGGGTAAGACGAACCTACTTGAGGCGATCTACCTGCTCGCCACCACCAAGTCGGCGCGCACGCGCACGGACGCCGACCTCATCACCTGGGGACCGCCCGACCCCTTCTCGCCCACCGCGTTCGCGCGCATCGCGGCGCATGTGACGCGCGACAGGGGTCCGGTCGACGTGGAGATCCTGATCCAGGACCTCTCCGGCGCATCCGCAGCCGATCGCGCCTTGGCCGATGGGCGTAGCGGCGCTAACGGCAGCGGCGGCCGCAAGGTAGCCGTGCCCATCAGCGCTGGACAGAGCGCGCGCAAGCGCTTCAAGGTCAACGGAGCGCCGCGCCGCGCTGGCGAAGTGCTGGGGCAGGTCAACGCCGTGCTGTTCGCGCCCGCCGACGTCGCCATCGTGGATGGCGCGCCCTCGGCGCGCCGCCGCTACCTCGACGTCATCCTGTGCCAGACACATCCCTCGTACTATCGCGCCCTGCAAAGCTACAACAAAGTATTGGTGCAACGCAACAGCCTCCTGAGGGGGATTCGCGACCGCGTGCAGCCGCCCGAAACGCTCGCCTTCTGGGATGGCAAGCTGGTCGAGTATGGCGCGACGGTCGTGGTGCAGCGAGCCGAGGCGCTGGCCTACCTTGCCGACGCCGCGGCCGCGCAGTATGGACGCGTCACCGGCGGACGTGAGCGCCTGGATGTGGCCTATCTTTCGTCGGTCCCGTTAGAGAGCGGGGCGACCGCGACGCAAGGGGTACGTGAAACGTTCGAGGCCGAGTTGACGACGCAGCGCGCGCGTGAGATCGGAGCTGGCGTCTCGCTGGCGGGGCCGCACCGCGACGACATCGGCCTGGCGGTCGGCGGCGTCGACGTCACGCAGTTCGGGTCGCGCGGGCAGCAGCGCTCGGTCGCGCTGGCCCTCAAGCTGGCCGAGTTGGCCTACATCCGCCGCGAGACGGGCGAGTGGCCCATCCTGCTGCTCGACGACGCCACCTCCGAACTCGACGCCCCACGCCGCGCCGCCGTCCTGGAGCTCACGCGCGAGATCCCGCAGGTCTTCCTCACCACCGCCGAGCCGGACTACCTTGCCGGTCTCGTGAGCCGCGCCCCGCAGGTGTGGCAGGTCGAGGATGGCGCCCTCAGCGCCGCATCATGACGTGATGCATTCATGCTGTTGATGTGACGCATGTGTGCCTCATGGCGTGATCGTCACGGTTGTCGTCCTCCGCGTCATAGCGCCGCCTACGGTGGCTGTAATCGTTACCGTCGCGCGGACGGTGTGGGCGGGACGTACGGGCACGAGTAGATTCAGCGACAGGATGCCGGACGTTGCGTCAACCGGGCTGATCACGTCGAAGTCGTAGGGTAATGAGATCGCTGTCTTCGGGACGTGCAACGCCACCTCGACCTGCGCCCGCACGTCCGTCACGAGCGCTACAGTCATACGCCCTCCGCCCTGGAGCCGCACTGGAAGCTGTAGCCCGTCGATGGCTGGAGCCGTACAGGTCTGGCCCTGGGGCGTGATGTAGAAGGAAGCCGACGCGAGGACGTCGTGCGGTTCGCTCGTGCCCACGTTGACCACACTGTCGTACACGCCGACCGTGTGGTAGCCTGGAGCGGTGTAGAGCGTGCTGCCGGTCTCAGACGCGTCGGGGGGACGGAAGGTCAGCGTTGCCGGCGGGGGACCGCCCCCATCGTTGATGGCCGCGCTCGTCTGTCCGTCCCACAGGATGAAGAATCCGTTCACCCATGATCGCGAGTCGAGCAGACGCGTCGAGAGGGTCAGCGTGATTATCTGCGTTTCCGATCCGCTATGCGGCGAGATGGCAATGTCGTCAGGATACTGTCCGCCGTTGGGCCTTATTGGCGCGCTACACAAGCCCATCGGGCGCGCGGCGACGCGTATCGGTATGCGCGCGCCCCATGCTGACGCCGGTTCGCGGCGCCCGACGCCGACGCCTCCAACCACCAAGGCCGCCAGTAGCATCCAGGCTACGATCCGCTTCATTTCGTACCTCCACTTCTCCACGCGCCCTATGCGGCCTTGTGTCTGCCCGCCGATCTCACTACAACGCACGTAGATCGAGCACGCCGACTGTATTTCCGCGTCCCGCCGGGCCAGACGCATTGAAGTACCCAGCCAGAAGCAGCCGATCACCCAGCGCGTCGACCGTGAGCGCGGGCGCCCTCATCTGATCCACGTCAGGCGAGACCGCCCGCGCCGGTCTTTGCGCCCGGCCAACAGGGTAGTATCGCGCGCGACCTGTCGCCACATCAAGTACACCGACGTACGTGGTCACAACGAGCAGCGATCCTCCATTGCTGTACCCTGCCCCAATGACGCCCGCGTACAGGTGACCCGTGCGCTCGTCAACCGCCAGCGATCCGATCACCGCGTTGCCGTCGAGTCGGACGAAACCGCGTGGAGCGCCCGTCGACGCGTCGTAGGCGCTCACTCCCGATACGCCGGCGATGTAGAAGCGACCGCGCCGTGTGTCAATCGCTGTCGGCGCTGTGTAGATACGATCAGGGATCGATGCCCCCGGAATCATCGTGGACACCCCGCCGGTGGTTGCGTCGACCATTGCTACCGGAGAGCCGCGTGTCCCTACGACAAAGGCGCGATGTGTCCGCGGGTCGACGATGATCAGGCGCGGCAGGCCGCCGAGAGGTGTAGTTCTTATGACTACCCCGGTCGTCGCGTCGACCGTCATCAGTTCATCGCTGGCAGCCGGCCCGCCGGATGCGACGCCGGCCGAGAGCGGTGGCTCAACGATGAGAAACATCCGGTTGTCGGGGTCGTCGACGGCGGACGCGACTACGCTCCTCGCCTCGATCGTGCTCGTCGCCACGACTGTCCCCAAGGGCATGGCCGCGGCCGTCAGCGTCAGCCCCCTGGCCGCTGAAAACGCCATCGGCAGCCCGATGAGGAATGCCCGGTTGCTGCGCACGGCGACAACGAGCGTTTCAGCGCAGCACAGCAGCGTCGCCGTGTGGACGGTCGTCCCATGGACAAGATCGTAGACCGTCAAGGTTGTGCTCCGCGTCGTCGGCGTGCTGTGAGCAACCACGGCTTGCTCGGTCGTCGCGTCGAGGGCAACCTGCGGCACGGTCTCATCATCGGCCACGTCGATCACGCGCCGTGTCACTCCGTCGGCGAGTGTGATCGCGACGATCCTGGTGGGGTTGTGCGTCTCCGCGAGGAGGGTACCGTGCGCCTCATCGACCCCCAGAACATCCACCGGCGGCATCGATCCGCCCACGAAAATGGCATGCACCGGCGGCATCGCCACCGGCGCCAGCCCCGCGTTAGGAATCGCTACCATGAGCGCCAGGAACGCCGCCCGTCGGACCATCGCAAGCCACATCTAATACCTCCAGTGCGTTCATCATTATTGGCACAATGGCCTGGCCTCCAGCATTATCCGGGCCACAAGGTGTAGTAGAGGCGGATTAATAGGTTGCCGCTCTCGACATCACCTCTATCACTATAGGGCAACACGTATCGCGCCTCATGCAAAATGGCCCCGGTCACAGGATCTGCTCCAGGATGCTGGGGTCTTTGATCTCCTTATCCCGCGCCAGCAGGATGACCTTGGAAACTACTTCGGCCGTGCGCGGGTCGTTGTCCGAGAGACGCGACGCGCCCATTGCGGGACGTAGACAGCCACCGCCACCAGCCGCTCCGTGTCGAGGCCAGCAGCGTCGACCACGCGAACGAGCGCGAAGATCGTATCGTGGACCCCTTTCCTGATACTGCTCGCTGACGGTCATAGTGGTCGCCACCTCCACATCCGTAAAGCCGCGCGTATCTCGCGCCCGCTACACCACTACTCGCACCGGGGGCGCTGGACCGGAAAGCGCGTCGTAGCCAGGCTACGGTCGGCCATCAGGGGCTGCGAACCAATATAGCCTATTGGTCATGCGCGGTGGCATGAGATTTGCCCCTGTTATGGATGTACAGCGATGCAAAGGAGTTAACGATGGCGAAGCAAGGCCAGCACAAGCATGACGACAACGACCCGAACGTGTCCAAGGGCCACAATAACCCGACCAAGAGCCAGGACATTGTTACCGGCAGCTACAAGAAGCCGGAGACCTACCAGAAGCAGGCTGCGCTGCATCAGGACCCCGGCAAGCAGGGACAGCACGCCAAGGCGCCTCATATCGACGACACGCGCGACACGGCTAGCCACGAGGCGGTGTCCGAGTTGCTGGAGCAGGAACCACACAAACGTAGCGGCATCGATTCAGACACCGCCGCTGGATCGCGGGGGTATTAACATGCATAAAGATCAAGCGCGTACGCAGCCGCAACACCCCGACCCGCGTCCGGACAAGATCAACCCCGACATGCCGGATGGCCCGTATCAGGGTGACCTTAACCCGCACATGCTCGCCGGCGAGAACTACGGTGTGCAGAGCCCGCACCCTGAGAAGGACGCCCGCTCGGCCTACGCCATCAAAGAGTTGCACGGCCAACTCGCCGACCTAACGGACGCCGAACTCAAGGACATCGAGATCATGCCCGAGGGCGCGCGGCTGGCGCAGGGGGCCACGTACATCGACCTGCGACACCTCGACCGTGGCGAGTTCACGGCCCTTGGGAGCATGGAGGCCGGTCCCGACAACTACTACGTGCCCAAGAGCGAGACCGACTATCAACTCTGGAACCGCATCACCGGCGTCACCGATCCCTCGCGGTTGGACGACGCAGGCGGTCACTAGGGCCGTCTCGCCGCAAACCCAACCGCGCACATCATTCTCTTAGAGATGGTTTGTGAGCGATAGCCGATGACGCAGTTCGACTGCTGCCGCCAGTTGCTGGCGGACATCAGCGCCACGGTCGCCGCCACGCTGCCGCCGGGTCGCACGGGGGCGCTACTTGCGTTATTGCGCGCCGGGGATACGCTGGCGTTCGCTGGAGATCTCGTGCAAGCCGCGCGACCAGGATGGAATCTGGCCCTGCGGCTCTGCCTGGAAAGGCCCGACAACGAGGACGGCGACAGTGCCGCCGACCATGCGATGCTCGCCGCCTGGGCCGAGCGATTCCTCGCCGACTGCGACCAGTTGGCGCTCGCTAGCCTGGCGCTGGCGCAGTGCGCGTCGAGCCATCTGCACTTGCAGCAGCGCGCTCCCGGCGCCTTCGTCGCCTGGGCCACGAACCGGCGCCTCTCACCCGAGCAGCGCGAGCGGGCCGACGTCGACTGGTGGGCGAGGCACATGACGCGGCAGGTCGCCCCTCGCCTGGCTACCCTCCTCGTCGAACGAGACCGGATGCGCGCACTCCTTGATGGCGCTCCCATCCCTGCATCCGCAGGCTATGGCGTGGGCGACCCGACCGTCGAACGCTACTATCGCCAGCTCGGCCAAGCCCACGTCGCCCGCTTCGCCTACCAGCACAGCTACCCGACCGACGCGGCGATCGGCGGCGCCACCTTCGGCCAGTACACCGCTATCCTGGCGCTGCTGATCGGCTGGCTGCATCGCGAGTGCGACCGTCGCGCGCCCGACGATGATCACAAGCCCACGCCCTGGAACGAACGGGCTATGATCGCGGCGCTGGCCGAGGCGCTCGACGCCGACCCGGCGGCGATCGGGCGTGCCCTCCAGCCCTTTATCCTCGATCGCGCCAACGCCGCCTACCACAGCGCCCTCCCGGGCCGCGCCGCGCCGCCGCTGATCCGTCTCGACGCGGGGCGGCTGATCTGGTCGGCGCGCGGGCTGCTCGGTGAGCCCCTGATCTTCCTCGCGCGCGAACTGCGCCGCCGCCACGCGCGGGAGTATCACAACAGCGCCCATCTGCGCGAAGGGGTCTTCCGGCAGGACCTCTACCGCCTCTTCGGCGACAGGCGCTTCGTCCTGAGCACGGGACGGGTCGAACTGAAGCGGCACGGCGCGGCGCGCACCGACATCGACGCCCTCGTCTTCGACCGCAAGACTGGCACGCTCGGCGTCTTCGAACTGAAGGCGCAGGACCCCTTCGCGCGCTCAGTCGAGGAGCGGCAGCGGCAGCGCGACAACTTCTTCCATGCCAACCACCAGGTCTCGGCGATCCTGGAGTGGGTGCAGCGCCACGGCCCCGACGACCTGCTGGCCCGCTTCGACGAGCGCGCCGCGAAGCGGTTCCACGTGCGGAAGGTCTACGTCTTCGTGCTGGGGCGCTACCTGGCCCACTTCGCCGGCGGCCCCGAGCCGGACCGTCGCGCCGCCTGGGGGAGTTGGCCGCAGGCGCTCCAAGTCGTCGGGAATGGACCCTTCGACCCCGACAGTCGCAACCCACTCGGCGCGCTCTTCGCCCGACTGCGCGACGCGACGCCCCCCAGCGCGCCGGCAAACGCCGACAGCCAGATGATCGCGGTCGGCGACCTCCGGCTGCGGATCTTCCCCTCCTTCGCCGCCATGCGGGCGGAGGAGGATCGCCCGGTGTAGCCACCTGCCGCCTAATCCATAAAGAGGCCGCCGTTCACGTCCAGGTGCGCACCGTGGATGTAGGAGGCCGCGTCCGAGGCCAGGAAAACCACGGCGTTGGCGATGTCCTCGGGCCGGCCGAGCCGGCCGAGCGGGATGTTTTTCTCCTGGATGTCGCGCTGGCCGGGCGGCCACGCGTCGACCATGGGACTCTCTACCGGACCGGGGTTGATCGTGTTCACGGTGATAGCGCCGGGACCGAGGACACGGGCAATCGACTTGGTCAAGCAGTTCACGCCGGCCTTGGACACCGAGTAGTTCGCGCCCGCGGCTAGGCCACCCACCTGACCCGCAAGGGAACCCACGTTGACGATGCGCCCGCTGCCCTGCCCGCGCATGACGCGCACGGCGGCCTGGCAACACAGGAACATGCCGGTGAGGTTCACGTCGAGCACGCGTCGCCAATCCGCCGCCGAGAGGTCGTCGAAAGGCACGGCCTGAAATATCCCAGCGCAGTTGACGAGCACATCGAGGCGACCGCGCTCGGCGACGACGCGCCCGACCACGGAGGCGACGTCGTCCTCGCGGGTGACATCCAGGGTCGCGCCATAGACAGGCTCACCCTGCCCGGCGCACTCTTCCAGCGCCGCCGCGACCGCGTCCCTTGACATGTCGGCCACGACGACCGTCGCGCCTTCGGCCACGAGGGCGCCCGTTATCGCCCGCCCGATCGCCCCGGCGCCTCCTGTAATGACGGCAACCTTGCCGGCCAATCCTGTCTGCATAGTCATCCCTTTCGTTATCTCTTCGATCGCCTGCGCCCATGCTACACTCCCATGATAGATGACGCTCAGTAACCTTTCCCAAACGCCGGACGTTATATCTTGTAGAGCCCCGCAACAACACGCGGGGCTTTTTTATGCGCAAATATATGAGGAGCACTTATTATGAAACTTAGGGGAGCAATTGGCGTGGTCGGCGCGCTCGGCCTTATCGCGTTGCTCGGCGCTCATACGACGGCGACGAACGCGTTGACGCCCTTGCGGGTGGCGGCGCCTACCAAAGCGCCGGTTAGTGGAGTGGGCTTGCTGGATGCCGTCGCCTTCCGTACAGCGCAGCGTGGCTGGGTCGGCGGCGCGCACGCGATCCTCGCCACCGGCGACGGCGGCCGCTCCTGGACACAACAGTACGCGGGCGCTGAGACCATTCGACGACTCTCGTTCGTGAGTGACACAACGGGCTGGGCGCTGGGCGTCAACACCCTCCTGCGCACGACTACCGGCGGCCAGACCTGGACGCCCGCCGGCGAGCCGCCACAACCACTGCAACAGATCGACTTCCTGTCGCCCACGCTGGGCTGGGGCCTCGCCGGCGCTAACGCCGTCCAACCGCTGGCCCTCTACCGCACGGAAGACGGCGTCCGCTCCTGGCAGCGGCAGGGCGCCCCCTTCGCCGCCAGCAGTGTCTGCTTCGCCGACGCGGGGCGGGGCTGGCTAGCGAACGCCTACACCGGCGCGTCATCGCGCGCCGCGGTCGCCGCCACGACCAACGGCGGCGCGACGTGGACCGCGACGGCGCCGCTCCCCGGCAGTACGCAGGCGGGCGGCTTCGCCACACAAACGCTCGCGTGCACGCCCACGTCGTCGTCGGTCTGGGACCTCGTAAACTACGGCGGCTACGCGGGCGGCGAGGGCTACGCCCTCTACCACAGCGCCGACGGCGGCGTCCACTGGCGGGCCGTCGTGGCGAACATGGCCGCGAGTTCCACCGGAGCGGCGGCGGGACCGGGGACCACTCCCGGCAGCCTAGCGGTGGTCACGCCGACAACGGCTTTCCTCTCGGGGAGCTGCGACGCGTGCGGCGCGGACGGGACGACGACGGTCGGGGGGACAACCGATGGTGGCCAGACCTGGCATAACTATCTCGTGCCCGGCTTGTCCGCCGGGCAGACGGCGCTCTCGTTCCCCACGCCACAGGACGGCTGGCTAGTCGCCCAGCAAGTAACCTCCCTCACCCCGTTCCAGCAGCGGAGCGTGGTCCTGTCCAGCACGAACGGCGGGCAGACATGGCAGCAGCGCTATCCAACCTCGGGACCCACGATCAGCGGAGTGCGCGTAACGTTCACACTATCGCTCTACGGGACCATACCGTCGAACGAGGAATTCGGGCTGCAAGGCCCGCTCATGTCCAGCGGCCAGCGGGGCGAAATCCCCTTCTGTACGACCATTGCCGCCAACGTAGGGCCGGACCATCCTGTGTGCCGGGGCGCCGGAACCGTGTACAGGCGGACCGTCGTAGTCCCGCGCGGGAGCGTCGTGCGTTTCGCCTTCGAGCGCTACATCGTCCCCGCGTCCAATCGCCTGCTCACCGACACCTTCTATCAAAGCAGCAAGCACGTCTACAGGGATACCACGATTGACGCCTACTACCGCTTCGGCCGGTGATAGGCGGCGCCCACTCATGATGTGTTATCTTGAGATAAATTAGCGCCGTCACGCCAAAAAGTAGGAACTATGCGCTACAGCCGTAACGAACATCCGTCAGCCCATCGCTCGTCCAGCCAGCGCCAGCAACTCCAGCCGCCCACCGAGGGATCTGGATAGCCGCCGTGCGCCTTTTACCGTCGCTATCGACCGCCAGATCCATCGTGATATGGCGGTCTTTCTATTTTGTGGGAGGACAGCATGCCCGCGACATTGTTTATCCGCGGCTTTCTGATCGGGCTCTCCGTCGCCGCCACGGTCGGCCCAATGGCCGTCCTGTGCATCCGGCGCACGCTCGCCGACGGGCGCCTCGCCGGGCTGGCGACCGGCCTCGGTGTCGCCACCGCCGATGGCTGCTACGGCGCCGTGGCCGGATTGGGCCTGACCCTGGTCTCCAACGCGCTGCTCGGCGCCCAGGTTTGGCTCCGGCTCATTGGGGGCGGCTTCCTCCTCTACCTGGGCCTCAAAACTCTGCGGGCCGCGCCCGCCGAGCGGCCTGCCAATGCGCCCGCCGCGAACTTACCCCGCGCCTACCTCTCGGCCTTGGCCCTGACGCTCACCAACCCACTCACTATTCTATCGTTCGCGGCCATCTTCGCCGGACTCGGCGCGGCGACAGGGGGTGGGTATAAAACGGCGGTGTTGCTCGTCCTCGGCGTGTTCGCCGGCTCGGCCTCCTGGTGGGTCATCCTGACCGGCGTCGTCACGACGCTGCGCGCGCGCATCACGACGCATGGCCTGCGCTGGGTCAACCGCGTATCGGGCGCCATCATCTTCGGCTTCGGGCTCATTGCCCTGATCAGCCTACGGTAAGATTGCCCGCGCGCCCATCACACCGCCTGGCGCAATCCCTTGTGAGCCGTGGCGGCGATGGCGAGCAGAAGTTGCGGCGCGAAGAGCAACCAGATCGTGGCATTAGGCCCGAGCGTCTGCAGCAGCAGGCCGGCCAAGGCCAACCCGAGCGGCGGGCTGCCGAACGAGATGAGGCGGAAGACGCCGTTGACCCGCCCTTGCAACGCGTCGGGGATCAGCGCCAGACGATAAGTATACTGCACGGTCATGTAGAGCGTGGCCGTAACGAAGCCGATTGCGTTGGCTACGCCAAGCACAAACCCGTTCGGCGCGACGGCGTAAAGCGGCCACGTCAGCGCCCATGCCCACGTCGCCAGGATCAGCGTCGGGCCGACGCCATAGCGGCGCTGCAATGGGACAGCGATAAACGAGCCCACGACCGTGCCGACCCCGCTACTAGCCAGGATAAGGCCAATGGCGAGCGGCGCGGCGTGTTCGCGCTGCGCCAACACAATAATGATCAGGGCGTAGCCGATGCTGGACAGCATGAGCCCGCCGGTGAGGAAAGCGATGAAACGCATCAGGCGCCGCGGCCACAGCCACACCACCCCTTCCACGATCTCGGCGCGTAGATCCGCCACCGATACCGGCCGCTCCTCCTGGAACTCAGTCTTGATGAGGGTCAGCGAAAGGATTGAGGCCGCATACGAGATGGCGTCGACCAAGAAAGGCACGGCGCGCCCCACGCCGTAGAGGATGCCGCTCAACGCCGGTCCCAACATGGTGGCGAGCGCGTCGACGATCTGATTCTGGGCCACGGCCGCCGGCAGTTGCACGGGGGGAACAACGCGCGGCAGGCAGGCCGACTCGGCGCTATTGAAGAACGTGAACAGCGTACCCTCGACCAGAGTGACGAGATAGAGTTGTGGGAGCGTCAGCCGCCCCAGCGCCAACGCGATAGGGACGCTGGCCAGAGCTACGGCACGTCCCGTGTCGCTCAGGATCATCACGCGCTTGCGGTCCCAGCGGTCGACCAGCGCGCCGGCTGGCACGGTCAGCAGTGTAAAGGGGATAGCGCGTAGGGCGCCCAATAGCCCGGCCTGTAGGGGCGAATGTGTCAGGGCCAGGACGAGCAGCGGGAAGGCCAACTGCGAGATCTGCCCTCCGACGGATGATACGATCTGGCCGGACCAGAGCAGCATATAGTCGCGGTTGCGCCACAACGGCGGCGACCGATCCGGCTCGATCTGTTCGTGCTGTAGGTGTGGCGGGTTATCCTGAATGGTCGTCATCGTGGCGCACTCCCAATGGGTAAATAGGACGCCGCCCGGCCCGGCATCGCGGTGTCATAACACGCGTGGGTAATAGGGGGAGCCCAGCCGCACAGGCCGAGAGCACGATGGTGAAGGGATCGAGGGCGGGGAGAGCGGCATTCGACGGTGCGGACGTAGAACCCATGGGAGTCTGGCTTATATAAAGGCCAACCCGCGCGTGGGTGTCTGACAGTCGAAGGCGCCGATCTCAGCCGCGTAAGCGAGTGCGCCGGGCTTACGCGGCGAAGCGGCTCATGTCGACAAAGAACTCCACTCTCATATCGTTTACCATAGACACATGTATGTTTACCTGGACGAGTCGGGCGATACTGGTTTCAAGTTCCGCAATGGATCTTCGCGCTATTTCGTAATCGCGCTACTCTTGGTCGACGACCCATTACCGCTACACCAAGCCGTGCATGATCTACGCCTACGGTTGAACAAATCCGAGTCCTACGAGTTCAAGTTCATGCGCACACACCATGACGGCCGCATCGCCTTCTTTCAGGCTATCAAATCTTTCACTTTCCAGGTCTATGCTCTTGTGGTCGACAAGATGAACCTAGAGTCTCCAACTCAGTGGACGAAGGAATCCTTATACTCTAGTTTCCGCTGCATCAGGCGGCTAGGTCAAGCGGAGCAGCGGCTTCTGGGGCCGCATGCCGCCGCCGTTGGCCCCAGAAGCCGGTGGGTAGATGGTCGGTGCGGACCTTTTTTGTGCGAAT
>JAABUV010001204.1_pt1 | contig 37795 bp, 45 predicted proteins | sample 5559971 | NCBI WGS metagenome assembly JAABUV01 (sample SAMN10711881, study PRJNA513362) | rock metagenome | isolation source: Antarctica rocks | place: Antarctica: Victoria Land, Knobhead nord | collected 2015-12-19
CCCCGCTTCTCGGCGATGAGCGTCTTCAGCTCGCCGATGCTCACAAAGTGGCCGTCGAAGGACACCGAGTCGTAGGTGATCTGACTCTTGAACTTGAAGTGCACCATGCCGGCCATGCTGGGCCAGGTAGGCCGTCAACCCGGGGCGGTGCACACCAGGACAGCGCTGTTCCCGTGCCCAGCCGCCCCTGTTCTCTCACCGGACAGCGCTGTTCCCAACCCGACCTACACCCGCCCGGCGAGAGGGGCAGACCCGCCTTGTGGCTGAAGTGTGCTCATCGCCTTGCTCTGACCCACTGAAGCAGGTCTTGGGTGGAGGGCTGACAAGGCATAGGGTAGGTTGGCAGGGATTACGGAGCAGGAGAGGCTCCTACCAAGGTCCCCTCCTGGGCCAGTGCTGCCCGATCAACACAGTTGGTGGTCCGCACCTGGAGGCCTGTGCCCGTGGATCGTGGTTCCTGCTGACGCGCAAGAGCTCGGGATGAGCGAGGCCAGGCTGCCCGACTCCAGCGGCGCAGAGCCCGAGGATGAGCACTGGCTGGTGGCCACCGAGCTGTCGGCGCCGACCAGCGTGACCGCGGCGTGCGCAGGGCGCTTCGTGGCGCATGGCGCTGCCGCGGCGCTGCCCCGCCCGCAGCTCGCCGTGGCGCGCCAGCACCGCCTGGACATCTGGCAGCGCTGCGCGGAGGATGACGACGAGTTCCAGCTGCTGCTCAGCGCCACGCTCACGCAGCGCATCGACCACCTGGCCGCGCTGCCCGGCGCGCCGGGCGGCGCTGATGGGCTGCTGGTCATCAGCTCGGCCGGGAGCGCCGCCCCGGACGGCGCCGCCTGCGCGGACGTCTCCGTCTGGGTGGCGCGGTGCGGCGCGGGCGGGGCGCTCAGCCTGGCGCGCTGCGTGCAGGGCGGCGCGCCGTACGGCCCGCCGCCCCGCGCCGCGGCGGCTGCCGGGGACACGTCCGGCGGCGCGGCGGCGGGCGGCGCGCGCGGCCCGCCGCGGCTGGAGGGGCCGCTCGCGACACCGATGGAACGCGCCGGCGCCGGCCATGCCGGCCCGAGCAGCGGCGGGGCGGCCTGGCTGCTGGCGCTTGCGGCGCACGCGGACAAGGTGCAGGCGCTTCGCGTGTCCTGGGCGGGCGCGGGCGGCCCGGCGGTCGCCGTCAGCGAGGCCGTCCTGGACCTGCGTGCGCCCCGCTGCCCCGCGCTATGTGCCCTGCGGGGCGCGCGCGCGCGGCGCGAGCCTGCGCGCGCGCTGCGTGTGAAGTGCACGCAGGCCTCAGGCGGGGGGCTGTTCGTCTAGCGGCAGCACACGACGGCGCGGCCAGACTGCATTCATTTGATGCGCGCCGTCTGGGCCAGCTCCGTCCCGGGGCGGCGGCCGGCGGGTGCGCATGCGGGGGTTGAGCGCTGCCCCGGCTGGCGCAGTCTACCGGACGCCGAGCAGAGCGCGCGGGACGCCGCAGGGCACGCGCTGGACGGCGGCGCCGGGCGGCCGAGGGTCGAGGACGCTTCGCACGACGTGCTCGGCCTCGCCCTTGTGCCGGCGCCGGAGGGCGCCGCGGACGACCTCCTCGCCGTGCTCTTTGCCACCTCCGGTGCGCTATACCCTACTATGTACCAAACCCGCGCACTGACCCCTCCTCGGCGCTGCCGCCGCCGGGAGTGGCTCGGGCCGCTCTTGACCGGTGCAGCGCCGACACCCGCTTGCGCACTTGCCAAAGCTGCGTGCACGGCCGCGCCCCGCTGCCCTCCCGGCGCTTCGGCCGCCAAGGGTGGCTCGGGCCGCTCTTGGACGGTGCAGCGCTGGCAGCCATTTGCAAACGAACCAGGCTAGCTGCAGCAGGCCCCTGCGCTCAATCAGTGCAAGCCCTGGACATAAGAACAGCCATCTCATAAAATTGCCCATGTCCAAGGTTGCTTGAAGGCCATCAGCCTCTGTGCATGTGGCCGGTGTGGCGGACGGGTTGCAGCGCCGCCCCTTGCATCGCAGCGGCGCGCTGCCAGCCTCTGCACACGCCGACAGCCATGTCCGCTCACGGCGCCGCCTGTCCCGAGCTGCATATGTGCGCGTGACGCAGTGCCGCCGATGGCGCCCGCCGAGTATGTTGTCAACCTGGCCGTGTTTGACGTCTACACAAGCGGCGGGACGCCTGGGAGCAGCGCCCAGCAAATGATGAGGTGGCACGTAGGGTGCGCGACGATCTGATGGTCCCACACATGCTGCGCGGCGAGCGCGCGTCGAGGGAGAAGCCTGACGAGCAGGGGGTGTGGTGTGGCAAGGGAGGTGCATGAGCCACAGCGCTAAACGGTCGTGCATGCTGGCCAGGAGACCACGGGCTGCCAGAGTCTGCGTGTCGACATCTCTTGCTTTGCAAACGGCTGCAGCATGCTCTCCCACGCCCTGTCTGCAGGAGTGCCGGGTGAGCCGGCGCGCCTCGCGAGCAGAGACCCGGCGCCGCTGCCTGGGGGCACAGGACCAGGCGCTGTCCCCCTGCAGGGTCAGCACACATGCTTCTACAGTCTGTCCTGACAGCCGTTGGGCCGCGCAGCAACCTGCACCCGGGCACGGCGCTGCTGGCGCGCGTGCCGGGCGGCGCCGGCTACGGCGCCGCCGGCGGCGTGCTGGCGCTCGGCGCGGGCGGCGCGGCCGTGTATGCGGCGGCCGGCGGCGAGCTGCTGCACGCGCTGGCGTGGGCGCCCGGCCGGCCGACGGCCGCGCTTGCGCCGCTCGCGCCCGGCCGCTGGCTCGTGGGCGACGACCGGGTGCGGCGCCAGGGTCTTGCTGAGGGTCTCACGTCTACGGCCGAGCGCCGCCGTGGTCATGAATTGTACACCACATCCACGCGGAGGGCGCCTGCACGCTGTACGGGGCCATCTGCGCATGCCCTGCCGCCTCTCTCCCCGAAATGCTCTGCTGTGTGCCCGCGACTGGACGCACTTTACTGCATGTATTGACGCTCTGCCAGTGCTGAAGCGCCCAAGCCTCGTCCGCGCCTGAGGGCTGGCTGCCGCTGACCATGTTGCCATGGCGCTGGCCCGGTACCCTGGTAGATTTGCCGGCAAACGCTCCGTCGCGCTGCGCACAGGGCGGCCTGCACCTGCTGGAGCCGGGGCGCTGCACCTGCTGCCTGAGCCGGATGCGCGTGCTCGTGCCCTGCGGCCACCAGCCGCGCTGCCAGCACAGGCGCGCCGCTGGCGATGCCGCTGCCGAGGGCTGGCAGCTCGTGCGGCGGGCCACCGCCCGCACGCCGCCCGTCTCTGCGCTGTGCCTGCTGCCGGGCGGGGCGCCGGGCGCAGGCGCGCGCCCCCCGGCCTCGCGTCCCAGACGCGGCTGTGTGCATGACAGCGCCACAGGCAGGCACAGCCTCCCCCGCTCACCAGCACCCACTGGAGGGGACCATGTTGGCATGTTGGCAAGACACCGCACAGCAAGCGGCGTCAGCAGCGGGCTGGACACATCGCACGGGCACCCCGGTGCGCGTGCAACCTGCACCGCGCAGGCAGCACGCCCCATGTCCCCCGCCTGCGCGACAGAGCGCCCGCAGGGGCCTGGACGCCGGTTCACACGCAGGCGCCTTGCCCGCGCCAGGCGGCTGCCCGCGCCAGGCGGCTGGGATGCAGGTGGCGCCCGCCGCGCGCGCTCGCAGTCGCGCGCCCGCGCGCTGAGAGCGGGGTGCCGCAGGCGCGGGCGCGCCCCTGCTCTTCGTGGGCAGCCACGGCGGCGACTCGCAGCTGCTGCGCATGCCGGCGGATGCGTGCGGCGCGCCGCCGACGCTCGCCGCCCTCACCGAGCGGCCCTGGGCCGCCCTCGAGCCCGCGCTCGTGGCCAGCATCGCGCCCGCGCACGACGTCGCGCTGCTCGACGGCGCCGAGGGTGCGCGCGGCGCCGGCGCGGCAGCGTGCTCATGGGGCTGGTCCTTCGTGGGCAGGCCTGGCTCAGTGCATGACGGCAGGGTAGGCTCCAACGACCTGAAGCATCACTGCAGTGAAACCCTGCAGGGAAACTCGACCACTCGGGCCATGCAGCCAGGCTGCAACGTGCACGCTCACTGCTCCATGGGTGGTCGGCGACTGCGGGGCGCGGCTTCCCGCCCGACCTGCCGCCGCCTGCCAGCCTCCACGCGCTGCGCGCGGCTCGCGGGGAGCCCGACGGGGCGGGGGCGGGCCGCGGCGCAGGCGGCGGCGTGCTGCTGGCGTGCGGCCTGCCGCCGTGCGGCGCGCTGCGCTGCGGGCGCCTGGGCGTGCAGCTCGTGCCGGCCATCCGCGGCGGCGAGGCTTTCCCGGTGCGCCGCGCGCGCCGCCAGGAGGAGCCCACCCTGACCCTGCTGCCGCGCCCAGGCCCGACTCACGTGAACATCGACCCTGCCGCAGCGGCAAGACACCAGTCATGCGCCCAGCACAGCTCTCACCCCTGCGCTAGGCGTGAGGACATGTGCCTGGGCGCATGTTCGCAAGCGCCACATGCGCCGTATGCGCCGCATGCGCCGTATGCGCCGAGGGGGACCGGGGCCAGGGCGGCGGGCGCGCGCGCGCGCAGGGCCGCCCGCGCCTGCTGCCCGCGCGCGGCGCGGCCGGCGGCGCGCACGACGCGTTCCTGGCGCTGAGCTCGGAGGTTGGCGCCTGCACGGCCGTGCTGGATGTGCGCGGGACCACGTTCCGGCCGGCCGACCTGCCGGGCCTGGAGCGCGGCGCGGCCACGCTCGCGCTCGCGGCCGTGCCGGGCGGCTGGCTGCTGCAGGCGACCGCGGCGGCGCGCCCCCGCTGACGCGCGGCGCTGCTGCGGCGCGCCGGCCCGCGGCGCCTGCCTGCCCGGCGGCGCAGCGTCCTGCGCCGGCGCGCCGAGCGTGGCGCCCCACCCTGTGCGCGCGTCCTGGCATGAGCGCTGAACTCATGGTGGTGCGGCGCGACGCAGGGGGTCCGCACGCTGGCGGTGCCGCCAGCCGCTGACGACGCGGCGGCCGGCGCCGCCGCCGCCGCGGCGGAAGCCGGCGTGGCCGCGGTCTGGCGTGCGCCGGCGCCGCTGGTGACCGCGGCGGTGCTCGGCAGCGTGGCGGCGGTGGGTGCCGGCGCGACCGCGCACGTGCTGCTCGTCGACGCGGCCAGCGGTGCGCCGCTGAGGGCCAGACGCGCGCCCGGGCCCGCCGGCGCGCGCAGTGCTGCTCGCCGGGCTGCCTGTGCTCCTGCCAGCAGACCGCCGTGTGGGCAGACCGCCGTCGCCGCAGCTGCGAGCAGGGCTCAGGGGCGCCCGCCTGCATCAACGGGCTGCGGCCACTTGTCCGCCAGCCCCGCCGAGCGTGCTCCAGCACCACAGCACCGAGGCGCCAGCGGCAGCAAAGCCGTGCGCGCGCGCGGGGCAGGCGCGCTGGCGCCGCTGCTGGAGCTGCGCTACGCGCAGCAGCTGTCGGCGCTCGCGCTGTTCGCGCCCGCGCCCGGCGGCCCGCTGTGGGCGGCCGCCGGGCTCTGGGTCGCGAACGCCGTGGAGCTGCGGCCGCTGCCCGGCACGCAGGCCGGCCGCGGGCCCGGCGGCTCGGGCGGGGGCGTGGCAGGGTGCGAGGCGGGGCGGGGCGCCGGGGACACGCCGGCCGATCAGGCCGCTGAGGCGGTCACGGTGGGCCTGGGGCGCAATCAGCCGCGCGCGCTGGCGGCGGGCGAGCTCGGCGGCGCGCTGCGCCTGTTTGTCGGCACGGCCTGCGGCGAGCTGGTCGTGCAGGAGCTGGCGTGCGTGCCGGGGCCGCGCGGCGCGGGCCTGCGGGCAGCCGACTGCGTCTGCTACCAGGCGGGGGCCCCGCGGCCACTCGCTCACCCCTGGTCGCTCAGATTGAACACCCCAGGGTTTGCCTCTTCTTTCTTGCCGTACCAGGGGCACCAAGCCGCAATTGCCAGAAAAGCGCTGCGCGTGCCTGCGTGACCCAGCAGGGAACGAACGACCGACACAGCTGCCTGGCGCGCCGAGCGGCTGCACTGTGGCGGGTCGCCGGGGGCCGCGCAGCGCCGTGCGTGCGTTGACCGGCGATGCAGGCAGGCGGGCGCGCGTGCCTGGGCCCGCACACAGGCCGTCGGCGGCGCCGCACAGGTGGGCACCGGCGGCGTGGACACGGTGTGCTGGGTCGGCGCGCGCGGCGGCGCGGCCGCGGCCGTGTATGCGCTGGCGGAGGAGGGCCTGCTGCTGCGCGCGTGCGGCCCGAGCGCGCTGCGCGGCGCCGGCGGCGGCGCGGCGCCCGGCGCCGCGCCTGGGCCCCCGGAAGGTCTGCGCCCGTGGCCGCGATGCGTGAAGCCCTGCGCCTGCCAGGGCTGGCCGCTGTGCTGTCGTGAGCAGCGCCGGAAGCCTGGGCGCGGCAGTGCCTGTTTTAGCAGGGGCAGCAGCGGGCTGCGTGCATCCGTGTGCAGTGCTTCACATGCTGCCCGCGGCGCCGGCTGCTGCAGGGTGGGGAAGCCTGCGTGCCGCGCGCGCGCTGACGGCGGCCGGCCCGGCGGCGGCGGCGCATGTGCGGCTGGCCTCCGCGCTGCACCGCAGGCATGCAGCGCGGCGTCAGTGCGCCGCACGGCGCGCGCAGGCGGAGCGCGCCTGCACGCCGTGCGGCTGCTCGCGGCGGGCGGGCTGGCGGCCGTGGCGCCCGTGCACACCGCCGAGCTGCCGGGCGCGGCAGCGTGGCTGTCGCCGGCCGGCGCGCTCGCGTTCGGCCGCTATGATCCGGCGCCGCGCTTCATTTGGCGCACGCTCGGCGCGGCCCCGCCGTAGCCATTACCGCTGGGGGGTACCAGGTGTTTGAAGCGTGCATCAGCCTCGCCGCGGGGCTGGCACTGCCTGCTTGCGACGGCTCCTGGACTTGACTTGAAGCAGGCTCTGAGGACCCAGCGCGACGCCGTGCGGGCGACTCAGCCTGGCGCCTTGTGAGGCGCTGGCCGCCCCGGCAGCCCTGCGCCAGCATGCGCGCATGGCGGCCCTTGCGGCGGACGGCCGCCCTGCCGCGCGGCCCTCCGAGCAGCCCTGACGCGCGCGCGCGGGGCGGCGCCGACAGAGCTGCCGCGCCACCGCGGCCGCGCACGCGTTCAGCAGCCGCTCCGCGAGCTCGAGCAGCAGCGCCGCCGCGCCCGGCGCGCGCTCGGGCGCCTCCGCGCCCAGCGCGGGTGCCAGCCTGTCGCCGTCGCGCGCAGCGGGTCAGCAAAAACATATACAGGAAGAGCACACCTCGCTGAGCGTGTCTGGTGTGCGGCGGGTTAGCGGGCCAGTGAGGACAGAGGCCCTGAGGGACGCGGGCAGCTCGGACACCGCGGGTGCACGCAGTGCGCGGGCAGGCGCAGGAGCGCAGCATGCGGGAGCGCGGACAGGCCCGCTGGTACCACAGCGACTCTCGTGCACGCCTGACAGCAGCGCTCAGCACCGCGCCAGCAGCACCCCGCACGTCGCCATGAGGAGCAAGACTTCCAAACAGCGCCGCCGCGGCCCCGCCCCGCGCCTGATCAGGGCGCGGCACAGCGCGCGCAGCGCCCCGCGCGCGGGCACGCAGTGGCGTATGCGGCAGAGAGCGGCTGTGCGCTGGCGCTGGTGACCTACGGCCAAGAGGAGGCCGGCCTGGAGTGCTCCTGGGTGGCCGCCGCGCGCATCTCTGACTTGCAGATAGTGCGCTCCTTACGGGTCATGCGGATTCGGGGCACATTTTCTGCCACGAAGGTGTTGCGTGCAAGCGCCACGCCCGCGAGCCTGTCGCCGTGATCAACAGCGTGAGGAGCCCAGGCAGCTGCTCGGGCAGGTGCCCGCCTGTGTGTGAGCGCGCTGCCGGGCGTGCGATGAGCGGGCCGACATTGCTGGCGCGGCTGCCTGTGCCGCGCTGGGCGCCGCCGCCTGCCCGCCGCCACTGGCGCATTATTGGAGCAGCCGCGGTGGCCCCGTGCGAGCCTCGGCAACGCTCCAAAGGGACGCACCCGCACGTTGGGGCGCCACTCGAGGTCACCGCGTGGCGCCGCGCAGGTGCACATCCAGCACGTGCCGTTTGGCGAGGTGGCGACGTCCATGTGCACCGCGCGGCTGCCCGTCTCGCGCAGCGCGCCGGCGCCGGCGGATGGCGGCGCGCGCGCGCCGGGCGGCGGCCCGCCGGAGCCCGAGCGCGGCACCGCCGAGTACATACTGGTCGCGAGCTACCGCGTGGCGGACGGCAAAGTGGACGGCGGGCTGCTGACGGTCATGCAGATCCGCCCGGAGCCGGCCGCGCGCAGGCGCGGGCGGGCCCTGGCCCCGGCGCCTGCTGCGTCTGTCCCCCCGGCGGGCGCTCGCGGCCATGCGGCGCAGCAGGACGCTGGTCTCTGTGCTGGGCCAGGCGCCGCCGCGCCTGTGTGAGGAATTCAGCGCACATGAGACTTCTTCGATAGCTCCCCCAGCCGCCCACCCGCGCTGTTCTGACCTGCTTGCCCTGGCATGACAGTGGTTGCGAGTTTAACAGGGCCGACGTGTTGGCCCATCGCTCGGACACACGGCGCAGCAGGCTGACGACGCTGCGCGCCGCGCAGCGGGCTCGACCTGCACATCGTGGGCTACATGCAGATGAACAGCGTCGTCACCTCGCTCGCGGCGGCGCCCGACCCCGACGCATCCCGGTCCGCGCAGCCCGCGGGCGCCGCAGCGTCCGGCGTGGCGGCGCCGCCCGCCAGCGCGCAGGTGTGCCCGACTTCGCGCGGCGCTGCTCGCGCGCTGCTGCGCGCTCGCGCGGCGCATCTGGGGTTAGGGGTGCTTGAAGTGGGGTGTGCCAGACTGCGCCCTGCGCAGCATTGGTGGCTGCGCGAGCTTGGACACGCCCGCCCGACTGCGGGTGCCGCCGCCGCCAGCCCCTGCCCGCGGCGCATGCGTCCGGGAGCCCGGGCGCCGTGCTGCGCCCGAGCGGTCCGCATGCCGCACGGAGAGGCCGAGGCCAGCGGGGCGACCCTGTGTGCGCGGTGGCGGGCCCCGGCGAGCTCGCGAGCGCAGGCCTGCGGCGGCTGCTGTTTAGCGGCGACCCCGCTATGCGTGGCAGCCATCGCGTCTCGGATACTGCAAGCGCTGTCTCTCAAGCGCGCCGGCGGGCAGCGCGGGCGGCGCTGCGGACCTCGCTGCGCCCGCCGGACCGTGGCCCCGGCACACCTGACGGCGGCCTGCGCGCAGGTCGTGCTGGCGGGCGAAGCGGACGGGGAGGTGACGATGCTGCGCCTGCGCGTGACGCTCAGCCGCGTCATGGGCGTCTCCGCCAGAGCCGCCGCCGCCAAGGGCATCCCCACGCCCTCGCCCGTCTCTGCTGCGATCGACACCATCTCGGATGGCCACATGCGATACGCGCGCGCGCGCGCGGGGCGCGCGGCCGGGGAGGCGGCCGGAGAGGAGGAGGAAGAGGAAGATGAGGAGGACGAGGAGCCTGCGGCGCCGAGCGCAGCCCCCGACGGGCGGCAGCGGGAGGGCGGGCAGGCGCGCGCCGCGGCGGGAGCGCACCCCGGCGGCGGCGACCTCCCTGCAGGGGCCTGGATGAGCGCCATGGGCGCCGAGCTGCGCGCCGCCCTTGAGCGCCCGCCGGCAGCAGGCGGCCCCGCCCGCGACGGCGCGCCGCCGCAGGGCCCTGCCGCAGGCCCTGCGCAGGCTCCGCGGGCCGCGGACGACATGCGGCTCGGCCGCGCCGCGCCGCCCGCCGCCGCCTCGCCGCAGCAGCCTGCCGGGCAGCCGGGCGCCCGGGGGCGCGACCCGCCCGCCGCCGGCGCGGCCGCGGCGGCCAGCTGCGAGGCGGACGTGCGCCAGGAGGACGTGTGCTCGGTTGTGCTGCCGGCGCGCGGGTGCATCACGGCGCTAGACGTGGGCGAGGACGGCGCAATGCTCGCCTGCGAGCTGCTCGGGCCGGTGACCGCGCTGCGCGTGACGCACTGCGGCGACAAGACCACTCTGGACATCGAGAGCGTCGGCGGCTGCGGCGCGGCCGGCGGCACGCACGGCGCGCTGGCCCTGGGCGGCCCTGGTGGCGACCCCGTGGTCGTGGGTGCGCGCCCGCCGCCCCGCCTGCTGTGCAGAGGAAGGGTTGCGCAGGGCCCTGAGCGCTCGCGCTCCGTACGCGCGCCCCCTCGGGCGCCTGTCTGCACGCACGCGCGCCCAAGGCGCGGGATGGAGCGCATGCGATCAGTCGCGGACGCTGACGGCCGCTTGGTGAGGCGTGGACGCAGAGTCAGCAGGCTTGCGGCCGCCGGTGCTGACGGGGGGCGCCCCCGGCAGCGGCGGGCGGCGCGGGCGTCGCACTGCTCGGCCCGCCGCGCGGCGGCGAGTTTGTCGAGGTGCGCGGCGGCGCGGCGCGCGCCGCCGCCCTGGCGCGCCTGGACCTGTGGGCGGCGCGCCACCGCCCCGACCTTGACATGGACGCGGTGCGCGCCGGGGACCCTCCCGACCTCGTCCGCGCCGCGTTCCGGGAGCTGGAGATGGTGCCGGTGGCCGCGCCGGCCGCGGCCGCGCCGGCGCCGGCTGACGTCACGCGCCTGGCGCGAGTGCGCGGCATGGCCGGCCTGGAGGGCGTCCCAGGGTTTGCACCCGGCGGCGCGCCGGGCGCGCCGCCGAGCGGCCCGTGGGAGGCGCTGCTGGCTGCCGCGCGCGCGGCCAAGAATGCCGGGGCGGCGGGGGGCCCTGGGGCGCCCGGCGGCGCGGGTGCCAGCCGGGGGCCGCCGGCGGCGGAGGGACCAGGGGCGGCGCGCGGCCCGGGCCCGTCGTGCGGCGGCGGGGCTGGCGGCGCGGCGCATGCTGCGCCGGCGCTGGGCGGCCGAGCGGCCGCGGACGCGTCGCCGCCTGCGGCTCCGCTCAACCGCTCGGGGCTCGGGCGGAGCGCGCGCGGCGAGGAGGAGAGGGAGAGCCACAGCGGCGCGGGGCGCGCGGCAGCGCTGTACGTCACTGCCGGCGGCGCGGTTGGCCTGCTGGAGGCGCGCCGCATGCCCGCAGAGCTGGCCGCCGCCGCGCGCGCGCTCGCGGGCGTCCGGCCGGCGCCCGGCGGGGGCACCGGCTGCACGGTCGACGGCGCCTGGCTGGCCGCGGCCGCGGGCTGCCTGCCGGCGGAGCTCACGCGGCCGCACGTCGGCACGCACGGCGAGCTCTGCGCGGCCTGGCGGGAGGCGCAGGCGCCGGGCGACCAGCAGCCTGGCAGCCTGCCGCCTCGATGATGATGGTCAGGCACGAGGAGGGAGGGTGATCGGGCGCTCTGCGGCTAGGCCGTGAGCCCTGTGTGTGCCTTGAGGAGTGTGAGCAACCGCATGAGGTCTTGTCTGCCCTGCCTGTCCTGTCTCACCTGTGTATGATCTGTGTATGCAGCAAACAACTTTAACACATGTCACTTGTGCGGGACCTGAGCTTGTCCAGGCTGCAGTCTCCTGCGCTTGTGTGGGCACACGCCCGTTCGGTGAGAAGTCAGCAGCATGCCAGGCGCAGCAGCGTTGCTTGCCGCACCTGCACTCGCCCTGCTGAGTCACGACGCACGCACACCAAGCAGAACGCCTGCGCAAGGCCCAGTGCCTCGCCAAAGGCCACCTGCCGGGCTCCACCTTGCTAGTGTGAAAGGATGCGCATCAGCGTCACTGCTGCACCACGGCCTGTCACGCGAGCCATGTGCAGCTCCGCGTGCTGAGAATTGCCTGCGGCGTGCGTGCGGGCGCTGCCGAGCACAGAGCGATGCTGCACTGGAGTGGCAGACCCCGCCGCATGCCGCCGCAGATGTTGACAGCGAGCTCTGGGCAGTGCTGGATCTGTGCAGCGACGATGAGCTGGAGGAGGTGCACAGCATCCTGTTTGGTGCGTCCCAGGCTGCGTGCATGCACTTGCTGAGCGTAATGTGCACAGTGATGCCAGAGTGGGTGCAAGGTCGTCTCCAATCTTCTGACCTGCTTGGCTAGTGCCGTGGGCGCAGCTGAGACAGCACATACTTTTGTGATGGACCGGCAACGCGCTCAGGGCTTTCCGCACTCAGAGCGCCCTCCGCCATGCTCCTGCATGCTGAGCTGACGTCCGTGCGTGTTGCCGGGCCGCAGGCAGCAGCCCGCTGAGCCCGTTCGTCAAGTCGCTGGTCGCTGACAACGAGCCGGCCGCGGTGAGCCTGCGCGGGCGCGGCGCGCTGATGCATCGCTTGGAGGCCCGGTTCCGGTTCCTCGCGGTGAGCGCCACCCTGCTGGGAGCGCCGTGTGCCTGTATATGACTCCCAGCCGCGCTTCTAGCTGCCTGGCGGCAACGTGCTCGCCGCTGGCGCGCTGCTCTATAGCACGCCTCCTGTTATAGGCCTTCGCGTGTCAAGGAAAGGTGTGCGCAGACCATGCGGTTTCTTCGTGGACCTGACTCACGCAAGGCCCATTTCCAAGGTCAGTACGCGAGGTAAAGCACAGCGCATTCCTTGGGGCACCCTGCTTGTCACCAGCACTGCTTCAGCGTGCGCATAGCGCGACAGGCGGACTCCCGCGCTGTCCTGCGGGGCCGCCGCCCGAGCTACCGCGAGGCGCTGCTGTACCTGCGCGACCACCTCGCCGTCAAGTGCCCCAGCGGCCTGGCAACAGCGGTGCGCGCATTTTCAAATACACTTTGCAGTGCTAGTGCGCCCTGCCCAGGCCGACCGTGCGGACAAATGCGCGTGTAGAGCAGTGCTGTGTATGCGAGTCAGGCAACCAGGCGTGTGGGCCAGCAATATTTGCATGCTCAGAAGTGGTTGCATGACTGGTGCATGAGTTCGTGGTCCGCAGAAGTGTGGGGCCTGAGTGGAGCGATGGGCCCTGCACTGCCGCAGTGTAGTCACTCGTGCCGGCGGGTCGCTGGGCAGGCTACCCGCTGAGTGCAAGCACCGGGGGCGATGCGCGGTGCAGCCAAGGGCGGCGCTGGGGCGCGACGCGCAGGATCTGAACACAGAGGATTGGGAGGGTAGGCTGGGTAGGTGACAGTGAGGGTGGGTGACGTGCAGGACCTGGAGACAGAGGTGTTCCTGCACCTGCTGCAGCGCAACGCGGCCGACGCGGGCGACTCGCGCGCGGCCGCCAGCGCGGCGGTCGCGCACAGCAGCGACGCCGGGCCGCGCCGGTGCGCGCCGCCTGTCGCGCCTGCCCAAAGCTGGGCTGCGCCGGGCGCAGGCCTGTCGCCCGCGTACAGAGCGTGCGCGCTGGCGCAGCCGCAATGTGCAGGCGCAGTGGCGCCCAGGGAGCTCCGCCGCGCAGTGACTGCCCCGCGTGTGCCGGGAACGCCGCTGCCACCGGGCCTCCTCCGCAGGACCGAGGCGGTGGCACGACGGGGCGCGTGAGCGCGGCTGGGCGTGCCGCGCAGGCGCGCGCGGGCGCCGGGCCGCGGCTGGGCGGGCCGCCTGACGGCGCCGCTGGCGCTGGGCGGCGCCGAGCTGCTGCCCGCGCTGGCCAAGCTGGGCGGCGCGCTGACGGTGGGGCGACCGGGCCCGCCTGCGGACTCCGGCAGGCTCCGCGCCCAGCCTGCGTGCTGCAGGCCGCGCTGCGGGGGCTGGAGCGTTTGGGCAAGTTCTTCCACGTCCTGTTCCAACCCTGGATCCTACCCTATGTCACATGAAGTCACCTGGGCATATTGCGCAACGGGCAGGTGGACCGCGTGCGCACGGCGGCGCTGCGGCGGCTGGGCGGCGCGCTGCTGCTGCAGAGCGCGCGGCACGAGGCGGCGCTGGCGGTACTCTGCCGCGGCGGCGCGCGCGGCCTCGCCTGCGCGCTGGAGCGCCGCGCGGCCGTGCAGGCGCGCGCTGCGCGCGGCCCAGGCGTGCAGGGCTGCGTGCATGGCGCGGCGCTGCAGAGGCGCCTTCCTTGCCCGCCGCGCATGCCGGGGCGCGGCAGCGCGCGGCAATTGCAGGGTTCGCCGCGACATTGCAGGGTCCGCTGAGCGCTGGTGGCTCTGAGGAGCCCTGGAGAGGCTGGACAGGCGTCCTGCGTCATGTCACCGGCAGCTTGGGAGCGGCGGAGCCGCGGCGTGTGCAGGCGCCGGGCTGTCACAAACACGATGGCCCGCCGTGCAGAAGCCAGAGCGAGGCAGCGGCGCGCAGGTGGCCCAGCGCAGCGTGGCGGCCGCGGCCGCGCGGTACGGCGCGGCGCGCAGCGCGCTCGGCCTGCTTGGCCCGCTCACCTGGGCGTGGCTGGGCGCGGACCTGGCGCTGCGCGCGCTGGGCACCGACTACTGCCGCGTCGTGCGCGCCGTGTTCGCGCTCGCGCAGGCGCGCGCCCAGCCCGGCCCACCTATCACTCTTGTGATGGTGTGGCGGCTTCTGCCATGCGAGCGTCATGGCGTGAAGGGCCCTCCCCCACTGGCTCAGGCGCAGCCCCGGCGCCTCCCCGCACATGAGCCTCGCGCAAGCTGTGCTGGCGCTGCATGCGTTGGCACACGGCTCTGTATCTTAGGCGCATCCACGTCCTCATGTGCTGCCCCCTTCTGCGCTGTGCAGGCCATGCACGCATGTGCTTTCCTGCCTGTCAGCTGGCCTGACTGGGCAGGTCTGTGTAGCATTTGACGCTTGAGTGCAGGTGACATACCTCATCATGTAATGAAACGGGTTGAGTTTTAGAAGGTCTGCGCCTCTCGACTGATCTAAAAGGGATTGCGTCCGGCTTGTTTGAGCCGCAGGGGTGCGAGCAGACTTGCTGCATGCTTGCACATGCACGGCGATGGGGATGCACATGCATACGTGTCCTTGTTCGTGCTGATATGTCGCACTGGGGGCACGTGCAGGTCCGCCTGCTGCGCACGCACGGATTCACGCAACCCGCCACGGCATAGGCGTCGTGCAGAGCAGGACATGGTGCCCGTGCGGAGGCAGCATGCGCAGTGCTCTTCAAACATCACCAGCCTGTACCACTCCTGCTCAAAGGGCTTTGCATGTGCTGCAAGCACTGCGGCTGCGTTGATATGTATTCAGCAGCCTGGCCACAAATGCGCTCTTCACTTGCGCCAGAAGCGCTCCTACCTAACTGTTTGCCGCTGTATATACTTGTCCGTTCAGGTCGGGCTGCTGTGTAAACAGATGGATTTGCATACTGTCTCGGAAGCGGTGCATTTGCAACTGAGAAGAGGCAAATGGGGTTGCTGGAACAGCCTCTGGCTGCAAAGGAGACTCACAGCGCTGGCTTGCAGCAGTGTGCTTACAGCTGTGCCACCTGCGAGGGACGTTGCAGGGGCGCCCTGGACGCAGAGCTGGGCGGTCACCGCCTGTCACACATTACTCCCTAGAACCCCAGGCCGCCAGCAGCCTCCAGAGCGGCGTCACTTTGCGTGCGGGTGTGCACTGATGTAGTTGATGGCGTCGGAGGCGGACATGATCTTGTCGGCCTCGCTGTCGGGGATCTCCACCGCAAACTCCTCCTCGAACGCCATGACCACCTCCACGGTGTCCAGGCTGTCCAGGCCCAGGTCCTTCTGGAAGTGCGCGCCGGCCGTCACCTGCGCGCCGCGCGGGGCCGGCCTCGCTCCGCGCTCGCGCTGGCGGCGGCGCCGATGCGGAGACGCAGCAAGCCGCGCGGCTGCTCGGCTGCTGCTCACGAGCACTCACAGCGGGCAAAGCGAGCGGCGGGAGTCCTGCGGCGCGTCACCGCAACTGCTTGGCGCCCAGCCGCAAACCATGCACGCCTCTGTTCGAATCCAGCGCCCTTGCTCACAGCTGCGTAACAAGGCTGGCAGCAGGGCGCCAGGGCCGCAGGCAGCCCCGGGGAACGGTACACCGTTCACCTTTAGGTTGACAGCACACAGCAGGCTGTTTGACAGCGCTGCGCCCCAGGCATCCCAGGCCTCGAAGTGCAGCAACGGGGCGCCGGCCGGACCAGCGTGCGCGGCGCGCCTTTGACGGATCCACTTTGTCAAAGTTCTTCACGGCCTTGAGCACGCGCTCCTCCACCTCCGACTTGTCCAGGTAGGTGCCCTCTGCAAAGTGCCGCAAGAGCTGCAGCGACCCGCACGCGCCGACCGCCTGCAAGCTGCCCGCGGAGACGGGTATGGAGACGTGCGATAGGACCCCCGCGCGCAGGCTTGCCAGGGCCCGTGCCAGCGCCATAGCTAGTCCAAGGAAGCGGAGGGGGCGCACGATCACTGTCCTCGCGCCTGGGAGATGGCCACCCCGACCCTCATGAAGCCCTAGCATGTTGGGAACCGTTCCGTTGAACGAGAAAGCAGCAGCTGCAGATGGTTGCGAGCAGCTGGTCGCCCAGGGTGGTTAGCAGTGGCACTACTCCCACGTTGTGCCTTGGGGACTTGGAGTCTCAAGAAGTCTCTAAGAAATTTTATAAGATTTTAAAATCAGAGGCGTATGCTCATCCTGCCTGTAGCGAGGTGAACACACGCGGAGCAATCCAAGGGGAAGATGGGCTCCATCACAGTGGTGCGGGCACCGCTTGTTGCGAGCGGGTACTTGCAGTGCGCCTTGGAAGCATCAGTCCTTGCTAATAAGGCTCTGGCGTGAGGCACGGAGACGACGCTGGCCTTGCGCACAGGACCTGGCAGCAGGCACGGTGGCGGGTGCGGCGCAACTGCTGGTCGGGCACCCCTTCGACACCATCAAAGTGAAGCTGCAGAGCCAGCCCGCGCTGGCGCCGGGCGCCGCGCCTGTCTACTCGGGCGCGCTGAATGCAACGCGGCGCACCCTGGCTGCAGAAGGCATGCGCGGCCTGTACAGGCAAGCGAACAACTCAATGTGTACCTGGTGCAATTGGTATGCTTTGATAAGCGTACCGTGCTGGAGGCCTCCCGGCCCCTAGGACAGTTCCGTAGCTGCCTGCTGCACACAGGCTAGTGGTTATGGTGGGCACTCAGCCCGCTGCCTGAGCGACGAGGTGCACAGGCCCCGCGCGAGTGCCTGCACCGCCTGAGCGGCGCTGCCTGGCTGACGCGACGTCGGTGTCAGGGGGATGGCTGCGCCGCTCGCAACCGTGGCCGCGTTCAACGCCGTCATGTTCGCTACGCGGGGCCAGATGGAGCACTTGCTCCAGCACGCTGATGGTGCGCCCGGGCGGCGCCCGCCGGGTGTAAGGCGGCGCCGCTGGGCCACGCTCCCATTCTGCGTGCGTAGAGCGTGGTGCTGAGGCTGCTGCGCGGCCTGATGCACTCCGCAATGAACAGTCCTGTCTGTTGCACACGGCCTAGGTGCGACCCGCAGGCACAGAGCTCACCGTGGGCGACCAGTTCGTGGCCGGCGCTGGCGCGGGCGTGGCAACAAGCCTGCTGGCCTGCCCTATGGAGCTCATCAAGTGCCGGCTGCAGGCGCAGCCTGCTGGCGCCTCCTTGCAGGTCTCCCCTCCTTTGCCGCAGCGTCAATGGCCTGCTGCCTGGCATCCTGGCCACCCCAAGCGATACTGATACGCATCGGGCCTTGCAGCGACTGCAGTCAACTCCTGGCCTGGCCTGCCTGCGTCTATGCCGCCCGGTGTCGGCGGCCGCAACTGCACAGCGGCCCTGCGCCGCCCCGCTTGCCTGGTCGCTGCCGCCCGCTGCGGGCGTAACGCCGGCCGGGGCGCAGGGCGCGCCGACGGCCTACCGCGGCCCGCTGGACGTCGTCCGGCACGTGCTGGCGGAGCGGGGCGTCGGCGGGCTCTTCCGGGGTATGGCGCCGACGCTTGTGCGCGAGGTCACCGGCACGGCCATCATGTTTGCCGTCTTCGAGGGCGCCAAGCGGCGGCTGGCTGATGCGCAGGTGGGCGCGCCAGAAAACCGACGCCAAAAAGTCAGTATGACGGTACCCCTGCCTGCCGAGCTCTGGAGCTGGCCTCAAGGCCGGGCTCGGGTTGCTGTCGGGCGCGCGGTGCTTCGGCGTCACCTGCCCATCTGCTTCATATGCGGCGCTCTGTCCAGAGGTATAGTACGAGCCATCAGGAGGAACGCTGCTAGTCTGCAGGCTCTGCCAGTGGCGCCGATGCACCCCTGGTCTGCACCATGTGGGCCGAGGCGGGGGGGACCACACAAGGTCGCATTTACTGGTGGCAGCCCTGCTCCTGCTTGGGGATGAGGATGCGGCGCGCGCCTGCAGGGTCTGGAGCACCCGCGCGAGCTGGGAATGGGCAGCCTGGTGGCGGCCGGCGGCCTGGCGGGCGCCGCATTCTGGCTCCCTGTGTACCCCGTGCGCCCCACTGCGCCGCCCTCTCGCGCGGCGCGGGCTGGCAGCCGCGCGTGCTTGCGGCGGCGCGCCGCAAGCCGACGCAGCCGCGCTGCGTGATGTGATTGCCGGACAGGCAGGCGCGCCGCCTTAATAGCGGGCCCGAGGGTAGATGCCGGCATCGCGGCGGCGGGAGGAGCTCGCGGCCGCTGCCGGGCGGCGCGGGGCGCTGACGCTTGCGGCAGCTGCGCGCAGGCGGACGTCGTGAAGAGCCGCCTGCAGGTGGACAGCCTGCGGCGGCCGCAGTACAGCGGCGCATGGAACTGCTTCCAGCAGGCGCGGCGCTCCAGCCCGTGCCCAGGGGCCAGTGTTTTGCCCTTCGGCTGCGCATGCGGCACGAGGCTGCTGAGCTCAGCACGGAACTGAGGAGGCCTGCACATCCGGCGCTGCAATGTGCCTGATGCACTGCATTTTGTGGCAGGACATGCACTGCCTTACAGGAGTCACCCAAGTAGCATGGCCCTGCAAGTGCGCATGCAACAAGGTAGGACACACCCACCTGTCTGACTGTTGCTTGCACGGAAAGCATGACGCTGTGCAGATATGGGGTCAACAAGTTGTCCGCGTCGCGGTACCACAAGGCTTGCATCTGGTAAAGTCTGCGTTGACATGCAGCGCGCCTTCCAATCGCCATGCTTTGTGAATCAGTATCACCACCTGCACTCTTCCAGACAAGGTTTTCGATGTAGAGCGGCCGGGGCGGCGCAGACGCTGCGCGCTCAGGGCGTGTCCGGGCTCTACCGCGGGTTCGGCCCGGCGCTGGCGCGGAGCGTGCCTGCCAACGGCACGTGCTTTGTCGTGTACGAGGTCGCCCGGACTGCCCTGGGGCAGATGGCGTCCGCACCCACGACGGAGGCATGCGTGCCGGCGTTTGCGCTGGCGCGCGAGCTGTGAGCACCGCCGCACCGCCAGGGTGTAACACACGCACAGCACAGCTGTTGGGGATGAGATGCTTGGGGTTGCTATAGGACTAATACTGCGCGGGGCTTGGAAGTATTGCACTTGTGCTGGCGCGCACAGTGCAAGGCTGCCCAGCCCTTACACTTGAAGTTGCATTATGATGCATACCGATATGACAAGCGTTGAGGTGTGGTGCAGCTCTGCTGATGTGGCGCACATTCTTTCAGGCACCGCTCTGTTAGGCAGAGCCACATCTACTGCAGAACTGTGACACAGACTCGACATGGAGTCCCATCAAAGCATGTGACTGTTCCTAGGTTATTGGCTGACGTTTGGTTGGGGCCCTGCCTTGCATGGCTTCCTGCAATTGTGTATCACATAATAATTTATGTATCTAGGCGTGCACTGGTTCAACAAGCAGTGCAGTTGTCGTGTGTATGTTTTTGATTGCTTATATCACATGTTTTGAACTGCTCATTGGACTATGCCTCTTCTGATTGATGTCTATCCGGTGATTGTCTATGTGCTTTGCCTGCTGTACGCAACATGCAAAAAGAGGCATGGGGTTTGTTTGCATTAGTTTCCTTGCTTTTAGCATATTTATACACAGACCCAACGCATGCATGCCAAAACACACATACAGCAGTGCTCTGCACCTCAGCGCGCCTTGAGACAGATGTGCGGACGGTTGTGCTTGTTTTCTAACAGCGTATCCCTGAATGTTTAACTGCGGAGCCAAAGCAGAGGGAGCCGCCAAGGGGAGCCGCAAGGCCGGCACCGGCCGCCCATGGCCGGTCAGCGCACAAAATGAGGGTTAAGTGAAAGCCTACTGCAGGCCGCCGAGGAAGGGAAGCAGGGACGGAGGAAGAGGAGTGGTAGAACACGCGTTGACACCAAGCGCCTCAAGTGGACGGCCAAGCGCTGCAGCTTTGGCAATGGGATACGGAGACGGCGGCGGGCGCGGCGGGCGCGGCGGGGGCTTCAGAGGCGGCAGGGGAGGTCAGTGCCAGGCCTCCTGTGTTCACCCCTGTTCAGTTTTGTTTTGTGAAGGGTGAAGGGTGCACTACGTGTGCCTATGGGTCCTGCGCCGTGGTGCGGCATTGCATACATCTTCTATGTGGGCGCCTGCCACGCTCTGCTCCTATTCCCACTCCCTATAGAAAGTGGTCTGGCTTTACGCATAGTGCGGCAAGCAATTCTGCCACTGTGTGGCGACAGGTGACAGAGGCCGCGGCGGTGGCCGCTTCGGCGGCGGCGGCAGGGGCGGCGGCCGGTTTGGCGGCGGCCGGGATGGCGGCCGCGGCGGCCGCGGCGGCGTGTCCAAGTTCGGCGGCGGGCGGGGCGGGCGGGGCGGGCGCGGCGGGCGCGGCGGGCGCGGCGGCATGAAGGGCGGCGCCAAGGTGGTCATTGAGGCGCACAGGCACGAGGGCGTGTTCATTGCGCGCGGCAAGGAGGACGCGCTGGTAACAAAGAACCTGGTGCCAGGTGAGTGCCCCACAGCGGCCGCCACGTGCACCAAGCTGTATGCGGGGCCGCTCCAACATCTCCTTCTGCGTGCTACGTAAGCAGCTGTGCTTGCTGTGGGTAGGTGCAGCTTCAGCTCAGGTATGTGTTGCGTCAGCACCAGGTGTTGCGGCTCTTGCAACACAGCAAGAGTATGTGGGCACGCTCCTCTCCACACGGTGCCACGCACCAAGCTATGTGTGTACAGTGGAGGTTTGCGGAGGTCATACTGGCGCATGAGATAGCTTGGAAAGAAGACGGTGTTTGCGTTTGGAGCCCGCGCCGAGGTGCGCCTGGCCGCAGGCGAGAGCGTGTACGGCGAGAAGCGCATCAGCGTGGAGGGCGCCGCCGAGGGCGAGAAGATCGAGTACCGCGTGTGGAACCCGTTCCGGTCCAAGCTGGCCGCGTCGGTGCTGGCCGGCGTGGACAACATCCACATCCGCCCGGCCGCGAAAGTGCTCTACCTGGGCGCTGCGTCGGGCACGAGCGTGTCGCACGTCTCCGACATCGTCGGCCCGGACGGCGCCGTGTACGCGGTCGAGTTCTCGCACCGCAGCGGTGCGCGGCCCGCGCGCGCGGCCCTGGCGGCCGCGCCTGCCAGCATCGGCGGGAACGGCGCTGCGGGGCAGCGCCTGTTATGAGCAGCGCGGGTAGGGACATATCAGTGCGCGGCCTGCTATCTCTTCACGCGGCTTTGGTAGCGGGGCGCCCAGGGAACGCCTCATGCAGGCATACATGCAGGCACACACATGCGCCGATTGCGGCGGCGCCGCTGGCATCAAAGCGCAGCGCGGCGCTGAGGGGCGCACCGCGCGCAGGGCGTGACCTGGTCAACATGGCCAAGAAGCGACCGAACGTCATCCCGATCATCGAGGACGCGCGGCACCCGCAGAAGTACCGCATGCTGGTGCCCATGGTGGACGTGGTCTTTGCGGACGTGGCGCAGCCGGACCAGGCGCGCATCGTGGGCCTGAACGCGCAGTATTTCCTGCGCAACGGCGGCTTCTTCGTCATCTCCATCAAGGCGTCCTGCATTGACTCCACCGCGCCGCCGGAGGCCGTGTTCGCGCGCGAGGTGCGCGCGGGGGCTGCGCCGCGGCCCGCGCCGCGTGCCACCAAGTCGTCAAGCGTGCCTGGCAGGTCACGCGCCACTGACACGGGAAGCACCACTGGGTTGCTGAGCATGCACCTCATTTTTTTAGTCTGGTTGCGTCGTAAAGGGCACACCAGTAAAGCATGCGGCAGCAGGCGTCACATTGGCTCCTGTCTTCTGATGAGGGCGGCTTGACAGGCGCTGAAGATACATACCTGCAGCTGACTCAGATGCCTATGCTATGCAGAAAGCTATGCAGGAAGCTGAATGTGCATGTGCTGTGCTGCGCAGGTGAAGAAGCTGCAGGAGCAGCAGCTGAAGCCCAAGGAGCAGGTGACGCTGGAGCCCTACGAGCGCGACCACGCCATGGTCGTTGGCATCTTCAGGCCACCGCCCAAGGTCAAGGCGTGAGCGCGGCTGCCGGCGGGGTGGTATGGGGCAGAGTGTGTTGTCCTCTGGGTGCGGCAGGATTGCTGAATACCATGGCACGAGCATGTGATGGTGGGGGAGGGGTGGCAGGTGCTTGGATGGGTGGAGCAGTCCGGCCAGTGGTCCAGCTCGGGGCTTGGTCCCGTCTGCTGCCTGTGTTGTGGAGGGGAGCATGCGTGGGGCACGATGGGGCTGGGGCCGTCCACCCCAGCCTGTATATGTTGCACTGCAAAGCAATGTGTGATTTCTGCAGTATGTTATCTGTTTGTCTAGTTAACTTGGGTGTGAGCCACTGAAGCCGTTGTGTCAGCACAGCATGCGCTTCCAGCGCTGCATGCTAGCAGTCTATAGCTGGCTTGAAGTTGAGCCAGAAGGGCTGGACTGCCTGTAACAAGGCTCCTAATGACGGCATGCCTGATGTTGTTGGCATGCACAGGTAGAGCATGAAGCTAGCATTAGGATTTGATGCATCAGGCCAAACGGATAGGCCACCCAGTCACCTGCCCTGCAACTTGAGCCTGGGACGCCTGAATCAGATCTCCACAGCAACGCACCGTGCACCGTGAGGGAACCGCTGCACCACCATGCGTGTGCTGACCCACCCCCCGGCCTCCTGCCCGGTATGCTCGAGCTGGCGCCGCACCGCGGAGCGCGCCTGCTTGCGCAGCGTACAGCCAGTGCTCCGGCACCCCAGTGCGCGCAGGGCGCTCGACGAGCGCGAGGTGCAGGCAGAGACAGCCAGCAGCTCTAAGGAGCTGCAACACACTGTGAAGGCTGGCTTTGACGCAGCAAAGTTCACTCCGTCGTCAGTCAGTGAAGCCCTGCCATCCCTCCCAGCCATCCCGCCAGCACCGGAGCGCGAGGCATTCTGGGGCCGCCTGGCTGTGCTGCTGCTAGGGGTGCGCGCCTGCCGCTGTGTTGCGCGTGCCAGTGTGCGCTCACGCCTGCTTGCAAGACAGGCTGTGCAGACACGCGTGCTTGGCATGTTGCGCTGTCAATGTGGCCAACGGCATCACCTGTGAGGAGAATGCACGCTTCCCACTTGCCTCTGCAAGAGCAGGTGGCGCACTTAAGGAGGCATAGAAGTGGAACTCATGGCGTCGTGACCCGTTTGCTCTGCACGCGCAGGCGGTGCTCGTCAGCGAGCGCATCACTGGCAAGGGCGCCGTACAGAGCCTGGACCTGGCGGTGGGCGTGCCGCTGTGGGAGATTGAGCCGTTCCTGGGCGCGGCAGTGGTTGGGCTAGTGTACGTGGGCCTGCGGTTCCCCAAAGAGAAGGAGCCCATGAAGGTGCACCGCTTGGCTTTCCAGCACTCGCATTGAAGAGCAGTAGCTCTTCAAAACAGACATGCGGAGCTGTTGACTTGTGCCATCCAGTCTCAGCGCTGGGCTCGCTGTCAGCCCAGCGCTGCTCGGCTTTACTTGTCCATCTATTGGCAACAAGCGTGCGTGCAGCTTGGCATGACACCTGCCACCTCGCGCAGGGCGCGATAGGGCAGGAACGGGTGCGCAAGTACAACGAGAACTGGCGGAGCTACATGCAGCGCATGGCCTGCCTGACGCTCGCCGGCACCATTGTGGCGGAGGTGGCGACCGGCAAGGCGCGCACACTCAGATCCATGAGGGCCGGCTCACCGCGCCCCTGCTGTCCCACAAGACTGCAATGGAGTACCAGCAAGGCTGCAGCTAAGTATGAGCCTGCACGCCCCAGAATTACTACATGGCAGGTGCCATGATCCGTCCAGACAAACTCCCAGCCCCTTACGCACCATGCTTACTGTAGGCGAGCAGTGCCGGCACCCTGCTGTGCTGCACGCCTGTCGCCTGACGCATGCACTGCATGCGCCAGGGCCTCCTGGCGCTGCTGCAGATCGAGACGGGGGTGGAGGCGCTCACAGAGTACGAGGCGGCTGCCACCTTCCTCACAGTCCTGGTGCTCACAGCAGTCGAATCGCAGCAGGACCCACGGCAAGACTGAGCAGTGCGTGCTGAACTGTGCTCCTCTGATCTTTTAATCTCTGAGTTATGTATCAAGAGTCTCCGGGTGTGTTGGGCTACCAGTAATCTTTGCTGAGAGAGTCGGCGTCGTTGCCATCAGCTGCTGGTGTATGCGGTGGAGTGTGCTCAAGTGCAGAGCAGGAAGTGTTGAGATCAGATCTGGCCAGCAATGGACTTGCTGAGAGCGTGTGATTGCATATGTTGCCTGTCTGTGAAAATAAAATTCAGCTTTAGTGCTTGCGCTCCATGAGCTTCTCTGTGATCATGAGACATCGCCATGCCAGGTAGCATACTTCCTGGCGGAGCCCCTGTTATGTACAAGGGCGCCCTTCATGTAATCATTCGTGCTATGTGGGTGACCTGGACAGCAGAAGCTGCAGCGCACACCCCTGCAGGAGCCTCAGCACTATGCAAGCACACTTGCACACGCCACTGACAACCAAGACCACCTACACAAAGGCGCTCGAAATGGGCAGGCGGGACTATGCACCCCACTGGGCAGAGGCGCCATGCGCGGGCGCGCAGTGCCCCGCAAAGCTTGCGCACGTGCCAGGCAGCCAGGCGCACACGTGTGTTTTGTATACCAGAGCCGCATACAGGCGGAGGCAGCCATGTCTGCTCAAACAAACGCGAGGGCAGCAGGCGAGGCTGGCTCCAACATTGCAGGAACCACAACGTCGGTCAGCGTCAGCGCGCAGTGCGACGCGAGCGAGAAGTGCAGCTGCGCGAGGCAGCCGGGCGCCAGGTCGTGGGCCTCGCCCGACGCGCGCAGCAGCGCAAGCTCGAACTCGCCCGCCTGCCTCGCTGCGCCATGCGCGTGATCGTGTGAGAACCAGTGTGACTGCTGCTGTCGCGCTGCGACCATGGCCTGCAAGCGGCGGTAGCGGAGTGCTGCGTGCAGCCCGCGCACGCGGCTCTCCTTACATGCAATGCCCCACATGCGCCTGGTCACCCTGGCATGACCGACAGCAGGTCACGCAGCACGAGCAGGCGGCGGGCCGTGTCCGCACGAGCCACCTCTGCGGGCATGCGACTGCTGGGGTCCGACATTCGGGGCGCACGCTTGATGGCGAGGATCAGCGGCAGCCAGCGCCGAAAGAGGTAGACCGCGTGCGGCGCATCCGCCGGGCTGGTGTCGGACACGACCAGTGCGCATGCGCTGCCGGGCGCGCCGCCGTCGGGCCTGCGAGCGAGCCGCAGAAGATGCTAGAGTTGCATGTTGGCGCGACCGCTTTCGCTCTGTCACTGTTATGAAAGCTCAATCAGCCTTATGAGCTGCACCAACAGTTTGACGGCACCCTCTGTTCATCTGTTCTCTAGTACTTCACAGACTGCTCCCATGCAAGCGCTGCAAGGCGCCTTGCGTCTCAAAGGCTGAGCTCAGAGTGCATGTATGACTTGCATGGTGCATCTGCATGGTGCAGCCCAAAGTGCGGCACTCTTCCCTCGAGGAGACCTGAGACATACGTGTTGCGAGCGCGCGCCTGACGCTGGACACTGCATGGTGTAGGAGCGCCAACGTTTTCACCAGGTCCGCCTCCTGCGCGCGCCTGTCCAGGATCCTGCGCACAGGGGTTGCCCCACCGAGCACGAGTCAGAGCATGAGCCCCCCCGCAGCGACGCTGCACTGCTGGTGAATGCGCCACGCTTAATACGAGTCAGAGCACGAGCCGCAGTAACGCTGTACTGCTGGTGAGCGCGCCTGCTGTCCAGGAAGTCTGACATATCGTCCACGACCAGCGCCTGCGGCGGCGCCGCCAGCAGGTGGAAGCAGGCAGCGTACTTGCGCAGCTCCGCCATCGTCTCAAAGTATCTGGCCCCCGAGCAGAGCTGCTCGACGTACTGGTGTTCCCAAGCCTATATCAGAGGACTTCTTGGCCTAGGCAACAGCAGCAGCAAGCCGAACGCTGTGAGGGCCGGCACCGCATATGGATGTTGGAGAAGGCGGGGTGGCCGGCATCGACGCCCGACGGCAGCAGCGGCGGCACTTGCTCAACCTTGGCACGCTTGCAGATGAACACCACACGCTCGCCCGCGGCTGCCCGGCTGTGCGCAAAGTGGAAGAGGATGGATGTCTTGCCGCTGCGCACCAGTCCAAGGCTGTCAAGACGGATGGTCGCGTGTGCAGGCGTGAAGAACAGAAAAAGATGCTCCGACAAAGCTTGCGCCGCGTGCACTGCTCGATGCAGGATGTTACTCACAGCTTGGGAGTCAGCAGCACTCTTGAGAGCTAAAATTGTGTATGCTTATGAAATCATAGAATTGCACCTGCGTACAGGGCCCGTTACAAGGCAGTGCAGCAAGTGCGCCGGAAAGGCAGGTAGGTTCCGCAGGTCCGCGTGCAAACGCACGTCCTGCCCAGCAGACAAGAAGTCGCTCAGGTGCAGGACCATGCCGAATCCATTGCTTGGGCCGCTTGGGTGTGAACCTCAGCTGCGCTGTTAGAACAGCACTGTGTTCACAAAACGTGTGCAGCTGTGCTGCACTCGCGCTAGCCCGCATTGCCTCAAGACTCCACCCAAGGGAGGCTCACCCCGCCCAGCCCTAAACAAGCCGTCTTTTGAGAGCAATTTGCTCTTGACTCTTCAACACGCGGCGGCGGCAGCCTGTTGCCTGTTAAAGACAAGACAAGTATTAATTTGCAGCGGGGGAAGTGGCAAGGATGAGGGAGAAGAAGCGGGTGCGTCTGCCCACCCGCAAGCCGTGACAAGCTGGCAACCATGGTTTTTTTTTTCTTGTTGCTGCAGCCACGCTCTTGTTTGTGTGCTGAGGTGCGCTCGAGTCCCGCTGCGCAGGGTCAGGCTGGCAATGCGGTGCAGTATATCACGCGCAACCAGGCGCTGAAGAAGCTGCAGCTCAAGCTCTCAGAGTTCAGGTGGCGGCTCCCATGCTGGTCTTGCTTATGTTGGTCCTTTGCACTGCTGCACTTCTATACCCCTGCAGAGAGCAAGCAAGCGGCACCACGTAAACTGACTTAACGCGTGTGCAGGCGGCTGTGCATCTTGAAGGGCATCCACCCCCGGGAGCCGCGCAAGAAGACGCAGGGCCAGAACAAGACCTACTATCACATCAAGGACATCAACTACCTTGCCCACGAACCCCTGCTGAATAAGTTCAGGCGCGGCCCGCGCATGAACGCCTCGGCGGCTGTTACGGTATTGCCTGCTTTGTACCCAATGTATGCTTATGAGCCGTGGTGATAACCTGAGGTTGGCTTGTGCACTGCTGTGTGGTCAGTACGCATCTATGCTTGCACAGTTGCTCAACCAGGGCTTCTACCTCTTCTACCCCTTGAGTAAGTCCGGCTGCTGCACCTCCTGCAGAGAGGCGTATGCGTACGAGCGCAAGATCCGGCGCGCACGTAACAAACAAAATCGTGCATTAGCAGAGCAGTTGGCGGCACGCCGGCCAACGCACCGGTTGGACCACCTCGTGCGCGAGCGGTGCGCCGTAAACGCGCCTTTCTTTGGGGCAATGCTGCTTATGGCTGCACCGCCGTGCTTCGTAAGCTTGTAGCATGCAATATATTGTGGTTTGTTGCATCTCTTGAGGGAACACTTGTTGAGGGTTGTGGTGCACGTCGGCTGTCTATCCTGTTGCTTATCAAAGGCTTGCAGCCAGCACGTCTGCCAAGCAACGCTTGTTATTCAAGCATAGCGCAACGTATGTGCAGCGCATGTATTCATCATGCATCCCCTATGTGGTACCACCTGGCCCTGCTGCTGCTTACCCTTGCCCCATTTGCTTTGTGACGTCTGTACGCTGCAGACACGCCGTGCACCTTGGGGGAGCCACTCTTGCTTGCGCTCGTGGTTCTTTGCCTCAGGATCCTGTTACAGTGGAGCTCTCGTGCCTACCTCCACCTCCCTTGCGGCGCGGCAGGTACCCATCGTTTGTCGACGCGCTGCGCGACCTGGACGACCCGCTGTCGCTGGTGCACCTGTTCGCCACGCTGCCCGCTGAGAAGCGGCACAACATCCCCGGCAAGGCCGTGCAGGCGCGTCTATACATGCATCAGGAGTTTAGCTGGCGCATGTGCTGCCATGTCAGCATGTGCTGTCATGTCAAACGCCATGTGTTATGTCCTGTCCTGGTGTTTGATGTTTAGCCGTAAAATGGCAGGCTTGTAGAGTGGGTGCGTGCATGCAGTCCTTTGCCGGGACGGTTCATTGCTGCCTCACTTGCCCTGCATGTCTCTGCTTGTGCGTTCCTGACTTTTGGTGATTGGAGAGGGTCAGATTCAGAGCATTGTCCGCAGAGGGCCAGATTCAGATCATTTACAGAGTGCAGGTTTTGCGTGTTGCCACACGTCCCCGGTCGTTGAGTACACACGTTGTAGAATTATCAGTTGGGAGCTGATGTGTTACAGCACCTTGCGCTGCACATGTAGTGGGAGTTGAGCGTGTGCCTGCTGGTGATCACCACTAACGTATAAGCAGAGAATGATGGACTAATACATATTTCGGGTGCGCTGCGCGCAGACCGCGCGGCGGCTGGCGCTGGAGTGGCAGGCGTGGCTGGTGCGCACGCACGCGCTGCGGCGCGTGTTTGTCAGCGTCAAGGGCTTCTACCTGCAGGCGGACGTGCTGGGCCAGCCCGTCACCTGGCTCGTGCCGCACGCGCTCGCGCAGGTGCCTGCCCGCCCGGGCGATCTGGTTTGCTTGGCGTGAGACGACTGTGAGTGTGCCCGCACTTGTGCCTCAGCATGGACAGTGCTGCACCATTGGGGTTGTGGTGCGCACTGTCTGCACCTAGGCGCTAAGTCTGTCACTTGGCTTCCCAGGCTTTCCGGGAGCTTGCGTTCTTTTATCAAGCACTTGACTCACACCAAGAGCACATCCTCAGCCTTGTTCTTTGCACGGCCGGCAAAGGCGCCTGTGCCAGGCCTGCTGCAAGCGCACAGAGCAGGCTGATCGGCGCGGGCTGCAGCGTCCGCACACGGAGCCGCGTCACAGCCGTTGCCGCGCGCGCAGGTGCTGCCGAGCGACGTGGACTACCGCGTGATGCTCACCTTCCTGGACTTCTACTCCACGCTGCTGCAGTTTGTCAACTTCAAGCTGTACCACACGCTGGGCGTGCGCTACCCGCCCGTGGTTGACGCGCGGCTGGAGCAGGCCGCCACCGGCCTGGCCGCGCTCATGCAGGCGCGCCGCACGCGCGCGACATGGCGCCAGGCCACACCGATTTTGATGCCCTCCCCTCAGCGTGTTGCTACACTGGCACGCATGCAAGTCTCAGCTCTCCTACACGACCTTCAATCCCTTCCTGGCCGCGATCGCAAGCAGGACCTGGCGGGCGGCGCTGGCGCGCCGCTGGAGGATGCGCCTGCCGCGGCGGCCGCAGAGCGCGGGGACCGCGCGGACAGCAGCAGCGATGCCGCCGAGCGCGCGGGCCCCGCTGCGGCGGAGCGCCTGAGCACGCTGGAGGCGCGGCTGGCGGAGCTGCGGCAGGAGGTGCCCCCCCGGTTGAGCACCGTGTATACGAGGGTTGGCATTCGTGGACGTGTAGACAGGCGGATGCGTAGCAGAGCGGGTGCGCTGACGCCATGCCTGGCCTGACGTGCACCGCAACGCAGCTCAATAAGTGCTTATGTGTGGGAAGATTAGGCACCTCAAGCGGTCGTCAGTTAGGGCGGGCAGGAAGGTGGGCAGTGGCGTGAAGCGCAAAGTCGCGCACCTGGCAGAGCACCACTTGCGCCGTGGCCTCCTGTCAATGCTGTTGTGTCAGTGCTGCGCCGGTGTATGTGTGCCTTGGCACCAGTGTAGGTGCACCATCACTGAATGTTACGACGCGCCAAGTAGCCGACACATGCTTTTGCCCTGCAGGTGTCTGCAGCGGACGGCGCACCGGGTGGTAGCGCGGAAGTTGCAAACGGCCCTGCGAGCGGCGAGATGAGCGAGGACAGCAAAGACAGCGACGCTGGCAGCATCGACTCGGGCGCAGATGACAGCGAAGGCGATGAAGGTGCAGCTGCATGGGCTTACAAGCATTGCCAGCCCTGTAGAGCAGTGTGGGTAACACAAGGGGTGACTATCCTGTTAGTGACGGTACTAGGAACAAGAAGCCAGGCCCTTAACCTGTTTTGCATGGGATGTACAGACCGCCATCAATCCATCTGTTGTGTGCTCTTTTGTTATTTCATGCGGCGGGCCTGTCTGTGTGCTAACCGCGCACGGGCAGGCCAGCATATGGGGCGCCCGCCCTTCGGGGCATGTATGGCGTACATCCCTGCTCGCAACGCCGCAGAGCAAGCGCCCTTAGTCGCAGGCCCCTGGCCTCCTTTGGGCGCTGACCGCTGATTCCATCGCCGTGGGGAGCGCCGTCGGCGCAGTTACCTCTTCGGTCATACCCAGCGGCTGACAACCCCCCCACTCTGTATGCACACATGCGGGTCCTGCAAAGCAGTGACTGAGCAGTAGGAGCATAGATCATGGGAGACAGCTAGAGGATTACGAATCTGCGGGATTTTGCATGCGAGCTATTTGTAAGGAGTAATGTTCAGGGGCAAAGGGCGAGTGGAATCTTGCATGTGGGGTAGCTGAAGTGATGGCAGGGTGGCAGGGGTGTTTTTATGCTTTACAAGAAGGCTTTTGGAGCACAAAGAGGTTTGGGGATGATTTTGCTGCGCTTCGAGGTAAGGCTGACTCGTGACATATGGCGGGCGCCATGGCAATGACACGGCAGAGTGTTTGCTTGAAATCTGAGGAGAGGCTGCGTGCGCGCGCCCAGACATGCCCGAGGCGCCGCGGCCGGCAGGCGGTGCGGAGCCGCCGCTGGCAGGCGCGGGCGCGGCTCCTCCCAGGACGGGCGGTGACGCCCTCGCTGCGCCCGTGGAGCCGCCAACGACGGCGGCGGGTGGCGCGGCGGCGGTGGACCCGGGCGACGAGGCCGCCGTGTGCGGCGCGCTGTTCCGCGGCCTCGTCTTCTTCCTGGCGCGCGAGGTGGGTTACGGCCCGCCGTGCCTGCTGCTCGCCGGGACGTCGTCGCTGAGTTGGCCGGGCCCTGCACTGATGGCTGCGCAGGTGCTGCGCCTTGCTTGCTGCCGCCTGCACGAGTGTGGCTCGGCGCGAGGGGGCCCCGCCGCGACGCGCAGGTGCCGCGCGAGGTGCTGCTGCTGGCCATCCGCGCGTTTGGCGGCGTGGCCGGCTGGGCGGGCGAGGGGTCGCCGCTGGCGGAGGGCGACGAGGCCATCACGCACCAGGTCGTGGACCGGCCGGCGCAGGGGCACCGCTTCCTGGCGCGCGAGTACGTGCAGCCGCAGTGGGTGTTTGACAGCCTGAACTGGCGCGTGCTGGCCGACGCGCGGCTGTACGCGCCGGGCGCGCCGCCGCCGCCGCACCTGTCGCCGTTTGCGGGCGGCGACGAGGAGGGCGAGGACGGCTACGTGCCCGAGTACGCCAAGGCGCTGCGCAAGCTGCAGGCGCGCCGACCTACCCTACCGTATCCTAACCCTAACCTGCGGCCAAGCTGTGCTGGGACCGAGCTGGCTAATGCGCACGCCTTGATTACAAAGCCGCCACGGCATCCTGCCTGTCCTTGTTAATATGGCTGTGGACACGTCCAATGTGCCCGGGTAGTTGCTGACCTGCCCGCCGTCCTCTGCGAGTGAGCAGCCCTCTTGAATGTGCACTGGAAGCTTGCGATGCTGCAGCCTGCATGGTGCTTGCATGAAGGTGTGCTCGTGCCTGCACCAATTGTGGTGAATGCGTCTCATGCGCTGCAAGAGCCTGCGCGCGCGGGTGCCCGCGCGCAGCAGACTCGCCGCAGGCTGCCGCCCCTGTGCTACGCGCCCGCACGCCTGTCGAGTCGCCCGCGCCACTGTCTGATGAAGGGGTCACGGCGCTCGCAGGACTCCGCGCGCGCTGTGCGCCTGCGCACGGCAGGCGCGCTGCAGGAGGGCGCCTTCCTGGACGAGGCCGCGGAAGAGCCAGCGCTGGCCGGCCCCGGGGCCGCGCCCGGCGGCGACGCGGCCGCCGTTGCCGCCGAGCGCCTGTACGCGGCGGAGCTGGCGCGGGAGCTGCGCGCGGCCGGCGATGACGCGCGCGAGGGGCCTCCCGGGGCGCCCGCACGGGGCGACGCCGCGGGCGAGGACCTCGAGGGCAGCAGCGGTGACGACGGCGCGCCCGCGGCGGCGCAGCCTGGGGCCGGCGCGGGCGGCGCCGTGGAGCGCGGCGCGCGCAAGCGCAAGGCGGCGCCCGCCGAGGCCGCGGCCGCGGGCGGCGCGGAGGACGAGGACGAGGCCATGGCGGCGGTGATGATGCCGCGCAAGGCGCGCCACCTGTACGCGTCGATCCAGAAGCGGCGCGGCGCCAAGCGCGCGCGCACAGCCGAGCTGGAGCGCCGCGCGGCCGCGCTGGCCGCCGCGGGAGCTTCGTAGGGTGCTGCGCAGGTGTCAGGGCACTGTGGCGGTTGTGCCGAGCCGGGTACCGCATGCTTGCCGTCCTGGGGAGCGCCGTGCGGTCGTGCAAGCGGTCGCTGGGGCCTGACAGCGCTTTATGCCCGAGTTGCGGAGCCGCGCTTTGCGCTGGCTGCTGTACAAATAGCTTGTCAGGGTCTTGGCCGGCTGGGAGGCCCGCCTGGCGTCTGAGGTGTTGAAGTTGTCTTATCGTTATAGCTTGTGGAAGAGGTCGTGGGGCGCATTTTGCAGAACTTTGCTGGCACTACACTGAGAAATGGACATAGTGTCACGTCCCCTCTGTGTGTGCTATCTGTGAGGATCAGTGCTTGGTTTATGCTCTGTAAGGGTTAAATGAGGAGGGTGCTGCCACAGCAGGCACTGCTGTCTTGAAGCTTTGCTCTGTCAGCAGCAAGCTGAGGTGAGAGGGTTTGAAGTCTATCAATGCAAGGTCTGCATGTCACCTGTAATGCTCGCAATGCGTGTCCCTGACACCAAGTTGTGCAAGCATTTGCATGCGCTAAAGTGTCTCGCATGGTAGACCAATAAAAGTTGTGGCCTGTACAGACTGATGTGCATCCGGTCTACAAGTTGACGTCTTTTGAGCTGCAAACAAGCCAATTGATCACTTCCCTGTCTAAGTACAGCCTGAGCTCGGCTTCCGAATCATTTCAGCATCCGCCAAGTCTTCGCAGCACCACTCAGCAGCACCAGAGGTAGGCACACGACTCTGCAGCAACGCGCCCAACTTCTGCGCTGCTTGAGGCTGCTGTGCGCAGCCCAAGCAAACCTGACAAGCACGCGACACACGGGGCTGGGTGATACCAGCCCATGCTGCGTCTCTGTAAGCAAACAACTGTCCACAGTGCCACTCGCATACACCAGCCAAACACCCAAGGAGGATAACAACCATATTGCTGCTGCTCAACTTATAAGCAGTCCGCAACACCAGCGGGACTCGTCCTCTCTGCACCCCACCCCACAGCGCACACCGACCTGATACCACACCTTGCCTACCTTGGCTGCATAGCCCAGGTGCAAATTTGCGGCTATGCCTACAGGCAAATCAAGCATGCAAACGGCAAATACCACGGAGCAGCATGCCATCCGGCGCACAGAACACCACCATGCAGCATGGCCAGCGTACAAGACAACCAGCTGGCTAGAGATGCCGCGTCGACAAGAGCTCAGGCGGGGTCGCACACGGGACACTGCCCGGCAGGCAGCAGCACTATGCGCCACGCAGGCACAGGGGCGCCCCGCGGCGCTCATTGAGGGTCGCACACGGGGCATGTCCTTCTGGAAGGAAGAGGTGCGCGCGCGCCAGAGAGCTGGCCCGTCAGCCCACGGTCGCCAGAGACGGCACGCCCGCCGGCGCGCCCATTTTCCTCAGGTGCCGGGAGTGAGCGCGCAGCGCCGCCCAGAACTGCCGCGCAGCCAGAAGCGGTCAGAGCGGGCCCACTGGAGCACATGCTGGCGCTGTGTCCCCTTTGCGGTCCCTGTTCGGTTTGCGTCAGAGTGAGTTGCGCCGATGCCGCAATTTTTGTATGACGCCTGTGAAGAAATGACGTCGCCGGCCAGGCACGACAGACCCTTGGCGCCCGCAGCGGTGGAGCGCCAAGCAGCAGCGCGCGCAGTCTATGAAGGTGCGAGACTCCCGGCAGGCATGCCGGGGCCCCGCGGCCCGGTGCCGCGCGGGCGCGGGGGCGCACGGAGGGGTACACGTGGTAGGGGATGCCGAACTCGCGGCAGGTGTCCAGCACGATCGGCGCGATGGCCGGGTAGTGCGTGTGGCACACGTTGGGGAAGAGGTGGTGCACCACCTGCGCGCCCGGAATGGCGCGCTCCCCTGTCAGCGTGTCAGCCTGAGGCCCCATGACAGCCAGGGGCGATGCTTTGCGGGGCATCCACAGCTCCGCCGAGCACCCGCCGCTGCGCCGTCCCACCCTGCTTGGCATGCCGCCCTGTCCGCGTCTCCCCGCCATCCGCATGAGCAGGGAGGAAACCTACCATCCGTGCTCCCACAAGCAGACCATATCATCGGCAGGCTGCCTAACACAGTTTGTGCCCGCTGCGCAGCGAGCTCAGCGCGACGTGCGGCAGGCCTGCCGCGAGGCGGCGCTGCCGGCCGTGTGCGCGGCGGGGCGGGGGCGCGCCTGGTAGTTGAGGCCGCCAGAGAAGTGCGTCCACAGCCAGGAGCCATGCGCAAAGTCGGCTGAAGCCAGCACCTGTGCCTCTGCCCAGCCATGCGGCACGCGCCCGGCCGCGTCCGCCGCCACGAACTGCACGTCCTCCGTGACGTGCGCGACCTGGGCCCCGCGCCCGCGTCAGCGCGCGATCTGCTGGCCCACCCGGGCGCCAGCCAGCAATGGCCGCCGCGCTTCAAGGACGCGCATGATATGCAGGGCATGCCCGAACCCGCCTCAGGGCCTGCCCCGCTGGCGCACCTAGAGCGCAGCCCGCGCCGGCTGCCATAGCGCAGCCAGGTCAGCCTAAGGGCAGATGCTCTTCGCTGCTGCGGCTGTCTGACTACCCACTCACAACTCGCGCGGCGGGGCTGCCGTGCGCAGCCAGTACAGCAGCCGGCGGCGCGCGCCTGGAACCGCACAGGGCAGGGCAGGGTTGGCGCGCCTGGAACAGCAGCGCCAGCAGCCAGCCGGCGGCAGCCTCGGACGTCAGCCACAGCGCGGCCAGGCCGGCGGCCGAGCGGCTGCTGGCCGCGGCCGGCGCGCCGACGAACGCGGCGAAGAACAGCGCCTTGCCGCCCCACAGCAGCGCCGCGTCGCCCGCGCCCAGCGCCGGCACGCGCACCGGCCCGATCGCGCCGCCCGCCAGCGTGAAGAAGTCGTCCAGGAACACCGACTTCATGGCCAGCAGGCCGTACAGCGCGAACATGTACACGTGCTGGTACGCCTGCGGCCGGCCAAACCCTGAGCCAAACCCTGAGGTGGCCCAGCGGCGCGCAGGATGCCATGTGTTGCTGCGCTCCTGCCCCTGCGCCGGCGGCGGCCGCCGCGGGCTAACTTGGGCCGCTTGCCGCAGCGTATGCCTGTGGCTCGACCCCAAGCAGGCCCCAGCCCGCGACCCTGCCCTGTGACCCCGTGCCACCTGCTGGCCCCGAGGTAGCGCTGTGAGCGACGGCGCGCAAGCCGTCGCAGATGCCTCTGGTGCCTGCGGCGGCGCAGGGGTGTTGGGCGGCAGGGCGCGGCGCAGGACGCGCGCCAGCGTGGGCGGGGGCGCACGTGCTGCGGCCGCCGCGGCTGCAGGGGCGTCACGCGGCGCAGGTCCGGGTCCGCGGCGGTGCAGAGGTCGGGGTCGGCGCCGTGCAGGTTGGTGTACGCGTGGTGGCCCACCACGTGCTGCTGGCGCCACATGAACGACGACGCGCCAATCTGCGCGGCGCACGGCCCGCGTCCGCACCTTCCTCAGGCAGCCGCAATCCCTCCTGTTTCGCCATGCAGCTGTCACACGCATTCGTATGCGCATATGCTACTCTCGCACGCGCGGGCGCGCACGACGTCGTAGTAGTGAGCCAAACCATTCCTGGCGCACCTTGGCCTGTACAGCTGGCCTTGCAGCAGAGCGCCCTGTGCTCGCCATGGCCCTGCGCGGCGGCGCCTGTACAGGACGCGGTGGTGGGGCCCGGCGCATCTCTGCGGGCGCGCAGATCCGCGGCGGCCGCCGCGCCGTCGTCGCCACCGCTGCCGCCGCGGGAGACGCGCAGCCCCAGCGCTGCCAGGGCAGGCAGGCAGCCGCTGCCGGTGCGCGGCCGCTTGCGCGCGGGCGCGCGCGACGCCTCCGTGGCCTGGCCCGGCTCGGCCGCGGCGCGCGGGTCCCCGTGCGCCTCCGAGCCTGCGCCCTGATCCGCGCCGGCGCCCTGGCTAAGGCTGCCCGCGCGGCGCGCGCGCGCGCCGGCGCCGCAGCGGAAGCGGCTGAACGCGCCGCCGCGGCCGGGCGCCGCGTGTTCGGCTTCAGGCTGGGGCTCGGGCACTGGGCCGGGGCTAACGGCCGCCTCTGGCTGCGAGCCGTAGCCCGCGCGCCTGCGGGCGGCGCGCTCCGCTGGCGAGCTCCCAGGCGCCAGCCGCGGCGCCGGCTCCTCGGACGCAGCGGACCCTGCGCGGGACCCTGAGGCGGCATGCTCCGATGATGCGGCGGGCGCAGCGCGCTGCGCGGCGGATGCGTCCGGCTCTGCGGCGCCGCGCGCGCGGTCTGGCGCGCCGGCAGGCGCGCATGCAGGGTCTGAGTCGCCGGCTGGGGGGCGCGCGGGGTCCGGGGCGGCCGCGGGACCGTGCGCGGCATGGGCGTCGCTCTGCGCCGCGGGTCGCGGCGCCGCAAACTCGCGCTGTGCGGCTGCGTCTGCCGCCGGCTGCTGCCGGAAGTAGGCCGCGATGCCGCCGCCTGGGGCAGGCTTGCTGGCGCCTGCAGTGTTACACATGCATTCACTCCACAGCTATTCTCTCCGAAAGACCTGGCTGTTGCATCATCATACTCAGTTTGCATTGTCATTTGACCTACACCAAACATGTCAGGCTTGTTATCATGAGGTAGTACACACGTTCCCTCACATGACAGCAAGCAAGCCTCTCCGGTTGAGAGGCAGACTGGGGAAGCCAAGGGGCTCACCTGCATCCCTGTCCTTGCCTCTGCGCCGCGCGCTCTGCAGGCTGCCCGGGGCGCTGCAGTTCAGGGGCAGCGGGCGCAGCACGCGCGACGGCACAGCCAGCAGCGGTGCATAAGGCCGCAGCGTGATCGGGTTGAGCTCGCCTGTGGACACGGCGTGTGTGAACAACCACGCCTGCCACAACTTCACGTCGCACCATCTCAAGTAAGGAGCGACTACAAGGGGTGCCGATCACATGAAAGCCCCAGCGAGGGCGTGTGCGCACCGGTGGCGACGGCGCGCGCGGTCGCGTCAGGGAGGGGCGGCCCGAGGAAGGACAGGCCGGCATCGTCCGCGCCAGGTACGGCCTCAAGCACCTGCACCCACAGCCTCGACATGGCGCGCATGCAGAGTCACACTTTTCGCTGTCGCGTGCTGCAGCTCGGCGCTCTCAGGAGCAGCACAGAATGTGCGTGGCTGCTGCAGCACACACTTGAACCGTGCAGCCTGATCATGTACAGGGAAGACAGCATGCGCGAGTGAGCTGGCAGCCAGCAGCTCTGGTCCTTCCACACAAGCTTTAGCGCACCTGCGCGCCGGCGCCCAGCCCGCCCGCCGGCAGCGGCGCGAGCGTCACCAGGGCGCGCGCGTCGGCGCAGTACACGCGCTGGTGGCGGAACGTCCACAGCGCGCGCTGGAACGCCGCCTCGTACCCGCGCGGCACCGACACGCCCGAGAAGCGCAGGCTCTTGACCACCTGGACGGGGCGGCGACAGCTGC
>JAABUV010001205.1_pt1 | contig 37785 bp, 38 predicted proteins | sample 5559971 | NCBI WGS metagenome assembly JAABUV01 (sample SAMN10711881, study PRJNA513362) | rock metagenome | isolation source: Antarctica rocks | place: Antarctica: Victoria Land, Knobhead nord | collected 2015-12-19
CGACAAGCTGCCACTGGGCGTCGGTCAGGTCGGTTGAGTAGGCTTTGCGGCCAGTTTTTTGAGGGCAGGGTGGCTGTTCCATGCCTTCATCTTCGGAACAAAGCAAGCCTTTCTACACAGTCTCTAATCAATACACCGAACAACTGCAAGAAGCAATGTAAAGATTGTGGGGTGACAGTGTATCCTCCCGTATGGGTAACGTAATCATCCTTCCCCACAGGATGTTCGCTCTCACGCTCAAGCCAATACTGCCCCTGAGATTTATAGAGAAACAAGTGCAAGTCCTCAAACTTACTCCGATTCTCAAAAAATAGATGTATTTCTAATTCCGGGCATCGCTCTAAGTGCTTCGCGTAAAAATCATTCCAGTTTTTTTCGTTCTGTAGACTATCCGAACAGCGAAGGGTGCCAAGAAGATGACGAATTATTTCACGATCACTCGTCGTAGCCTTATACCAATTTGGTATTCCAGTCAGATAGTCTGCCGCTCTGGTTGCTGCTTTTTCTGAAGTGCCAACCCCTGAAACAAAATTGACTGAAGTTGCTTTTTTGGCCGTAGATTCTAACCAATCTCCCCTCTGTAACTTGGGAAGATGTTTGTAGCAACGATGGTAAGTGACAGGATAAGGCGCACCGTAACCCTGAGTCATCGGCAGCAGGAGTATAGAAAAAAGCAAAAGTGTGTAGTGTCGTTGCCTCAATGAAGCCCCCCATCCTACGGCCCAACCAGTATTCGGCCGCATTTGTGCGGTACAACACGCAGCCCGCTTTACCCTCAATCCCATCGGCACGACGCGCGCAGGATTGCCGCACTTCTGCGGCATGATACGCTCATTCCGGCTTGACAGCACTTCTGCGGTGCAACCCCCTTCATCCGCGCGCTAGGCCGCATGGGCAGGCGCGCTGCTGTCCCCACCTCTGTTGAGAGAACGACCGCAGAAGCAGCCCGAACAGAGCCGCGAGAGTGAGCCGCCCCAGTCCCCCGCGCCTGTGATTTCCGCCGCCTGCGTGTTGGGCATTATGTCACAGCAGTTGACTGGATGCAAGGGCCGCGGACGGCGAAAGAGGGTGGTCAGGCCGCCGCAAGTTCCGGCTGCTGTGTGACGGAGAAGCGGATGCCGTTCGCCTGGAGGACGGCACGGATGGAGCGCAGTTCAGAGTTGCCTTTCTCAGAGAGCATCCGGTAAAGCGCCTCGCGGGTGATCTGCGCCCGTTCCGCGCTCCGGGCCATGCCGCCGTTCGCCTGGACGTACTTGCGGAGGGCAACCAAGAACTCCTCCGTGCTGTCTTCCCAAGCATCTTGGAGGTAGATCGCGGCGGATTCAGGGTCCCGCAGGGCCTCGAACAAAACCTCGTCAAAGTCTTTGAGCTTGTACTCTGGTGTCATGCCGCTTCCTCCTCTGTCTTGATCTCTGGCGCGTCTGCCAGCGTTCCCGCCCACGCCCGTAAGGCGGCTTCCGTGTGGCCGCCGTTCTCAAAAGCCTTCCAAAGCTGCCGGGCGCTTTCAATGTCTTTGCTCTGGCTGGACTTGTCGCCGCCGCCGATCAACACGACCACAGTATTTTGGTCCAGCAGGGCGTAGTAGACACGGTAGCCAGGCCCCAGGTCTATCTTGAGTTCGGAAACGTCTTTCAGACTTTTTTGTACACCGAGGTCGCGCCTGAGCTTGTCGATCTGGCGCAGGACTCTCAGCCGCGTGGGTTTGTCGCGCAACCCACGCAGCCATTCTTCCAGCGGCGACTTACCGTTTGCCTGGATAAGCACGGCAAGCCTACGTTCCGCCTCACTCATGGGGCTGTTCTTCCTTGCTTCTATTGTAACCTAAAAGTTACGGGCTGTCAATATCATAAGCCTGGATCACTCCGCCGACCAGCAATCGGGGGAGGTCAGCAGGTCCAGGGTGGCGGACTGGACATCGGCGGTCTGGGCCGTGGTGGTGTAGAAGATCGACTCGCGCAACAGGCGCTGGGGGGGCTGGGAGAGCAGGTGCGCGCTGCCGCCCATGGCGGTGACGGCGGCGTGGGCGGCGCGGACGGCCAGGGTGATGGCCGAGGCGCGGGCGTGGAGGGCGTGGTCCTTGTAGTCGGCCAGCTCGGCGCAGGCCCCGCTCCACTCCAAAGCCTCGCGGCGGACATCGCTGATCTCACGGGACAACTCCTCGGTGGCGGCGCGTACCGAGTCGCTGCCGCGCCGGTCGGCCAGGGCAGTTAGGTAGTGGACCGAGCCGCGCGCGCAGCCCAGGGGCAGGAAGACGTGACCGGAAATGCCGCAATGATCCGAGCGGAGCAGGAAGGCGGCGGGGCGGTCGTAGAGAACGTGGTCATCGGGGATGAAGAGGTCAGAAAGAGTCACTTCGACAGTGTCCGAGGCGTTCATGACCACCAGGGGGATGCGCGGGCCGGGCACGAGCGACTTGCCGACATCCACTTTGGGCACATAGAAGTAGATGTGGTCGTTGTCGGGGACGCGGACCGCGCCTAAAATAAACGAGTCCAGAATCCCCCACCCCGTCACCCACGGCGCGACGCCCGACACTCGGTAGCCGCCTTCGACGCGCTCGGCCCGGACCATCGGGGGACCGGGGCGGCGCAGGTGCGAGAAGGCGACGCCGCACAGCTCGGTCCCGTCGGCGAACCGGGGCAGCTTTTCACGCTTCAAGGCTTCGCTGCGCCCGCCGCCGACGAAGCCGCCGCCGGCGTGGAGCTGCTGCTGGACGAAGGCGGTCACGCCGCAGGCGGACGCCATCAGCTCAGTGTACTCGCGCCGGGCAACGTCGTCGGCCCCCAGGCCGCCGAAGGCGAGCGGGATGCCCAGGCCGAAGTAGCCCGCCGCGCCCAGCGCGCGCACGTTCTGTTCGACCTGCCCGTGGATGTCGCCCTGGTCGGCGGCCTGCGCCTGGGGCCGGAACACGTCATCGGCGAGCCGCCGCGCCTCGTCTAAAATGTCTTCGCTCATGGTGCCGTCAGTATACCCGGTGGGTTCCTGCACGGGGGGTTCTTTCGGGTACACTCATCCTCAACGGCAACAATCTCATGGCAAAGATACTCGTCCACACGCTCGGCTCGTCCGGCGACTTCAACCCCTTCATGGCGCTGGCCCTGGAACTGCGGCGGCGCGGGCACGACATCCACTGGGCGGTCGGGCCGCACTCGGCGGAGAAGGCGCGGGCGCTGGGGTTCTCGGCCACGGTCTCGGGGCCGGACCCGGACTGGGATTCGGAGATGATGCACCGGCTGCTGACCGCGCACCCGACCGAACCGGTCCGCATCCTCTTTCAAGAGGCGCTGATCCCGGCGATCCGGCCCGCCTTCGAGTCGCTGGAGCCACTCGCGCGCGAGGCCGATCTGCTGCTCTCGCACACCATCCAGCTCGCCGCGCCCGCTGTGGTCGAACGCACCGGCGTCCGCTGGGTCAGCGCCACGGCGGCGACACTGATCTACGAGACGGCCGACTACCCGCCGCCGGGCATCGCCTGGAAGAACAGCCCCCGGTGGCTCAATCGTTTAGGCTGGGAAGCGGGTTTCAAGCTGTTCGGGCACCTGGACGACCTCGCCGCGCACGAGTACCGGGCGCTGGGCATCGCGCCCCGGCCCAACGTCATCGCGGGCGGGGCCTACTCGCGGCGGCTGACCCTGGGCCTGTGGTCGCCGTCGTTCTTCCCGCGCCCGACCGACTGGCCGCGCTGGTTCCAGGTCGGCGGCTACGCGCGGTGGGACGGGGGCGAGGGGACTGCCCCGCCGCCGGGTCCTCTCCCGCAGGCGGGAGCCGGCGCAAGCGCTCCGCGCTTGCTGTTCACACTAGGGTCGTCTGTGGTCAACAGCCCCCGTGGGTTCTACGAGACGGCCCTGGCGGCGCTCGCGCCGACACCGTGGCGGGCGATCCTGCTGGGGGCACCCGCCGACTTGCCCGTGCCGTCCGTGCTGCGGGAGCGGGTGGAAGTGGTGCCCTTTGCGCCGTATGCCGACGTGTTCCCCCATGTCGATGCCGTCATCCACCAGGGCGGGGTCGGGACGACCCAGGCGGCGTGTTACTACGGGCGGCCTTCACTTGTCGTGCCGCGCGGCTTCGACCAGTTCGAGAACGCCGCGCACATCCAGCGCGAGGGCTGGGGGCTGCGCCTGATGCCCTCCGACCTGTCCGCGCGGGCGCTGCGCTATCGGCTGGAGCGGCTGTTGGCATCGCCCGCGATCAAAGCGAGCGTCGAAGACCTGGGCGCTCGGATGCGGGCGGAGCCGGGCGTGTCGCGCAGCGCGGACCTGGTCGAGGCGGCCTTATGAATGATCACGTTTACATACTGGGCATCGAGACGTCGTGCGACGAGACTTCTGCTGCCGTGTTGCGGGATGGGCGCGACCTGCTCTCCAACGTCATCGCCTCGCAGATCGACCTCCACGCCAGGACCGGCGGCGTCGTGCCCGAGGTCGCGTCGCGGCAGCACGTCGCGCAGATCGGCGGCGTCATCGAAGAAGCCTTGCGCGAGGCGGGCTTAGAGTACGGCGATTTAGGAGCCGTGGCAGTGGCGAATCGCCCCGGCCTGCTGGGGGCGCTGCTGGTGGGCGTCTCGGCGGCCAAGACACTGGCTTATGCCCTGCGCGTCCCCCTGCTGGCCGTCCATCACATCGAGGCGCACATCTACGCGAACTGGCTGGCCGAGCCGGACATCGCGTTCCCGGTCGTCTGCCTCGTCGCTTCGGGGGGGCACAGCGAGATATTCCTGGTGCGCGGGCACGGCAATTACGAAATCCTGGGGCGGACGCGGGACGACGCGGCGGGCGAGGCGTTCGACAAGTCCGCCCGGCTGCTCGGCCTGCCCTACCCCGGCGGCGTCCTGATGGACCGGCTGGCCCGCGAGGGCGGGGGCGACCCCCAGGCTGTCCCCCTACCCCGCGCGCAGCTCGGGCCGGATTCGCTGGACTTCTCGTTCAGCGGCCTGAAAACAGCCGTCTTGCAGGCGCGTCAATCCGCCCAATATGCCGACGTGCCCACACAAGACTGGGCCGCCTCGGTCCAGGCCGCCATCGTCGAGCCGCTGGTCGCCAAAACACTCAGAGCGGCCAAACGGGAGGGCGTCGGCCACGTACTCATGGCCGGCGGCGTGGCGGCCAATTCTCACCTGCAAGAAACCATGCGCTCGGCCTGCGCGCGGGACGGCCTGCGCCTGACGGTGCCCCCGCCCCGGCTCTGCACCGACAACGCGGCCATGATCGCCTGCGCGGGGTACTATCACTGGGCGGCGGGGAAGATCGACACGTTGGACGTGGACACGCTGGCCTCGGAGCGGCTGGCGTAGGAACCCCTCACCGGCGGGAAGGCGGCTTGCCGTCGGGAGGGGTTCTTAGGTTCTTAACACCATGCACTTCCAGACACTGCACTCTTGGGACATGAGCGCCGAGGAGGCGCGGGCACAGCAGGAGGCGATGCGTCCGCTGGTCTCGCTTGCCGACGGCTTCGGCCCGATCCGTCACGTCGCGGGCGTGGACCTGTCGTTCAACGAAGACGCCGGCGAAGGCTATGCCGTCGTCGTCGTGCTTTCCTTCCCCGCGCTCCAGGTTGTCGAGGCGCGCTACGCCCGGCAGCCACTCAAGATGCCTTACATCCCCGGCCTGCTCTCGTTCCGCGAGTCGCCGGTCGCCCTGGAAGCCTTCGCGCAGGTGCAGACGGTCCCGGACCTGATCATGCTTGACGGGCAGGGACAGGCCCACCCGCGCGGCTTCGGGATCGCCTGTCACCTGGGCGTCCTGCTCGACGTGCCCGCCATCGGGGTCGCCAAGAGCCGCCTGTACGGGCAGTACGACGCCGAGGCTCTGGGCGACGCGGCCCCGTCGCAGGTCCCGCTGACGGACCGCAATGGCGCGCACACCCTCGGCGCGGTCGTGCGGACCAAGCCGCGTACCAACCCGCTGTTCGTCTCGCCGGGACATAAAGTGAGCGTCGAGTCGGCCACACGGCTGGTTCTGGACTGCGTCCGCGGCTACCGCCTGCCGGAGCCGACGCGGCAGGCGCACAACCTCATCACCGCCTACAAGAAAACGGGCGCGGCACCTGATCCGCTGCCCCCGCCTGCGGCCTCACAAAGTACCCTCGCGCTTTAGACAAAGAAAAGCCTCCCGCTTCTGTTCAGAAGCGAGAGGCTTTTTCCGACGTTAGTTACTTGCTGAACTAGGCTCGCTGCCCCTTGCGTGAGCGCAGCGCCAGCCCTGCTGCTCCGAAGACGAAGAAGCCGAGCAGGACATAAGGAGACGGTTCAGGCGCGGCACTTCCCATTGTGCCACTGGTCGTGCCGCTCGTTGTGCCGCTGGTCGTGCCGCTCGTTGTGCCGCTGGTCGTGCCGCCCGTTGTGCCGCTGGTCGTGCCGCTCGTTGTGCCGCTGGTCGTGCCGCTCGTTGTGCCGCTGGTCGTACCGCTCGTTGTGCCGCTGGTCGTGCCGCCCGTCGTGCCAGGGCCAGGTGTAATCACGGGAGGAGCGGCGATGGGCGGTGCGGTACTGACGAAGCTGTTGTTCCCGCCCCCGCCCTTGTGGAAGATGCCGTAGAGGATGGGAAGCCCGGCGAGCAGGCCGAACGGCGAAGCGCCCCGAGAGGCATGGGCGAGCTGCGTGATCGGGAAAGCGGCGACTTTGACCACCGGCGGCGTCAGAGGGGCGATGATCTGCTGACCCGTCGAGGCCAGGACAAAATCAACCGGGGTCGTAGGCGCGAGCGCGGGCTTTGCGGATGCCACCCGGCGCGAAGGCAGGGCGGCTGTCTTCGGCGAACCGAGCGCCTCCAGTGACGGCGAGACCTTGACGGTGGGCAGGGAAGAGACGAGCGGATTGCCGCAGGCCAGCTTGAGGATGGGCTGCCCCGTGCCGCGCAGGGCGAAAACGGGCGTCCCCGCCGGCAGGCGGGCGATGATCGTGTACTCGCGGCCGCTGCGGGAAATACAGGAAACGGGGAAGCGCCGGGCGGTGCGGAGCCGCGTCAGGACCAGGTCGTTCTGGATATAGTGGACCAGGGCCGGGCCGGACAGGTGGAAGTGCCGGGCCAGGCGACGCCGGACGGTGGGGTCGAGCGTGACCTGCCGGCCTAACTGGGGGACCGTGGCGACGTGCTGGTTGATAAACGAGTCCGGCGGCACGGAGAGCGGGCCTGCCAGAGCCATCGCCGGCAGGGCGCTCAGGGCGGTGAAGATTATGGCTTTAGGGGCGGAACTCATGGAGCTGTCTCTTCCTGTGGATGACTGCACAAATGGACTAGGAGCATAATACCCGATATATCAGCGTTTAAGCCTGTTTCTTTCACCGGGTTTGGGCGATACTTCGCCCAAACCGCGCTTTTATACGCTGATGTAAGGCGGCCTTCTTTTGAGCAGTGAGCCGGGCACCTAGAGGGAGGAAAGAACAGGCACGAAGAGAAAAGAGAGCGGTTCGCAGAGATCGGCCCGTGGCTGCTCTTGTTCCACCCATCTGTTACCGGCATCTACGGCGAAGAGAAGGACTGAGACACGCAGTTTTGGGTGCATCAGTCCTTTTATGTTCCATTTTGTTCATGTCTGAGCACTCTGCTCAGGCATTGGTACGGCGGGTGCGGCGCGCTCCGACGAGCAGGGCGGCCAGGCCGACCGCCCCGATGGCGAAGGCAACGGTGCCGCTCGGCTCAGGAACCGGCGTTACTCCCGTCGTGCCGGTCGTCGTGCCGGTCGTCGTGCCGGTCGTCGTGCCGATGGTCGTGCCGGTCGTCGTGCCCGTCGTCGTGCCGGTCGTCGTGCCCGTCGTCGTGCCGGTGCCGGTCGTGCCCGTGCCGGTCGTGCCCGTCGTGCCGGTGGTCGTGCCGGAGCCGCCGCCGTGGCCGATGATGCCGGCCAGGATGGGGATGCCGGCGAGGTAGCCCAGGGGGAACCCGCCGCCGGTGTGGAGCGTTGGCAAGGCGGGTGAGATTTTAAGCGTCGCGGGCATGATCAGCGCACCGGGCACGTTGCTGGAGGCGACGATGAGCGGGGCACCGGGGGCCAGCGTCGGCGCGACCTTCGTTGAAGCCGACGGCGGCAGGGCGGCAAGCTGCGGTGCCCCCTGCTCATACGGGGCCTTCTTGACGACCGGCGGCAGGCTGGCCATCATCGGATTGCCGCAGGCCAGCTTCAGGACCGGCTTGCCGGTCGTCCGTGACACGAAAACGGGCGTCCCCGCCGCGAGGCGGGAGTTGATGACATACTCGCGGCCATTACGGGCGATGCAGTACACCTGGTAGCGCCCCGACGTGCCCAGCTTCTTGAGGACGAGGTTGTCCTGGATGTAGCGCACGACGGCGGGGCCGGAGGTGTGGAAGTGGCGGGCCAGGCGGCGGCGCACGACCGGATCCAGCGTCACCTCCTGGCGCAGGTTGGGCACCGAGGAGACGTTCTGGTTGATGAACGAGTCCGGCGGCACGGCGAGGCCGAGGGGCAGGGCCGAAGCCAGCGTGGGCAGGCCTCCCAGAGCTACGAGCGAAAACAAGAGAGCATGATGCCGATTCATTATACTACTTCCCCCGTCCGCAAAATGCGTGACACTGACGGTGTGTGCAGAAAACGTGCCAAAAAGACTTCTCGCCCCGGAAACAAGAGAAAATGCCGGGGAACGGTTTCCCCGACCTCGGCCGCGTCATCCCGCTGAGACAGCCGGTATCTCGCTGTGGTTGATCAGGAACGCCGCCGAGTCGGCGAAATAGCGGCCCAAAATGTCGCGGAACGGCGCGAAGGCGGGCGTGGACTCGACCGCCGCAGTCATGCAGCGCAGCCAGGCGCGGCCCTCCGCCGGGCCGATGCGGAAGGGGACGTGGCGCATCCGCAGGCGGGGGTGGCCCCGCTCCTCCCCGTAGCGCGCCGGGCCGCCGAACCGCTGAATCAGGAACCAGGCGAGATGCTGCTTGGCCTGCGTCAGGTCATCGGGATAGAGGGGCCGCAGCACCGCGTCCGCCTCGACTCCCCCGTAGAACGCCTCCACCAGGTCGAAGAACGGCCCGTCATCGCCGATCCGCGCGTAAATGGCCGTCGTTTCGTCTTCCATGCTTGAGTCAAACCCGAGTCAAAGTCCGCCCGCCACGTGGTTTCGTGGAGTATACCATGGATTTCGGCGGATGGGCGGGTTTTCTACTGGGTCAATTACGGGTTAATCGCCGGTTTCCGCCGAATCCAGTACAACGCGCAGGGAGTCGGGCGTGACGCGGACGCGCGCCTCGGCGGTGCCCTCGGCGACCCGCGCCAGCTCGGACCCGACCGCCGTGTGCCGCCAGCCGGTGTTGAGGGCCAGCGCCCCGGTCTCCGACCCGCGCGCCAGGGCCAGCGCGTCCGCCTTGGTCAGCGTCAGCTCCGGCGCGAGGTCTCTCTCCAGGCACAGCATCTCCCCCAAGGCGTACAGCAGGTCCCCCAGGGCGCGCTCGCGCGGCGTCTCGTCCGGGCCGGACGGCGAGAGCGGCGGCGGCAGGGCGTCGTCAGGCAGAGCGCGGGCGGCGTTCAGGGCGTCCAGGAGCGGCGGGCCGAGGCTGACGTCTTCACCCTCGGGGAAGCCCCGGATGCGGCGGAAGTCGGCCAGGCGGCGCGGGGGGCGCTGGGCAAGCTCGACCACGGTCTCGTCGCGCAGCAAAGTCCGCACCGGGATGTCGCGCGCCAGCGCCTCCTCCTCGCGCCAGGCGGCGACCGCCCGCAGCAGGGCCGTGGGCCGGGCGGTCATCCCGCGGGCGTTCCGCAGCCTTAGGTACGCCTCGTCGGGGGCGACTTCATAGGTACGCGGCTGGGAGAAGCGGGCCATTTCCTCGGCCAGCCAATCGACCCGGCCCAGTGTGCCCAGAAGCCGCGTCAGCCGGTCGGCCAGCGGCAGCAGGAAGCGGACGTCGTCGCGGGCGTATTCGAGCTGCGCGGGCGACAGCGGCCGCCGGTCCCACTCGGAGCGCGTCTCGGCCTTGGACAGGCGCACCCCGATGACGGCCTCGGCCAGCCGCGCGTAGGACAGGGGGAACGAGGGCAGGCCGACCAGTCCCGCCGCGACCTGCGTGTCGAGGATGTTCTGCGGCAGCCGCCGCCCGCCGCCGAAGAAGGCCAGCCGCAGGTCCTCGCGGGCGGCGTGCAGGACTTTCTCCACCGAAGGGTCGGCCACCAGATCCCAGAACGAGTCTAGGGCCGTCACGGCCATGGTGTCCACCAGGCCGATGAACTCGGTCGTCGCCACCTGGACGAGGCACAGACGCGGCAGGTAGGTCCGCTCGCCGACGAACTCGGTGTCCAGGGCGAAGCGCCCGGCCTGTTTCAGCGCGGCGCAGAGGGCGGCCAGGGCCTCGGGGGTGCGGACGGTCTCAAGCTCGCGCAGGGGTTCGTTGGACATAGGCGTGTGGTGAGGGGAACGGGCGATTCCAGTCGCCCGCATCTTCAGTCCGCCCATTGTACCCTAAAGACCCCCGAGCAAAAAGCCCTAAAGGCCGGGCGGGCGGGTGCCGACAATCACACCAGCAGATTCCGCCCACGAAGGGGAACAGTGACGATGCCAGACACGAACACGCAAGCAGCCATCCGAATCGAAGATTTCTCCAAAGAATACCCCGTGCCGCGTCAGAAAGAAAAGCGCGTGGCGGTGCGCGGGCTGTCCCTCGACGTGCCGCCCGGCGTGCTGTTCGGCTTCCTCGGCCCCAACGGCGCGGGCAAGACCACCACGATCAAAATGCTGCTCGGCTTCCTGCCGCCCACGCAGGGCGCGGCCTGGCTGTTCGGCATCCCCGCCGGCGAGGAGCGGTCCCGCCGGCGCGTCGGCTACCTGCCCGAGCAGCCGTACTTCCCCAAGTTTCTGTCGGCCATTGAGGTCGTCCGCGCCCACGCCGGGCTGTCGGGCCTGTCGGGTGCGCGCGCGAAGGAGAACGTCGAGCGGTGCCTGCGCCAGGTCGGCATGTGGGACAACCGCTATATGACCCTGTCCAAGTGCTCCAAGGGCATGACGCAGCGGGTCGGGCTGGCCTCGGCCCTGGTCGGCGACCCGGACCTCTTGATCATGGACGAGCCTTCGTCGGGCCTGGACCCGGTCGGGCGGCGCGAGCTGCGCGCCCTCCTGGTCGGCCTGAAGGGCGAGGGCAAGACGATCTTCCTGTCGTCGCACCTGCTGTCCGAGATGGAGTCGGTCTGCGACCGCGTGGGCGTCATGGCGCGGGGCGCATTGGTCGCCTGCGGGACACCTGGGGAGATCACGCGGGCGCGCGACGAAGTCCGGGTGCAGATCGAGCAGCCGGAGCGCGACGAGGTTTTGACCGCGCAGGTCGAGGGCTGGGGCGGCACCGTCGAGGCGTCGGGCGAGGGCCGGACGAACCTCAGCGTCCCGCCGGGCATGGTCTACAAGGTCATGGGGCTGTTGGAGCAGCGCCGGGCGCGGCTCGTGGCCGTCTCGCCGCAGCGCGAGACGCTGGAAGACGCCTTTTTGCGGCTGGTGGGGGACGCAAGCTAATGGGGATTTTGTACCCGCAGGCCCTGCGGAACATCGGCATCATCGGGCGCATCACATTGTTGGAGGGCGCGCGCAAGCAGGTCTTCCACGTCCTGATGCTGTTCGCGGTCTTTCTGATCTTCGGCTCGGCGACGCTGGCGAAGTTCGACCGCCATGTACAGATGAAGATGCTGGACGATTTATGCCTCTTCTCCGTCTTCCTGGTCAGCGCGGTCGTCGCCATCACGGTCACGGTCACAGGCATTCCGGGCGAGATGGAGCAGAAGACAGTCTACCCGGTCATCGCCAAGCCGGTCGCGCGCTGGCAGTTCGTGTGCGGCAAGTACGCCGGCGCGATGGGCACGGTGCTTGTCGGCATGGCGGTCATGGCCGCCACGTTCGCGTTCTTGCAGATCTTCTACATGGGGCACCTGGACCGGGCGGTGTTCACGGTCCTGCCGTTCCTGTTTCTCGAAACGGCCATCCTCGGGGCCATCGCGCTGTGGCTCTCGACGTGGGCCTCGTGGCCGCTGGCCTGGTTCCTGTCGGTCCTGCTGTGCCTGCTGGGCAACGTCAAGTTCCCGCTCTACGCCTCGCTGACGGCGCACCCGCAAAGCCCGTTCAACCGCGTCGTGATTGCCGCCCTGTACCACCTGCTGCCCAATTTAGAGTCGTTCAACTTCAAGGACGCCCTGGTCCACCACCTGGCCGTGCCGCCCGCCTACCTCTGGCAGACGGCGGCCTACGGCGTCTGCTACACCGCCGCCCTGCTGACGCTGGCGTCGCTGACGTTCGCCCGGAAAGAGCTTTAGTCATGCCCGTGACGACGCACAGCAAAGACAAAGCGCCCTGGCTGCTGGCCCCCTGCGTCCTGCTGGCCCTGAGCGGGATGACGGTGCTGGCCCCCCGCCGCGCCGCGCTCGCCGCCCCCACGCAGGCCACCGGGGCTGCCCAGAAGCCCGCCGCCGCCGCCTACGATGACGGGGATGGCGACGAGCTGCTGGAACACTGGGGGGACCCGAAGTACGCGCGCGAGGAGCGCCTCCAGATGGCCGGCATGGCCGGCGGCCTCGCGCTGCTGGGTGTCCTGGCCGCCCGCAAGCGGCGCGCGGCGCGCGGCAGGATGAGGGGGACGGACGATGGCCGTTAAGAGTTGGCGGCGCGCGCTGCCCGCCGCCCTGCTCTGCCTGGGGTTTTTGGCACTGGCGGGCGGATTCGAGTCGGCCTCGGAGGAGACGGGCCGGGCACAGGGGTATCTGGTGACCACGGCAGCGCAGGGCAGCGATGCCGCGCTGGCGCAGGCGGGCGGGGAGTTCCGCATCGTCGCCGCGAACCTCTTGTGGGACAAGGTGATCGACCACTACCACCACCAGTACATGGCGACCGGGGGCGACTGGTCCAAGAACGAGAGCCTGCTGCCGCTCTTGCAGACGATCATCACGCTGGACCCGCACTTCACGCAGGCGTATCAGATCATGGGCGCGGTGATCCTGCCCCGCACGGGCCATCTGGAGCGGGGCCGGCAGGTCCTCGCCCAAGGGATCGCGCACAACCCCGCCTCGTGGGAGCTGGACCGGGACATGGCGATGCTGCTGGCGTGGAACCAGCACTACCCCGCCCAGGCGCTGCCCTTTGCCGAGCGGGGCCTGCGCTGCGCTGATGACGACTTCTCGCGCAACCTGATGACGAAGCTCTGCCGGACTTTGCGCGATCAGGTCGCTGCCCGGCAGGCGAGGCCGCAGGCGTGAGCGGTCACCACAGTGATCATTAGAAGAGAGCCACGTCGCCCGGCACTCAAGTGCCGGGCTACCCGGAGGAAGTGCCTCCGGCACTGAAGAGTCCTCAGCCTCGCCTTTCGGGTAGCCCGTGCCGGGCGTGTATCCCCTCCCCCACACCATCCCATTGTATCGCCCCGGCGATTGTGTTATAATGCCGCAAGGAGAACGCACCTTTTATGTCGGCTCTGTCGGCGACGCCGGAAGCGGTCCTCATCGTCAACCCCACGGCGGGCCGGGGGGCGGCGGGCCGGCGGGTGCCCGAGATTCGCCGGCTGCTCGGCGCAGCGGGCCGGGACTGGGCCTGGCACTACACACGGGCGCGCGGTGACGCGACCCGGCTGGCCCGCGAGGCGGCTCTGGGGGGCACCAAGCGCGTCATCGCCGTCGGCGGCGACGGGACGCTGCACGAGGTCGTCAACGGTATTTTGGGAACAGGCGCGGCGGCAGGCCTGATCCCGTTCGGGACCGGCAACGACTTCGCGCGGGGCGTCGGCCTGTTCGGCAGCCTCGAAACCGCCTGCCGCGCCGCGGCGGGGGACACGGTCAGGCACATGGACGTCGGCGTGATCGAGGGGAGCGGCACGGAGGGGGGGCGGCACTTTTTGGTTCTAGCCGGGACCGGCTATGACGCGCGGACGGCGCAAACGGTCAACGCGGGCATCCGCCACCTTTCGGGCGCGCTGGCCTACGTCTGGGGGGCCATCTTGACGCTCAGGACGTTCGAGCCGTTCGCGCTGACGCTGACGCTGGACGGCGACCCGCCCCGGCGGCTTCAAGCCATGTTCGCCTCGTTCGCCAACGTCGCCACGACCGGCGGCGGGATGAAGATCGCGCCCGGCGCGGTCCCTGACGACGGATGCCTGGACATCTGCCTGGTCGGCGCGGTCTCCAAGGCGACCCTGCTCTACCAGCTCACGCAGGTCTTCGGCGGCAGGCACGTCGGCCACTCCGCCGTGTCCATGCTGCGCGCCCGGACCATACACGTTGACGCCGACCCGCCCCAGCCCTTGCTGATCGACGGCGAGGTACACGGCACGACGCCCGCCACGATCCGCCTCCTGCCCGGCATCCTGCCATTCCTGGTCCCCGGCCCATGAGACAGGTCTTCACAGAAGCCACCCTGCGAAAGATGGAGGCATTTTGGACACGCCACAGGTGGGAAACTGAACCGCCCCCTTTTCTGTATGCGTGGTGCAATCCGAGCTTCTTACTGAGGCCGGATGAGGAATACACCCGCAAGCTTTACTTGCGTACTGCTCTGACTCAGGCGTTAGGGACGGTTCTATGGGTGACCATCCTTCTCTGTGCTGTGATAGCTTTGAGCGCTCTTTTCTGGCCCGGCTCCTGGCAGATTGTCCATGACCCGAAGAACCACGCTTTTCTTATTGGGGATCTGTCTCGCGAAGGCTTCTACTACCTCCCGTGGTATCCGTTGATGCTCTTCCTGTTCAGCTTGACAATGCACTGGCCGGGGTACTTCTTCTGGAACCGGCGGGCGAGGCGGCTGCGAAGAGAGGATCACGTTCAAGCGCCTATCACCGCCGTCATCGCTGAGGCGACTGTGGACGACGGCAGCAGTTGGCCGCCTGCCCCCCGGCGAGTTGTTTGATGCAGGATGTGACGCGGGACGTGGTCATCCCCGCCGGGGGGAGCATCGACGAAGGCTACGCGCGGGCCATCGGCTCGCCTTTCCGCGCCCTCGCCCCGCTGGGGCCGGATCGGGTGCCCGTCTTGCAGCACGTCGTGGATACCCTGCGGGCGAGCGGCGCGGCGGGCCGGATCATCGTCGTCGCGCCCTCGCCGGTTGCTGATGTTATCGAAGGCGTGGACGAATGGCTATTAGCCGGGGACAGCGGCCCGGCTAACATTCGTGCGGGCCTGGCGCGGGCGACGCCCGGACGGGCTGCCCTGGTCTGCGCGTCCGACCTGCCGCTGATGACTCCCAAGGGCGTCGCCGACTTCTGCGCGCGCTGCCGGCCCAATGTCCAAATCGCCGTGGGGATGGTCGCCGCAGACGACTACAACCAGATGTTCCCGGACGCGCCGCCCTCGGAGTTCGTGCGGCTGGCCGATGCGGGGGAAGTGACGCTCGGCGGGCTGTTTCTAATCCACCCGGACTTGCTCGCGCGCCACGACGCGCTGCTGCGCCGCCTGTTCGCGGGCCGCAAAGACCAATGGCGGATGGCCGGTGTCCTCGGCCCGCGCCTGCTCTGGCAGTGGGCGACCAAGACGCTCCGATTGGAGACAGTGACGCGCCGTGCCGAGACGATTTCAGGGACGCCCGTGGACGTCGTTTCCGAGACTGACCCGACGCTGGCTTACGACATAGACACCGAGGATGATTACACCTACGCCCAGTCACGTTTCGGACAGCCCACCCGCCCCCCGCGCGGGCGGCTTTCTGCTTGAGCGTTCCATGCTGATCCGCATCGTGGTCGGCGTCCTGGCCGCCGCACTCCTGATCTTCCTGGACTTCGCCGGGAACGGCCTGCCGTTCGCGCTGGGGGTGGCGATCCTCGCCATCATGGGTGCCGAGGAGATGTATCAGGCGATCCGAAAGCAGGGCGGGGACCCGACCAAGCCGCTCGGCTTTCTGGCCTGCCTCGTGTTCCAGATCGCCGCCTGGACCCACAACGGGCAGCGGTTCGCCCCCTACCTGCCGGCCCTGCTGCTGCTGCTGGTCATCACGACGCTGCTGACCGAACTCGGCAAGCGCCGCCCCAAGCCCGTCGTCACCATCGGGACGACCCTGCTGGGGGCGGTCTATGCGGGCTGGCTGCTGTCGTACCTGACGCTGCTCCACGGGATGCAGCCCGGCAACCTCAAATTGAGCGTGGGCAACGTGCCCGTCCTGGTCCCACCGTTCCCGCACACGACGCCCGGCGAGTGGCTGGTCATCTTCGTCTGCGCCTGCACCTTCCTGTCGGACTCGGGCGCGCTGTTCGCGGGCAAGGCGTTTGGGCGGCACAAGCTGGCCCCCGCCATCAGCCCCGGCAAGACCTGGGAGGGATCAATCGGCGGCATCCTCACTTCGCTGGTCACGGGCGCGCTGCTGGGCCGCTGGCTACATCTGCCCCTGGTTCATGCCCTGGTCCTGGCGCTCGTCTGCGCCGTGTTCGGCCAGATCGGCGACCTGTGCGAATCGGCCCTGAAGCGCGACCTGGGTGTCAAGGACTTCGGCACGGTCCTGCCCGGCCACGGCGGGATTCTGGACCGCATCGACAGCCTGCTGTTCTCCGCGCCGCTGGCCTATTACTACGTGCTGTTCTTCCTCATGCGCGGGCACTAAATCTCTTCCCCCAAGTACCGCTCCATCCAGTCCACCGACAGCGACAGCATCTCATCCGTGTACTGGTGCCCCAGTTCGGGGAAGACGCGCAGGCGCAGCCGCTCCGGGAACGCGGCGTAGGAGGGCCGCAGGCGCTCCTCCAGCTCGACGACGCCGTCCACGGGGACGACCGCGTCCTGCGCCCCGTGCAGCATCAGCAGCGGGCGCGGCGGGATTACGGCGGGAGCTAGGGCGAGCGGGTTCAGGGTTGCGGCCTGGTCGTAAGCCGGGTGCCCCGGCCCCAGCCCGAGGGCGCGCAGGGGCGCGAGCCAGTCCGGGCTGCCTAATGCGACCGCCCCCGCCGTCCATTCGGGGTCCAGCAGCAGGGCGGCGAAGGTGATGTAGCCGCCCAATGAGATGCCGTGCAGGCCCGCACGGGGCGGCGCGAAGTGCTCCCGGAGGCGGGACAGGTCGCGGGCGGTTTCGACGATCATTTCGGTGGCCGTGGCGAAGTAGTCAGCCGTCAGCCGCGCGTCGCGCCCGCCCGCGCCGGGCCGCTCCCCGTGCAGGCGCACATCGGGGGCGACCGCTCGGAAGCCGCGCCGGGCCATCTCGTACAGGCCGGGCAGCATCCGCTCCTTGCGGCTGCCCAGGCCGTGCAATATAACCACCAGGGGCAGGTCGCCCACCGACCCTTCCAGGGCGACGCTCAGGCAGGGCACCCCCGCCCAGGTCTCGTGTGTCAGGCTGTAGCGCGTCACCATTCGCTCCTTTAACCTCTGAGGTGCCGGGGCTGTGGAAGGCCCCGGCAAAGAGGCCCTCTTCGGACCTGTCTCCCACATTCGGTAGTAGCCTAATGTAGACAGTGTCTGTCTGAATTATACTCTGGTCATGGTCATCGAAACTATTCTCTGTGTTCACTGCGGCAGTGCCCGCCTGCGCCGCGACGGCAAAGCGCCCAACGGCAAGCAGAAATACTTCTGCCGCGACTGCAACAGAGGAAGCCGCCAAAACCCGTCAGCCCGCGCTTACTCCGCCGAGTTTCAAGCGCAGGTACTGGCCGCCTACCACGAGCGCTGCTCCCAGCGCGGCGTGTGCCGCATCTTCGATACGCAGTAATGCCGCAGGCATACATTGCGCGTCAAACACTGGCAGATTGGCTCAAACAAGGGATAATCAAAAAGCCGCGATGCTGCCGCCCTTGAAGAAGACACTCGCCAAAGCCCAGAAGGGTGACCTGTCTCATACTACAGGATCACTCAACCGGATCGGCATCAGTGTAGGTGATCGTGACGCTCGAAGGTGCTTTAAATCCGTCGCTTAGTTCTTAGAAGTTCCTTCGAACCAAACCTTCTTGTTTGGATAATCGATCGTGATCCGGCGAGTCCTCAAAAAGCCATACCCTAAAATTGCCTGTGCTGGCGGGCTAAGAATAGTCACAACACTTGCTGAACTTATGGAAGTGATCCCAGCATACGATGATGAAACACGGCTGATAATGGTCGTACCAGCACGGCCTAAAAAGAACTTGCCATCCGCCTTGTGCTCTCTGATGCGGCTTGCTTTTAGCTGTGGAAGAAGCTGCTGATAAAAACTCTTGGTAATGCTCACTGAACTAGATAGCCAGCCAGTGTCAATGATCGTATCGCAGGGGGAAGACATTATCTTCCCACGGACACATGGAACGCCGTACTCACCTCGTACAGTGGGGTTGATCCACCGGAAGTTTAGAACGTGGCGACGATCTAAGACACTCGGAGGGACAGTGTTTGGAGCCGACGGTTGGATAATGAGTTCCTGCCTAGCATAATCGATCGTCAATACTGTGTCTGCAAACACAGAATTACCCAGGGCAGGTACTGTATTTGGATTTTCGTGACCTGAAGGGATAACATAAGAACGTACATGGCTAAGTTTCAGGCCACCTATTTGAACATTGTCCAATATAGCCTCCTGAAGCCGAACCTTATGCCCACCTGCATCACCCACTAGCATCTCGGAGCCGGTACGCTGATCAGTCAAGTTCCTTTCAGCATTCCACATTATTTGCTGGGCTCCGGTATCAATTTGGCATTTTGTGGGTTTCCCGTTGATGATCGCAACGACGATAACGGCGTTGTCGTACATTAAGAAAGGAACTCGAGTCTCAACATGGATTAGAGGGACACGCGTCTCTAGCAGAATAGGCTGCTGAACGCTACTGTGGGCCACCAGATGTGGCTCTCTGTGGAAGCCGTAGCGCTTGGATACAACTGAAACTAGTGTGATGAAAATAATTGTCACCAGAAGTTTTACCGGCAGATTAACAGATGTGCTATTCCGGTTTAACATTTAACATTTCACATTCCGGGTAGTGGCTCAGTGCCGACAGTTGTTCAGTTTCAGAAGGCGCGAGGAATACATCCGTCGGCTCTCAAAAAAGAGTGCTCCTACCGCCGCCTAATTAGGTACTCCAGAATCGGAGGGGCAAAAACTGTCGGCACTGAGCCACTATCCCACATTCTTCACCCGCGAGGGCGCGTATTCTGCCGGGGCATTCCACTGCCCCGGCACGGCCTCACTCCCCTTCTACGGCCAGGGCCAGCAGCAGCAGCAGGACGCGCTGGCCGCGTGCGGTGATTCGGTACTGGTTACGGCCCGCCTGCCCGATCAGGCCCGCGTGCATCAGGTCCCGCAGGTGGTGATACAGACTGCCCGTGCTGAGTTGTGCGGCAGTTCCCAGGGCCGCCGCGCTCTCGCCGTCGCGCCCCAGGAGCGCGCGCAGCAGGCCGACTTTCTGCGGCGATGACACAGCATACCCGAGCAGGGCGACGGCCTCGTCGGTTACCTGCGCGAGGTGCGCCCAGGTCAGCGTCACGGGTCCCGCCTGGAACGGCGCGTCGCCCTCGCCCAAGGCGGGGCGGTGGAGGGTGTACGAGACCGCCGCGTCTTTAGCTTTCACCGTCGCGGCGGGCGGCGGGGCCTCATCGGGCACGGCGGCCCCGCCGGTGAAGGAAGCCTGGCTCGCGGCGGCGAGGGCCTGGAGCTGGCGCACCTCGGCCTGGAGCTGTTTCAGGACGTCTTTGGTCTTCAGGGACTCTTTGGTTTTACTGTCCATGCGGCTTTCCTGCTTTTCTGGAATAGCATAACACAAAAACTTCAAGCTGTCAAGCGGGGATAGACAGCCGGGGCGGGGCCGGGTATACTGGCGGCGCTGTCGGGACGGGCGTGGGCGGGACGGGACCGCGAAAGGCAGGGACGTAGTGCCAAAAATACTCGTGGTGGACGACGAAGAGCCGATCGTGGACGCGATCTCCTACAACCTCAAAAAGGAGGGGTTCGCCGTCGAAACGGCGGGTGATGCCGACGAGTGCATGAACAGGTTCCTCTCGGGCCGCCCCGACTTGGTTTTGCTCGACGTCATGCTGCCCTCAGGCAACGGGCTGGACCTGTGCCGGCGGCTGCACCGGCACAACGCCGCCCTGCCGGTCCTGCTGCTGACCGCCCGCGCCGCCGAGGCCGACTGCCTGCGCGGCTTCGACGCCGGCGCGGACGACTATGTCGTCAAGCCGTTCTCCATGCGCGAGCTTATGGCCCGCGTCCATTCGCTGCTGCGCCGCCATCTGCGGCCCGGAGAGGCCGAATCAGGCGACGCACCGCCCGAGAAGAACCCGACGATCACCGTGGACGGCATGGCGATTCATACCGACCGCCGCGAGGTCGTCAAGGACGGCCGCCCGGTCACGCTCTCGCGCAAGGAGTTCGACCTGCTGACCCTGCTCTCGTCGCACCGGGGCCGCGTCTTCGACCGGCAGACATTGCTGTCGCGCGTCTGGGGCGAGGACTGCTACGTGGACGACCGGACCGTAGACGTCCACATCCGCTGGCTGCGCGAGAAGCTGGAGTCGGTCCCGGCCAAGCCGGAGATGCTGCTGACGGTGCGCGGCATCGGCTACAAGCTCAAGGGCTGAAGGCGGGAAGCGGGGATGACTGGGTGACATTTCCCTGGACGCGGCACGTCAAAGGCGAACCAAAGGGCGATGCCCCGCAAGACGATACGCCGCAGGCCGAGGCTTTGGAGGCCGATTCGGCGCGGTGGCGGGCGCTGCTGGAGACGACCGAAGACGCCGTCCTGCTGGCCGACGCCGAGGGTCACGTCCGCCTGTCCAATTCCGTCGCGGCCTCGCTCTTCGGCACCCCTCGCGGAGACACACTGCTGGCCCACACGCTGAGCGCCGACCTGGAAGAGCTATACCGGAATGCCGTCCGCCGGCAGGTGGGCATCGAGCGCGAGGTCACACTCAGCCACCTCCTCCCCCGCACACTTCAGGTCCGCATCACCCCCATCGGCGACGGCGAGTTCCTGCTGGTGTTGCGCGAGCTGACCGAGCTGCGCCGCCTGGAGCGCGTCCGCCGCGACTTCGTCGCCAACGTCTCCCACGAGCTGCGGACGCCGCTGACGTCCATCAAGGCGATGGCCGAGACGCTGCTGGACGGGGCGCTGGGGGACGAGGCCGTGGCCCCGCGCTTTTTGCAGACGATCATCCGCGAGTCGGACCGCCTGGTCCGCCTGTCCGCCGACCTCCTGGACCTCTCACGGGTCGAGGCGCGCGGCCCGGAGAAGGACCCGACGGACCTCGCCACGCTGGCCGCCGATGTCGCCGCCCGCCTGGGGCCGCAGGCGGAGAAGGCCGACATCACCCTGACCAACACCCTGCGGACCCCGCTGGTCGTGCCCGCCGACCGCGACGAGATGGCGCAGGTGCTGGTCAACCTGCTGGACAACGCCATCGCCTACACGCCGCGCGGCGGCCTGGTCACGCTGAGCGCGCTGGAGACGCCCGACTCGGTGACAATTTCCGTCGCCGACACGGGCATCGGCATCCTCACCCACGACATCCCCCGCCTGTTCGAGCGCTTCTACCGCGCCGACAAGGCCCGCAGCCGCGCCTCGGGCGGGACGGGCCTGGGTCTGAGCATCGTCAAGCACATCGTCGAGAACCACGGCGGCACGGTCGCCGTCGAGAGCGAGTACAACCGGGGCAGCGTCTTCAGCTTCACACTCCCGAAGGCGTGAGCAGTCAAACGTCGTTTGGGTGGACCACGGTAATGCCCGGCGGGATATACCGCTGAAGGTCTCTCACACCATACGTCAGGATAAGGAGTCGGTCATCGGCCCAATCAGGGACGGTTCTTTAGCCGGCCCGGACTAGGTACTTCTTTGAGGCGCGCGCCGCCCCACCAGGCGCAGTTCGACTCATCGGCTTGCCCTCCTTAATTCGGCATCTCTCTGGGCACGGCGGCGATCTCTAAAAATCGCCCGATGCTGATGCCGAGCACTTCCAGGGAGCGGACGAAGACCTGGCGGAAGGCGTCCGGGGCGGGCAGCAGGGTCTCGACGCCGAAGCTGACCAAGTGGGGGTTGGCCGGGTCCGGCAGCGTCACCTTGACCGACTTCAGCGACCGGCTGACGCTGTTGGCCGCTTCCAGGCCGGTCTGGCGGTCGCCCACCCGCGACTCGAAGTTCATAAAGCAGTAGACGCTGAAGTAGTTCGGGTCGTCATCGGCGACGGTGAAGTACGTGCGGCCTTCCTTTTTGAAGACGATCTCAACCCCGTCCTCGGTGTGAGGCTGGTAGCCTTCCTCTTGCAGAAAAGCCAGCAGCATTTCTTTCTTCTCGGTTGTCGTGTCGCTCATGTTTGTCCTCTTTTACTCTTACTCGCGCAGCCAGCGGGCCGCGTCTTTGGCGTGGTAGGTCAGGATGATGTCCGCGCCCGCGCGCTTGATGGACGTCAATATTTCCAAAGCGGTCGCGCGCTCGTCCAGCCAGCCGTTGGCCGCCGCCGCCTTGACCATCGCGTACTCGCCGGAGACGTTGTAGGCCGCCAGCGGCAGCCGCGTCAGATCCCGCACCTCGCGGATGATGTCGAGGAACGCCAGCGCGGGCTTGACCATGATCATATCCGCGCCCTCGGCGATGTCCTGCTCCACTTCCTTCAAAGCCTCGCGCCGGTTGCCCGCGTCCATCTGGTACGTCCGGCGGTCGCCGAACGCGGGCGCGCTGTCGGCGGCCTCCCAGAACGGCCCGTACATCGCCGAGGCGTACTTGGCGGCATAAGAGAGAATCGGCGTGTCCGCGAACCCCTGCGCGTCCAGGGCCGACCGCAGCGCGCCCACCCGCCCGTCCATCATGTCCGAGGGCGCGACCACGTCCGCGCCGGCCGCCGCGTGCGAGACGGCCGTCCGGGCCAGCAGGCCGAGCGAGGGGTCGTTGAGGATGCGCTCACCCTCGACCACGCCGCAGTGCCCGTGCGCCATATACTCGCACAGGCAGACGTCGGTAAAGACTAACAACTCCGGGTTGTCGGCTTTGAGCGCCCGGACCGCCCGCTGCACGATGCCGTCGTCGGCATACGCCCCGGTCGCCGCGTCATCTTTGCCCTCGGGCAGCCCGAACAGCAGCACGGCGGGGATGCCCAGGGCATGAATCCGCTCCGCCTCGGCCCGCAGGGCGTCCACGGAAAGCTGAGACACGCCGGGCAGGGAGCCGATGGGATGCACGTTGCGGCCCGCGCCGGGGATGACGAACAGAGGGTCAACCAGATCGGACACGCTCAAGGCCGTCTCGCGCACCATGGCGCGCAGGGCGGAGGTCGCCCGCAGACGGCGGGGGCGGTGGCTTAAATGAGGATATTCCATAACATCAGTGTACCCACCCCGGCTCGGAACCCACCCCGGCGGGCAACCCCAATAGAGCCTTAGCCCGCCACCCCTCCCTGCTAGGGTGGGGATTTAGGTAGGAGCATTCGGCGCGGGCGGGAGAGGCTACCGATCTCCGTCCTCACCTTGAAGCCCTTCCCTAACAAGGAAGGGTATGCCCAGAGGGTATCACTTCGCATCGGCGGCTCGCCGCCGGGGAGGGGTTCCGAAACGGGGTGGGTTCCTACCCTCGCTGACCGTCAGCCCCGGCCCTGGCTTCGGATACAAAATGGCCTCCGCGCCTGCCATTTCCAGCGCGGCGACCGTCCGCTCGGGGTCCAATGTCAGGGCTAGGATCGTCCCGCCGCCGCCCGCGCCCGCGAGCTTCGCCGCCAATGCCCCGCCGCCCAGGGCGGCGTCGATCAGGCGCTCGTTCGCCTCGCCGCTGCCGCCCAGGTCCCGCACGACCGCGTGGTTGCGCGTCATCGCCCGCGCCAGCGCGTCCCAGTCCCTTGACAGCAGGGCGCGCTTGGCAATCCGGGCGAGCTGCGCCACTTCTAAGTACCCATCCACGGCGGCGGGTTCGCCGCGCAGCCACCGTTCGCGTGGCGAAGTGTGCACGGAGCCGGAGTGGTGGCGAACGCCCGTATGCGCCAGCACGAGGGGCGGCGTGTCTACGTAGGGTGATAGCGGCTCGATTGTCACCAGCGGCGTTTCACCGTTCGGCGCTTGGTCGCTGCGTTTCCCCCGGAAGTCCATGAAGTTCAGGCCGCCGAAGACGGCCATGGAGTGGTCCTGGAAGCCGCACACGATGCCCAAGACGTCGTACTCGGTCGCGCGCACCAGCTCCACCGTCTCGTAGGGGCTGGGCGTCCGACCGAGATGGGCCAGCAGGCAGCCGACGATGCAGGCGAGGATGGCGGTCGAGCCGGCCAGGCCGGCCTGCATGGGTATTTCGGTCTCGGCCCGGAGCCGGAACGGAGCGGCCTGGGCCGGGTCCACGCCCAGAGCGGACAGCGCGGCGCGGGCGACGTTCAGGAAGTCGCCCGGCTGGAGGGCGAGGTCTTGTTGTGAGCGCAGCGTCTGCGTCCGGCCCGAGACGGCGATGGTCGTCGCGTCCCCGCCCGGTTCGAGTGTGCAAAACGCCCGTTCGCGGGTCGAGCACGACAGGACGCTGCCGCCGTACATGTCGGTCGGGTTGCCGACCAGCCCGCAGCGGCCCGGCGCGGTGGCGCGGATCATACGTTACCCCCCAGAAGCCAATCCGTCATACCGAGCAAGTCAGCAAAGACCAAATCGGGCGCGGGCGTCATGTCCCCCTCGGCATAGGCGTGGACGCCGCCGGACAGCAGCAGAATCGTCTTGCCCACCCCGGCGGCGTATCCGGCCTGGATGTCCGTCGGCGAGTCGCCCGCGAAGACCGTGTTCGCCAGGGTCAGCCCGAAGTCCCGCGCGGCCTCCAGCAGCATCCCCGGCGCGGGCTTGCGCCGCGCCGGGTCCGCGCCTGCCAGAGCAGTAGAGTAGTAGCAGCGGGCAATCTTTGCACCCGCTTCGTGCGCCAGAGCCTCGCCCATGCGCTGCTCAATAGCTTGCAGAGCGTCCCGCGTCATCAGCCCCTTGCCGACGCCCTGCTGGTTGGAGATGACGATGACCGGCAGCCCGGCGTCGTTGAGTCGCCGGACGGCACGGGCGACACCGGGCAGTACGACGACGTCATCGGCGGCGAGCAGGTAGCCACCGGGGATATGCGGGTTCAGGACTCCGTCTCGGTCCAGGAAGGCGGCTTCCACGGTCACGCGCAGGCCCCGCGAATCTGGTGCCGGTCACAGACGCCGCTCAGGAGTCCCCAGAGGGCGTCCAGTGCCTGCTGCGCCGACGCCTCCACGTCGCCCGCATCCTGATCGTGAAGGTGGCGTTCCAGCAGCCTCCGCTCCTCGCGAGAGTGGATGACGTCGGCCTCCCGATGGACCCGGAAGTAGGCCAGCGGTTTTTCGTGCGTGATGCCGTAGAACCGCTCTAAGCCGTCTATTTTCGTTCCCGCGACTGCCGGGATCTGGCTCTCGTAGGCGTACAAAGCGGCCAAGCCCGACGCCACCGAACCGCTCCGGCAGAGGGCCGAGTAAGTCTCCACCAGCCTCCCAGTCTCCGGCTCCGGCGAAGCGACAAGGACAGCGTCTCGGGCGGCCCCCACCCCTTCCGCGAACTGAAGCCAAAGTTCGGGGTGATTGGGCTGGCCCGCCTCTTCATCCACGAGGTTTTGCAGCAGCGCCCGTCGCGTCTCCGGGTCCTGCGTGTGGCTGTGCAGCGCGGAGAGGTAGCGAGGGAAGGCGTCTACGTGGAAGTAATACTGCGTGGCATAGTCCGCCAGGGCCGCTTTGCTGAGTTCCCCACGCTGCCACGCCTGGTAGAACGGGTGCGTCAGCAGGCTCCGCCTTGCGATGCGCGCGTCAATCGCCTCAATCATTTTGTGATCCAAAGTTATGCTCCTTGTCGCAGACTACCATTTCAATTCGATGTTCTTCTCGATGCGGCGCACGGCCTCTTCCAACAGCTCGCCGTTCTTGTCGCCGCTGACCGTCAGGGACATGCGGACGTAACCGTCGCCGTGCCGGCCATAGCCCAGGCCGGGGATTGCCAGCACGTCGGCCTTTTCCAGCAGCTCCCGCGCGAATGTCGCCGACGTGTGGCCGGGCGGGACGGGTGCCCACACATAGAACGCCGCCTTGGGCTTTTCGAGGCTCCAGCCCAGCCGGTTCAGGCCGTCCACCAGCACGTCGCGCCGGCGCTTGAGGATGGCCGTGGCGGCGTCGTTGCTGGCGTGGTTCAAAGCCCAGCCCGCTGTCAGCGCGATGGCCGAGAACTGCTTGGAATCCACGTTGCCCTTGATCGTGTTCAGAGCGCGCAGCGCGTCCGGGCTGCCCACGGCGAAGCCGATCCGCCAGCCGGTCATGTTGAAGGTCTTGGAGAGCGAGTGCGTCTCGATGGCAACATCTTTCGCGCCGTCGATCTCCAAAATGCTGGGGGCGAGATACCCGTCGTAGCCCGCCTCGGAGTAGGCGCAGTCGTGCAGGATCAGGGTGTTCGTCTCGCGGGCGAAGTCCACGGCCTTCTGGAAGAACTCGCGCGTCGCTACGGCCCCCGTCGGGTTGTTGGGGTAGTTCAGGTACATCAGCTTGGCCTTGGCCGCCACGTCGCCGGGGATGGCGGCAAAATCGGGCAGGAAGCCGTTCTCGGCCAGCAGCGGGAACTCAAAGGGCGTTCCGCCCGCCAGCAGCGTGTTGACCTTGACGACGGTGTAAGCCGGGTCGGGCACCAGCGCGATGTCGCCGGGGTCGATGAACGCCCAGGCGGTGTGGGCCAGGCCCTCCTTGCTGCCGATCAGCTCCAGGATTTCTGAGGCCGGGTCGAGTTCGACCCCGAAGCGGCGGCGGAACCAAATCGCCACGTCCGCCAGAAACTCCCCCCGGCCCATGTTGGTCTCGTCGTAGCGGTGCGTCGTCGGGTCGTGCGCGAAGACGTTGAGCTGGGCGATGATGTCGTCCGGCGTCGGCTGGTCCGGGTCGCCGATGCCCAGGTCGATCAGCGGGCGGCCTTCGGCCAGGGCCTGGGCCTTGAGTTTGGCGATCTCGCCGAAGAGGTAGGGGGGGATTAGCCCGAGTCGTTTAGCGCGCTGCAAGTGTCTGTTGCTCCTGACGGAAATGGGATATGCGGTGGGATGTTCGACGCGGGCAGGGCCTTCCCCTGCCTGCAACGCCGACGCTAACGGCGGGGGACGTACCCCCCGAAGCGGATGTTGACGCCCCGGTAGGTGTTCATCACGGCGATCTCGCGCGGCCCCGTCTGGTAGATAGCCGGGAACGAGAGCGTAAAGCCGATGTCCCAGGCGGGCGGGGACGTCAAGTGCCAGGTCTTGCCGTAGTCGTCGCTGGTCGAAATCTCGTTGGCGCAGGACGAAACGGCCAGCCGCCCGTCGGACAGCGACGTCACCCACGGGCCGGCGTGCTGAAACGGTATGGGATCGCCCAGCCCGTCCGGCCAGTGGACGCCGTCGGGCGAGACCTTGCTGTAGACGTCGGCCTTGCCCACCCCGACGACCTCGGAGACCTCGATGTAGCGGCCGTCGGCCATGCGCGCGACGACGGGCATGCCTGGCCGCAGGCCGCCCCCGCCGGGCTGGGCGGCCAAAAGAGTCTCCGGCCCCCAGGTCGCGCCGCCGTCGCCGGAGACCTTTTCCGCGCACACCTGGCTGTAGGCCGGGACCTGGACCGAGTGCTTCTCGCTGGCGTAGGCGACGGCGAGGCGGTCATCGGGCAGCAAAAAGAAGTGCGGCTCCCACAGCCCCTGGCTCGGGCGGTTGCCGCTCGCGACGCTGTCGTTGGCGTCGATGCCGCTGAAGTAGGCCCAGTGCGCGCCGCCGTCCGTGCTGCGGTAGACGGGCAGGTGGAACGACTGGTTATCGACGACCGACCGGCCCGTCAGCAGGACCGCGCCGCCGGGGAGCTGGATCAGCTCGCCGTTGTCCATCCGGCGGCCCGGCTCCGTGACCTGCGACAGAACGGTCCAGGTGCGGGCGTTGTCGCGGCTTTCTTTGATCTGGAGCAGATGGGTCGCCGGGTTAGGATAGAGGGTGCCGACCGAGAGCCAGCGGCCGGGGGCCAGGCGGATCATGCGCCCCCAGCCGGCGTCGGCGACGTGGACCGCCCCCCAGGAGAACGGGCCGGAGGGGTCCGCACCCGCCGGCCGGGCCGCCAGCAGCGCCAGGGCCACGCCGGCCAAGGCCAGCGCGTCGCGTCTCGCTTTGCCGCGCCTCATTTGCTCGCCACCTTGGCCGGCCCGCCGCCGCCGCCGCCGTCGCGGGCGGCCAGGTGCTCGCGGTCCAGCGTGTAGTGCAGAAAGGCGATGCACATCTCGTCGGTCGTCTGCTCACCCCACGTCACCGCCTTGGGCGGCGAGTTCGGGTTGCGCGGATTTTTTGCGGAGTTGTCATACGTCGCCGTCATCAGGACGCGCGTCCCCTGGGGCAGGGCCAGCGGGCGCTGGTAGTAGTAGGTGGACTGCCAGTTGAAGTCCCAGTCCGAGACCGAAACCAATGGGATGCGTTTGCCACCCGGCAGCAGGGCGGTCAGGGCCATCTTGTGGCCCAGCAGGTGCATGTGCGGCGTCACCGCCAGCAGGTGGTAGGCCACGGGGGACGGCACGGACAGCGTCGACACGGTGTAGTGCGCGTCGCCGGCGGGGATTTGCAGGCCGTGGATGACCGGGACGACTTGCAGCGATTTGTCTACGGTGCCTTTGGCGAAGTAGACGCCGACACGGGTCAGATCGGTCTCGGGCTTGCCGTCCTTGTGGTAATGCACCTGCAAGACGATCCGCGCCCCGGCGGGGACCGGCGTCGCGACGCCGGCGGGCAGGAAGTGCGCGGTCATGCCCGGTGCCCAGCCGCCCAATGCCCCGGTCGGCGTGAACCCGACGCCGCCGAAAGACGTATAGCCCGGCTCCTTCTCGTGGCCGTCTAAGTTGGCCGACGCCCCCCGGCCGTCGATGAACGCGATGACGTGGTGGACGACGGCGCGGTCGCCCGGCTGCACGTCCACGGCGGACACGTAGCGGTCGTGGGCGAAGTCGGTGGGGATGACGTAGCAGCGGTAGACGTCCCCGCCGTCTGCGGCCAGGTGATAGGGCCGCGACGGCTGAAGGACCAAATCGGGCGTACCCAGCGCCCAGCCTTCGAGGAAATGCGGCGCGGGCGGCAGGTCGCGCGCCTCCCCTTCGGGGGCACCGGCATCGGCCCAGCGCGCGAGCGTCTGAATCTGGGCCGACGTCAGCCGTCGGGCGTTCTGGAAGTCGCCCCGGCCCGCGTCGGCCTTCCAGGGCGGCATCTGGCGCGACGACGTGTAGCGCTTGATGTCGCCGCGCCAGGCCGCCGCCTGCGCGTAGGTCGTCAGCGCCATCGGCCCGATCTGCCCGGCCCGGTGGCACGTCTGGCAGTTCTGCTGCAAGATGCGGGCGACATCGTGCGTGTAGGTGATGCGCGAGGACGCCACGGCGGGGGCGGGGCGGCGGATGATGCAGCCGAAGGCGGCCGTCCGGGGCCGCGCGACGGCCCGCCCCGCGATCACCGCGTCCAGCGCGGCGCGCAGGTCCTTATGATGCACTTGAGAGGCGTCTGCGCTGTCATCCACCCGTCCCTGATATACGGTCCGCCCCTGGGCGTTGACCACGAACGCCTGCGGGGTCATCGCCGCCCCGAACCGCGCGGCCAATGAAGCATCCGCGTCCCGGACGACTGGGAAGATCAGGCCGTCCGCGCGCACGAACGCCGTCATCTCGGCCTGCCCCTCCTGCATGTTGGAGAACACGCCGACCAGCCGAACCCCGCGCGCGGCGTAGTCCCGCGCCAGGGCGTTCAGCCGGGGCGCGTAGACCTTGGAGACGGGGCACTGCGTCGATAAAAATAGGTACACGGTCGCCACCCGGCCCGTGGCTGCCGACGCGGATGTCGGTGCGCTCCGGGGGATTGCCGCAGGCTTGGCCGCGCCGCCGGTCAGCAGGGCGGACAGGGCCAGCAGGGCGGCGGGTGCAAAGAAGGCGGCGAGGCGGGCCGTTTTCATCATCGGGCGTGTCTTCATGACGGGGCGGCTTTCTAGGCGATGTGCCGGAAGTCTTTGCGAGGCGGGCGGCTTCAGCCGCCCGCCCCCACTGATGCCGTATTGTACCCGACCCGCCGGCGCAACGGGAGCGGGGTTGCCCGCGCCGGTGCCGCTTTTCGTTGACTTCTTCCGTCCGCTGTGGTACACTCTCACTCAGAGAAATCAGCCTTTCCCGTTTCACCCGACGCCCGAAAAGCCAACGCCCAAGCACAGGAGCAGCACAACCACTATGCAGGTGACCAAAGAGGACATCGACCCCTGCCAGGTCGCCCTCACCATCGAAGTCGGGCCGGACAAGGTCGTCCAGGCCGTGGACCGCGCCTACCGCGAGTATTCCAAGCACGTCAGCGTCCCCGGCTTCCGCAAGGGCAAGGCCCCCCTGTCGTTCGTCAAGCAGCGCATCCCCGACGCCGATGTCCGCCAGCGCGCGGCGGAGATACTCGTCGAGCCAGCCTACGCCGAGGCGCTGGAGCAGGAGGGCGTGGACCCCTTCGCCCAGCCCAAGCTGGAGCTGGTGCAGCTTGAGCTGTCCGCCACGCCGTTCGTCTTCAAGGCCGTCGTCCCGCTGCGCCCCGAGGTTGATCTCGGCCCCTACACCGGCATGACCGTGGAGCGCCCCAAGTACGAGCTGACCGACGAGAACGTCGAGACGCAGATTCAGAAGATGCGCGAGCGTGCCGCCGACTTCCCCGTCGTCGAGCGCGCCGCCCAGATGGGCGACCTCGTGGCCGCCGACGTTTCCGCACTGGTAGACCTGCGCCCCGAGGCGTCCGAAAGCCGGCCCACCATCATCGAGATCGGCGCGGATAACATCCCCGGCTTCGACGATCAGCTCATCGGCATGAACACGGGCGACGAGAAGACGTTCACGCTGACCTACCCCGAGGACTACCCGGACACCGAGCTTGCCGGCGAGGAGGCCGAGTTCACCGTCAAGATCAATCAGGTCCACGAGAAGCAGATCCCCGACTTGGACGACGACCTGGCGAAGAAGCTCTCCAACGGCCGCTACGAGACCGTGGACGTGTTCCGGTCGGAGATGCGGGCGGACATGGAGAAGTCGCTGCTGGCCTCGTCCGAGAGCGAGACCGACAGCCGCATGATCGACCAGATCATCGCCGGCTCGACCATCAAGTACCCGCCCGTGCTGATCGAGGCCGAGGTGGACGACGAGGTGCGCGAGCTGATGGGCCGGATCGAGGCCCAGGGCGTCAGCCTCGACGAGTATCTGGAGCGGGTCGGCAAGTCCCGCGAGCAGCTCGTGACCGAGTTCGCCGGGGCGGCCCGCAAGCGCATCGAGATCGGCCTGCTGCTGGGCAAGGTCGCCGAGCTTGAGACCCTGACGCTGACCCAGGCCGACGTGGACGCGGCCCTGGCCGAGCGCGCCGAGCAGGAGCGCACCTCGCCCGCCGCTGTCCGCGCCGTGCTGGAAGGCAACGGCGGCATGGAAGCCCTGCAAAACCGGGCGCAGGCCAAAAAAGTCCTGGACTTTCTGCGGGCATCCGCCATAATCGAGGACAAGGTCGTCCTCGCGGACAGCGCACTGGAAGCCGAAGACAGTGCCGAAGAAGACGCCGGCATCGTCGAAGAGATCGACGCGCCGGCGGCGACGCTGGAAGGGGAGACCGAATGACCTGGATACCGACCGTCGTCGAGCAAAGCCCGCGCGGCGAGCGCGCCTACGATCTGTGGTCGCGGCTGATGAAAGACCGGATCGTCTTCATCGGCGACCAGATTCACCCGACGATGGCGAACATCATCGTCGCGCAGTTCCTGTTTCTGGAGAAGGAAGACCCGGACAAGGACATCGAGGTCTACATCAACTCGCCTGGCGGCGACGTGATGGCGGGCCTGGCGATCTACGACACGATGAAGCACATCAAGCCCGACATCGCCACCACGTGCGTCGGCATGGCCGCCTCGATGGGCGCGGTCCTGCTCTCGGGCGGGACCAAGGGCAAGAGGGCCGCCCTGCCCAACTCGCGCATCATGATCCACCAGGGCAGCGGCGCATACCAGGGGACGCCCAAGGACATGGAAATCTCCATGCGCCTGCACATGTCCTTCGTGGAGCGGCTGACCTCGATCATCGCCGAGAACTGCGGGCAGGAGTTTTCCAAGGTCTCGCGGGACATGGACCGCGACTTCTGGATGACCCCCTCGGAGGCCGTAGAATACGGCATCATCGACAACACGCTGTCGCGGTAGGGAACCCACCCCGGTAAGGACGGACATGGCGAGAATCGGAAGCGAGCGCAACGACAGCCGGTGCCTGCTCTGCGGCAAGGGCCGCGAGCAGGTCAAGAAGCTGATCCTCGGCGTCCACGGCGGCGTCTGCCTGGAATGCGTGGACCTGTGCAACGAGATCATCCGCGGGGACACCAGCCCCGCCGATGATGTCAGCGCCCTGGGCAGCATCCCCAAGCCCAAAGACATCTACCGCATCCTCTCGCAGTACGTGGTCGGCCAGGACCAGGCCAAGCGGACCCTGGCCGTCGCCGTCTACAACCACTTCAAGCGCATCAACGTCCCCTCGTCCGACGTCGAATTGCAGAAAAGCAACATCCTGCTGCTCGGGCCGACTGGGAGCGGCAAGACGCTGCTCGCGCAGACGCTGGCGAAGATACTCAACGTCCCGTTCGCCATCGCCGATGCCACGTCGCTGACCGAGGCGGGGTACGTCGGCGAGGACGTCGAAAACATCCTGCTCAAGCTGCTGCAAGCGGCGGACAACGGCGAGGACATCCAGACCGTCATCAAGAACGCCCAGCGCGGCATCATCTACATCGACGAGATCGACAAGATCACGCGCAAGTCGGACAGCCCCAGCATCACGCGCGACGTGTCCGGCGAGGGGGTCCAGCAGGCCCTACTCAAGATTCTGGAAGGCACGGTCGCGAACGTCCCGCCCCAGGGCGGGCGCAAACACCCCCAGCAGGAGTACGTGCAGATTGACACGACCAACATCCTGTTCATCTGCGGCGGCGCGTTCGAGGGCATGGAAGAGACCATCGAGCGGCGGATCAACCAGAAGTCGCTGGGCTTCCGGGCCGCCATCGAGAGCAAGCGCGACCGGCGGGCCGGCGACCTGCTGGCCCACGTCCTGCCCGAAGATTTATTGCGCTACGGCCTGATCCCCGAGTTCATCGGTCGCCTGCCCGTGGTCACGACGCTGCGCGCTTTGGACCACGATGCCTTGGTGTCGATCATGACCGAGCCGAAGAACGCTTTGGTGAAACAGTACGGCAAGTTCTTCGAGTTCGACGGCGTGGACCTGCGCTTCACTGAGGACGCCCTGCACGCCATCGCGGACGAGGCCATCAAGCGCTCCACGGGCGCGCGCGCTTTGCGGACGATCATCGAGCACGTCATGCAGGACATCATGTACGAGACGCCGTCTCAGCGCGAGGTCCAGAAGGTCGTCATCACCGGCGAGATGGTCCGCGCGCGCGTCGCCCCACTGACCCCCGCGCTGCGCGCGGCCTCGTGATCTGACCGAGGACCCTCATCCCCGCCTTTCCCATCGACAGGACAATTTTTCACCCATGGCCCTAACCACCGCCGCGCCCCGCGCGAAACGCACCGGGGGCCGGCGGGCGTCATCGAAGACGCCCGCCCCCGCCGCCTTCCCCGACACGCTCCCCCTGCTGCCCATCCGCGACAACGTCCACTTCCCCGGCATCATCTTCCCGCTCTTCGTCGGGCGCGAGAAGTCCGTCCGGGCGTTGGACGAGGCGATGGCCGGCAGTGAGCACATCCTGCTGGCCGCGCAGAAGCAGGTCGCCACCGAGGACCCCGAGCCGGACGACCTGCACGAGATCGGCATCGTCGCCGAGATCATCCAGATACTCAAAGTCCCCGACGGGACCGTGCGCGTCATGCTGGAAGGCAAGGAGCGCGTCCGGGTCGCCGAGTGGCTCGAAACCGAGCCGTGCTACCGCGTCCGGCTGGAGCGGCTGCCGCCCGCCACGGTCCAGCCGCTCGAAGCCGAGGCGCTGATGCGCTCGGTCGCAGCCCAGTTCGAGCAGATCGCGGCCACGGGCAAGAGCATCCCCCCCGAGATCGTGGTCACGCTGCTGAACCTCGAAGACCCCGGCGCGCTGGCCGACCACGTCGCCTGGCACCTGCCCTCGCTGCGCGTCGAGACCAAGCAGGAGCTTTTGGAGACGCTGGACCCGCAGGAGCGGCTGCAAAAGCTGAGCCTGCTGCTGACCAAAGAGGCCGAGATACTTCAGATCCAGAAGAACATCCGCAGCCGCGTCGAAAAAGAGATGGGCGACACGCAGCGCGAGTTTCTGCTGCGCGAGCAGCTTAAAGCTATCCAGCAGGAACTGGGCGAGCGCGACGAGCGCGGGAGCGAGGTAGACGAATACCGCGCCAAGGCGCTGGAGGCCGGGATGCCCGAGGCCGTGGCGGAGCGGGCGATGAAGGAGATCGACCGGCTGGAGAAGACGCCGTTCGGCGTCCCCGAGGGCACGGTCATCCGCAACTATCTGGACGCGCTTCTAGCGTTGCCCTGGTCCAAGACGTCCGAGGAGACGCTGGACGTCGCCGCCGCCGAGGCGATTTTGGATGAAGACCACTACGGCCTGCCCAAAGTCAAAGAGCGGATATTGGAGTTTTTGGCCGTGCGCCAACTGGCCGGGGCGCTCAAAGGCCCGATCATCTGCTTCGTCGGCCCGCCCGGCGTCGGCAAGACCAGCCTGGGCAAGTCCATCGCCCGCGCCCTGGGCCGCGAGTTCGTGCGCGTCAGCCTGGGCGGCGTCCGGGACGAGGCGGAGATACGCGGCCACCGCCGCACCTACATCGGTGCCCTGCCGGGCCGCATCTTGCAGGGCCTCAAGCAGGCGGGTACGCGCAACCCCGTGTTCATGCTCGACGAGATCGACAAGATGGGGTCGGACATGCGCGGCGACCCGTCCTCGGCTCTTCTGGAGGCCCTGGACCCGGCCCAGAACGCGGAGTTCTCGGACCACTATTTGGAAGTGCCGTTCGATCTGTCCCAGGTGATGTTTCTGACCACGGCGAACCTGCTGGACCCCATCCCGCCCGCCCTGCGCGACCGGCTCGAAGTGATCGGCTTCACGGGCTACACCGAGGACGAGAAAGTCCAGATCGCCGGAAACTTCCTGATCCCCAAGCAGGTCAAAGACCACGGCCTGACGCCCGAGCAGATCGTCATCCCCGAGGCTACGGTCCGGCGCATCATCCGCGAGCACACGCGCGAGGCGGGTGTGCGCGGCTTCGAGCGCGAACTGGCGTCGCTCTGCCGCAAGGTCGCCCGCCGCGTCGCCCAGGGCAGCACCGAACCTGTCACCATCGGGGACGCCGAGATACGCGAGTTCTTGGGCCAGCGCAAGCACCACTACGGCGTCATGGAGGAGCTGGACGAGGTCGGCGCGGCGACGGGCCTGGTCTACACCGAGAGCGGCGGCGACGTCATCTCCATCGAGGTCTCGCCGATGAAGGGCCGCGACGGGCGGCTGATCCTCACGGGCCAACTGGGCGACGTGATGAAAGAGTCGGCGCAGGCGGCCATGTCGTTCGTCCGCTCCCGCGCCGAGAGCCTGGGGCTGGACGACGACTTCAACGAGCGGCTGGAGATTCACGTCCACGTCCCCGCCGGCGGCATCCCCAAGGACGGCCCTTCGGCGGGCATCACGCTGGCGACCGCCCTGGCCTCGGCCTTGACGGGCCGCCCCGTGCGTAAGGACATCGCCATGACCGGTGAGATCACCCTGCGCGGGCGCGTCCTGCCCATCGGCGGGCTGAAAGAGAAAGTCCTGGCCGCCCACCGCGCGGGCATCCGCACGATCCTCCTGCCCGCCGAGAACGAGAAAGACTTGGAGGACCTGCCCGGCAACATCCGCGCCGAGATGACCTTCGAGTGCGTCTCCCACGCCGACCAGGTGCTGGCCCTGGCCCTCCTGGAAAAGCCCGTGCCGACAGCATAACTCCGGCGAAGATAACCCCATAAAAAGTTGACACCATTCATGAAGCATATTATTGTAGCCGCTGTTTTACTCCTCACCGGTCTTTCTACCGGGCGGGTATGGGGGGATAATATTGCCGCGAACACCGCGCGTGTGCCAGCGCGGTATGCCATCACTGATCTTGGCTCTATCGGCGGAACACTCATCGTGCCTACGGCTATCAATGATTTAGGGCAAGTTGTCGGCTATTCTTTCTTTTCAGATGATACTGTGCGTGCCTTTTCATGGCAGCAGGGGAAGATCACCAAGCTTAGTGCTATTGCAGGTGATAAAGCCAGTGCGGCGAGCGCGATCAACAATAAAGGGCAGATCGTAGGCACGTCAAGTCACGCAGGAGGTGTATTCCATGCGGGGGGTGTATTCCATGCCGCCCTTTGGGGCAAGGGGGCCGTCGTCAACCTCGGATCAATTGGTGGCGGCAGTCTGAGTGGGGGATCAGTGCAAGCCATCAATGACGTGGGGCAAATCCTTGTGAACGAAGTCTCGTACCCAGATAGCTCCGAGGCTTCTCAACTGAACCCGGCGGTTCAGAAGCATCAAGTCCTGGTTTGCACTCTTGGAAGCATCGCCAGCGGACGCCCTCTGGGGCACGACGTTGTGGTTGGTTTGGGCATCAATAACAGCGGCGCGGTCGTCGGCTATCACTTTGGTCCCCTCAAGCATAATCTCAGCGGGTATCTTTGGAAAAACGGGGTGTTTACGGACCTGGGTAACTTTCACCCCAGCGGGATCAATGCAAGCGGAGTGATCGTTGGGACCCTCAAGGAAGGGAAACAGAAAACCCCAATTGCGGCCCTTTGGAAGGACGGCACGGTGACGCCGCTCCGTATTGCCTCTGCCCCTGGAACCAAGGGTACTGCCATTAATGACAAGGAAGAAGTGATCGGAGCAACTGATTACGATGCCGATTTTTCTTCCCCGCATAAGGCGCTGCTTTGGAAGAATGGTGGTTATGTTGATCTCAGCAGCAGCCTGCTTCCCAAAGGCGAGTGGACGATGCTTCAGCCCGAGGCCATAAATAACCTCGGCCAAATCGCTGGTTACGGACTGCATAAAGGCAAAGGTGCAGCGTTTCTAATGACACCTGTAGATGACCCAACAATAGCACATTAGGGCATCGAGATGTAGAAGCGCCCTTTCTATTTCAAGAGTCGCGAGCAAACCGAGTGCTTGTTGGTGTTTTCGACCTCTCCCCAACACTGTGACATTTGCGATATGAATTTCAAATATTTCGCGTTGGCTTCCAGTGCCGGGGTGGCAATTGCTGTCACCTCCGCCTGTTTGACTGGCTGCTCACGGCATGGGATGGAGCCTCCTCACGTCAAAACCGGCGAAAATCTTGTATATTGGCCCGCAGAATCATCCCCGGCAGTGTATGTGCGGGGCAGCAACATTGTTGTTGCTGCCCCGCAGTATAGTTATCGATCCGTGTTTGTTGTTCTCAATCCGAACAACGCAATGGCTACTATGGGTGATGCTGGTAAAGACGAAGCTATAGCCCCGAGTCACACTGGGTATGTTGGTGTTGTCCGAGGGTTAAGCAAAGGAGCGACCGCAACAATTCCAATCACACGGTTTCACGACAACCGCGGACACCCGTTTCCGGTCTCCACTCACATCTCCGAAGTAGGCATTCTTTTCAACGGAGGGCCTGACAGCGATCCGATTAGATTTGGACCAACAGATCCAGATTAGGGGAAAGGTCAAGTATTCTACCTTTCAGGAAGATACTCACTTCGCAGATGGGACAGATTGTTGTGACTGGGTACAGCAAGGTGAAAATGGTGAACGGATGGGAAACAAACAACGGAGTTCCGATCCAACAGCCAGAAAAGCATGTGCTGCTGCTGACACCGGAAGCGAATTACTTATCTCATAGGAGTTACGCAGTTGCTTCTAGGATGATGCTTGGCTGCTTGAGATACAGGCGGATCGCCTCACGGATGACGTTCGCCTTGGCGGCGTAGCCGCTGACGCCCGTCTTCAGCCGATGGGCTTCCAG
>JAABUV010001206.1_pt1 | contig 37770 bp, 42 predicted proteins | sample 5559971 | NCBI WGS metagenome assembly JAABUV01 (sample SAMN10711881, study PRJNA513362) | rock metagenome | isolation source: Antarctica rocks | place: Antarctica: Victoria Land, Knobhead nord | collected 2015-12-19
CGCCGCGCGCGGCGTGTCCGCGACGCCGCCGGCCTGCAGCCCGCCGAACGGCAGCGGCAGCGAGGCGGCGCCGACGCGGCCGCGCGGCCCCGGCGACGCGGCGCCCGCGCCCGCGTAGCCGCGCGGCATGGCGGCCTCGCCCGGCCCGGCGTGCGCGTGCGGCGCGCCAAACACGGGCGGCAGCCGCAGCGCGCCCGGGCTGCCGGCGTGCGGCTGCGGCGCGGGCGCGTGGCCGGGCGCGCCGTGCGGCTGCGACGCGCTCTTGGGCAGAAAGGCGGCAAAGGCGCCGCCGGCCGCGAGCGGCGACGCGCCGCCGGGCGGCCCGTGGCTGCCGCCGTCGGCGCGCAGGCGCGTCGTGTCCAGCAGCGGCACCGGCGGCGGCGGCGGCGCGGCGTAGCCGCCGGCGCGGCTGCCGCCGCCGGCCTCCAGCGCGTCCAGGTCGCCGCCCGGCTCGCCCCATCCCTCGCCGCTGCCGCGCGCGGGCGCAAAGTCCGGCTCGAACGCCGCGCTGGCGCGCCAGGCGGGCGCCAGGAAGGCGGCCGGCGCCGCGCCGCCCAGCGCGCCCGCCGGCGACGCGGGCGCCGAGGGCGGGTAGCGGTAGGCGGCCGCGCTGCCAGCGGCGCCGGCGCCGCCGCCGCCGGCCCAGCCGGCAGCGGCGGGCGGCGCGGGCGGCGGGCCGCCATTGGCGCCGTATGGCTCCGCGGAGTACGCCTGCACGGAGTGCGAGCGCGCGCCGCCGACGGCCCACGCCGGGCTGGCGGCCGCGCCGGCGAAGTCGGTCGACGCGCGCCGCTGCGGCGCGGGCAGGGCCTCGCGCGCGGGCGCGCCGGGGCGCGCAGCGGCCGGCGGCGCGGCCGGCGCGTTATCGCCGGCGAGCCAGTCGTCGGCGCCGCCGCCGTTCTCGCCCCAGAACGCCACACCGGCCGGCGGCGGCGCCTCGCCGGCGGCCGCGCGCACAGGGCTGGCCGCGGGCGGCGGCCCCTGCACCGCGTCGCTGCCGTGCTCCGGAGCGGCCGGCGGCGCCGGCGCGGCGCCCTCGCGGCCGGCATCGCCACGCGGGAAGCGCGCGCCCAGGCCGCCGACTGCCGACTGCACGGCGTCTGCGCGCGCGCCCGCCGCCTCAGCGGTCGCGGGAGGCCGAGGTGCCGCACAAGAGCAGCGCGCGGGAGCATGTCGGGCAGAGGCGGCGCAGGCTGCCGCAGTGATGCGGCGTGCCGGCGGCGCGGACGTGTCGGCCGAGCGCAGGCGTCTCCGAGCAGGCCCGACAGCCGGCGAAATCCCAGGCTCTGCGGCAGCCGCTCGCGCGGTCTAAGCACCGGTTGCGCTCTGGCCTACAGAACGCCCCTACAGCCCTGCTTCGGCAGGGCACGCGCGCAGCACACGACGCCCTGCCCTGCAGCGCGCACCCGAGCGCACGAGGCCGGTGACCCAGCCGGCGAGCGCGCCGCCCGCGCTCTCGGCCGCCTCCGCCAGGGCCACGCCCGCCAGGCGCGGCGCGGCGCGCGCGGGGTCCGCGCGCGCGCCCGCGCCGCTGCCGGCGCGCGCCGCGCCGTCAGGGTCGCCTTCGCCCGCGGCGCCCTCGGCGGCCGCGTCGCCCGCGGACGCCAGCGAGACGGCGTCCTCCTCGGTCGCGCTGCGCTCCGACACCGCGTCCCAGGGCAGCGGGCCTGCGCGCTTGCGCGCGCTCAGCTCAGGGCGCGCACGGCCGAGCATGGGCGCGGGCAGCCGCGGGCAGGCGCCGCTTGTAAGCATGCAGTGTGGGCCACAGCGCAGGCCTTGTGCGTAAATGCACCGGCTGATGCGTCGATGCACCGGCTGCCTCGCCGCGCTCGCGAGGCGGAGCGGTGCGCGCGGGCGGGCGGGGCGGCGCGCACCGGCGAGCTTGCCGAAGCTGGGCTGCGCGCGCTTGGTGGCGGCCGCCCAGTCGCCGAGCGACGAGCTGCTGGCGGCGGGCTCCAGGCCGCTCGCGCCCCCGCCGCCGCCGCCGTCTGCACGCAGCGGGGGGCAGCAGGCGCTGGGACAGCCGGGCTGCGCCAACAGGTGACCTGAACATTGGCGCGTCTGAAAGGGGCCCAGCACTGCCAGGCACACAGGTGGTATTGAGATGAGGAAGAAGCAGGCGATTATGGCTTGGTGCATGCAGAGGGACGTGGGTGGCAAGCGCCGCCCTGCGCTGGCCGCCAGGGTGCGACACAGCGGGCAGGCGCGCATACGCGCAGGTTCGCAGCGGCAGAAGGTGCGGCGCTTGGCGCGCTCACTAAGCATCGGGCACGCGTGCAACCGCATGCAGCACCTTGCGCATCGGCGCACACGGCTTCCCAACGCAAGGGCCGGCGCGCACCCGCGCCCGCGGCCGGCGCGCTCGACTTGGCGGGCAGCGCGTCCCGCGCCGCGCCGTCGTGCTCCAGGCCGCCATTGGCGTCGGCAGCGGCCGACGCTGCCGCGCTCGGGGACTCGCCCGATGCAGGCGCCCCAACCTCACCAGCGGCCTGCCGCTCGCTGCCGTCCTCGCCCGCGGCCTCCGGGTGCCAGCGGGCGGTCTCCTCCGCGCCGTGCCCCTCCACAGCAGAGCCCGCGCTCTGGCCGGCGCGCTGCGCGTCACCGCCGTCGCCTGGCGCCGCGCCGCCGCCCAAGCCCGCAACGGCATGCTCCGCCGCGTCCGCCGCATCCGCGCCGACGGCCGCGACGGCGCCATCCTCGGGCGGCTCGGGCGCCTGCCCGACCGCCGGCCATGCGGGCGCGCCGTCGCCGGCCGCGCCGTCGCCGGCCGCGCCGGCCGCGCCCGGCGCCGCGTGCGCGTCCGCGTGCTCAGCGGCTGCGTCCGCCGCGGACGGGCCGCCGGCGGGCTCGGCGTGCGCGTCGTCCTGGGCGGGGTCAGGGCCGTCGGGCGCGGGCGCTGCGGGCGCGTGCGCGCCGGCCGCCTCGGCCTGCGCGACCAGGCCCGCGACCCACTCCCCCGCCTCGGCCTCCGTGCACTGGCCGATCTCCACGTAGTACGCCGCCCAGGCATGCATCTGCGCGCCGGCCGCGTGTCACGCCGTCTGTCACGCCCCGAGCGCGGCGAGGGACAGCAGGTGTGTCGGGGCCTCGCCGGCGCGTGCGTAACGCGCGCGCGCTCAGGTGAACAAGCGGCTGCAACGCACGGCCGCCGTGCTTGGAGGCCATCCCCGTGACTTGCCCCGCTCGAAGCCGCACTGCGGTGCATGCAGTTTCGCCCCGCCCGCCTGGGCGCGACCGGGAGCGCGCGCTAGCGCGGGACCGCGCCTGGTCCCATGTGTACCCTCCGTAGGGCCCTGCCTCGCCACCGCCCGCCTCGCCACCGCCCGCCTTGCCGCCGCCCTCGCCGCCGCCCTCGCCGCCGCCGCCCCAGGCGCCCGCGCCGCCGCCCTCCACGCGGCTGCCCGCATCCGCGCCGGCCGCCGCGCCGCCGGCGGCCTCCGCGGCCCAGCCGCCGTCCGCGCCGCCGGCGCCGCCCTGCGGGGCCGCCAGCGCGTCCGCCCCGCCCTCCCAGCCGCCCTGGGCGCCTTCGGGCAGGTCGAGCGGGTCGCCGCCCGGCAGCCCGCCGCTGCCTGCGCCCTCGGGCAGGCCCAGCGCGTCCTCCCCGTGCGCCCAGCCGCCCTGCATGGGCTCCAGCGGGTCCGCGCCGCTCCCCCAGCCGCCGGCGCCGCCCGCATCCGGGGCGTCCAACGGGTCGCCGCCCTGCGCCCAGCCGCCGCCGCCCGCCTCGCCCTCTGGCGTGCCAGACCCCATGCCGGCGCCGCTGGCCGCGTCTGCGCCGCGCTCGGCACCGGGCGCGGCCCAGGCAGCCCCCTCCGGATCGGGCGCGCCACCGGCGTCAGCGGCGGGGGCGCCCGCGCGCCAGCCCTGCCAGGCGGGCGCGTCCGGGGCGGAGCTGGTGGGCGAGCCGGCGGGCGGCGCATCCGCCTCGCTACCCGCGGCCGCATCGGCGCTCCAGCCGGGGCCCGACAGCGAGGGCTCGCCGCCGCCCCAGCTCGCGTTCTCGCCGACGGACTCGCTGGGCGCGATGCCTGCGCGCGGCCGCGGTGGTCGGCGCCGGCCCACACGGCAGACGAGCCCCGCACAGCTGGCTGTGTATTGCAGCTATGGCGTTTCCCGCTGCAGACAGCTATCCACGCCTGAGGCAGCAGGGCAACGAGGGGCGCCGGGGCGCGCTCGGTGCTGTTGGGCGCGCACCCGACTCGGGAGCAGCGGCGGAGTCATCAGTGACCGCGACCGCAGGCTCGCCCGCGTCTGCACAGCCCGCCGTCTGTCAGCACACACAGCATGGAGCGCTCTGCGGAGGGCAAGTGCTTACAAGGTCGCGCTCTGGCTGGAGCCGCAGGCTCAGCAGGGCCCGCGCAGGGCCCTGCACTTCAGGGAGCCCTACGTTGCAGAGCGCGGCGCACCGAGCTTGGCGCGCTTGGGGCTCGCCACCGCCTCGCCGTCGTCGGCGCCGCGCGCTTCGGCGCGCCCGCGGCCCTTTGCACCGCGCCCAAATGCGGCGTACCCGCCCGCCTGGCGCAGGCCGGGCTCGTCGGCGCCATCCTGGTGAGGTTCCACAAGGCACCGCACGACAGGCGCCGCTGAACCAACACCAGCCGTCGGGTTGCCCACCGGCACCCCCGCCTGGTGTGCAGCAAGGCGCGCGGCCAGGCTGGCCCCCGCCTTCCAGACACTGTGGACCGTGTTTGCGCACGGGGTCGCGCAGGCGGACATGCAAACGGCCGGTGCTGCGCGCGGACAGGGCCGCGCCTGCGAGGACGCGGCGGCGCCCGGCACGAAGAAGCGCGGCTGCGCGGCCGCCGCGCCCGCCGCTGCCCCGCCGCCCGGCACAAAGAACTGCGCCGGCAGACCAACGTGTTGGAGGGGGCGTGGCAGCTGCCGGCAGCACGAAGAACAGCGCCCCGACAGCCGCGGCAGGCTGTCTAGGCGCCCTGGCGTTCCCGAACTGAGCTTTTCTTAGCAGCTGCCCAGCCGACCGGGCAGCCACAACCTCGCGGGCCGCCCTCCCTGCACTACCTTGCCAGACATGCGTACGCCAGCACCCCGCTGCGCTGTGCGACTGCCCTCACCCAGCGCAGTTGCACTGGCCGCACCTGCTCACAGCCTTTGCGACCACATGAACTGCGGGTATCAGCCCATGCGCGGTACCCTACCCTGCCCTGCTCACCCAACCCTGAGTCCCACAGCAGTGGCCGCGCACCGTGGGCGCCGACGGCGCAAGCGGCGGCCTGGGCGCCAGCGCGTCCGCGGGCGCGACCGCGCGCGCCCCCCCGCCCAGCAGGCCCGCGTCGGCGTACCGCGCGGCCACGCCCCGCGCCCTGCGCTCCCGCACAGCGCGTTGCGTTTTTACGCTCAGGTCCTGGCGCTGATCACAGAGCTGGCTGGCCCGTGCCGCACATGCGGCGCGAGGTCAGGGCGGACAGACAGGTCTGCTGTGCATGCGGGTGGCAGCTTTGAGACACCGCAATGCCAGCGCAACTGTGCGGGGCTGCAGGAGCCCGACAACCCCCTTGGCGCACGCCAGTGGCAGCAACCTTCGCGGCGTAGCGCGCCGTGAGGGCAGCGCACAGGAAGGCATGCTGGTGCAGTGCCTCACTCTGCGCGGTATGCGCACCCGGTGGGGCGCGCGGCGCCGTCCCCCTGGCCGCTGCCGGCGTCGGACGCGGCGGGCGACGCAGCGCGCGACGGCGGCGGCGGCGGCGCCCCGCCGCCCTCCGGCGCGGGCTCCCCAGGCATCCGCCACATCTTCAGCTGCCGAACAGATCACACGCACCCGCTCAGCCACTGGAACGCTTTGATGAGCTGCCCGCGCGCCCCTGCCGCCCACCACACCTGCCGGCTGCCTCACCAAGCGCGGGCACGCCCCGCAGAGCCTCAGCGCACGCGCAGGACGCAGACGCGCCTCTATCAGCCATGTGACCATGCAACAGCCCCTTTGCCACGCGACAGCGCGCTGCAAGGCGATCAGGGCACGCCGCCGTCCCAGCGCCCCGCCCGCTTAGCCGGCGCGCCTCCCACCCAGCAGAGGCCCGCGACAGGCACAAGGGCGCCCGGCCCTGGGCGCACCTCCTCGTCGTAGAACATCGTGTTCTTCTCGCCCAGCTTGGCCTTGACGGGCTTCTTGCGGCCCTCGGCCGCGCCCTGCGCCGCGCGAGCGCGCAGGCTCCGGGGCTGCCGCAGGCGCGGATTGCTGGGTATGCAAAGATACCGCGCGGCCTTGTCATTGTCATAACAACTGAGCGCACGCAGGGCCCGGACGTCCGGGCGCCCGCCTGGCGCGATCAGCCGAGTGGGGTGGTGCGCAGCGCTGTGTGTTGCCAGTGCGGCTGAGGAGAGCGTGCAGGGGACTGCACAGGCAGCCCCTGTCCCGCACCTTGCCGCTCCATAGCCGCCCAAACAGGCCGCTCCGCTGGGCGGGCGGGGCCGCCTGCGCCTGCGACATCACGCGCTGATCCCGCGCTCAGCAGACGCACATCGCGGACGCCGCTGCCGCCGCGGCTGCCAGATGCGAGACTCCCAGCTCGCTGGCCGCAAGCACTGCGGGCGACTTGTGTGACCGATCTGCGCCTTGCTGCTGACACTTGTGCGCTTGCGCACACGCTCGTCGAGGCCGGCACGGACTGGGAAGCCTGGCCCGCCGTGCGCAGAAGTCCTTCGCACTCTCCGATAGCAGCCGTACCCTAAACAGGCCCTGATGGAAAACAAACTTTTGAGCTTGAGCGGCTGCTTGGCAAGGCCCTTGCCAAGTTGCGCCCTGCTGAGCTGCAATAAGCTGCGCACCGGCGTGGCGGGCACGGTACATAGGCCAGTCTTCAGGTCCTGCTTGATGCAATGCACCGCCACAGCTTTGCTGGGCTGCCCGGCCTTGGTTGTGGCTCCGGCGACGGGCGATACGGCGGCGTTCCGCTTGGAAACTATTCCGGTGGCAGGGAACTGGTGTACTGCACTGTGGGCCTCACCCCAGAAGCAATGCACACATACCAATTCAAGGCCGATACACTGGACGCTTATCCCGGCACGCTGGTGGCCTCTCTGGCTGGCCTTGAGGTGAGTTGCCGGCAAGTTCTGCCAGTGTGGAGCGGCGCAGCGGTCTTGAGTTCTGACGGGGCGCATGTGCTTTTGCCCATGGGTGATGCTTGCACCAGCGGCCCTGCATTTCCTGCCAGTGCCCGAGTCTGCGCTGTGACAGCATGTGGCGAAGAGAGACGCGAAGTGTGTCGCGTCTGGCAGCGCGGCGCGGTGGACCGGGCGGTCACGTTAACGTTCCGCCGCTGCCCTGAGCTGTTCCACCGCCTGCATGATTACATGTGGTGCGCTACTGCGTCCCCCAGCAGCCAAGCCGCTGACTGAGGTGCACCTCTGCATCAGCAACTGCGGCCGTCAACGGGCTGGGCATGCAGACTCACTGTGGTCGGACCGGGAAGGGGCGCCATGCAGCAGGCGCCCTGGCTGCAGAGGCCTGCTCCCGCACATCGCGGTCGCCGCTCCGCTGCCAGGCAGCGGCCGGCCGCCAGCGCTGCCCGGGCGCGCGCGGCAGGTGCGGGAGGCCGGCCGCCCTGCCGGTCGGCGTCGACCTGGTGGACTACGCCAGGGAGGCCGACTTCTACCAGCTGCCTCCGCAGGCGATGCCCCTGCCGCTGCTGCTGCACGCGCGCGTCCTGCAGGCGCACCAGGCCGCCGTGGAGGGCATGCTGGCGCACCTGCTGGTGCGTGGCACGCCCCGCGCGCCGGGCGCCCGGCGCCCCGCCCGTCCTCGGCGCGCCGCGGCGGCGCGCTAAGCGCCGAGCTCGGCTGCGCTTGCGCGCCAGGCGCGCGCGACGGCGGGCCACGGCGATGCGGCGTTCCTGGTGTGCGCCAAGGCTAGAGCGGGGTGCGCCGCGGCGAGCGGCCCGGCGCTGGAGGTTGCGGCCGTGCCGGTGTCCGCCGGCTACCCAGGCGGCCAGGCGCCGCTGCCGGGCAACATCTGGAGCTATGGCAAGGACGGCGACGCCGTGCCGCCGGCCAGCGTGCTGGCCGTCCTCACCGAGCGGCTGGAGCGCCTGTCGGGCGCCCGGGTCGCCCAGACGTACAAGGTGAGGTGGGGGCCGGGCGACCGGCTGCCGCCGCCCGGGGCTGCTCTGACGCGCACCCCACCCGCGCGCCCGTGCCACCGGCCCCAACGCCGCCGCTGCGCAGGCCGTGCCGGGCGTGCGCTTCGAGGTGCCGTCGCAGGTGCCGGGCCCGCGCCGCTGGGCCCGCCTGCGCGGTGCGCCGCTCGGCTGCGCTCCCGCGCCGCGGCGGAGCGGGGCGCCGACTCGAGTGTGTGGCGCGGCCCGCGCAGCACGACGCGCAGCCGATGCAGGTGCTGGAGGTGACAATCCAGCCCACCGACGGCCGAAAAGGCTACTCCGACAGCCTGTCAGAGAGCGCGATGCGAGGCGCGACGTCCTGACGCCGAGCGCGGCGCGCGTCTGCGGCCGGGGGCGGCTTCCGGCTCGGCGAGGCGCGGCCGACCTGCCCTCGGCCCACGCTGCCTGGGTGTCTGTAACAGGTGTCTGTGACCTCGTGCGCCGCGCACTGTGTACATGTCGGTCAGCGTGACTGAACAGGCGCATGCAGCGCACAGCCTGGGTGCTCACGCGACAGGCGGAGCGCGTTTTTCCCTTCTTACTCACATGTGGCAAGCAGCATATTGTGTAAATGGTAATGATGCGCGCCTCAGAGGTAGGCTTGTGGCAAAGTATGCGTACCCTGTAAGGCTTTATAAGCGGTTTGTACACTGAAGACAGTTTTGAGGCTGGGTTGATGCCCTGTTACACCGCCCGGCATCCCTCGGTGATCCCTGTGTGCAGTGATGAGCCGGCTGAGGCACGGCGTGATGAGTTGCATTAACAGTGCTGCTAGGTTGTTACTACATTTTTGAAGGCAAGCAAGTGATTGGCAGAGCACAGGCCATGCAGCATGCGGAAGCCCGCCTGTAACAAGCTTGCGGAGGCAAGTGAGCGCGCACTCGGCATCCGCAGCCCCCGGGTCATCACGTTTGTGAGCACTGTAGCCCAGCCGCAAGCCTCGTGAAACAATTCGTGCACGGGTCTGGCGTGCGTGCCTCCCAGCCGCCTCCCAGCTGCCCCACGCGGCGTGCTCGGTGGGGGGCGGAAGCACTGTGTCACGGCTGCCCTGCTGCTCTGCTAGCCGGGAGTCTCCTTGAGGTTCAGTGTGGCGTGGTTGCAGGAAGTAAAAATTGGGTGTGACCTCAACTGTTGTGCGGCTCACACGCTCTTGGTGCGGATATGCGGGTGGTGAATGTGTGCGCTCCGTCTTCACATTACAACAGCTCGTGCCAGCAAGGTACACACTGTGCTGGCAGAATGCAAATCTATGGTCTGCCTCGTGTTGCAAGCATGTGACCTGCCCCTACTCTAGCAGACTGGCTGAATATCTGGCGCATGGGTGCCTGCAGAACCGCCTGACGCGCACGCCTCTGGAGCGGCAGCAGGCGAATGGCAGCATATGCAAGCCAGCTGTCGCGCACACGGCAGGCAGCGGGGCGCCCACAATTGTTGCCCCGCACTGCAATTGCACCTTCATGGCGCATAGCCCATTGCTCCAGTCTAATGGTCCATAACGTTACAGTGCACCGCCGTACCCTGCCCTATCCCCCCTTCCCAATTTATTTTGGATTTCCTGTTAAAGATGACGTCTCTGCGCATTGCCTTGCGCGTGTAGGAAGGTGGCCCAGAGTGCTTAGCAACTTGACATCACTGGTTCCACACCAGGGCTATATGTATAGGCATCACTGGTTCCACACCAGGGCTATACGCATAGGCGCCACTCGTCATTGACCGTACCCCAGACCTCCTTTGCACCAGAGGCAGGATTCGGCATGGCGAGTCCTGTAGCTGGTGATCAAGCTGCCAAGGAGGTGCGGCACTCTTGAGCTAACACAAGGGCTACACATCTGCACTGTATGCGGGCCTCTCGCGTAGCTTGGGGACCTGAGGTGCTGCGAAGCAGCGCCAGACAGCTAGCCTGCGATTGCGCTCGGTTGCGACGGGCTGCGGCGAGCTGCATGCTTTGCTTTGCCGAGGCATTGATATGCGTGACGGGCCCCACACGTGCCCTGCGCATGCAAGGCCCCTCTTCCCTCCAGAGACTCCTGCAACCTTGAGGCAAGCTGCTGCGCGCCTCGCAGTGTGAGAGCGTGTGCCAGCAATGTTCTGATTGGTGCAGCAGTACGCTGGCCAGAGGTCGAAACGCAGGCCGAGAGCATTGCCTGCATGTTCACCGGGCTGCTCAAGCCCAGGCTGCACTGCCTCGCGCCGCAGCTGAGGTCACCGCCTTGCGTCACACGCCCTGCCGGCCGCGCAGGTGCCTTTCACGACACTGCCCGACGAGCTGCTGGGCGGCATCCTGCGGCGCGCCTGGGCGGGCAGGCCGCCGCGCCCTGCAGCGACGGAGGTGCGCCCCGCGGCCGGCCTGGCGCTCGTGTGCCGCCGCGTGCGCGAGCTGCTGCGCGCGCCGCCGCTGCCGCTGGCGCTCGACTTCAGCGCGGCGCCTTTGAGCGACGCGCAGCGCCGCTGGCTGCTTGGTCCCGCGCGGGCCGGCCGCGTAGAGGACGCCAAGTTCTGCGATCGAGACGAGGATGAGGAGCCTTTTCCGGACATCCTGTGGGAGCGGCCGCTGCTTGATCGGTTTCTGGCCCGGCACGGCGGCACGCTGCTGCAGCTGTCCGGAGTGCCGCTGCAGCTGGTGGCCTGTGGGAGGAGGCACAGGGCGCCACCCGCCCTGGATCTGAGCGGCCTGCGCCTGACCAAGCTGGGCATCACCTGCTGTGATTTTTATGCCTGCAGACACGACTGCGAGTACTTGTGGCCCGACTACATGCCAAGCACCCTGGAGGAGCTGGACCTGCTCGGCCTGTCTGAAGATTGCATCTCGGGCCTGGCGTGGGCGTCGCGTTCGGGCGCAGGCGTGGCAGGGTGGCTGCCACGGCTGCACACCCTCCGCTTCATAGCCGATGACATAGCCTATGAACCAGCCAGTAGAGTGAGCCCAATGTTGGCCATTTACAACCAACCCCTCCTGGAGGGCTTTGCTAGCCTCCCGCATCTCGAGGTGGACGGCTCTGGGGCGCCTGTCGAAGGCTTGGATGTTCAGGTCTTTAACAAGGTCAGGTCTGCGCGCGTCGTGTCTGGTGGCCATGTGGAACTGTGGGCCGACGAGGAGGATGCGGCCACGGCCGCGGAGCGCCTCTGCCACGCCCGCCTGCAGGCTGCAGAGCTGTGCGCCGAGCGCGACGGCATCCGCATATACCGTTTAGTCGGGGGAGTCAGGTGTGACGATGAGTACGCGGAGCGCCTCACTCGTGAGCTTGTGCTCAAAATGATCACCAAGTGCGGGGACCGCTTTGCGGTTGAGGCGGGACTCCCTAAAGTGCCTCCGGATGGGCGCCACCGGGGCAGGGCCAGGCTGAACCGACTGGCCTGGCGCCGCTGGCCCGCGCCCAGCGCGCCCGACCTGCCGCCGGCCAGGGCTGCGCACGAGCGCGCCCGCGCATGGGCGATGAGAGGCCCGCCATGTGATGATGGTGGTGAGGACGATGCTTTACAGCACTGACTTTGGGTGTGGGTGAGGGGTACATGCACAGGGGCAGTTGCAAGCTGAACAGGAACTGCAAGGTGTTGCGACCAGCGCACGCTGGAGAGGCTGAGAGTGATGAAGTGCGGCGAGGGAACACATACACACTGATTGTGCTGAAATGTGTGTGTAGGAGAGGCAATGGCGCGCGCCGTGAAGCTGGGTTGGTGTGCATAAAATGGTGAGTTTTTGTTGTGCCTGCTCGCATGCTCTGGTGCCCGCCCAAGCACAGCGCAAAAGCATGGCCAGACTCGCGTGTGCTTCACTGCAGACAAATGTTGGCCAGCACCTGCTCATTCCAGCTGCAGCTCTGGAGGACGCCACACTTGTGAAATTCAGTGCATTAGCGCAACAGGTCATGGTCGGATGTTGGATAGGGGTGCCTGCTGGTCCAGTGCTGGAAGCCCACAGCAGATTGGAGTGGCGGCAGGAGGTGGGGAGCAGCAGGTGCAAGATAGCTTTGAGGCTTGCAGTGTGAGCGACCCGGCAGGCAGCTAGCTGCAGGCTCCCCAAGGCGTGCTCAGGTGCCGCAACTGCTCCTTCATGTCTCGTAGCCCATTGCTGCAACCGAGTCCAAGACTGTTTATTTTCTGAGTTACTAATGTTAACATTAGCAGTGCCATTTAGCTAATGCAGTACTAGCTAGTGCACATGTGCCCTACCCTACTCTCCCTCATTCCAATGACGTCTTCAGACGTCTTCAGTGTGCAGGTAGGAGGGTGGCCCTATGTGCTGCGCAGCATTGCACCAGGGATGTGTGCAGAGGAGCCTGTACATCCTGCACCCCGGACCTCTCTTGCACTGCAGGCAGGTTTTGGCATGGCGAGTCTTGGAGCTAGTGATCAAGCAACCAAGGAGGTGCGGCACTTTCAAGCTGATACAGGCGCAACACAAGTCCACGTGTGCGGGGCTGTCGCGTAGCTTGACGAAAAAAGTCTTGAGGGAGGAGGGTGCTGTAAAAGCAGCGACAGGAAACAGCCAGCCTGCGGTTGCGAGCAGGCTGCGACGAGCAGCGGCGAGCTGCATGCCTTGCCTTGCCGAGGCGTTGATTTGCGAAACCGTCCCACACGTGCCCTGCGCATGCAGGCCCCCTCTTCCCTCCAGAGACTCCTGCAACCTCGAGGCAAGCTGCTGCGCGCCTCGCAGTGTGAGAGCGTGTGCCAGCAGAGTTCTGGTTGGTGCAGCACCACACCGGTGAGAGGTCGAGCCGCAGGTGGAGAGCAATGTCTGCATGTTCACCAGGCTGCTCATGCCCAGGCTGCGCTGCCTCGCTCCGCAACCAGAGGTCCACAGCCTCGCGTCACGTGCCCTGCTTGCCGCGCAGGTGCCTTTCGTGATACTGCCTGACGAGCTGCTGGGCGGCATCCTGCGGCGCGCCTGGGCGGACAGGCCGTCGCGCCCTGCAGCGGAGGAGGTGCGCGCCGCGGCCGGCCTGGCGTCTGTGTGCCGCCGCGTGCGCGAGCTGCTGCGCGCGGCGCCGCTGCCGCTGGCGCTCGACTTCAGCGCGGCGCGCCTGAGCGTAGCCCAGGAGAGCTGGCTGCTCGGCCCCGCGCAGGCCGGCCGCGTAGAGGCCGCCAAGTTCCAAGTAGTTCGCGAGGCAAGTGAGGACGCCCTGTGGGAGCGGACGCGCCTGGATGTGTTTCTGGCCCGGCACGGCGGCACGCTGCTGCAGCTGTCGGGCGTGCCGCTGCACCTGGTGGCCTGTGCGAGCCACATGGCGCGAACCGCCCTGGACCTGAGCGGCCTGCGCCTGACCAAGCTGGGCATCAAGTGCTGTGGTGAGGGAAGCTTGATCGGCAAGGGACGGGAACAGTGCTTGTGGCCCGAGTACCTGCCGAGCGCCCTGGAGGAGCTGGCCCTGCTCGGCCTGGCTGTCTTGTGGGACCTGGCGTGGGCGCCGCGCTCGGGCGCAGGCGTGGCAGGGTGGCTGCCGCGGCTGCACACCCTCTGCTTCAGAGCCGATGATATAGTGTATGAAACAGACGATCAGGCTCAGAGAGCATTGCGCGTCTGCTATTGTCAAGCCCTCCTGGAGGGCTTCGCTAGCCTCGCGCATCTCGAGGTGGACAGCTCCGGGGCGCCTATTGACGACTTGGACGCTGCCGTCTTTGACAAGGTCAGGTCTGCGCGCATAGTGTCTGGTAGCCATGTGTTCCTGTGGGTCAACGAGCTGGATGCGGCCATGGTCGCGGAGCGCCTCTGCCACGCCCGCTTGCAGGCTGCAGAGCTGTGCGCTGCGCATGACGGCATTCACACAATATGTACAGGCCCGGGGGTTACATATAGTAGTGATGAAGAAGAGCGCCGCACTCGCGGTGAGCGTCGCACTCGCGAGCTTGTGCTCGAGATGATAAACAGGTGCGGGGACCGCTTTGCGGTGGAGGTTGGCATTCCTGAAGTGCCTCCTGAAGGGCGCGGCTGGGTCGAGGCCAGGCTGAACCGCCTGGCCTGGCGCCGCTGGCCTGCCCCCGGCGCGCCCGACCTGCCGGCGGCCAGGGCTGCGCACGAGCGCGCGCGCGCATGGGCGGCAGCGGGAGGCGCGCCATGTGTTTGGAGGTGATGATGAAGTGAAAAGGGTGAGCACTACGATGCTTGCTAGGATTGACTTATTGGTGTGGGTTGGGTACATGCACAGTGTCAACGGCCGGATCAGCAGGAAATGGAAGGTGTCGGGACCAGCGCAGCATTGGAGAGGCTGAGAGTGATGCACTGCGGCGAGGAAGCGCATGCACACTGTTTGTGCTGCCGTGTGTCTGTGGGACAGGCAAGGACGCTCGTCAAAAAGGCTAGGACTGTAAGCATGGAATGGTGAGTGTGCTGCTCTTTCTATCACGCTCTTGTGTCAGCCTAAGCACAGTGTCCAAACCCGTGTTCGCATAACATGTATGTTAGCCAGCATCTGCTCATGCCAGCCGCAGCTCTGGAGCAAAGCCTACTTATGCAAGACAGTGCATAGGCCATGGTCGGTCGCTGAACAGGAACATGCACGTGCTTACAGATGGTGCCTCTGCTGTCCTTGATGTTGTGAGCGACATTAGACTGCCCTGCATGTGCCATGAGCCGGCTGTATGTTTAATGGGGCATGACACTGCTATGCGACAAGACCGGAAGCCGCACACTAAATTCAGCAGGCTACGTTGAGCTCCCTCGTCATCACACGCACGCACGCCGGCCCCACGAGGTTTAAGCACCGCGCGCAGCTCCAGGCAGGGCGGCATCCTAGCCTGGCCAGCGCGCGATGAGTGTCACGCCTGCCGGGCTGCCGAAAGCAATTGACAGAGCACAGGCCCTGCAGCACGCTGAAGCCCGCCTGTAACAAGCTTGCGGAGATAAATGAGCGTGCGTTTGGCATCCGCAGCAACCTGTCACCACGCACGTGAGCACTGTAGCCCAGCCGCAAGCGTAGCGAAATATCTCGTGCGCGGTTGTGACGTGCGTGCCTCCCAGCCGCCTCCCAGCTGCCTCGCGTGGTGTGCTTGGTGGGGGGTGGAAACACTGTGTCACGGCTGCCCTGCTGCTCTCCTTGCAACATGTGTCGCAACTGTTTCTGGATAGCTCGTAGCCCATTGCTGCAGTTCAGGCCTTGCCTGGCGTTACACTTTTAGAATAACGCCAGATTCCGTACCCTGTCATACCATTGGACTTGCTTAAAGGCTGGACAACAGATCAAGTCCGAACCGTTGCCTCGAAGGAACAGCGCTGACCTTCAGCGGCTGAAGCAAGCACTCATGAAGGCGCGCTGCTAGGCCGTGCAACACATACGCAGTCCGTGCACCTGCTCCTTAACACGCCCAGCCCTAGGGCCTCTCCGCAGCCAGAGGTGTGCTGCTCCCGCTTAATTTTGCGGTGCTTCCTGCCCTCCTGCCACCTTGGGGCCCGTTGCCTTCTCTGCGCGCGCACCTTGTTCCAGGCGACCAGGCACGCATAGAGACTGCCTGGACCACTGCCGTAGTAGCCTCACACCAGGTCCTGCTCTCGCACGGCTTGAGCACGGAGCATGCTCCTGCGCGCGCGCGCCTCTGCTTTCAAGACAATTTTGTCCAAGCGAGGCCTTTGCACGCTGCGCAGGGCGAGCAGCAGCTTGGCGCGCTGCTGTTGACCAGGCTCGCCGGCGTGCTGAGTCAGTACCACCAAGGAGAGCACGGTGTGCGCGCCGTCTGCACGCGTACTTCAGGTGCGCGCCTGTGCTCACTGACACCTGACAACTGTAAAGCCTGCCGCCTTGCTGATCACCGACCACGTGATGACACACGAGGCATGGCTGTGCGCTGTGAACACAGCTGCAAGCGAGGCGGTTTCAAGTCCTCTGCGTGCACAGTGCCCTGCGTGTGTGGGAGGGTGGCCCAGAGCTGCGCAACATGACACCAGGGCCCAGTGCTTGGGCGCCGTTTGTCATAGCCTGCACCCCAAGCCTCCTTTGCACCGCAGGCACATTTTAGCATGGCGAGTCCTGGAGCTGGTGGTCAAGCCGCCAAGAAGGTGCAGCCTTTTTTGGTTGGTACAACAGAACTCCACATGTGTACAGGGCTCTCGCATAGCTTGGCGGCCCCGGGTGCTGCGCGGCAGCGCCAGTGAACAGCCAGCGGTTGCATTGCATGCGGGGTGCGGCGAGCTGCATGCCTTGCCCTGCCTTGCCAAGGCGTTGACGTGCGCGGAGGGCCCACGCGTGCACTGCGCATGCAGCCTCCACTTCTCTTCTGCAGCCTTGGGCCGAATCGAGGCTGCACAGCAGTGTGAAACTGTTCATGCAGAACTCTGTGCTGACGCAGCAGCACACTGGCCAGAGGTGTACAAGCCGCAGAGCGTGCGGCAATGTCTGCACGTTCATGTTGACTTTGGATGCTCACAGCCAGGCTGCACTGCCTCATGCACCTGCTCGAGCTCCACAGCCTCGCGCCATGCATGCGCCTTGCCGGCCGCGCAGGCGCGCTTCCTCACGCTGCCCGACGAGCTGCTGGGCGGCATCCTGCGGCGCGCCTGGGCGGACATGCGGCCGTGCTCTGCAGCGGAGGAGGTGCGCCGCGCACTCGGCCTGGCTTCCATGTGCCGCCGCGCGCGCGAGCTGCTGCGCGCGCCACCGCTGCCGCTGGCGCTCGACTTCAGCGCGGCGCGCCTGAGCTTCGCCCAGCGCCGCTGGCTGCTCGACGCCGCGCAGGCCGGCCACGTGGAGGCCGCCATGTTCCACTCTGCGGACGTCCTGTGGACGCAGCCGCTGCTCAAGAGCTTTCTTACCCTGCACGGCGGCACGCTGCTGCACCTATCTGGGCTGCCACTGGCGCTTGTGGCCTGCAAGCGCCATGGGAAGCGACCTGCCCTGGACCTGAGCGGCCTGCAATTGACCAAGCTGGGCATCGACTGCTGTGACATAGGCTTACCTGACCACAAGCCGTGTTTATGGTTGTGGCCCAAGCGCCTGCCAGGCGTCCTGGAGGAGCTACACCTGTTTCTCCCAAATGGCGCATGCCTACAGGCCCTCGCGTGGGCGCTGCATCCGAGCTCAGGCTCTGCAGGGCAGCTATCGCGGCTGCACATCCTCCGTGTGACATCCCCGGTTGTGTGGCCCACACACACACAAGTGTTCGTGCCGGAAATCCCTCTCCTAGAGTGCTGCCCTGGCTTGCGGTGCTTGGAGGTGGATGGGATGAATGTTGATATATCTGCCGAGCTTTTTCAGCAACTCAGTCATGTTCGCGTCGTGGCTGCTGGCTACGTGTGCATGTCGGGAAATTCACACAATTATGAGTCTATGGCCGTGTTCATTGGGCGCCTCTGCAGCGCTAGCCTGCAGGCTGCAGATCTGTGCGCTGAGCACATTGGTTATTACCACGCTGGTACCAGAGACCGCTGTGCGCGTGAGCTCGTGCGCGAAATGATCAGCAGGTGCGGGGGCCGCTTTGCGGTCGAGGTGGACATTGAAAGGCCTCCTGATGGGGTGAACTTGTGCAACGCCGACCTACGCCGCCTGGCCTGGCGCCCCTGGCCCGCCCCCGACGCGCCGAACCTGCCGTCGGCCAGGGCGGCGCATGAGCACGCCCGCGCGTGGGCGGCAGAGTCTAAGCTGCATGATCACCAGGGCAGTGACATGTGCCCAGCAGTTTGATGATGTCAAATTGACATGCACGAGCTGCTGAAGCGCCCATGGGGCCTGAGACTTGGCAGTTTGGAGCGGCTTGGCGCAGCAAGTAGGTAAACAGGGAGCTTATGCACTGCAATGGAGACTTGTTACTGCTAGGTGTCTGTAACGGAGGCGAGGCAGAGCAATAAGATGGCTGGGATCATGTGTGCATGTGTGTGTGTGTGCAAATGTTGCCCTTGTGCTTTGTTGCGTGAGAGCCGGCTGGAGATCGCATGGCGCATGACACTGCCATTATGCTACATGACGGTGAGCCGCATCAAAGCTAACAGACTACACTGAGCTGGCTCCTTGTCAACACTCTCACACACGCCGGCTCCACGAATTCCAAGCATCGCCCGCAGCTCCTGGCAGGGCGGCATCCCAGCCTGGCCAGCGCGCGATGAGTGTCACGCCTGCGGGCTGCCAACATGCGCGACCTGCCGCTGCAGCAAGCATCACGCCTGGCCGCCAGGTTACAACAAGCTGCCAAGCAACCAGCGCTGTCGCCGCTGCTGCCGCATCAATTGACACAAGCAATAGCTCCACGCCATCTCCAGAGCGCAACCAGCGCGTGCTGACAGCGTCACGCCAGACGCTGGTGGCAAATAATCTGCGCATGCATGAGCAGCATCTGCAGACTCTGCGGTGCACCCAGCGCAGTATCCCAACAAAAACAGCCACAAACATATCAGTGCGCAGACACTAGCATTGCGCAGAATAAACGACACACGCACGCCGGTATTCAAGCGCTTCCCTGGTCCCAGCCTGCAACTATTGTTCGGCCCAGTAATGCTTCCAGTCCGTTGCACATGACTCGGCACAGAACAGATACAATTGCTGCTGCTGCAATGTGATACAGCTCAGGCGCATGCCCCTCAGCACTGTATATATGCTGTAATCAAGTACGACAACTGGGCACAAAGCAGCGCTCCCTGGGTACCAAGGCCAGAAATCTCACTCGCCAACAGCGCGCTAGCCTCACAACCACACCCGACTGTCTCATATCTCTGTCACGGCTCATAGATGGACTGAGTCACCTTGTTCTCTGCAACCAGCAAATGCTGTTGCCCCAGCAGGGTGCCAACAGAGCCCGCACGCGCTCCGCGGTCACGCAGTGCTGCCGCCACCCCGCTGCCTCACGCTCCTCTCTCGTTATGCACCAATGGTCAACAGAGCACCGTCGGTGCAATGCAATGACGTGCACTCTCCTAGCATGGTGCTGGCGGGAGGCAGCGCCGCCGTCCGGAACGCTGGCAGCCTTGCAGACGCGGGCGGCGCGTCATGCTGCAGCAGGTCTAAGAGTCGCGCTTGATGATGAGCTGGATCGTGGAGGTCGGCGAGTCGCCCGTCGCGCTGCTGGACTCGCTGTCCTCGCGCTGCGGCACCGGCAGGCGCAGCTCCGGCACGGCCGCCACGCCGCCGCACTGCCCCGGGTCGGACGAGCGGTCCAGGTAGCGGTGCGGCCGCTCCTGCAGCCGCCGGCCTGGCGCAGCGCCATGCTGCCTCTCAGAGCAGCGCACTCTGCTCAGGCATGACAGGGAGCGGCGCTTGAGGGCGTGTAAAGCGCTCTGGATGGCAACTCGGGGTGCAGTGGAATGTGCGCGTATGTGTCAAATAGGCGAGCATCGCAAGGAGCGTCGTGCAGCCACATATGGTGGCAGCAGCCACGCTGCCCATCCCCTGGCACAACACCATAGCGGCACCTCGCAATGCGTGATCGCATGTTAACCCTGCCCGCTCACCTGCGTGCAGCGGCGCACTGCATGCAGGCACCCCGTGACCCGCGGGGGCGCGCACCGTGCAGGATGATGTGCCGCAGCAGCTGGCTGACCTCGGGCCCGCGTTCTCGCGTCAGGAAGTGCGCGCCCTCCAGCATCACGCACGGCGCCTCCAGCCTGAACCGGCCGCAGCACACGCTAGCTTCAACCTATGGCATACACACGCACTGCAGCAAGTAGCCTGCCGGAATGGACCGAAGGCAGGCTGGAGAGCACATACGCAAGCGGAACGCCGAGCACACATTCACCCATCCTCCAGCATGTCCATGCAACGTAAGTACACTTGTGTCTGAGCGCCGCGCCTGCGCGCGAGCGCCTCGCCAAAGCGCGGCGCGGCCACGATGTCGTGGCGGCCGTGCAGGACGAGCACCGGGATGCGCGCGGCCACGATCGTGCGCGCGTCGCGGTCGCTCACGCTGTGCCGCCACACCGCCAGCAGCTGGCCCTGCGCGCGCCGCGCGCCGTCCTTGAGAGAGCCGCCACACGTATTGGGTCGGCAGGCTGTTGCCCTCCTGGTCGGTCCTGGGTAGCCCTGGACGACCCCTGGACAACCACCGTGCTGTGGCGCCAAAGCTCCTGGCGCATCGCGCCCGCCAAAAGTGGCGCAAAACTGGGCGGGCAGACACAACGTGCTGCTGCTCGCGGCACAGGACGGCGCACCCGGAAGCCGGTGGACGGCTGGCCGATGCCGCCGTGCTGCGCGCCCTCCACGTACTCCTCGCGCAGCAGCTCGCGGCGCGTGCGCCCGTGCTTCCGGTCCTGCGGTGCGCGCCGCGCCTGCATGTCAGCGCGGCGCCTGTTTGCCCAGTGTCGGCAAGCCGGCTGCACTGCACAACCCGCAGCAAATCCAATCACGCAGAGCTGGATAAAGTGAAGCGTCGGTGCTGTGCTCCAATGTTTGGTAAGGAAGTCAGCATGCAGGCAGCTGACACAAGAGGAACGCACCACTTCGTTCAGCGTCTTCCGCATGAAGTGCAGCTTCAAGTCGATCTTCGCGCGGTCCTCGGCGGTGCGCGAGCACAGCATCTGTGCGCAGCGCGGCTGGCTTGGCATGCGCTTGCCTTGATGTCCCACTCGTACTGTACATTGCACATATCAAGCACCCAGCATAAAAAACAGATGTCACCCACCTTCCTAACACCATACGAGCGCCCAGGCCGCACAGACTGCACAGCTGCTGGCCTCGCTCAGATGCGCTGCGGCTCAGAACAGGTGCCGGGAGGCGCGCAGGCGGGCCGCGCCTGCAGCCCGTACTTGGCCACGCGCCAGGAGCACGGCAGGCTCTGCCAGCCGCCCGCGGTCGCGCACACCAGCGTCAGCGAGGCCACGCGCTCGGGCGCCAGCACCGCCAGCCGCGTGGCCACCATGCCGCCCAGCGAGTGGCCCACCACGTGCGTGGGGCCCCAGCGCAGGTGCCTCTGCCGCCGCCAGGCCACGTCAGCCTGTCACTGCATGGCGTGTCGACAACAGCGCAGCCTGTCCGCATGGATGCATGAGGGCAACGGCGTGGTGTCGCCACCTACTCAGCCAGCAGAGTGACTACAGGTGCCGCATAGTCAGCATTGCGCCTGGCGTGTCAACCCGCTCCGCGCCACAGCCCAACGCCCGGGATGCAGGCAGGCAGGCATCCAAGGCACAGAGGCGCAGTGGGCGGGCGGCCGCACCAGGATGGCCAGCACGTCCTCCGCCATCAGCACGACGCTGTACGCGCGGCGCCGCAGCCGCGAGCTGCTGCGCCCCACGCCGCGGTTGTCCAGCACGAGGACGCGCACGGGCGGCGCGCCGTCGGCGCCCGGCCGCAGCAGGTCGTCCAGCTGCGGGCCCCAGCAGCCCAGCGTGCACGCAAAGCCTGCGCCACAGAGAGCAGTACGACTGTGGACTGTGGACTTGGCATCCACACGGGAGCACGTGCTCAGGGCTGCCGCGCGGCATGCTGCGCAGCGGCACAGCAGCAGCGCCTGCGCGGCTTCTGCCAAGTGCGTGGCTGCAGGTGCAGGATCTTTGCAAGCGCCAGAGGCCTGGCTGGCTGTGAAGCAGTGCCCAACTCCCTGGGGGCGCTGGCGGCCCCAGCCGCATAGACAGCGGCACCACTGCTGCCGCACATGTGCGCCAGCAAAACCCCACACACTGAGCGCACCCATTATGAGCACGACGCTCGGTCGCTCGTCATCTTCGGCGTCCAGCGGGTCAGCCTTTGCCCTGCGTTTGCCAAAAAAAATAAAACCACTGAGCACGTGGCCAACCCCCGTTTACAAGCTGTGGAGCGGAGTAGACTGGGACCGGCGAGCGGGGAGCGGGTCCAGGGGCGGGTCAGCACACCCGCCGCACGCCTTTGGCAGCTCGCCTCTGACCTCATAGTAAATGTCGGCGGCATCCTTGCCTTTGCCGGTCCGCAAATACGGCATGCTGAGCGCGCTCTGGGGGCGCCCGCCCTCAGAGCGGCACGTGCATCGCTGCAGCAGTCCCAACCGTCCCTGGAGGCGCTCTGCAAGCCGGGCAGCGCTGCAGGGCTCGCCTTGAGCCGTCAGCGTGCAGGGCACACGCCCGTGCCCTGGCAGCCACCAGACTAGCCCTCACAGGCTGCACCAACCCTCAGGCCTATGACTCACAGCAGCAGCCCGGGCCTGCTCGGCAGAGCCCGCAGGCCCATCTGCAGGCCCAGCTTGCAGGACAGCCTTTCACAGGTAATTGCAGTACCACAACTCTTTATGCTTGCACCCCCGATGCCTACTGTCGTACAATTAAAGTGGGTGCTCGCTCACTTCTCTTATCAATAGACTGCCTGGCGATACTGGCACAGTGTCTGCCAGAACCCTTGCATATGCCCGTGGCCAGGGTCTTGTTTGCAGGTGTTTCACGCAAGCTTGCTAGAGGGAAGAAGGACAGGCGCAGGGGGCCGCGCTGTACGTCAGCCGACTTGCACGATGGCAAGCGAGGCGCTCGAGAAGGCGCTGCAGGACATCGACCTCAAGCGCCACCGCAGGAACCCGTTTGACGCACGCTACCTGAAGCTGTGCCTGTCAGACTTTGCTGAGGTGGCGCTCAGTTCCCAGAGACCTTGGCCACACGTGTACACGCATCAAGATGCACTGCACTTCGGCTGCTATGACCAAGCACAGGAGCCGCTGCGCACAGGAATCAGCAGACACCGGCCATGCGCTCGTGGAGAGCGCCGCATGCAACCTGCATGCACGCACTGAGGTCGTGCACTCTCGTGCTCCCACACCACCACATAGTGCTACTCACGGTAGAGGCGGAGAGTGACATCGTTGACGCACGGTGCAGCTCATACGCTCGATGAAGCTGGCGCTGCTCAAGCAGTCTGCTGACGCCGTCAAGCTGTGCCAGACGGACAAACCCAGCAAGCGTGCCGCCAACAGAAGCACAGACGCAGGCGCCGAGCCCCGGGGCGCTGCTGGCCCCGCAGGTGCGCAGCTGCGCTGCTGTCTCTGCTGCAGGTTTTAAACCTGTCATGAAGCTCACTACTTGTGCTTGGGCTCCACGCAGGTCGCGCCGCAACGTTCTTCACTGAGGCGGCCCTGCAGGCGTACAAGCAGTACAAGAGTGGTCAGCTCAGCCTCGCCACTGCGGCAAAGGTGTGTTTGGTTTGATGATGTGTGAAGCCAGCACGTCCCGCTCAAATGACACGGCCGCAGTATGCCAGGACGCCGAGGCGTTCCACAAAAGCGTCAGCTGCAGCGACGGCCACCTGCCGGCCGTTGAAGCCACAGAAACCAGGCCGTCAGTGGAGGAGCTGTGCGCTCTGCGCCATGCACTTTGCTTTGCCTGACCGGCCCGTGCCAGCCTTGTCATGACATGTCACCTGCTGCCAGGCTCGCCCCGCTGCGGCAGTGCATGCTCGACGAGGAGCTCGTGAGCTCGCGTGACACCATGGACTGCGCTGCCATGCATGACATATTGGACACATTCGCACCATTCGATGACTCCGAGTCTGAGTCGGAGCAGCAGCCCGCCCCTGGCACCGCACCGCCGTCGCCAGGTGTGTTTCCTGGTAGATGATGGGTACATGATACGTTACATAAGGTGGGTTTGTGTCCCTGCTCCTGACATCCATTCGCAGGCACATGCTCTGCACAGACGCGCGAGCCGTCAAATGTGTGTGCAGGTGCCACGCCCTGCAAACCAGGCCATGGAAACACTTTGTCATGTCGGTCCATGACGCGGTCTGTCCTGCATGGGTGCAGGGACTGCAGACATGAGCCCGCCGCCAGACAATGCAGACGGTGCGCTGCTGCGCACCTCGTGATGCTGAGTGGCTGGAACAGGCGTCGCATCTGAGTCCTTTTGGCATCCCACGCAGGTGATGCTGAGACCGCGCGCCTAGCCAGCCCGCCATGCCCTTTGGGCCCTGACCAGGCCCTCCCAGAGGGTCATGCAGTCAGGCGGCCATGCGTGCCAAGGCTCAGGCGCCGCGCGCGAGCCGCGCCTGCCTTGCCAGCGCGGCCGGACTCGCCGCCGGCAGGCGCGCGCGCCTGCCCCGCCGTGCCCGCGCCTGTGGTGTGCATGGCTCCATGCATGCGTAGACATAGGGACGGCCCCCACATGCAGAAGACGAGGTCGTGGAGGATGCAAGCCCGCCGCGCGAGGCTTCCCAGGCCATGGAGCAGGCCGCGCCGCAGCCGCGGGCAGTGCCTGCGCTGCGCGCCAGGCGGCCGGCGCAGCTGCCGATGCAGGCCGCTGGGGCGCCGAGCGCCGGCAGCAGCAGCGCAGCAACGTCTGCGGACCCTGTCAGCAGCAGCAGCAGCGACGCGGACAGCTGCGCGCAGCCGCATGCGCCGCAGGCCGCTGCGCGCCCCAGAAGGGTCTGACCCGCCCTTGGCGGCGTGCAACAAAGTGGCGCCATGTTCACAGAGTCACACGCAAGTGGTGGGCGAGGCGTGCAGGCGCCTGCGGCCTCGGAGCCCCGGGGCCCTGCCCACGAGCTGGAGCTGGACTTCAGGCCTGCCACGCTGGCCGCTCTGTGGCCGAGCGTGCTGTTCAGGTGCCGGCTAGCCACGCCATGCTTGGCGGTGCTCCGCCATGCTCCGGGAGCAGGGAGCAGGGTCGCAACCTGACCGCAACCCTGCAGGGCGCCCCCGCGCCTCGTCTTCCGCCCGGTGCCCGACCGCAACAGCCTGCTGCTGCCCCCGCCGGCCCAGCGCGCGCCGGATACGCCGGCGGCCATGCTGCCAGGCCCGGACGTGGCTGCGGTCTGCGCTTCGGGCCTGCGGCGCGGCCTGCTGCTGCCCGTCGACCTCGTGGCCCTGCGGGAGAGCTGGCGCGCGGAGGCCCTGGCAGGCGCGCATCCTGCGCCGCGCCCGCGGCAACTGGTGCATGACCGGCACACGCGCGGGCTGCTGCGTGCAGGCGGCATGCGAGCCAGGGCCGGTGCCTGCACAGGCACGGGCCAGGGCATGCATGCGGCGGCGCCCGGGCCTGGCTTCCCTCCTGCCGTCGACGACCGCCAGGCCACCCAGCATGTGAGCCCGGTGTACTTGCAGTCGCTCTAGTGCTTCGCACGTGCTCGTGAGGATGCATCCTGCAAGGCAAATTTGCGCCTTGTGCAGCAGGGCTGCCTGGCGCCGGGGCTGCACCAGGCTGAGCGCCGGGACGAGGATGCTGGCTTGCGGTGCCCCATCATCTGCGACATGCAGGCGTCGCCGGGCTGCCCGCCCTGCTCGCCGGCGCCCGACCAAGCCGCGGGCAGTCCCGGGCAGCATGGCGACTGCGCTGCTGCCGCTGACCCTCCGCCGAGCGGCGGGGCAGCACTCGGCGCAGCAGGCAGCCAGGCAGCCAGTCCGCATGACACCTGCATGGATCCTGGTACCTTTGCTCCGCCGTCCCATGGCCCAGCGTGCACCTGGGAGGACCCCTGTCCATTGCTGTTTGACGATGGCAACGATGCTGACGCGCGCTCCAGCCCAGCAGCCACACAGGCAGCCGCGCAGCCAGGCGCTGCAGACTGCGCGAGCGGCGACGCATGCTGCATTGTGTATTGCAACGAGGATGACGCTGAGGCTGAGCAGGCCTGGGCAGAGGCGGACACAGGGCCTGCGTGCGCAGAAGAGCGTGGCCAAAAAGGTGGGCCGTCATGCAAACTGTCACACTGCTGGTGCGTGTGCTCCGTCACTTATAATCATCAAGCAGCGCACGCCTTGCCCGCAGAGCGCGGCAACACCCGGAAGCGCGCACGCGAGGGGCTCTGCGAGCGGGCACTCAAGGCGCGCGCCCGCCTCGGCCCTGCGCCATGCCGGCCGATCGCCTGACGGCCGTGCATGACTCAGCAGGTGCCGGAGCCAGGCTGAGCAGCGCTGGCGCGCTCCGCAGGAGGTCCTGGAGGCGCGGCGGAAGGCGGGGTCCAGCCTGGCGCTGCTGCAGGCGCTGGTGGGGCCGCACCTGCGCGCCGGCGCGCGCCTCGCCGCCGTGCGCGACGCGTGCCTCGCGTCCGGCCAGCCGGCCGCGGAGGCCAGCCTGCAGGCGCGCGCGCCCGGCCCGGGCCCGTGCAGCAGCTGCCCTGCACCGCCCGCCACCCGCGTGTGAGCCGGGGGGCGCTGGGCGCAGCGCTACTTCTTCGCCGCGCTGAGCATCATCCAGCAGCGCAACACCTCGGCGGCCAAGGAGCGGGATGGCGCAGAGCACATGCGCCTGGAGGCGCTCGACGAGCACCACGATGTCATCGTCCGCACATGAGCTCTCCTTGTATGCAAGGCCAGGCTGCCTATACCTCCGTGCATGCCACAGAGTTGTTTGCGTCCATGGCGCTATGTGTGTGGTTTGGCTGTGTGTGCGAGCGCTGTCTAGACCATGCATGCTCACGCTGATGACCAGACTCGTCATGTAAACAAGTGTTGATTTGCACTGTTATTTGCCACAGCGCGAGGTGAGACGTTGCATGTACATGCAGGGACGTCCCTGTATCTGCCCCAAGACACAGTCTCATGGGTGTTTCTGCATGGCACACACAAAGAAGGAGCGCTGCAGCTCACACCACTCGCTCTGCTTCACGCCTACAGCATCCGTGACAGTGGCATGCATGCGCATGCGCGCCGCAGTCCAGTTTATGCACACAGGAGCACACTTCATGTCACGCTGTACACGCGATACAACAACTGGACATCAGCGGCCAGGGCGCTCAATCCCGCCCTGCACCAACGACAGGCCCAGTAGCAGAGGCTGGGACTTCAGCCGACAAACAACCATCAACATGTTGCGGACACTCAGAGTCACACACCACAAGGAGCAGTGACGAGAAGTTTAAGGAATGCATAGCTAGGCCCGAAAGTACACTGTTTTGGCCGCATAGGCTCGACGCCGGCGCCCGAGCCCCTGGCCTGCGCGCCCTAACCTCCCAGCTTCCAGAGCCCGCGGCGCCCGCCGCCAGACGCGGCTGCAAACAGCTCGTCCACGGCGGGCGCCATGCATTTCGCAAACAGCTCCATGCCTTCGGCGTTTGGATGCAGCGCATCGGGCATCAGCCGCGGCTCGATCTGCGCCACCGCACACGCCACAGTCATGAGGCTCAGCCACTCAAGGCCACTTGCGCAAGAGTGTGCATTTCATGGCTGATGCCTATATCTGGCAAAAGCTGCCACCCACCCAACACAGGCAGGGAACATGGGTGGAGCCAGAACACATGCGTAAAAAGGTGATGTCCAGCCATGCTGCACGCTCGGTCATTGCGGCAGCCGCCTCCAGTCCTGCACTGCAGCCACGGAGCCCGGACGCCGCATGTCTCCCAACACAGGGCCTGGGCGCCCACAGCAGGGGTAGCGCCGCGCGAGCGCACCTTCCCGCCGGGCAGCAGCGCGGCGCCGCAGTTGAGGAACACGGCGTCCGCATCGCGCGCGGCCCAGGCGGCCAGCTCCGCGTTGAGCGCGGCGATGCCGGGCGCGTACATGCTGGGCCAGGCGTACACGTGCGCCGCGTCGGTCCACCCGCGCGGCAGCACGCCCAGCACGAGCAGCTGCGTGCGCGGGTTGGCGCGCCGCAGGTGCCCCAGCGCGGCCTCCACGCTGCGCGCGCGCGTGCGTCCCCTCCCTGTCAGTGCGCTGGCACGCGCTCTGGGACGTTTGCAGGTCGGCCCGTACGCGGTGCCCGGCAGCGCCCTGCATGATGCTGCCACGCTGCACGCTGCTACTATCAGAAAGCACCCGTACGTGCTCAGGTCTGCCAGCTGTGTGTGCTGCGGAGCTGTGTCAACGTGGGCGTGCGAATGCATGACACCCCGCAAGTCATACAAGCATCACACCGCCCACTCCCTCACTTGCACTCTCATCGCACCGGGTGGCTGTGCCGTTGGCGGCGCGCACAATGGCGGCCTGCCCGCCCATGCACGCGGACGCGCCCAGGTCGTTCGTGCCTATCATCACCACCGCCACGGCCGGCGGCTTGCGCACGAACGTGCCGCCGTGCTGCAGCCGCCAGAGCAAGTGGGCCGCCTGGTCGCCTGCGCGTCGCGCCCGGCCAGGGTGCGTGAGGTAAAGCTGCCTAAACAAGACACACAGGACTGCGGCATCGCTCTCACGCCCGCTACGCTGACCTGCAGGAGGCCGCCTGTGTCGAGCGGCGGGCCACGCAGCAAAAGCGAGCAAGATTGGGTTCCGCAAATAACCCCAAAGACCCACTCTGCGCCAGGCCCTGCTGCGGCAGTGGCCCTAGCCATGCATGCAAGTAAGCACATCTTCAGGCTGACCACACTGTTTGGGGCCGAGAGGCGCGCACCGCCCACCGCGAGGACGGACGTGGAGTACTTGCCAAAGTAGTGCTGGAAGACGGCGGGCACGCCCGCGCAGCGGCGGCAGCCGCGGCCCGTGTCCGTGCCGCGCCACGTCTCTGTGATGGAGTCTCCATAGAACACCACGTCAACGCCCTGCGCGTGCGGCACAAAAAGATGGAGCCCGCTCACAGGATTGCAGTTTCGGGCACGTGTGCGAGGTACTTGGTTTGCTCCCTTAGAACAGCCTGCAGTCAGGCATGTCACATTAAACAATCAGTACCAGCACAAGCCTTTGCAAGGCATGAGCTCGGCATTGGAAAAGCAAATGCTCTGGACTTCTTCCCACATGCTGGGTCCAGTGCCCAGCGTCAACGCCTGGTCAGCATACCAAACAGGCCCAACCCTGTGTTAACAGAGCAGCTCCGTGCAGTTCCTTGAGTGCTGCCAGTGTGCTCAGCTCATGCAGAACGTACCACAGCCGCCTGCCCCCCATCACACACCCTGTGTGGGCTTCGAGCGCGCACCGGCCCGGCGTCGGCGGCTGCGACCTCCCTGGCCAGGTCGCGTGCGAAGGCGACGCACCAGGGCGTATTCCGCGGCTGGGGCTCCAGCACCGGCCCCGGGCAGGGCGCCAGGAAGGTGTCATACAGACGCTGGGCGTTCATCGCACACAGCCAGAGCGTCACGAGCAGCACCCAGAACGCCCCCAGCGCATAGTGCGCGACGCCGCGTCCACTTTCTGTGGTACTGTAGCACTCAACCACATTGCGGCGGTCGGCCTGCTGCCTGCGCAGGTCTGAGGGGCCTGCAGCGGCACCCATTCCGCCAAGCAACCCCGTTTGCGGTCAGCGAATCATGCCTTTTCCGCACTTCCCAGCTTCTTGGACAGTGGCCGCAGCAGCACAGGAGGGAGCAAACAAAGGGAAGCTGCGCAGTGCAGCAGACTCGCGCTCGTTCGGCATAGGCTTGCTCGGCAAGCTTCCACTTCGGTGGCCGAGGTCGAGGGTTGCGCCGGGCTTGAAACGAAGAAGGGGCGACAGCTCGCCCCCATCAATGGCACGCATTGCGGCCTGGATGAGCGCGCTTTGGACACCGAAGCCTCGTCATCTGCTCGTGCCAAGGGTCGCCGCGAGGAGGGAGGCGCTACCCAAGGCCATGCACGCAACGGCCGCCCCGCAGAGCGCGCATGCCGTGCTGAGCAGGTACTGGGGCTTCAGCACGTTCCGAACCTGCCAGGAGGACGTTATCAGCAGCGTGCTCGATGGCAACGACAACCTGGTGGTCATGGTGCGCGCTGGGCTCCGCTTGCACACATCTGTGCTGAAGTCCCGGCTGTGCGCGTGCGTGACCCTCTGCTGTCCACACAGGCGACCGGAGCCGGCAAGTCGCTCTGCTACCAGGTCCCGCCGCTGGTGCTGCAGCAGCCGTGCGTGGTTATCTCCCCACTCATATCCCTGATGCAGGACCAGGTGCGCTGCTTTGCATTAAGTTGGTGCTGCTGAGGTCCAGCTGGTGCTCGAGTTCCCCGGGGCAAGTTTGAACTGGCGTATGACCAGGGCTGGCTGCTTGCAAACCACCCCCCTTCAGCGCTTGCATGTCTCGCAAGGTACTTGCACTGTTTGCCCGTACGTGGTCCAAGGCGCGCGTGTGAATGCACACACACAGGTCATGGCGCTCAACGCGCGCGGCCTGTCGGCCTGCTTCCTGGGCTCCGCGCAGCGCTGCGCGGCTGTCACGGACGACGCGTGGGCGGGGAAGTACAGGTCCGCACTGCCTCGGTTCCCCTGTGCCCGCCCTGGGCTCGCTAGTAGCCCAGGTTAGTGCCTTTCTGACTGTGACGGTACGCAGGTAGGTGTGCTGCTCCTGCAGCCCGCCCCGCTCTGACTTGTCAGGTCGCCACCTCTGTCGACGCGCACGCGGCGCAACATAGTCGCCATGCCTGACAATTATGTAAGGCTGCAAGCACCGGCCCCAGAGGCTTGACCGAGCACACCGCACCCGCTGCACCCCATAAGCGCGGTGCCATGACCGGGCCGTACGCCGCAGCTTCATCTACATCACGCCGGAGCTGGCAGCGAATGCCGCGCATCGGCTGCAGCAGCTGCGCGCGCGCGCCGGACTGTGCCTCGTGGCCGTGGACGAGGCGCACTGCGTGAGCGAGTGTGCGGCCCCGAGCGCCTGCTGCCGCCGCGCGCCTGCGATGCCTGAGGCTGCGCCCGTGTGCCATGGGCTGACGGCGGGCTTGTGCCTGCCCGCGCGATATTGCACCCGACGCGTCCCAAATGCATGACCAGGCTCGCCAGCGCCAGACCGCAGAACCCCCGTCGCGGTGCTGGGCGCTGACCCGGGACGGCGCGCAGGGGGCCACGACTTCAGGCTCGAGTACAGGTGACTGCCAGGCCCCTCCGCGCTGGCTCCTCTCAGGCTCGCCTGTCGTGCCCTGTTGCCGCCTCGTGTTGGAGAGAGTGGTGCAATGCGGGCCCTGCCAGCGACGCTCCTGCTGACCCCCTGCCTGGCCGCAGGCGGCTGGGCGAGCTGCGGGAGGCGCTGGCCGGCGTGCCGTTCATGGCGCTGACCGCCACCGCCGCGCCGCGCGTGCGCGACGACATCGCTGCCTCCCTGCGCCTGCGGCCTGGGCACCGCCGGCGCGCCCCGGCCCCAGCGCGCGCTCGAGCTGCCCGCTTGCGCTGATTGCGCGCCGCGGCCCGGGCGCGCAGGGCGCTCCTGCAGCGTGCACACCGCCCAGCATGCCGGCAGATCAATGTGTTCATTTCTAAACGGATGAACATCACGAAATAGCATAAGCCCATGCGTGTGCGCGCTCCCGAGCTGATTGCGAGGGCGCGCGCGCGCGCGCAGGTGGGTGACGTCCTTCGAGCGCTCCAACCTGGAGCTGGCGGTGCGGCAGCGCGGCAGCGCGGACGTGGCCACCAACCTGGGCGAGCTGATCGGCGCGCGGCGCGCCGGCGGGCCGGCCGAGCCGACCATCGTGTACACCATCACGCGCGGCGACGCCGAGAAGGTCGCGCAGGTCCTGGAGGCGCGCGCCACCACCGGCGCTGCCCGCCTTTGGCTGGCTGCTGCGCGGCCTGCCAGGCGCGAGAGCGTGCCAATCTCTGAGTGCGCTCCAAGGAGGTGTGCGTGCGGGTGCGTGCAGGAGAACGGCTTCGCTGGGCGGGTCGGGCACTACCACTCCACCGCGGCCGACAAGGCGCGCACCAGCCTCTGGTGCATAATGCATTGCCGGCGCGTGTCCCCATGACTCCGTACCGAGGCAAACAGGCGCAGGGGTGCTGCGCAGCGCGGCTGAGGGCGCGGCCGGCCGCAGGCGGGCGTGCACGAGCGCTTCCTGCGCGACGAGCTGGATGTGGTGGTCGCCACGGTGGCCTTCGGCATGGGCGCGCCCCACTCCCCGGCGCGCGCGCCTGCACGCGGCGCCGCACAGACAGCCCTGGCCGCCGCGCTGCGGCCTGGCCGCGGGTGCCCTTGCGGCATAGTCAAGGCGTGCATGCAGGGCGCCGAGCGAGCGCAGGCGGCGTCTGGAAAGGCGCAGGAGGTCGGGGAGCGTAGCACTGCACGGCCGGTGCGCCCGTTTGCTGACAGGCCCCTGTCGGGCGCGCGCAGGCATTGACAAGCCCAACATCCGGCGCATCATCCACTACGGCGCGCCCGCCACGCTGGAGGCGTACTACCAGCAGGCGCGCACGCTTTCGCTATCGCTGTACAAAGCACCCGCCCACAGGCATGCTGCAGCAGTTTGTGTGGCTGTCGCCTTGCACATTTGCGTCTTAGGTCTCACTTGCTACAACGGGCGGCAGATCGGGCGCGCCGGGCGCGACGGCCTGCCGGCCAAGTGCCTGATGCTTTGGAGCGGCCAGGACTGGTCCAAGCTGGACTTCATCAAGGTGCGCAGCCGCGCTGATGATGTGCCACCCGCATGGCGCCTGCGTGACAGCGGCCAGCTCTGGCAGCAGGCCGCTGCTTGCCTTTCGACGACGGCATCCAGTATCGCGAACGCTCGACCGGGGGCAGGCCAACCCTCTGGTATACACCACCGAGCGCGCGCCGCGCAGGGCCAGGAGCGCCAGTCGGCGGCGGGCAGCGAGCAGTCCTGCGCCGGCCGCGAGCGCATGCAGGGCTTCTGCTACACCGCCGCCTGCCGCCACGCCGCGCTCGTCGCGCACTTTGAACCCGGTGCTGCGCCGGACCAGTCGCAGGCCTGCCGGTGCGCGCTCGCGCACATGTTCAAGGCAGCAAGCATGTGCTGGTAGGGACGCGGCGGGGTTGCGCTTGCGCCATGCGCCGAGCCTCCGGCTGTGGGCAGCTGAGCCAGGCGCACAGCGCATACAGCCGCCAAGGAGGCCAAGTGGGCACCAGGCCCTGGCGGCCCGAGGCAGACAACACCGATCGGCCCCACCCTGCATGCGTCCACACAAGGCGATGCGCGCGCAGGGGCGGCTGCGACAACTGCGCGCGGCGCGCGGCGGGCGGCGAGGCCGAGCGCGACCTGGGGCCCGAGGCGGGCCTGCTGCTGGCGGCGGTTGGCGCGCTGCGCGGGCACTACGGCGCGGCCAAGCCGGTCGCGCTGCTGCGCGGCTCGCGCGGCCGCGACATGGCGCCCTGGATGCTGGACGCTGCCGCGCCGGACGGCGCGCGCCTGCACGGTCCGCCCGCCCGCGCTGCTTACGGCCATGCTACTCTTGCACCTTAGCAAATGCTTGACGGCTTGCTGAGCAACAGCGTCCGGTTGGCCCACATGCGCCGCTTGGAGGCTGCCTCGTGCTGGCCGTCACAGGCCCTGAGTGCTGGCTACAGGGGCATGCAAGGGCTCCGGCTGATGCTTCGCGGCTGCGCTGCCTGCTCAAGGGCGCCCACCCGGCAGGCGCGCCCGCGCCCGCCCGTCGTGATGCATGCGCGGGGGCTGGGCGCGCGCAGGCGCGGGCATGGCGCGCTCCAAGGAGTGGTGGAAGGCGCTGCTGGGCATGCTGATGCAGCAGCGCCTGGTGCGCGCGGAGGCGCGCCAGGGCGGCCGCGGCGGCTTCACGGCCGTGGTGCTGTCGCCAGAGGCGCGGGCCCCGCGCCCCGCCTGCTGGTCTGCCAAAGCCCAACGCGGGCACGCAGTGTCCTGACAATTGCTAAGTGGCCGAGCAGGGCGCATGTCGTGCATGGCCCAGTTGCTGGCACCCTGCGTGCTCCCCAGCTCAGCCCTGCCGGAGCGCGCGCCCCAACGCGAGTGGCAGAGCCTTTCGCTGCGCCGCTGGTGCCGGCACTCGCGACCCGGCGGGCCTGCTGCAGGGCTCACTGCTTTCCGTGCCCGGCCGCGACACAGGGCGCCGCGTGGCTGGCGGCTCCGCCGCCGCGCGCGCTCGTGCTGGCGCTGCCCAAGGAGCTGCTGGACGAGGAGCGGCGCGGCGACCGCGGCGCAGCCGGCGGGCCGGCCGCGCCCGCGCCGCCGGCCGAGGACGCGGCCGCGCGCGATGAGGAGGCGCGGCTGTTCCAGGCGCTGGTCGCGCTGCGCAAGGCGCGCCCCGCGCAGCCAAGCAGCTCGGCAGGGTAGGCAACCCTAATCCTGAGTGCTGCATGGTGCGGCGAGGGTGCGCGCAGGCGCCGGCGCACGACGCGCGGGCTCCGCTGGCTGCGCTCTCCTGCTGCCAGCTCTTCTGCAGGGGCAGGGCACCCTGTGTAGGCTTTGGCGGGATCCAGAACGGCTTGGTAGTGGCAATGACAGAGAGCCTGCTGCCGCGGCGAGGGTGACAATGGTTCCAAGCGTGCAGGAGCGCGCGGCGGCGGCGGGCGGCGGCATGGCGCCGACGCATGTGGCCGGCGACGCGCTGCTGTGGGAGCTGGCGCGTAAGCGGCCCGACCGGCCGCAGCACCTGGCCGCGTGCGAGGGCGCGACCGCGCTCTTCCGCGAGCAGCACGGCCAGGCGCGCGGCGCAGGGCCCCCGCCCCCTCTGCAGCCACACGGCGAGCGCGGCCCGCCGGCGTTGGCCTTGTTATACACAGTGCATCTTACCCTACTGGCACGATGTGTGCACTCCCCTCATCAGGCGCCGCAGCCATGTCGCCCCCGCTGAGCCGGGGCCGCCTGCAGGCATTTGTGGACGCGGTGGTCCGCTTCTGCGAGGCCAGCGCGCTCAGCGCGGGCATCGCGTGGTCGACCATGCGCGGCCGGCGCATGTCCGCGCCTGCCTCCCCGGTGCGCGCGCTCCCCCCGGCCTGGGGCGCATGCGGCGAGCCACCGCCTGTGGCATGTGCGCTGCCCTGCTTGCCGCCCCGCGCTGCGGGCTGCAGGCATCTACGTCAAGTCTGCAGTCGACGCTGGGTCACAATCACTTGCCCTGCTAAGCCGCATGCCCTGCTGAGCCGCATGATGACTGCTGGCCGCGGCAGAGGGGCGAGGGCGCGAGCGACGCGCTCATCAAGCTGGCGGGCGGCGACCCCACGGTCCGCTTCATGCCACGCATGTCCTGCATGCACCCAGGCATTGTGCATGGGTCAGCAGGGCCGCAGCTCGGCTGTGGGGCACAGCAGGCAGTCAAGAACAGACCGCCCTGCATTGCGACCATGGCGCTGCTGCCGCAGCGCGCCCGCGCTGACCCTCCAGATGCGGCGCGGCACAGAGCAAGGACTTTGATGCGCACGCGCGCTTCGAGCGCGGCGAGTCGCCTGCGGAGATTGCCGCGCGCCGCGACAAGCCCATCCAGGCGCGTGCAGCCCGGCCGGTGCCTGCCACCCTCGCTCGCGCCCTCTGCCGGCCCTAGGTTTCTGCGCCCTGGCACAGGCAGGGTTGAGCAGGGGTGCGCTGCGTGGGCTGCTGCCCCAGGGTCTCTGGCCCTCACTCGTCTGCGGCGGCGCCATGGCGGGAGCCTGGGGCGCGCAGGCGGGCACAGTGGTGGGCTACGTCGCGGCCGCGGCGGCGTCCGGGCTGCCCACGGACTGGCCACGCCTGGCCGCCGAGGTCGGCCTCACCGAGGAGCTGGCCACCGCCATACGTGCAGGCGCGCGGTCGTGTCGGCCCGCGGGCGCCTGCCGGGCTGCTAGTGGTGCATGCCACCATGTCGCCGCGCCGCTCGGCGCTGCCTGCTTGGCCTGCTTCGACCACGGCATGTGCGCCTGCCGCGCTTGGCATGCCAGGCAGGCGATTTCGGCCAGGATATGTGCCGGAGGCTCTTTCAGGCGCTTGCTCGCCCCTGCCCCAGAGTATGCGCAGAGGTGTCCCTCGACGACCCGCGCATGTGCCCACGCCTCGCCGCTCGGCGCGCGCAGGCATAGACGCGGAGGGCGCCGCGGGCGCGGGCGCGGTCAAGCGCGCGGTGCCGGCGGCGGAGTATGCGCAGATCCGCGTCGCCGCCGCCGCGCTGGCCGCGCGCGCGCTCTGGTTTGCGCCTGGCGCCGCCGACGGCGACGGCGCAGATGAGGATTCGCAGCCAAGCGACGCAGTGGACCTCGAGCCGAGCCTGGCGCACTACCTGGACGGCGCGGGCACCGCGGCGCCCGGCGCGCAGGGCGCGGAGCCCGCCGCGTCGGCCGGCGGCGAGCCCGCTGCGTCGCCCTTGGTACGACTCACAGCCTACCGGGCCCTCTGTGTCCCTAGGACCCTTCATTTGACCCCGCAAGCGTTAGCACGCGGCCTCTGGGCGCCTGAGTCAGATTGTTAGTTATTACTTCACCTCAATTTCGCGCTCTGACCTGCTAAGAAGGTGGCGGACCTCGCTGACGCCTCTGCATTGCCAGCAAGTAACGGATGGGGCGCGCATGTGCATGCGTGCCAATGTGCCATGCATCCGCGTCAAGCGTGCAGTGTCGACAGATGACATGCTATGTGGATGCACACGCTCTAAAAGAAAGGCATTCGCAACAGAAATGACTGGCAGTGACCCTGGCGCTCGGCGGCGACAGGCCCCCGCGGACACCAACGCCAGGTACCCGATGCCTGCTGCCGCGCCTGCGCCCGCGACCAGCGCCGGCAAGCGCGCACGGCCGGCCTGGGCGTCGGCGACGCCCGCGCGCGCGCCCGGCGCGCACTGGGGCGGCACCCTGTCAGGTCCGGGGCCAGGGCCCTGGTCTTTGGGGGTGGCCGGTGGCGGCGGCGGCGGCGCGCGGCCGGCTGCGGCGCCGCCGAGCCGCGCGGACGTGGCCGCGCACCTGGCCGCATGCGGCGGCGCGAGCGCCCGTGGGCTGGCGCGCCACTTTGGCTGCGCGGCGGCGTCGCCGCAGGGGTGCGCGCACCGTGCCTGCTCGGCACAAGGGCGCTCCGCATGCTGAGCCTTGTGCATGGCAACACCATGCTGCCCAGCGTAGCGTCAGGAGAAAAGTGGGCCGCTCACAGGCAGGCCGGCGTGCTGCGGCAGGCGCGGCCTGGCGGGCGCGCTGGGCGAGCTGATGGCGGACTTTGAGGTCGTGCGCCGGGGCCCCGGCGCGGCCCAGACGGACGCCGTGGACCTGGAGGACGGCACCGTCATCTACTCCCTGCTCTGAGGCCTCTCTGCTTCAGGCTGTCCAGTGGGTTTGTCAAGCAGAGGTGTGGAGCTTTGTACGTGTTCAGCTTGCGCTGAGAGCCGCATAGCGCGTCTTGCAGCGTAGGTATGCAGGTGCAGGGATGTGGTCTCTTTGCACATTTCCGACATGGTGAGAGGTGTGGTATGTGAGCTGCAGACACCTCCAGCACATACTCGCACCCTTCGGGTGTTCAGAGGGTTGGGACTCGCGCAGCCCGCCAACTCTGACAGGGCCCACGACGCGCCATGAAGCACCGCCCCAGTAGGTCTGCCTGTGCCCTGCTGAGAATCACTTTACTTGACCCGAGCCAACTGCCCTCCCGACCTAAGCGCACAATAATAGAGGGGGTCGCATCCAGTGGATGACACTGCTGACGCGCGGAACATGTATGATAAAGAATGCGCACGATGCAAGCGTCCGTCTCCCGTGGCGCAATCGGCAGCGCAGTGCACTGTTAATGCAAAGGTCGACAGTTCGAACCTGTCCGGGAGAGGATTCATCTCTTTTTGTTTTTTTTGCATAGGGCGCCCATGAGTGACTGCTCGGTGCACCTGTGGCTTTGGCCTCATCTCTGCGGAGAGCAGCACTGCCCGGCCACAGCACTGACGACTGTGAGGCCTGGTCGGTGGCCGTCAGCCACAAATGCATGCACCTGCTGTGCCACAAGATATGCCAAGCTGCAAGGCCGCTCCTCACTGGCGGGAACTATAAGAGGCAATCGACTGCTGCACCAGGGACTTCAGCATTATCAAGTGGTACCAAGTGTTCATCACACACAAACACACACTTCAAGCCGCCAACGCAGCACACCCAGCATGCTGCGCGCTCAGGCACCCCCCACCAAGCAGCCCCAAACAGGCCTGCGGTTTCCTAAAACTTAAGCCTTCGCAGACAGGCCTCCGCAGCGGAGCGCCCGGCGGCGGCGGCGCCTGCCGCGGTCACTGCTGCGCCACGGCGGCGCTCATGGTGCCGCTAGACACGGGCGTCTTGCGCCAGTCCACCGCCGGCTTGATGAGGTTCATGTCAATGCGGTCCTTGTA